>Ga0207042_1026_pt1 | contig 37368 bp, 32 predicted proteins | sample Alteio_BWMinCont_70_FD_153310 | JGI IMG/M metagenome (GOLD analysis project Ga0207042, IMG submission 153310) | Enriched cells from forest soil in Barre Woods Harvard Forest LTER site, Petersham, Massachusetts, United States -... | ecosystem: Environmental > Terrestrial > Soil > Temperate forest >... | reverse complement strand
TAGGCATGCTTTTCTGCAAATAATCAAGCCTCAAAACGTTATTATTATTTTTTGCAAGATAACGGGTTTGAATGTCCGGGCTTCCACTAATCAATATGTTATTCACATAATCCTTAAATTTATCTAATACTTTGTCTTCCACCCTGTGTATTAGCAACCTATCTTTAAGGATATAACTTTTACCACCAAAAAACCGCCAGAAAACCTCTTCCAATGCTTCTGGACTATCAAAGCCAATCATAATGCCGTCCTTATGCGCCCTTTCTTTATATTCAATTAAAATTTTTCCATAAGATATTCTTTTCCAGATATTTGGTATAAGCACAAAAGGCATATCCTGATAAGTTAATGATTTAAAATGGCCTGTCTCATATAAATATCTCATTAAAATAGTCGTTCCTGACCTTGCCAGGCCTGATATAAATACGTGGTTATCTGCAAAAGATCTGTCTTTCTTTTTGATTATCGCATTTTCTAAATCGAAGGAAATTTCTGCTATTGCTTTTGACTGTAAAGCAACTCTGTGAAGAACCCGCGAAATAAAGTTATAGTCTGATTTTGACATACAATTTTTTTAATAAAAAGTATGAAAAAAAGGATACCATGGACAGCAAGAGCCCATCAGTTGTTATCATGTAATTAAGTAAAACCCGATAGTTTAGGTGCTGAAAATTGTTACTTAATAATAATAACAAAAATCCACAAGCCAAAACCAACATTATAAAGGCGGCCATTTTTAAAGATTGTTTAAATATACCAAACGAATTAACCAGCAAAATTTTTCCTTTTTTTGAATCCTCAATAATATCAGATCTGATAGTTTGATGCGAACTTATACTTAATCGTGAAATGTTATTTATAATAGTAAAAAAAGGCAAACGATCTGATAAGATAGCGAGGATAAAAAAAACAGCATATAAATAACTAAATACGACGATTTTCATCTGTTTTTTTATTCTTTAACTTTTCAATGATTTTTTTGATGGGATACCAGATAATGGCAAATAGTGCCAGAAAAATTGAAGCAAGAAACCCCAGCACTACAGTAATAACTCCCCCGCCTAAACCCGGTCCGATATAATTAAAGACGAAAATTAAGCCCGATGTCATAAAGCCACTAATTATTTTTTAAAAATGTTAATTTTTTAAACTCCGCTGCAGTAATAAACCTCGACCATGAGAGCGCAGCAACTGAGTGTTTGTCGATGCGGTCAACATATTGCCAGATAATATCTTTTTTACTGCCTCTGAGCAATCTATTATTATTTGTCTCTTCAACAAATAGATCCCCATTCGGTAAAACATCTGAACGACCCTGAGTACGTGTTGACACTGTTGCCTTCTTTAAAAATTCTGTATAGGGTGTTTCTGTTGTATTTGTTTTAAAGTTAAATATATATTCTTCATTATATCCATCTACAAGCCGGTCCGCCCCAAAAACCCTGACTGTATTATTCCCAAAAATCCCTATACGTCCCGAATCAATAAAATCAACATCATGCTGGTTGAGCCAGGGCCCTGTTTTTAACCATAAAATTTTATTTGTTGAACAACGGTATAAAAACACCGTGCTTTTGTTTCTTAAACTGATCAGCAAGTCGCCTTTGATCCAATAATTGCCCGATGACAATGCAGGTTGTATATCGTTAAGGTGCAACAAATCTTTTTCATAAGTCCCCACCCCTAATAATAAAGTCCGGTACCCATTTTCAACTAATATTTGAGCAACGGATTTTCTGAAAAGTAATTTACCGTTTGGCGAAATTTTTGTTATTGCATCATCCTGATAATCATTTAATAAATCCGGCAAAAACGGGGAAGGTTTAATTATAGATGAAACCCATACATTTCCGTCTGCGTCGTACTCAATTGAATGATAAAAAATTCCGTTAACACCCCATATTAGCTTGGAATTTTTATCAACCTTTATTAATGGCGACAGGTAATTATTGAAAATTATTGAGCCATCCGGCGAAAGTAAAGGATGACATAACTGTAAATTATGTTTATCCGTCACTAACCAGAACTTATTTTGTTTACCGTATAATTTTATTATTTCATCATAGTTTGGCATCCATTGATAGATTATTTTTTGATCAGAAAGCCTGATTAATTTTACTACTGATTGATTTTCTTTTTTATCATATGTTGATAATAAGATATAATTGCTGTCGATGTAATTTTTCTCGGTTTTTAGGCCGCTGACGTTCGGGTACAGATCGGGACAGATCAGTTTACTTGGCTGTTTAAGCTCATTAAAGCTTTCTTTTACTAAAGACGGGAACGAGGCAAGTGAAATAATAAATTGATCTGCTTTACTATTCATTCTTTGCCTGCTGTTTCTTATGCGCCAAACTTCCCAGCCAAATGTCAGCGCTATAATAAAAGCGAACCATAAAAGGAGCAATACAAGCCAAAGGGGTATTTTTCTATTCATATTGTTATTATAATAATATGGGTTGTTTTACCATGCCCAAATTAAGGAAATAGTATTGGAGAATTGTTGTTTCTGTAGAAAAACAAAAGACAAATAATATCTAACAGATGGATTGCTATCATTATTACATTGAGCTTATATTTGCCCAATGCTTAAAGATGAAATTGCGAAGGCTTTAAAGGTTATACAAGAAGGCGGTATCATCCTCTATCCTACAGATACGGTTTGGGGGATAGGCTGCGATGCTACCAATAATGAAGCTGTAAAGAAAATTTACAAGCTAAAACAGCGTGATGCAGCTAAGAGCATGATCATTTTGCTGGATACAGAAAACAAACTTGAAAGCTATATAAGTGAAGTCAATCCTTTGGCATACGAGCTGATTGAATATGCCGAAAATCCTTTAACGCTGGTTATGCCCGGCGCTAAAAATATTTCGCCGGCATTAATCGGGAGCGATGGCAGCATTGGTATAAGGATATCAAAACATCCTTTTTGCCAACAATTGATGCAACGTTTACGCAAGCCCCTGGTATCAACATCGGCAAATATTAGCGGGAAGCCTTCGCCCCAATATTTTGCGCAGATAGCGCCTGAAATAATTGAGGGGGTTGATTATGTGGTAGATATCGACCAATATGACATGGAAGTGAAAACGCCTTCAACTATTATGAAATTAGCACCTAACGGGAGTTTTGAATTTATCCGAAGGTAAAATTTACGATTTCAGATTTACGAATTACGATTTTTGTAAATCTTCAAATCTAAAATCGTAATTCGTAATTCGTAAATACTAATGAAACAACATTTACAACATTCCATATTTTCAGCTATATCAAAGCTGGCGGCTGAACAAAATTTACAGGTTTATGCAATCGGAGGCTTTGTGCGTGATATTTTTTTGAACCGCCCTTCAAAGGATATTGATATAGTAATTATTGGTAACAGTATTTCATTTGCCGGATTTGTTGCAAAGAAACTGAAAGTAAAATTATCCGTTTTTAAAAACTTTGGTACGGCCTCACTCAAATATCAAGATCTTGAAGTGGAATTTGTCGGCGCCCGAAAAGAATCGTACCGCCTGGATTCGAGGAAACCTATTGTAGAAAACGGGACATTGGAAGATGATCAGAAACGCCGTGATTTTACCATCAATGCCCTTGCTATCTCCTTGCATCCGGATTCATTCGGCCAGCTTTTAGATCCTTTTAACGGGATTGCCGACCTTGGACGAAAACTGATAAGGACTCCTCTTAATCCGATTGAAACATTTTCAGACGATCCCCTGCGTATGCTCCGCGCTATACGTTTTGCGTCGCAACTGAATTTTAAGATAGATAAAATCGCTTTAGAGGCGATAAAAAGCAATGTTGACAGGATCCGCATTATATCCCAGGAACGCATAACTGATGAACTGAACAAGATTATTCTATCGGCAAGGCCATCTATTGGATTTAATTATTTATTTGATACAGGTGTCCTGGATAAAATATTCCCGCAGATGGTGGCCCTTTACGGGGTGGAGATCATTGATCGCAAAAGCCACAAAGATAATTTTTATCATACCTTACAGGTATTGGATAACATTTGCGAAACAACGGACGATCTTTGGCTGCGTTGGGCAGCTATTTTGCATGATATTGCAAAGCCGGCTACTAAACGTTTTGAACCGGGACATGGCTGGACATTTCACGGGCATGAAGATAAAGGGGCACGAATGGTTCCTAAAATATTTTCGCAGCTAAAATTACCGCTTAATGAAAAAATGAAGTTTGTGCAAAAAATGGTGCAGCTTCATTTACGTCCTATTGTTTTGGCACAATCTATTGTAACCGATTCGGCCGTTCGGCGCTTATTATTTGAAGTTGGTGATGATGTTGAAAGTTTAATGCTGTTGTGTAAAGCAGACATCACTACAAAAAATGAATATAAGGTAAAAAAATACCGTCAGAATTTTGAACTTGTGCAACAAAAATTAAAGGCTGTAGAGGAGCGCGACAACGTACGTAACTGGCAGCCGCCTGTAACTGGTACTGACATTATGCAGCTATTTGGCATAAAGGAAGGCAAGGAAGTTGGACTTATTAAAAACCAGATAAGGGAAGCTATCCTGGAGGGCGAAATACCCAACGAGCGCGAAGCAGCAATTAATTATACTATTGCAAAAGGTGCAGAAATTGGCTTAATAGTTGTAGCGAAGGTAATTTGATTTCGGATTTCGGAATTTCGATTTCGGAATTTTAAAGTTGGGTGATTTCGGAATTTTAATTAAAAATAAAAATATATCCGAAATAAGAATAAATCCGAAATCGAAATTCCGAAATCCGAAATTAATCCGAAACATTATTATTTTTGTAAAAATATACTAAAAAATGGCACTATACAGGTTCAGGGTAACTTTCGAAGACTACGATGATGTAATGAGGGAAATCGATGTGAAATCCAATCAAACATTTGAGGACCTTCACCGGGCTATCCACCAATCAACAGGTTATAATTCAGAATATCCTTCATCATTCTATATCAGCAATGATCAATGGACAAAGGGTGAGGAAATTACTTATTTGCCAAACCAAAAAAGAATTGACCGGAGTGTGCCGCTTATGGACAGGGTAAAACTGCTTAGCTTTATTGATGACCCGCATCAAAAATTTTACTACACATTCAATTTCGATCGTCCATTTGATTTTCATGTGGAGCTGATGAAGATTATACTTGAGGAAACGCCCGGTGTTGTTTACCCAGCTGTTATAAAATCTGTCGGCGAAGCGCCAAAACAATTTGGTAATGTACTGACTACTCCAATTGCTCCGCCAGAAGGCGATGATTTTGATTTCCTGAATGAAATGGGCATAAGTGAAGAAGATACAGAAGATTTCTCCGAAGTTATAGATACCGGTGAAGAAGAAGATGAAGTGAAAAAGGTTGATGATGAAGAGGAGGATGAATTTGGTAATGAATTCTCAGACGATGAAGGCTTTGAAGACGAGGGGAAGTTGTCGTTGGGAGATGATTTTTAATGGTTCATGGTTCATAGTAGCTGCATAACATTACCAGTTTATCATGCCAAATTCTTGCTATGACCCATGAACAAAAAATCAAAACCCTGCTCGTAATTACCGGTCCTACGGCATCCGGGAAAACGGCCGCGGCCATTAAATTGGCAAGGCATTATAAAACCGTAATAGTTTCAGCCGACTCGCGGCAGTTTTATCAAGAGATGTCAATTGGTACTGCAAAACCAACTGATGAAGAGTTGGCTGCCACCAAACATTACTTTATAAATTCGCATTCTATAACACAAAACTTTACAGCGGGAAATTATGAAAAACAATGTCTGGATTTATTGAATGAACTTTTCCAGGCTCATGATGTTGTAATATTGGCGGGCGGCTCGGGATTGTTCATAAAAGCAGCATGCGAAGGTTTTGACGAATTCCCCAATGTAAAAGCAGGCTTAAGGGATAAATTAAACCAGGAACTCAATGAGAAAGGAGTTGGATTTTTACAGGAAAAATTAAAAATAGCCGATCCTGACTATTACGCACAGGTAGACCTGAACAATCCGCAGCGGATTGTTAGGGCGCTTGAGATTTTTGAAACGACAGGTAAACCATTTTCGTCCTTTCGCAAATCCTCTTTAAATAAACGTCCGTTCAGTGTTATAAAATTGGGCCTGAGCTTACCCCGGGAGATCTTATATCAACGAATCAATCATCGTGTTAATGATATGGTAAAATTGGGCCTGGTTGAAGAAGCAAAATCATTATTGCCATACAGGCATTCGAATGCTTTAAATACCGTTGGATACAGCGAACTATTTGATTACTTTGACGGGAAAACGGATTTGCCCACTGCTATCGAACTTATTAAGCAAAATACCCGCCGCTTTGCCAAAAGGCAGTTAACCTGGTTTGGAAAAGATAAAGAGATTTTGTGGTTTAATGCTGACAAATTTATATCGGATTTCGGATTTTCAATTCCGGACGTTTTGTCTCTATACATTAATCACGATCCTGGAATTAAAAAATAAATCCGAAATTGAACATTCTAATGCAGCAAAGTTTGCAAATAGGCGCCATATCCGCTTTTTATATATTTGGCAATTAAAACCTTCAATTGCTCATCATTTATAAATCCGCGGCGGTAGGCTACCTCCTCGATGCAGCCAATTTTTGTGGCCTGGCGTTTTTCTATTACCCTGACATATTCCGAAGCATCACTTAGCGAGTCAAAGGTTCCGGTGTCCAGCCAGGCGGTACCCCTATCCATCACACCAACGTGTAATTCGCCTTGCTCCAGGTAAAATTTATTTACATCAGTAATTTCATACTCACCCCGGGGCGACGGCTTTAATTCTTTAGCAATCTGAATCACTTTATTATCATAAAAATAAAGACCAGGAACTGCAAAATTTGATTTTGGATTATCCGGTTTCTCCTCAATTGATAAGGCCTTAAAATTTCTATCAAACTCTACAACTCCATATCTTTCAGGATCAGCCACAGGGTATGCAAAAATCGTCGCGCCATCAACATCATTAAAACTACGGATCAATTCGCTAAACCCTGTTCCATAAAATATATTATCTCCCAGTATCAGCGCTACCTTTTCATTGCCAATAAACTGCTCACCTATTACAAAAGCCTGGGCAAGCCCGTTTGGTTTTTCCTGTATGGTATAATCGAAACTGCAACCCAACTCCCTGCCATCACCAAGCAGGCGTTTGAAGCTTTCATTATCTTCGGGCGTGGTAATAATTAATATTTCCCTTATATCTGCCTGCATTAAAACGGATAAAGGGTAATAGATCATAGGCTTATCATAAATAGGCATCAATTGCTTACTTATCGCCCTGGTTATTGGGTAAAGCCTTGTCCCCGATCCGCCGGCTAAAATGATACCTTTCATGTAGTGAATTATTTATTATTTCAGTTTATTGATACAAATTAACAAACTATCGCGCCAATAAGGTATTTCAACGTTAAATGTTTTTTTTATTTTGCTTTTGTCCATTACCGAATAGGCTGGCCTGGTTGCTTTTGTTACATATTCGGATGTTTTAACCGGCAGTACTTTTACTTGCGTGCCCGATAGATCAAAAACAGCTTTTGCAAAATCGTACCAGGACGCTATGCCTTCATTACTATAATGATAAATGCCATATTCGTTTTTTTTACTTTTGATAATTTGTAAAATACATCCCGCAAGATCAATAGCGTAGGTTGGTGTTCCAACCTGGTCGGCTATTATTTTTAACTCGTCTTTTTCAGCGCCAAGTTTTAACATGGTTTTTACAAAATTGTTCCCATATTCTGAATAGAGCCAGCCAGTGCGGACGATGAAATATTTTTTTAATAGAGCTTCAACTACAAGTTCGCCTTCAAGCTTAGTTTGCCCGTAAACGTTAATGGGTACTGCGTTACTATCTTCACTCCATGGTGTTGATGTATCGCCTTTGAAAACAAAATCTGTCGATATATGGATAAGCGTTGAATTATTTGCGGCACAAAGCGTTGCTAAATTCTCAACACCTGTTTTATTCACTTTTAATGCTATTTCCTGCTCATCTTCGGCTCTATCAACTGCGGTATACGCGGCGCAATTGATGCTGTATGATGGTTTATAAATTGCAAAAACCTTTTTCAAAGCTTCAATGTCCAAAATATCAGCTTCGGTTTCGGATGGAAAATATATGTTGGATATCGCTTCCGTTTCAGCGAGGTACTTAAAGGCCTGCCCCAACTGCCCCGATGCACCAAAAACTACTGTGTTACTCATTATTTTGATTTAATAGGAATGCAGAAACAACTATCCATTTGTGTATTTATTTAAAAAGTCCTGGTAGGCTAATTTAATCCCGTCTTCAAGTTCAATTTTATGTTTCCATCCCATGTTATGAAGTTTGGCAACATCCATTAACTTTCGCGGCGTACCGTCTGGCTTTGAGGCATCAAATTCTATTTCGCCACCATAACCAATAATTTTTTTAATCAGCAAAGCCAGGTCTTTAATAGATATATCCTCGCCGGTACCAATGTTTACAAGACCTGCCTCATTATAATTTTCCATCAGATAATAACATGCTTCAGCAAGATCATCTGCAAACAAAAACTCCCGTTTTGGAGCGCCGGTTCCCCAAATAGTCACAACGCGGGCATTTTGTTCTTTAGCTTCATTGAACCTCCGTATTAAAGAAGGTAAAACATGTGAATTCTGAGGATGATAGTTATCATTATAACCATACAGATTAGTTGGCATTACCGATATAAAATTGCACCCATACTGAGCCCGGTAAGCATCGCACATTTTTATACCTGCAATTTTTGCAATGGCATAGGGTTCATTTGTCGGCTCAAGTAGGCCGGTTAATAAATATTCTTCTTTTAAAGGTTGAGGTGCAAGTTTAGGGTATATACAGCTTGAGCCTAAAAACATTAATTTCTTTACGCCATTCAGATAAGAATGGTGAATGACATTATTTTGTATCTGCAAATTATCATATAAAAATTCAGCCCGATAGATGTTATTGGCAACAATCCCTCCTACTTTTGCAGCAGCTAAAAATACATAATCCGGCTTTTCCTGTTCAAAAAAATTGGCTACATGCTGCTGACTACGTAGATCAAGTGTATCCGAGGTACGGGTAATGAAATTACAATACCCCTCATTTTCCAGCTTTCTGTATATGGCTGAACCAACCATACCACGATGCCCTGCTATATATATTTTTGCGCTTTTATCCATTATTTGGTCATTGGGGTCATTCGTCATTGGGTCATTAGGTCAATTGGGTCATTTGTTAAGTGGGGAAACGATTTGATAGCCTATAGTTGTTATTACGAACATTAATCAATAGCCATAGTTTAGTCTTTCAACCCTAAACACTCAACCAGTGACCTAATGACTAATGACCATTCTATGCCTGTCCCATTGTACCTCCAAAATTCATTGGAAAACCAGATGGATCCTGCTGAATTTTGATACGGCCATTAATAGTTTCAAACTTTTCCAGGTTATCTTCTAATGCGGTTAATAACCTTTTAGCATGTTCGGGTGTTAAAATGATCCTTGATTTTACTTTGGCCTTTGGCACACCGGGCATAACCCTTATAAAATCAAGAACAAACTCTGAACTCGAATGGGTAATAATTGCCAGGTTTGAATAGATACCTTCTGCAATTTCTTCAGAAAGCTCAATATTCAGCTGATTTTCATTTTGCTCTTCCATGGTACTAAAATAGTAAAGCCTTCCCATTTACGGGAAGGCTTATTAAAATATTTGTTAATTAACCTGGTTATATTTCAACTTCTTCCGCTTTTGAAGCCATCAGGCGGTCAAATTCCTCCTGTGAACCTACACGGATATTTTCATATTCGCGTAAACCGGTTCCTGAAGGAATAAGGTGACCTACAATCACGTTTTCTTTCAAACCGAGCATCAGGTCTTTTTTACCTGCAATCGCTGCTTCGTTCAAGACTTTTGTAGTTTCCTGGAACGATGCCGCTGAGATAAATGATTTTGTACCTAACGACGCCCTGGTTATACCTTGCAATATCGGGCTTGAAGTTGCAGCTATTGCATCTCTCACTTCAACTAATTTTAAGTCTTTCCGTTTTAAAATAGAGTTTTCGTCCCTCAACCTTCTTACCGAAACAATCTGGCCTGATTTTAAGCTGGCTGAATCGCCCGGTTCGGTAACCACCTTTTTATCAAAGATATCATCGTTTTCAAGCATGAAATCCCAGCTATCAACAGCTTCCCTTTCAAGGAAACGGGTATCTCCGGCATCTTCAATAGCCACCTTTTGCATCATCTGGTGTACGATCACCTCAAAGTGCTTATCATTGATCTTCACGCCCTGCAAACGGTAAACTTCCTGTATACCATTTACTAAATATTCCTGCACTGCTGCCGGGCCTTTAATAGCCAGGATATCGGCTGGTGATATTGAACCATCAGACAAAGGCATACCTGCCTTCACAAAGTCATTATCCTGTACAAGGATGTGTTTTGACAGTGGAACCAGGTATTTTTTAACCTGGCCATCTTTTGATTCAATGGTGATCTCACGGTTACCACGTTTAACTCCGCCTAAAGTTACAACGCCATCAATTTCAGTTACAACCGCCGGATTTGATGGGTTACGTGCTTCAAACAACTCGGTTACACGCGGCAAACCACCTGTAATATCGCGGGTTTTCCCTGTTGAACGAGGTATCTTGGCAATAACCTGGCCGGTTTGTAATTTTTCGTCTTCATCAACAGCGATGTGGGCGCCAACCGGGATGTTGTATCCCTTTATAACATTGCCTTTTGAATCAGCAACCTGGATAACCGGGTTTTTAGTTTTGTCCCTCGTATCAATAATTACCTTTTCGCGGTGGCCTGTTTGCTCATCTGATTCTTCACGGAATGTAATACCTTCCAAAACAGCTTCAAACTTAGTAACACCGGCAAATTCAGAAATAATTACCGCGTTATATGGATCCCACGAACAAATACGGTCGCCTTTACTGATCTTACTGCCATCCTTTACATATAGATATGCACCGTATGGAATATTATTGGTAACGATTACCTTATTGGTTCCCTGTTCAACGATTCGAAATTCGCCCGACCGGCCTAATACCACTTCTACAAATCCATCTTCCGTTTTATAATCAACCGTACGAACGTTCTCAAATTCAATGATACCTTCAAACCTCGCATTGATCTGCGACTCGGCAGCAATGTTTGAGGCTGTACCACCCACGTGGAATGTACGCAATGTTAACTGTGTGCCCGGCTCACCGATTGACTGTGCAGCAATTACACCAACAGCTTCACCTTTTTGCACGCGTTTACCGCTTGCCAGATTGCGTCCGTAACACAATGCACACACGCCCCGTTTGCTTTCGCAGGTTAATACCGAACGTATTTCGATACCTTCCAACGGGGAATTTTCTATGGTTTTACCAATCTCTTCAGTAATATCATGACCGGCAGAAACTAATAATTCATTAGTAATCGGGTCAAGCACATCATGTAAAGAGGTACGGCCCAAAATGCGATCGTACAAAGGCTCAACAATATCCTCGTTATCTTTAAGGGCGGTAGTATATATACCCCTTAAAGTACCGCAATCTACCTCGCCAACAATCATATCTTGCGCTACGTCATGTAAACGACGTGTTAAGTAACCGGCGTCGGCAGTTTTCAAAGCGGTATCGGCCAAACCTTTACGCGCTCCGTGGGTAGAAATAAAGTACTCCAGTACCGACAAACCTTCTTTAAAGTTTGAAAGGATCGGGTTTTCAATGATCTCGCCGCCCGAACCTGATTTTTGAGGCTTAGCCATCAAACCACGCATACCGGCTAACTGACGAATCTGCTCTTTTGAACCACGGGCCCCTGAATCAAGCATCATGTACACTGAATTAAAGCCCTGATTATCCGAGGACAAGATTTCCATTACATTCGCAGTTAAGCGGTTGTTGATACGAGTCCAAATATCGATGATCTGGTTATAACGTTCGTTATTGGTAATGAAACCCATATTATAGTTACCCATAACATCCTCAACTTGTTTAGAAGCTGTTTCAATAAGCGTAACTTTTTCAGCAGGGATGTTTATATCCTTAAGGTTAAAAGATAAACCTCCCTGGAATGCCATTTTAAAACCTAATTCTTTGATATCATCAAGGAACTGGGCGGCACGTGCCATACCTGTAATTTTTACTACCTCGCCGATAATATCACGTAATGATTTTTTTGTAAGCAGTTCATTAATATAACCAACTTCAACCGGAACATGCTGGTTAAATAATACACGGCCAACTGTTGTATCTATAATTTTAGATACGATGCTGCCATCTCTTTCTTTAATAAAAGCTTTAACCTTTATGAAGGCATGCAGGTCAATTTTCTTTTCGTTATAGGCGATAATCACTTCTTCCGAAGAGTAGAAAGTTAAACCTTCTCCTTGCACAACGCGCTCAACATCAGTTTTGCGGCCTTTGGTTATATAGTATAACCCAAGCACCATGTCTTGCGACGGAACCGTAATTGGTGTTCCGTTGGCTGGGTTCAAGATGTTATGCGAAGCAAGCATCAAAACCTGGGCTTCTAAAATCGCCGCGTTGCCCAGGGGCACGTGAACAGCCATCTGGTCACCGTCAAAATCCGCGTTAAAGGCGGTACAGGTTAAGGGGTGCAGCTGGATAGCCTTGCCTTCAACCAATTTTGGCTGGAATGCCTGGATACCTAAACGGTGCAGCGTTGGCGCGCGGTTTAGCAATACAGGATGACCTTTTAATACGTTTTCCAATATGTCCCAAACTAAAGGGTCCTTACGGTCAACTATTTTTTTGGCAGATTTTACTGTTTTTACCACACCACGCTCAATCATTTTGCGGATGATAAATGGTTTAAACAATTCGGCAGCCATATCTTTTGGTAAACCGCACTCGTGTAATTTAAGGTTAGGGCCTACAACAATTACCGAACGGGCCGAATAATCAACACGTTTACCTAAAAGGTTTTGACGGAAACGGCCTTGTTTACCTTTTAAAATATCTGAAAGTGATTTTAAGGCACGATTACCTTCGGTTTTTACCGCGTTTACTTTACGTGAATTATCAAATAACGAATCTACAGCTTCCTGTAGCATACGCTTTTCGTTACGTAAAATAACTTCAGGCGCTTTGATCTCGATCAAGCGTTTTAAACGGTTATTGCGGATAATTACACGACGGTATAAATCATTTAGATCGGAGGTAGCGAAACGGCCGCCTTCCAATGGCACTAACGGGCGCAGTTCAGGCGGGATAACCGGAACGATCTTAACGATCATCCATTCAGGGTTATTTTCAATCCTTGTTTTTGCATCGCGGAAAGCTTCAACAACCTGCAAACGTTTTAATGCTTCGTTTTTACGCTGCTGCGAGGTTTCATTAGCGGCCTGGTGACGCAGGCTGAAAGATAACTCATCGAGGTCAAGGCGTTTTAATAACTCCTCTAAGGCCTCGGCGCCCATTTTAGCAACAAATTTTTGCGGGTCCTTATCGTCCAGGTATTGGTTTTCTTTCGGAAGTGTATCCAAAACATCCAGATATTCTTCTTCGGTGAGGAAATCCATTTTATTGATCCCGTCAGCTTCCTTAACACCAGCCTGTATAACCACATATCTTTCATAATAAATGATCAGGTCCAACCTTTTTGTTGGCAAGCCAAGCAAGTAACCAATTTTATTGGGTAACGAACGGAAATACCAGATATGCGCAACAGGAACCACCAGGTTGATGTGTCCCATGCGCTCACGGCGTACTTTTTTCTCTGTTACTTCAACACCGCAACGGTCACACACTATACCCTTGTAACGGATACGTTTGTATTTGCCGCAATGGCACTCATAATCTTTTACCGGACCAAAAATACGCTCGCAGAATAAACCATCGCGCTCAGGCTTATAAGTCCTGTAGTTAATAGTTTCCGGTTTTAAAACTTCACCGCTTGAACGCTCCAGAATAGATTCAGGCGAAGCTAAACTGATGGTAATCGTGGTGAAATTGCTCTTGATTTTATTATCCTTTTTGTAAGACATAGTCTCCTTTTGTTTTAATTATTGAAGGAATGAATTATTGATTTATTGATTATTTGGGGATTGAACTAATCAATAATTCAACCCTCAATAATTCAATAATTATTCTAAAGTTATATCCAAACCTAAACCTCTTAATTCATGAACCAGTACGTTGAATGATTCAGGCACTGATGGTGTTGGCAGGTTTTCGCCTTTAACAATAGCCTCGTATGTTTTGGCGCGGCCGATAACATCATCCGATTTAACGGTTAATATTTCCTGCAGAATGTTTGATGCACCGAATGCTTCAAGGGCCCAAACCTCCATCTCACCAAAACGCTGACCACCAAACTGGGCTTTACCACCCAATGGCTGCTGTGTAATTAATGAGTACGGCCCTATTGAACGTGCGTGCATCTTATCATCAACCATGTGTCCCAGTTTCAGCATGTAGATAATGCCTACCGTCGTTTGCTGGTCGAAACGATCGCCGGTTAAGCCATTGTACAAATAGGTACGGCCGGCCTCGGGTAAGTTTGCTTTTTTAACCCACTCTTCTACTTCGTTATAGCTTGCACCATCGAATATCGGTGTTGCGAATGTAATGCCCAGCTCTTTACCGGCCCATCCCAACACAGTTTCGTAAATCTGTCCCAGGTTCATACGTGATGGCACGCCCAGTGGGTTCAATACAATATCAACCGGTGTTCCGTCTTCAAGGAAAGGCATGTCTTCGTCACGTACAATACGTGCAACAATACCTTTATTCCCGTGGCGGCCTGCCATCTTATCACCCACCTTAAGCTTACGCTTTTTAGCGATGTAGACTTTTGCCATTTGTACGATACCTGAAGGAAGCTCGTCACCAACGCTTATAGCGAATTTATCACGACGGTAAGCGCCCAATTCTTCATTTACCTTGATATTATAGTTATGAAGCAGGGTTTTTATATGGTCGTTTTTATCATCATCAGTTGTCCACTTGGTTGGATTAATATTTTCGTAACTAAGGTCAACCAGTATTTTCTGGGTAAATTTTACACCTTTTGGAACCTGCAGCTCTTTGTAAACGTTGTAAACACCCTGCGATGTTTTGCCATTCACTATCTCAAACAACTTATCGATCAAAGTGTTTTTAAGCTCTTTTACAGCTTTCTCGTGCTTGGTATCCAGTTTCTCTAACTGTGCTTTTTCTTCTGCTTTTGAAGTTTTTTTGGCACGTGAGAATAATTTGGTATCAATTACCACACCGGCAATGGACGGCGGAGTTTTCAGTGATGCATCTTTAACATCACCGGCTTTATCACCAAATATTGCACGTAACAGTTTTTCTTCCGGTGAAGGATCCGACTCTCCTTTCGGAGTGATTTTACCTATCAGGATATCACCTTCCTTAACTTCGGCACCGACACGGATAATTCCATCTTCGTCCAGGTCTTTGGTAGCTTCTTCTGATACGTTAGGGATATCCGGTGTCAGTTCTTCTTCACCGCGTTTGGTGTCGCGCACTTCAAGTTCAAATTCTTCAACATGAAGCGAAGTGAATATATCTTGCGAAACTACACGTTCGGAGATTACTATCGCATCCTCAAAGTTATAACCCTGCCACGGCATAAAAGCCACTTTAAGGTTACGGCCCAGGGCCAGTTCGCCGTTTTGGGTAGCGTATCCTTCGCAAAGCACCTGTCCTTTTTCAACACGCTGCCCTTTCTTAACAATCGGCTTAAGGTTGATTGTAGTGCTTTGGTTAGTTTTCTTGAATTTAGTTAACCTGTAACTCCTGGTATCACCGTCAAATGAAATCAGGCGGTCAAGTTCTGTGCGGTCATAACGGATACGTATCTCGTTGGCATCTACGTACTCAACTATGCCATCGCCTTCGGCATTGATAAGGGTACGTGAATCTTTTGCCACACGACCTTCCAACCCGGTACCAACAATTGGCGCCTCAGGGCGCAATAAAGGCACTGCCTGGCGCTGCATGTTCGATCCCATCAATGCACGGTTAGCATCGTCATGTTCTAAAAACGGGATTAATGACGCCGCAATAGATGTGATCTGGTTAGGCGCAATATCCATCAAATCCAGCCTTGCGGGCTCGATAATCGGGAAGTCGCCTTCAAAACGTGCTTTGACCTTTGGCAGCGCAAAAACGCCATTATCATCATAATGTGCATTTGCCTGACCTATGGTTTTACCGTCTTCATCTTCGGCAGACAGGTAAATAACTTCTTCCTTAACCTGTACTTTACCATCAATCACGCGTTTGTATGGGGTTTCGATAAAGCCTAAGTTGTTGATCTTTGCATGTACACAAAGTGATGAAATCAAACCGATATTCGGCCCTTCAGGTGTTTCAATGGTACACAAACGGCCATAGTGTGTATAGTGTACGTCACGAACCTCGAAACCAGCACGCTCGCGTGACAGACCGCCTGGCCCTAAGGCTGACAGGCGACGCTTGTGCGTGATCTCTGCCAATGGGTTGGTTTGGTCCATGAACTGCGATAACTGGTTTGTTCCGAAGAACGAGTTGATCACCGATGATAAAGTGCGGGCGTTGATCAGGTCGGTCGGTGTGAACACCTCGTTATCGCGAATGTTCATACGCTCGCGGATAGTACGTGCCATACGTGCCAGACCAACACCAAATTGAGCATATAGCTGCTCACCAACAGTCCGTACACGACGGTTTGATAAGTGATCAATATCATCCACCTCAGCTTTTGAGTTGATCAGCTTGATCAAATATTTCACTATCGCGATAATATCCTGTTTAGTTAAAACCTTTGTTTCTTCCGAAGTGGTCAGTTTTAATTTACGGTTGATGCGGTAACGGCCCACATCGCCCAGATCGTATCTTTTATCAGAAAAGAACAAACGGTCAATAATACCACGGGCTGTTTCTTCATCAGGTGGTTCAGCGTTGCGTAGTTGACGGTAGATATGCTCCACCGCTTCTTTTTCTGAGTTCGAAGTATCTTTTTGTAAGGTATTGTATATAATAGTGTAGTCACCGCTGGTAGCAGCATCTTCCTTATTCAGGATGATGGTTTTAACACCTGCATCAATGATCATGTCGATATGATCGTCTTCAAGAACGGTCTCACGCTCCAGGATGATCTCGTTACGATCAATAGAAACAACCTCTCCGGTATCTTCATCCACAAAGTCTTCAACCCATTTTTTGAGCACTCTTGCCGCAAGTTTACGGCCAATAAATTTCTTTAAGCCCGATTTGCTTACTTTAACCTCGTCTGCCAATTCAAATAATTCCAATATGTCTTTATCAGAATCATAACCAATTGCACGCAGCAAAGTAGTCACAGGGAATTTCTTTTTACGGTCGATATAGGCATACATAACGTTGTTAACGTCAGTAGCAAACTCGATCCATGAGCCCTTAAAAGGAATTACACGTGCCGAATACAATTTTGTACCGTTCGTGTGACGGCTTTGTCCGAAAAACACACCTGGTGAACGGTGTAACTGCGATACTATTACGCGCTCGGCGCCATTGATAACGAATGTACCTTTGGGTGTCATATAGGGAATAGTTCCCAAATACACATCCTGCACAATGGTTTCAAAGTCTTCGTGTTCCTCATCATTACATGATAAGCGAAGCTTGGCTTTTAAAGGCACACTGTAAGTTAATCCGCGTTCGATACACTCTTGTATATCATATCGTGGCGGATCAATAAAGTAATCAAGAAACTCTAAAACGAAGATGTTTCTTGAATCGGAGATAGGAAAATTTTCGGCAAACACTTTAAACAACCCTTCTTTATAACGGTTGTCTGAGGTAGTTTCCAATTGAAAAAATTCCTGGAAAGATTGCAACTGCACATCAAGAAAATCCGGGTAATCCAATACCTTCCTGCTGGTCGCAAAATTTACTCTTTGATTATTTTTGTTTGCCAAGGGATTATAATTTAGTTTATTAATGTAGATGTGAGTATTGAGATGTGAGATGTGAGACGAAAAAATTTAAAGTTTTGCCAACAAGCATAAATCTCAAATCTCACATCGAATATCCCAAATATCCTAAAACAGCAATAGACCCCGACCAAAAAGGCCGGAGTCTGATGCTATATTCGTGTTGGTTAGCTTATTTAACCTCAACTACTGCTCCGGCTTCTTGTAATTGCTTTTTCATAGATTCAGCTTCTTCTTTAGTTACACCTGTTTTTATTTCTTTCGGTGCCTGATCAACTAAGTCTTTAGCTTCTTTCAAACCAAGGCCGGTTAAGTCTTTTACTAATTTAACAACTGCTAATTTAGCGCCGCCTGCTTCTTTCAGGATAACGTCGAACGCTGTTTGTACTGCTTCGGCAACCGGGGCATCATCGCCACCGGCCGGAGCAGCGGCAGCAGCAACAGACACGGCTGCAGCAGCAGGCTCAATACCATACTCATCTTTTAATATATGAGCTAATTCGTTTACTTCTTTTACTGTTAAGTTTACCAACTGTTCAGCAAACGCTTTTAAATCCGCCATTTTATTTTAAATTTTTCTTTTAATGCTTTTTGTTTTTAATATCGAACTTTAAGGTGTCCGGTTAACCTCTTTCCTGTAATGTTTTTACAACTCCTGCCAATATATTTCCGCCTGATTGCAATGCAGAAATAACGTTCTTTGCCGGTGATTGCAATAATCCGATGATCTCCCCGATCAGTTGTTCCTTCGATTTTAAATTGATCAAAGTATCTAACTGATTATCGCCGATAAAAATTGCTGAATCAATATATGCAGCTTTTAAAATAGGCTTTTCGCCTTTTTTCCTTAACTGCTTGATCAGTTTTGCCGGAGCAGTACTTGATTTTGAGAAAAGGATTGATGATGAACCTTTAAGTACATCATATATGGGCGAAAAATCGCCGCCGGCAGCTTCCATAGCCTTTTTGATGAGGCTGTTTTTTGCTACCTGCATCGTAATGTCACTTTCGAAACATTTACGACGGATGTTATTGATCTTTTCAACCGTCAGATCAGAAGTATCAGTAATATAAAAATTACCATATTCTTTCATCTGTTCAGTAAGGGCAGCTACTAATTCGTGTTTTTCTTCTTTATTCATGATTTAGATCCCCGCTACTGTTTTAGTTTCAATTTCAATCCCGGGCGACATGGTCGAAGAGATATGGATACTCTTAAAATATGTTCCTTTTGCTGCTGAAGGTTTTAATTTTGAAATGGTTTGCAATACTTCCAAAGCATTTTCATAAATTTTATCAGCAGGGAAAGATACTTTTCCTATTGAGGCATGGATAATGCCGGTTTTATCAACCTTGAAGTCGATCTTACCACCTTTTACCTCGGTTACAGCTTTCCCTACTTCGGGGGTTACTGTTCCTGATTTAGGGTTTGGCATAAGGTTACGCGGACCGAGAATACGACCCAAACGACCTACTTTAGCCATAACGCTTGGCATAGTTATGATAATATCAACATCAGTCCATCCACCTTCAATCTTGGCAATATAGTCGTCCAAACCTACAAAATCTGCACCTGCGTCCTTTGCTTCCTGCTCTTTGTCAGGTGTGCAAAGTACTAATACACGTACAGTTTTACCGGTTCCATGAGGTAAGGTGGCTATACCACGCACCATTTGATTGGCTTTGCGCGGATCAACACCCAAACGAACATCAATATCAACAGATGAATCAAACTTTGTATTAGTAATATCTTTTACCAAAGTTGACGCGTCCTGTAAGGAATACGCTTTGTTTGCCTCAATTTTGGACTGTGCCACTTTTTGATTTTTTGTTAATCTTGCCACTGTCTTAAACTGATTTAATTTTTATATTTCGGATTTCGGATTTCGGATTTATTTTCCTTATCTTTTCCTGATTCGAAACGTTAATTTTTGATTTCGGATTTCGGATTTTCGATTTCGGATTTATTGTCCTCGTCTTTTCCTGATTCGAAACGTTAATTGTTGATTTCGGATTTCAAATATTCGATTTCGGGATTAAAAGCCCGCTATCAATATCTTCTATTCGAAACGTTAATTTTTGACTTCGGATTTCGGATTTTCGATTTCGGATTTTAGAAATCTTCAATCACTCCTCAATTCGAAATCTGTTTAAGGACCCGCATTTTTGGAATATCAACTTCAAATTATTAAATCCGAAATCGAAAATCCGAAATCCGAAATCCGTTAGTTCCAGGGAGCCATACCTGATACGGTGATCCCCATGCTGCGGGCAGTTCCCGCTACCATTTTCATAGCTGATTCTACTGTAAATGCATTCAAATCAGTCATTTTATCTTTCGCTATAGTTTCAACCTGGTTCCAGTTCACACTGGCAACTTTTTTACGGTTTGGCTCGGCCGAACCACCTTTTAAGCCTGTCGCTTCCAATAACTGGATTGCAACCGGAGGGGTTTTGATGATAAAATCGAATGACTTGTCAACATAAACAGTAATAACTACAGGTAACACTTTGCCAGGTTTGTCCTGGGTCCGTGCATTAAATTGCTTGCAAAATTCCATTATATTCACCCCTTTTGCACCCAATGCAGGGCCAATTGGAGGTGATGGATTTGCAGCGCCGCCCTTTACCTGTAGTTTCACCATCGCACCGACTTCTTTTGCCATTTTTATTTGTTTAAATTATAACTCAATGTTAGTAAGTGGAAGCTAAGTAACATTTAAGACTTTTTGATTTCGGATTTCGGATGTTCCATTTCAGATTTAATCACTCGAAAAACAAATCGTATATTTTTTATTTTCTAATTCCGAAATCGAAAATCCGACTTCCGAAATTCTATATTCTAAATCCGAAATCGAAATTCCGAAATCCGAAATTCTCTATTCTTTTTCTACCTGCATGTAATTCAATTCGAGCGGTGTACGCCGCCCGAATATCTTTACCATTACTTTTAATTTTTTCTTTTCTTCGTTGACCTCTTCAATCACCCCGCTAAATCCGTTGAAAGGGCCGTCCATCACTTTTACACCTTCGCCTATATAATAAGGCACGTTCATGGTTTCACCCTGTGCGCTCATTTCGTCAACCTTACCTAAAATACGGTTAACCTCGGCCTGGCGTAAAGGGATGGCATTACCGGCTTTATCGCCTAAAAAACCGATAACACTGTTAATGTTTTTGATAATGTGCTCTATCTCAGCGTCAAGCGCCGCTTCTATTAACACATAACCCGGGAAAAAATTGCGCTCTTTAGCAATTTTCTTTCCATCGCGCATCTGGTAGTATTTTTCTGTAGGTATCAATACCTGCGGAACCAAATGCGTAATACCCAAACGGTTAATTTCAGCATCAATATACTGCTTTACCTTTTTTTCTTTGCCGCTTATAGCCCTAACCACATACCATTTTACCTGATCACTCATTGCTTTGCTATACTATTAGGTTAGTGAACTATAAAATTGCTTAACCAAAAAATTTATGCTCTGATCCATTACCATTATTATTATTGCAATAATAAATGCAGCTATCAATACCAAAACAGCGCTGTTTTGCAATTCTCTCCAGGTTGGCCAGGTTACTTTCTGGGTTAACTCTATATAAGACTCTTTAATATACTCAGATACTTTAGCCATTTTCGTTATTTACTGTATGCACGGGAACAAGGATTCGAACCCTGATCAAAGGTTTTGGAGACCTCTATTCTACCATTGAACTATTCCCGTTTAACCCTTAGCCCTAAATCCCTAAAGGGACTTTTTAATATTAACAAAGTACTTAGCTAAAAAGCTAAGTACTTTGCCTTAAATTAACCTTACCTTATCTTCCCCCTTTAGGATGAAAGACTCCTTCGGAGGGGGTCAGGGGGTTTCTTATTTCAAAATTTCAGTTACCTGACCTGCGCCTACTGTTCTGCCACCTTCACGGATAGCGAAACGTAAGCCTTTTTCCATAGCGATGGCGTTGATCAGCTTCACCGTGATAGTAACGTTATCACCCGGCATAACCATTTCTACGCCGTCCGCCAGTGTAATTTCACCGGTTACGTCAGTTGTGCGGAAATAGAATTGCGGACGGTATTTATTGAAGAAAGGCGTGTGACGGCCACCTTCAGCTTTTGATAATACGTAAACTTCTGCTTTGAAATCGGTGTGCGGGGTTACTGAACCTGGTTTGCAAATAACCATACCACGACGGATATCAGTTTTTTCAATGCCACGTAACAACAAACCTACATTGTCGCCAGCTTCACCCCTGTCGAGTATCTTGCGGAACATTTCAACACCCGTTACAGTTGATTTTAAGTTTTCGGCGCCCATACCAAGGATGTCAACCTGCTCGCCGGAGTTGATAATACCACGCTCGATACGACCAGTTGCAACAGTACCGCGACCAGTAATCGAGAATACGTCTTCAACTGGCATAAGGAAAGGAAGTTCAGTTAAACGCGGAGGAATTGGAATGTGCGCATCAACTGCATCCATCAATTCCATAATTTGTCCAACCCATTTTGGATCACCATTCAACCCACCAAGCGCCGAACCTTGAATTACAGGGATATCATCGCCAGGATATTCGTAGAATGATAATAATTCACGAATTTCCATTTCAACTAATTCCAATAATTCCGGATCATCAACCATATCCACTTTATTCATAAACACAACCAATGAAGGTACACCAACCTGGCGCGCTAAAAGGATGTGTTCACGTGTTTGAGGCATCGGACCGTCAGTAGCGGCAACAACTATAATTGCACCATCCATTTGAGCAGCGCCGGTAACCATGTTTTTTACGTAATCCGCGTGACCAGGGCAGTCAACGTGTGCATAATGACGCGTAGCGGTTGAGTACTCAACGTGTGCTGTATTAATAGTAATACCACGCTCTTTTTCTTCAGGAGCCGAGTCGATCGAATCGAAAGAACGGGCTTCTGAGAAACCTTTATCAGCCAATACTTTAGTAATAGCTGCGGTAAGGGTTGTTTTACCGTGGTCAACGTGACCGATAGTACCGATGTTTAAATGCGGCTTACTGCGGTCAAACTTTTCTTTTGCCATGATTTATATTTAATTATTTGTAGGTTAATTTATACTTAAAAATTGTATTCTATTCTGTTTATAACATTGAGCCAACAATGGGATTTGAACCCATGACCTCTTCCTTACCAAGGAAGTGCTCTACCCCTGAGCTACGTCGGCTGGTTTTTTTATTTCGGATTTCGGATGTTCGATTTCGGATTTTTTAGCTCCCTTATCAACACATTGTAATATCCGACACCCAGCCATCTCCTAATTTAAATCCGAAATCGAAATTCCGAAATCCGACATACTTTGAGCGGAAGACGAGGTTCGAACTCGCGACCTATAGCTTGGAAGGCTATCGCTCTACCAACTGAGCTACTTCCGCTTTTTCAGTTTGTAGTTTACAGTTGCCAGTTTGCAATTATTACCTGCAAATTGCTAACTGCTAACTTCATCCCGTGGGGGGAGAAGGATTCGAACCTTCGTAGCCGAAGCAACGGATTTACAGTCCGTCCCATTTGACCGCTCTGGTATCCCCCCGTTGTTTTAATTTTAGATTTTTGAATTACGATTTACGAATACAGAACAAATCGTAAATCGTAAATCTGAAATCGTAAATCAATACAGAGCCTCCTATCGGGATCGAACCAATGACCTACTGATTACAAGTCAGCCGCTCTACCAGCTGAGCTAAGGAGGCCTAAATTATCACCATTCTTTACCCCCGCCGATCATTAATGACCTTCGGAATTGTACCGGTTAATTAATAATGCTGTATTTTTTTATTTTAAAGAACCACCCATTTCATAAAAAGGAGCACATTTATACACCTCTCCGAAAGGGATTGCAAATTTACACATTTTTAATGCTGAACAAAATTTATTTTTCAAAAAAAATCGGCGGGCTAAAAACCCGCCGATCCGATAAAAATTTTGCTGTTTATTTATCTTAAAAACCGTCTGTAACTTCTAATAAAATGGCTTTTTTAGCCGTCTCGGCAGCGGTGGCTTTCTTTTGCTTATGTTTTTCAATTTGCTTACGAAGGGATTCAACCACAAGGTCTGTAGCCTCTTCAAAAGTTTTACATTGCTCCTTAGCGAATATTTGATTGCCGGGCAGCAACAGTTTAATCTCCGTTATCTTATTGGCTTCATCCTCTACATTCTCCAGTTTTAAATAAACCTCGCCGCTAATGATATGATCATAGAAGGTTTCAAGCTTATCGACTTTCTTCTGAATAAAATCCAATAATTTTTTGTCTGCATTAAAACGAATAGATTGCACTGTAATTTTCATGACTCCTCCTTTTTATGCCTTTGGATGGGCTTGTTTGTAAATAGACTTTAATCGTTCAACAGAATTATGCGTATAAATTTGGGTGGCGCTAAGATTAGCGTGCCCCAAAAGTTCTTTGATAGCGTTCAGATCGGCCCCGCGGTTTAACAGGCTTGTTGCAAAGGTGTGCCGCAACACATGCGGGCTCTTTTTATTTTGGGTTGATATATAAGAAAGGTATTTCTGCACAGTTAAGTATATAAGCTTAGCGTAAGCATTTGCTCCTTTATCTGTAACGATTAGTGCTAATGAATTGTTGCTAAAAAAATCCTGCTTTTTCTTTAACTCCTGGTATTCAGTGATTAATAATTTTAATTCATTGTTAATAGGAATAATGCGTTCTTTATTGCGTTTGCCTAAAACTTTTACGGTGCCCTCGTAAACGTTAATATCAGTTTCCTTTACCCCCAACAACTCCGACAATCGCATACCGGTACCAAACAGCATTTCAATAATTAGCTTATCGCGCAGGCCTTTAAAATCAGCGCCAAAAACCTCGTTCTCATCCAGCATTTGGGTGAGCTTAACATCTTCAACTATAACGGGCAGGTTTTTAGGGATGTTTGGCGTATTTATTTTTGAAGTCGGGTTTACCAGGATAAGGTCCTCCTGCAGTAAAAATTTAAAGTATTTGCGTAGCGTGGCAATCTTACGATTGATGGAACGGGCTATGATATGCTGGCTCATCATATCAACCATCCAGTTTCGGATATGATAGTGCGTAATTTGCGACGGATGTGTTATCACCGGTGGCGGTGGCGGTGTTTGTTTATCAGGGTTGTTAAGGAAACCTAAAAACTGGTCAAGGTCTGATTGGTAGGCAGATACGGTATGCGGGGAGTACCTTTTTTCGAATTTAATATACCGGATAAAACGCTCTGAAAACATAAAAACTACTTGTACATCCGAATGATGAATGTACAAATAGTTTTGATATATTGATTAGAAAAATGAAAATTTTTTTAAATAAATTCAAAAAAATTAAACAGTTGTTTCTAAGTTCATATTTTGTTTGTAGATGGCATGTTTCACCACATGGCGACGGGTTACAGATTTCTTTTCGAATGCCTGGCGACTGCGAAGTTCTCTTAAAACCCCTGTTTTTTCAAATTTCTTTTTGAAGCGTTTTAATGCTTTATCTAATGATTCGCCGTCTTTTACGTTAATAATGATCATATATTTCCCAAATACCTCCTTTCAGGGAAGGCAAAGGTAGGGATAATGTTTGAATTTGCAAATAGTGATTTTGATTAACATCCCTTAAGAATATAGAACACCGAATAATGAATTTTGAATAATGAAGTGTTGAACTTCGAGATTCAACATTCAAAATTCATTATTCGATATTATTCCTTCTAACGAAGCACTTCCCTGCTAATCACAATTTTCTGTATCTCCGATGTCCCCTCACCAATGGTGCATAGTTTGGCATCCCGGTAGTATTTTTCAACAGGGAAATCTTTGGTGTAGCCATAGCCGCCGAAGATTTGCACAGCCTCCGTAGCGGTGCGAACTGCTACTTCGGATGCAAAGTATTTGGCCATGGCTGATTGCTTGGTTACCGGCAGTTGTTTGTTTTTAAGGTCGGCAGCCTGCATAATGAGTAGTTCAGCGGCTTCAATTTCTGTAGCCATATCGGCCAGCTTAAATGCAATGCCCTGGAAATTACTTATCGGCTGCCCGAATTGCTTACGCTCTTTTGAATAGGCAACAGCTGCTTCAAATGCGCCTTTGGCTATGCCTAATGATAAGGCTGCAATAGATATCCTTCCCCCATCCAAAACCTTCATGGCCTGTTTAAAGCCTTCGCCTTCTTTGCCTAAAAGGTTTTCCTTCGGTACATGGCAGTTATCAAATATCAATTCCGTAGTTTCAGATGCGCGCATACCCAGTTTGTTTTCTTTTTTACCGTGGGTAAAACCGGGCGTACCTTTTTCAATTACCAATGTGGATATCCCTTTTGAATCGTTTTTTTCACCGGTGCGAGCCATTACTACTGCCACATTGCCCGATTTGCCATGAGTGATCCAGTTTTTGGAGCCGTTTACAATATAATGATCACCATCCAAAACGGCGGTGGTGTTCATGCCCATGGCATCCGAGCCGGTATTGGCTTCAGTTAATCCCCAGGCGCCAAGCCATTCGCATGTTGCTAACTTAGGCAGCCAGCGGTGCTTTTGCTCCTCACTGCCAAAAGCCAGGATATGGCCGGTGCATAATGAATTATGTGCCGCCACAGATAAACCGATGGAACCGCAAACCTTTGCGATCTCCCTGATGACCGTAACATATTCAAAATAACCAAAACCTGACCCACCATATCCTTCCGGTACAAATACACCCATCATGCCAAGTTCGCCGAGTTTTTTAAACAGCTCGATGGGGAAATGTTGTGCTTCGTCCCATTCCATAACGTGGGGCCGGATGTGTTTTTCGGCAAAGTCTCTGGCCATCTGGCCTATCATTTTTTGATTTTCATTGATTGAAAAGTCGTACCCGGAAGGGGCGTCGGTGAGCAGGGAATCCATGTATTTATAATTGATCTATAGCAAAGTAACGCAATAAATTGCACATTGGTTTCAAATAAAACGCGGGTGAAAAATGAATGGATTGGTATATGGTATGAATTGTGGGTTTAACTTACTTAGGGGGTTATTAAGTAATGATCAGGGCTGAAAAATATTTTTAGCGATACCGATATTGATCATTACTCAATAAGTTGCCGCCAACTTTAAAGCATTATAGGCATTTACTACACCCCCCGTTTTGCATATATCTGCAAACGGCACCTTTTTACCATCTAAAGTAATATCATGATTAACCTTTTCTACTGAATTTAAAATAATTTCTTTCACTTGTATGGCAGTCAACTTCGGGTAATAGGACCGGATCAGCGCTGCCAGGCCGGCAACCACCGGCGAAGCCATGCTGGTACCGCTTTCAACGGTATAAGTTGAATTTGATGTGGTTGAATTTATCATCCATCCGGGTGCGAACACATCCACATTTTCCTTTCCGTAGGAAGAAAAATTAGCTTTTAAATTTTCACTGTCTGTTGGGCGGGAGGCCCCCACTTCTATCCACGAGGACGCTGCGCCACTGCCGTCTGCGTAAAATTTGTTAGGGTAATTTGTAATTTTATCCCGGTCGGCATTGGCATTGCCGGCAGCATGCACTATTATAACATCCTTACTTACCGCATATTTTACTGCATCGTCCACTACTTTTTTATCCCATGAATAATCTTTGCCAAAACTCATATTAATTACTTTTGCGCCGTTATCTGCAGCATACCTTATCGCGTTTGCTACGTCTTTATCACGTTCGTCGCCATCAGTTAGTGATGCACGTACCGGCATAATCATTAAATCATTGGCTACCCCATTTATGCCAATATTATTATCCCTGACAGCGCCAATAATACCAGCCACGTGCGTACCATGAAGTGGATCCGGGCCTATAACATCATCATTTCCATAGTAATGTTCGTTATCATCATTGGGATTATCGCCAACTATACTACGCGGGTCATAGTTTATGTTTAGCAAGTAATCCCGTCGACTTTGAATATCTTTCAGCAATGCTTCAAGTAACTTTCGATAATCCGAAGTATAATTAGAATCATTGCCTTTGTAATGATTTATTGCGTAATTAACCTCTCTTCTTTGAAAATCATTTTTTGGTTTAAAATTTTTAAAATCCGTAACCTTCGGGTTATTATTTTTCATATCAATCAGTAAGGTATCTAACTGCAAGCCCTGTAAAATAACCCAAGCATTATTTGCTTCTGCTTCTTTAAATCCTTTATTCAATTCCGCTTTCATTTTCAGGTACTCATGGTATTTTACCAGTTCAGCGGCGCTTAGTTTTGTGCTGTCTGCATTTTCATATTTTGGTTTTTCAAAGCGGATAAGGCGAACATATTCATAGGTTTCATAAGAAACATTCCCTTTTGACCCGCCCTCAAAATTCCATCCATGCAGGTCATCAACATAACCGTTTTTATCATCGTCAATATGATTACCTGCTATTTCTTTAGGGTTGGTCCATATCACACTTTTCAAGTCCTCGTGGTTAATATCAACCCCTTCGTCAATAACTGCAACTAATACAGTTACATGCTTTTTGCCTTTTAATAATTCGTTATAAGCCTTTTCTGTACTAATGCCAAAAACACTGTCGGTTTTAAGGTCAAGGTTTTGCCAGTTGGCTTTCAGGCTTGCGGTTTGGGCGTTTAATAATACCGGGAAACTAATTGCTAATAGTAGTAAAGCCCTTTTTAAAATGCCGATTTTCATGATTTTTTGTTTTGAGTTAATCAATAAGTTGCCGCTAATTTCAAAGCATTATAGGCATTTATTATACCACCGGTTTTGCATATATCCGCAAATGGTACTTTTTTTTCATTTATGGTAACATCATGATTAACCTTAACTACTGAATTTAAAATAATTTCCTTCACTTGCACTGCAGTTAGTTTAGGGTAATAGGAGCGGATTAGCGCTGCCAGCCCCGCTACCATCGGTGTGGCCATACTTGTGCCGCTATCATCCCCGTAAGTTGAATTTGGTGTGGTTGAATAAATATCTACCCCTGGTGCAAACACATCCACGTTTATTTTACCATAGCTGGAAAAATAAGCTTTTAAAAATTCCCCGTCCTTTGAACCGGAAGCGCCTACCTCTATCCATGCTGATGCCATGCCGCTGCTATCCGCATAAATTTTGTTTGGGTAAAATGTTTTTTTATCCCTGTCGGCATTTTCATTACCTGCAGCATGTACTATTAAAACATCTTTACTAACCGCGTATTTTACTGCATCATCTACTACTTTTTTATCCCACGAATAATCTTTGCCAAAACTCATATTAATTACTTTAGCGCCGTTATCAGCAGCATACCTTATCGCGTTTGCTACGTCTTTATCACGTTCATCGCCACCAATAAATGTTACGCGCACCGGCATGATCATTACATCATTGGCCACCCCTTTTATGCCAATATTATTATCCCTAACAGCGCCAATAATACCCGCCACGTGCGTACCATGATGTGCATCCGGGCCTGTGACATCATTATTACCATAGTAATGTTCGTTATCATCATTGTAATTATCGCCAACTATACTTCGCGGGTCATAGTTTATGTTTAATGAGTAATCCAGTTCATTTTGAATATCTTTCCGCCATACAACAAGATACTTTCGATAATCCGAAGTATAATTAGAATCGTTGCCTTTGTAATGATTTATTGCATAATTAACCTCGTTTTTTTGAAAGTCATTTTTTGGTTTAAAATTTTTAAAATCCGCCACCTTCGGGTTCTTATTCTTCATATCCATCAGTAAGGTATCTAACTGCAGGCCAACTAAACCAGGCCGGGAAATATTTGCTTCTGCTAATTGCGTATTCAATTTCGTTTTCATTTCCAGGTATTCATGATATTTCACCAGTTCAGCGGCACTTAGTTTTGTACTGTCTGCATTTTCATATTTTGGTTTTTCAAGCCGGATCAAGCGGACATATTCATAGGTTTCATGTTCAACATTCCCTTTTGGCCCACCCAGAAAATTCCATCCATGCAGGTCATCAACATAACCGTTTTTATCATCGTCAATATGATTACCGGCTATTTCTTTAGGGTTGGTCCATATTACACTTTTCAGGTCCTCATGGTTAATATCAACGCCTACGTCAATTACTGCTACCAGCACAGTTACATGCTTTTTGCCTTTTAATAATTCGGTATAAGCTTTTTCGGTACTGACGCCAAAAACGCTGTCGGTTTTAAGGTCAAGGTTTTGCCAGTTGGCTTTCAGGCTTGCGGTTTGGGCGTTTAATAATATCGGGAAACTAATTGCAATTAATAGCAAAGTCCTTTTCAAAATGCGGATTCTCATGATTTTAGTTTAAAGTCGGTTATTTAATAAGTTGGTGTGAGTAATGCAGGTATTATCCAAATATCCCACTGTTAAACGCTTTTAAAGCGGTCATTTAGCAAAAGGAGATTGTTAGTAAAGCTATAATAAAATAAATATCAATAAAGTATATAAAACATTTTATTTCCATAAGCACGCTATTTTCGATATTGTCGAAAATGTTAATACTCCGCCAACACCACTACCCTATCACTAACGGGCGCAATCCGTTCCCGCCCATTCAAAAAACCTAACCCCACCACAAACGAAAAACCGGCAACTATACCGCCCATTTCCTGTATCAGTTCGCTGGCTGCAAGGGCGGTGCCACCGGTTGCCAGCAGGTCGTCGTGGATAAGTATATGCTGGCCAGGTTCAAAGGAATCGGTATGCATTTCAATGATCGCGGTGCCATATTCCAGGCTATAGGCTTTTTGTTTTATGGTAAATGGCAGCTTTCCGGCTTTGCGTACGGGCACAAACGGCACACCCAATCTGGTGGCCAGGTTAAGGCCAAATAAAAAGCCCCGGCTTTCAATACCTGCTACGGCATCAATGCGGGTGCCTTTTAATTGTTCAACAAAGGCATCAACAATGCGCATACACAATTGCGGGTCTTTTAAAATAGGGGTTATATCTTTAAAAATTATACCTGGTTTCGGGAAATCAGGTATATCGCGTATAACCTGTTTTATTTGCTGCGTTATCATTTAAAAATTTAAATAGGGTTCAATTTTATTTAAAATCCCTTGATCCAGAATTGCAATGTTTTTCATATCCGCTATTGATGCATAATTGCCATGCTGCATGCGGTACTGAATAATAGCATTGACCTGCTTGTACCCAAGATACGGGAATATCCTCAACTGGTCGAAAGAGATCGTATTGATATTTATCCTGTTCATTTTGGCAGGGTTTACTGAAACCTGGTCTTTGATCTCCGCGTATTTTACCGAATCAATTCCAAAAATTTCCTTTAACTGTTCCTTATGATAAAAACCGCCCAAACGCCCCCGGTACCTTATGATGCGCAAGGCAAATGATGGCCCTATTCCCCTGATCTCTGTTAGCTTTGCAGAATCTGCGCCATTCAGTTCAATAATTTCGCCTGGTTTAACTTTCTTTGATGCATAGGCCGTTGGGGGTATCTCGATGTAGGACTCCAGTCTTTTATAATCATCAGGAGCAATAGCGTATATCTTTTTTACATCTTCTTTACTGTAAAACTTGCCGCCTTTGGCCTCGTAACGTTTGATAACACTGGCCTGCCGCTCGCTCAAGCCCAGTTGTTGCCATTGCTGTATCGTAAGGTTGTTCGGATTGAAGGGAAACATCACCGGATGTATTATTTTTTTGTCCGACAAGCGTTTACCTTCAGCATAACTTTTTTGATCCTCAATCTCATTTAATTGCGCTGCCACTTTATCAAAATCCTTAAAATTTATTGTATTATCTTTACGCAGCAATTGATAAACGTAGGGCGCAACCAATACCAATGCAATTAAAATAACAAGCACCACCATGCCATTCCATTCTTTTTTGGTGACGGACAAGTATTTTTTTATCTGCGCTTTCATTTACAAGGCTTATCAAAGTTTAAATTAAGCAATTTTTCAGGATATTTATTCCCATTATTTAAGGGTTTATTTTTAAATATGAAAGTGATCACCACCGAAGAGTTTGCCAAAGCCACCAAACTGGATAAGTTAAGAATGCCTGGCCTTGCAGCTTTATTGATGGAACTCATGAAAATTAACGAGGTAAATAAACTGTTTTCAAAGGCGCAGCCTAAACAGGGCCCTGAGTTTGTTGATGCCATTTTAGAAGGTTGCGGCATTAAAATAGAATTTGATGAAAGGGAGCTGAAAAACATCCCGGCCAAAGGCAGTTTTATAGCCATTGCAAACCATCCTTACGGCGGAATTGAAGGCATGGTACTTTTAAAAATATTATGTTTGGTGAGGCCGGATGCAAAACTGATGGCTAATTTTCTGCTTAAAAAGATCCCAAACCTGAGCGATTATTTCGTCGCAGTTAATCCATTTGAGAATGTGGAACACTCTTCAAGCATCAGCGGTTTAAAAACCACACTTGAGTTACTGGCTAAAGGTACCCCGATTGGTATATTCCCTGCAGGAGAGGTATCAACCTTCAAGATCGACAAACAACAGGTTACCGACAGGATGTGGCATCCGGTTGTAGGCAAGATCATTGCGAAAGCAAAAGTACCTGTAGTGCCTGTTTATTTCCACGGCAACAACGGTTTGCTTTTTAATTTGCTTAGCCTGATACACCCCGCCCTGCGAACTGCCAAATTACCGTCAGAGCTGTTTAACAAACAAGGCCATACCATCAGGCTGCGCATTGGCAAGCCTGTTCATATTGAAGACATTCCGGAATATAATAACAGTACCAAATTGCTCAACTTTTTAAGGGCGCGTACCTATGCCTTAGGAACCGGGCTGGAGGATGAAAAGAAAATATTTAATCCGCGTAATATTTTCAAAATAAGAAAGCAGCCAAAGGACATAGTTCCGGAAATAAGCGCTGCTGTGCTTGAAAAAGAAATTGAGCCTTTGCGTGAGGACTACAGCATTTTGGCGGAGAAAAATTATGAGGTATTTGTAACACCAACCTCGTTTATCCCTAATGTTATCCGCGAAATTGGCCGCCTTCGGGAAGTCACATTCAGGGGGATTGGCGAAGGAACCAATAAAGCCAGGGATTTGGACGAATATGATATTTATTATCACCACTTGTTTATTTGGGATACAGAGGCAAAACTGATCGTTGGGGCATACCGGATTGGCCTCGGCGACGAGATATTTTACAGTGTTGGCAAAAAAGGTTTTTATATATCTGAATTGTTTAAAATAAAGACGCAATTTACGCCGGTGCTGAAAAAGAGCATCGAGCTTGGCCGCTCATGGATACGTAAAGAATACCAGCAGAAGCCGCTGCCACTATTTTTATTATGGAAAGGGATATTGAAATATTTAATTGACAATCCCCGCTACCGTTACTTAATAGGACCCGTGAGTATCAGCAATTCCTTTTCAAAATTCTCCAAGTCGCTTATTGTGGATTATATCAACCGTAACCATTTTGACCATGAAATGGCCCAGTATGTGAGGCCACGTAAAAAATTCAAGGCCGACTTTTCAAGTATCGATACTGATCTCCTAATGTCGGGCGGAGATACCTTTAAAGGATTGGATTACCTCATCTCGGAGGTGGAAACACATAACATGAAGGTACCGGTACTGCTTCGCCAGTATATCGGCCTTAATGCTAAAATTATCTGTTTTAACATAGATCCTAAATTTTCAGATTGCCTCGACGGCTTTTTAGTACTCGACCTTAAAAAAGTACCGCAGGATATTTTGGAAAAGCTGGGGAAGAATTTGTAATTGGTTGATTACGTTGATTGGGTGAGTGGTTGATTAAGTTGAAAGCATTAATTGCGGCAATACGATAAGTTCAGTTTGTTCGCTACAAAATCATTGGATACTTTATTATTGGAAAATGTCGGGGTCAATAATTGGGGTGTAACCCATTTATCTTGACTCTTGGTTCTTGACTCTCAACTTTTAGCTTTTTTCAATACTTTATCGAAAACTTCTTTAAAATAAAGTGCAGCAGCCAGATCGGCCCGATAAGCAGGAATTTAATGTCGTCTAAAAAAGAAGGTTTTTTACCTTCAATTTTGTGGCCTATAAATTGCCCTATCCATGCCAACACAAAAATGACCAGGCATACGAGCCACAATGCCAGGCCGCCAGCCTTTTGCCAGTTATCTAACTGAATAATTCCATAACTAAAGGCGAACACGACAAGTAACATTAAATACGACAACACCGGCGAAAGTTTATAGTAATAATAAACACTGAAGGCAATTAAAAATGATGCCCAATTAAAGAAGCCGTTATATCGACCCAAAAATTTGATATAAGGAAAGGGGATCGCCCATACTAAGCCAAGTAAACTGAACACAATCAATGGTACACATATCCAATGGATCGATTTATTGGTTAGATTCTGATGGCTTTCAGCGTATTTATCAAAATAAATATCAACGGGGCGCTTTGATCCCGACGCAACAACTCCAGATGAAGTATTGCTGCCACTACTTGATTTTTTATTTTTCGCCATAATATATTATAAAGCCCTCTCGCTGCGGAGAGAGCTTTGAAAGATTTTATTTAGCAAACGCCACCGATCTGGTTTCCCTGATCACAGTTACTTTTATCTGTCCCGGATAGGTCATTTCGGTTTGTATCCGGTTTGAAATATCAGCAGCCAGTATTTCTGATTGCGCATCGCTTATTTTTTCGCTTTCAACAACTACCCGCAGTTCACGGCCGGCTTGTATAGCAAATGTTTTTTCGACACCAGGGTACGACATTGCAAGTTCTTCCAACTCTTTCAAACGCTTAATGTAGCTTTCAACAACTTCGCGGCGTGCACCGGGACGGGCACCCGATATGGCGTCGCAAGCCTGTATAATAGGCGACAGCATAGATGTCATTTCTATTTCATCATGATGGGCGCCTATGGCATTGCAAACTTCTGGATGTTCTTTAAACTTTTCAGCTAATTGCATGCCTAAAATTGCGTGCGGTAATTCAGGGTTATCATCAGGCACTTTACCGATATCATGCAATAAACCGGCGCGTTTGGCAAGTTTTACATTCAGGCCCAGTTCTGCCGCCATGGTAGCGCAAAAATTGGCCACTTCGCGCGAGTGCTGTAACAGGTTTTGTCCGTAAGATGAGCGGTAACGCATACGGCCAACCATGCGGATCAATTCTGGATGAAGTCCATTTATCCCAAGGTCGATAACTGTACGTTCACCTATTTCAACTATTTCCTCTTCGATCTGCTTTTTAGTTTTGGCAACTACTTCTTCAATACGTGCGGGGTGGATACGTCCGTCTGTCACAAGGCGGTGCATAGCCAAACGGGCAATTTCGCGCCTAACCGGGTCAAACCCCGAAAGAATTATGGCTTCCGGTGTATCATCAACAATGATCTCGATACCTGTAGCGGCTTCAAGCGCCCGGATATTCCTTCCTTCACGACCAATAATGCGGCCTTTTATCTCGTCATTTTCAATATTGAAAATAGAAACTGTGTTTTCAATAGCGCTTTCAGTGGCTGTGCGCTGTATCGTTTGAATAACTATTTTCTTGGCTTCTTTTGTCGCAGTAAGCTTAGCTTCGTCCACAATATCCTTTATCTGGATCATTGCTTTGCTGCGGGCATCTTCACGCAAAGTATCAACCAACTGGTTTTTCGCATCGTCGGCTGATAAACCTGCAATGGTCTCCAGTTGCTGAACATGCTGGTTTTTCAGGTGCTCAACATCTTCTTGTTTTTTAACAACAATTTCCGTTTGCCGCTCCAGGTTTTTGCGCGTATTATCTAATTCGCTTTCCTTACGGTTCATGTTTTCCAAACGCGAGTTTAGGGATTGTTCTTTTTGCTTGACGCCGTTTTCACGCTGGTTGATATTATTGTTTTTTTCGTTTATTTGCTGCTCGTGTTCAGCTTTCATTTGTAAAAATCTCTCTTTTGCTTCCAGTAATTTATTCTTTTTCAGAATTTCAGAGTTAACTTCAGCATCCTTCAAAATCTTTTTCACTTTGTTTTGGGCTGCTACTTCCTGGTCCTTAAACAGCTTCCTCAACAGGTAGCGCCCGACAACGATGCCCGTAGGAACGCCGATCAGCACGCCGATAACAATAAATAATATGTCCATTTTTAAGTAGTATAAATTGGTATAAATAAAAAAACCGCAACTAAATTTTTAAGTGTCATGTATTTAAAAACTTCTTTAGGGATATTGGGAATCATGGGTTACCGTCAAACTAAACGATTAACGCATGCCTCTTTGATCCTCAGATATTGAAGCGTTAAGTTTTTAATAGTGAAACTTAAAATTTAACCGCGGTTAAATCTTAATTGCTCTGTATGTATAAAGAACGTTATTGCTTTGAAAAAAATTGAGTCAGTAAATAATCCAATTGGTAAACTTTTTCTGCTACTTCTGTATCCTCAACAGTAACTTTCATATCCGCTTTTAATGAGGATGTTGCATAATGCAGCACACACATCGAAAGCAGATCTTGTTTATCCCTCACCGCGTAATTTTCCTGATATTCTTTTATCCGGTCATTAATTAGTTTGGCTGCCCTACGTATTATTTCCTCCTCTTCCATGTTTACCTTTAAGGGGTAAACCCTGTCAGCAATATTTATTTTTATGGAGATTTCTCCCATTTTAGCTTTTCACTTTTGTACTACTTTTTTAATAATACAATACACTTTTCAATTTCCTGCACAAATTCGTTAATTTTTTGCTTTATGTCAAGACTTTTTTCATTTGTTTCTGAAAATGATCTTGCCATTTTCAAAGCACGAAGCTTTTCATCCAGTTCTTTGGTCTTGTTTTTACTCGCATTCAGGGCTACTGTCAGCTCCTCGCTCTCTAATTTCAACAGATCATTTTCCTCCTGCAAAGCAGCGCAAAGCTCTATTAAGCGCTCTGTTCGGTCTACAATCGTATTTAATTGATCTGCTATTGAGGCCATTGGTTGATTGGGTTTATTGAGTTTATTAGGTTGATTAAGTTATAATACTTTTTAAGGACGAAATATATTGAATAATTTTCAAAACTCCATCAACTACTCACTTAATCAAACCAATCAACCAATTACTTCCTTATCTCCGCTCCTGTTTCTTTTTCTAAATTATAAATTAATTTTTGCATCACCGAATCAATTGCTTTATCAGTCAGGGTTTTTTCATTATCCTGCAAAATAAAACTTAAGGCATACGATTTTTTTCCTGCCGGGAGTTTATCACCCTCGTAAACATCGAATACATTTATTTCCTGCAGCAACTTCCGCTCTGTTTTTTGTGCGATCTGTTTTAATTGGCCGAAGGTAACCGATTTATCAATCAGCATTGAAAGGTCCCGCCTTACTGCCGGGAATTTTGAAACATCTTCATAAACGATCTTATTTTTGCGCACCAGCGCAAGGATCAGGTCAAAATTAAAATCGGCATAAAAAACTTCTTTTTCTACATCGGCTTTTTTCAATGCTTCATCTGATACAGCGCCGAACTTTACCAGTTGTTTGTTGTTACGTTT
>Ga0207042_1025_pt1 | contig 38322 bp, 29 predicted proteins | sample Alteio_BWMinCont_70_FD_153310 | JGI IMG/M metagenome (GOLD analysis project Ga0207042, IMG submission 153310) | Enriched cells from forest soil in Barre Woods Harvard Forest LTER site, Petersham, Massachusetts, United States -... | ecosystem: Environmental > Terrestrial > Soil > Temperate forest >... | reverse complement strand
TACCAATTTCGCCACCCGGGCTTTTTTTGAAGTTTAAAGTCTTAAGCCAAAAGTCTAAAGTCAAATAAAAATGACTTAGTACTTTCGACTTAAGACTTTAGACTTAACAGATGTGCCCGAAGAGAGACTCGAACTCTCAAGAGACAATTCTCAACGGCTTCTGAGACCGCAACGTTTACCAATTTCGCCATCCGGGCATTCATACAGATGTGAGACGGGAGATATGAGATTTGAGACAAAGACGATCTCATATCTCCAATCTCACATGTCACATCTCATATCTCACATCTAACAGGCTGCAAATATAATTTTTTAAAGTAAATGCAATCCAAAATAAATATAAAAACTGCCAGGTACTTTGTAAAAGACAATGTAAAGCGTAAATTCGGAAATCAATTAATAAACCATGCTTAAAATTATAGGAATTACTTTGCTGATGGTGATGACGTTTATGAAGATGGCACCATTTACGATCCGAAAAACGGTAAAACCTACAGCTGTAAAATGACCTTAGAGGGAAATAACCTAAAAATACGGGGCTACGTTTTATTTTCTCTGTTTGGCCGCACCGAAGTTTGGACAAGGCTAAAATGAAGATGATGAACTTACGATATCTGGCCTTTTTATTGTTCATTGTATTATTTGCAAATATTTCAAAGGCCCAAACCGTTTCCATTTTACAGCAAGGCAAACCTACCAGTATCCGCGGGTTGTCAGTGGTAGATGATAGCGTTGCCTGGATCAGCGGCAGTAAAGGCTATATTGCCATTACCCGCGATGGCGGAAAAAACTGGGGCTGGCAACAGGTAAAGGGATTTGAAAAAGCCGATTTCAGGGATGTTGAAGCCTTTTCGGATAAAGAAGCTGTGATCATGAGTTCAGGCACGCCGGCATTGATATTAAAAACCATTGACGGCGGCGCAAACTGGCATGTTAAATACAGCAACATTGATACTGCTTATTTTTTTGATGCGATGGATTTTGCTGATAAAAAGCATGGTTATATCCTTGGGGATCCGATCAATAATAAGTTTGTTTTAATGGAAACAAAGGACGGCGGCGAAACCTGGGATATGTTTAAAAACCGGCCTGATGCTTTACCTGGTGAAGCTGCCTTTGCGGCAAGCGGGACGTGTTTGAGGGTTAATAAAGATGATATAAGTATAGTCACCGGCGGAAGTCATAGTCGTAAGTTATCTTTCTATAATCCAAATTTATGGATGACAAGCGATGTCAAAATTAAACATGGCGAACCGAGTCAGGGAGCTTTTTCGATAGCAAATGGAGATTGCATAGTTATAGTTGGCGGTGATTATCGAAACGATCACCTAACCGATTCTGTCGCAGAATATTGGTGTTATAATGGCACTTATGTCGGAGGTGTAGCACTGTTATCTAAAACTCCGCCGTCAGGTTTTCAATCCTGCGTTGAATTTATTGAAGGTGATACTTTTCTCTCCACAGGCACCCCTGGCAGCAATATCACCACCGATGGCGGTAAAACCTGGACAAAAATTGATGAAACCAGCTTCAACGTTTGCCGTAAAGCTAAGCACGGAAAACTTGTTTTGTTAGCCGGAAACGGCGGCAAAATAGGTGTTTTGTTAAGGTAGAAGATTGGCAATGAAGTGCTTAAACAGGCTTAAAAATAAATTAAAATAAGCCTTGCGCACCAAATTCAATAGTCCTATATTTGCACCACTTTAAACGGAAGGGTTTAAGGTATGATTTCGTAGCTCAGCTGGTAGAGCATAACACTTTTAATGTTGGGGTCCTGGGTTCGAATCCCAGCGAGATCACTGGAAGGCGCAAGGGATTGCGCTTTTTCTGTTTATCAATTTCCGGCAATATCTTCTTCGTGAATTTTGGTGCTTTTTCGTCATAACTGGTAGCCGATTGACTTGGCTGCAGGCTGTTTTAAACTTGGGGGCTACTTTATGTCTGAACTACCGTGAACAGGATTCAAGTGAACAACGAGGATTATTTGATTAGAAAACTGGCTAATGTCATTTAATTATAGGTGATTTTATTGATAATGGTACATTATAAGCTAATAAGCTTATATCCACATCCTAATAGCTATAAAGGCGGTGAATGGAAGCGTTTTCCCTTTTAAAAAATTATCCTAAACAATTTTGATGCTTATGGTATTATCTATTATAAAAAACAAGGTTATGAAATACGCATTTATTATTGGCTCAAGTGCTTTTGTAGTTCCCAGCCGTGTTATAAGCTATGCCGGCAACGGGGAGGAAAAAGAGTTTTTAAGGATCAATTCTATTTATCACGACTTAGCCCCGCCGGCTAAGGAATCTTTCCTTGATATTGATCTTAATATTTATGATAATGATGGCACCCCGGTTATCCTATTGGCTAATAAATTTGTAACCAACGCGCCTTATATTCTTAAACAAGAACGGGATAGTATACAGGTTTTAAGAGCTGACGGCTCCCTGATAATCCATGTGCATCAACTCGATGACGAATCAGCAATGGGCCTGGAGCACAATATTACAGCCGAGTTGGAAGTTAATACGCCTATTGCTGTTATCCGTATCAACGGCGATTTTAAACTTGGTGAACTGTATGTCAGTGCCGAAAACGAAAAGCTGTATATTAATGATATTGGTTATGCCAATTCAGTTTTGGCAGGTAAAAACCAATTAAAATTTACAACAGATGGGGTGGTGCTGTAGTGTTTTCGTCAATGGTCGATAGTCCACAGTCCATGGACCATGGCAAATAATAAGCGAACTTTTTTACTATGGACTATCGACCATGGACTGTAACCCATCAACTATGAACTTTTTTACTATGGACCATGGACTATCGACGATGGACTGTAACCCATCAACTATGAACTTTCTCCCTGTAAAGCGCCATTACCAAAAGCACCATCCGGTTGTATGTTTCAAGTCCGTGTGGTTGGTTATTGGCTTTCAGGAATTTATCATAAAAAATACTGCTTAATATTCCGGCTTTGCCCTGGTATAAAAGCCAGTAAGCGCGCTCCGCCTTAAAATCGTTATGAACTGCTAAAGATATGCTGGGCTTTAATGCATTATTCGCCGAACTATCGCGGTAACGCAGTGCATGCATAAATTCATCTACCGCCAGGTGATAGGCAGAATAACGCAGTAAGCGGTCGTGGGAACCGATTGCGGCAAGGAACCCGACAAAATCGGCCTCGTCCTCGGGCCCATAACCCATCTGGTGCGACATTTCATGGCAGGCAGTAACCGGCCTTTCGAAAACGGGCATCTGGTAATTCATCTGCGCCTCGCCGGTATACGGGTTATAATAACCCGAAGTACCGATATAGTTCAATAAAGGGGTTAATATGGACGATTTTATACCGGGGTGATATGTACGGAAGTTGACTGAATCGTCGGATAATTTGTTAACTGCCCTTACCGCTGTCTCGTAAATGGAGCTGTTGCTTTGCAATAGATCAGCAGGTGTTACGCGGGCCCGGCAGGCATTAGCGCTGTCAATCAGCATCGCTGTAACGGCGCTCAGGCGGCCTGTGGTATAATTACTGTCGCCCAGGTTGAGCCGTTCCCCCGCCGAAGGCCTGAAATAGTTCATCCCCCAAAACAGGTAAAAGATCAGTACGCTGTATTGTACCACAATTACTATTCCGAGCAATAAAATACCTGCCAGCTTAAATTGTTTTTCTAATACCAGTTTTATAAAGCTGAAAAAAGTATAAATAAAGTAGGCGATAACTACAATGTAAAATATATCGCCCATGCTGAACGGGAACAGGTTGAAAAAAAGATGAAGTATGTGGCATAAAAATGGGTAAAAACCTTCGGAATAATATCGTTCAATTATTAACGGGAACCGCGCAAGCACCATTAGCAACAAAATGGCACAGGCAAGCGCAATAACTGTAACGACCCTTTTTTTTAATTTTTTTTTGGTGCGGTTGTCTAACATTGCCGCAGTAAATATAACGCTTATTGACTATGTAATAAAATACTTATTGTGTTAACAAGCTAATAACATTAAAAAGCCCCCCGGTAAACCAGGAGGCTATAAATTGTAATAACACTTAAACGTAATTATTTAACCTTAACCGGTACCGCTAAGTTTTCCCAAAGCAGAACAAAACCTGAATTACTGATCTTAAAGGTTAAACGTTCGTTAAATCCCTCTGATTTCATTGGCTTAACCGTTACAGTCAAAACATCTTTTGCAGGGTCATCATTCGCTGATCCATCGTTTTTGATGCCCCATTGCCCGGTTTGCGAATTAAAAATAACTTTCCATTCTTTTTCGCCGGGAGTAGTGAACAAGCTGTACTTACCTGCCGGCAAGGTCTTGCCCTCTATTTTAACTTCCTTGCTTGTTTGAAAGGTGGTAACGGGGTTAGCGCCTGTTCTCCAGATTTTGTCGTAAGGCACTAATCCACCCCAAATCTTTCTTCCTTTAACCGAGGGGCTGCCATAAGAGATTTTAATGTTAGCTCCGTTTATTGTTCCGCTAACGCTGTCGCGCGGACTTGCAGGCATTTTTTGTGCAATGGCCGCGGATGATACTAAGATGGCACATACAAAAAAAGTGAGCGCCTTTAATTGAGTTAATGTTTTCATAATGCTTTTTAATTGGTTATAATTTAAGTGGATAAAGATAAAATGAAATTAGGATTTTCTTGGTTAGACTTAAAAAATATTGTTTTCGTTACAATTCGTTTACAATAAAAATTAACTGCTGCTCTTATTTGAAAACAACAGAACAAATTTGGGGGTTTATTGTTTTTTTAAACACAATCATATTGCAATTTGGAATTGACCGAAAGGTTAAACAATTGTTGTGATTTGGGGCCTCATGTCTATCATGGCATGGGGGTTTTTTTGTTGAGTTTTTCCGATAGTTTTACCTGGCACTCTTTTTATAAGGATTATTTAATAGCATGAGATATATTTGCCGGTGCATTGTTTCTATTCAACCGCCAGGCGTATTTAAATGAAAGATACTCATAAATCGTTATACCTTTTGTTATTTGTACTGGCGCTCGCAGTTAATTTTGCAGGCATAAATATTAAGTTTTTTACCGATGACCCCGGCTTGTACGCTTCCATCGCTAAAAACCTGATCTATAAAAAAGATTTTCTTCAACTGTTTACCTATAACCGCGACTGGCTTGATAAACCGCACTTCCCGTTTTGGGCCGTATTGATAAGTTTTAAACTGTTTGGCGTCAGCGTATGGGCATATCGTTTGCCGGCGTTACTTTTTTTTGTCATCAGCCTGGTTTATACATACCTTTTTACAAGGAAATATTATAGCCGGGAAGTAGCGGCTGTTGCAGTATTGATATTGATGACGGCGCAAAATACCATCCTGTCGAATACCGATGTCAGGGCCGAGCCTTACCTTATGGGTTTGATCATTGGCAGCATTTATCATATCGCCCGCCTTGAAGACCGGTTTACATTTAAAGATATATTGTTGGCCGCATTGCTTACTGCATTGGCTATAATGACCAAAGGCATATTTGTTATAACTGCTATTTATGGCAGCCTGATTGGCCAGTTGCTGTTTCAAAAAAAGTTAAACCACTTGTTTCAATTTAAATGGCTTTGGCTGCCGGCGCTGACGTTATTCTTTACCCTGCCCGAGTTTTATGCTTTGTACATTCAGTTTGACCTGCACCCCGAGAAAACAGTTTTTGGGATTCAGCATGTTTCCGGTATAAAATGGTTTTTGTGGGACAGTCAGTTTGGTCGTTTTGTAAACAACGGGCCAATTAACCGCAAAGTGGCCGGCAGCATATTTTTTTATTTGCATACCCTGCTTTGGGCTTTCGCGCCATGGTGCCTGTTATTTTATTACGCTGTATTCAAAAACATCAAGTCAGTATTTCAGCGTAAAAAACCGGCCGAATATTACACCTTAAGCGGCGGCTTATTATTATTATTGCTTTTTTCACTTTCCCGTTTTCAGCTGCCATTTTATACTAATGCTGTTTTCCCATTATTTGCTATAGTGACCGCCCAGGTTTGTTTTGATCAGTTGAGCAAATTTGGAACAAAATTCAGGCTGATTGGGCAGTGGATATTTGTGATACTGTTACCCGTTATTGTTGTAATAACTAATATCGCTTTAAACCCAGCAAGCTATTTGTTTTTAAATGTTGATGCTTTGCTGTTTGGAGTAGTAATTTTCCTGATAGTTACGAAAATTAAAGAGGCCCACAAAAGGGTTTTCTTTTTAAACTGTGCCGCAGCCTTATTTGTCGGGTTTTATGTTAACACTGTATTTTACAGTGAAATTGTTCCTTATAAAGGTCAGATCGCTGCCGCAGAATATATTAACCAAAAACCTTTTGACAGCTTTCATCTTTACTCGTTAAAAGCAGAAAATAATATTTTCCAGTTTTATTGTAAAAGGCCGGTTGATATAGTTTCGATTGAGCAATTCAGCAGCTTTAAACCTACAGGCGTTTCGGTTTTTTACGTTAACCAACAGTCGATGGATTATCTTATACAAACACATGCTGATTTTAAGATCATCCGTTCATTCGTAAACTATCCGAATGAAAACCTGATTCCTGATTTTATAAATAAAGCAACGAGGTTTAAAACACTGGATCATGTGTACCTTATAACAAAGCCATTGAAGTATTCTTTGTAACATATCTGTTGTTTGCACCATTCTTCAGTATTTTCTCAAATTATGGCTATACTTTTATAATTATTTGAAAACAAGTTTTTATGGTTAAGTCTTTACTTTTTAGCGCCCTTTTTTTATTGGTATTTACAAGCCTCAAAGCCCAGGATAATTACGAGATACAGGTTTATGGATCTGATTTAGTTGAAACGGGGCATACCATGTTTGAACTGCACAGCAATTTTACATCTGATGGGAGTAAAACCATCATAGATGGCATGCTGCCCACTAATGATGTTGAACATGAAACTATCGAAATAACCCACGGCTGGACACCCTGGTTTGAAACCGGATTTTACTTTTTTAACAGTATAGGCAATGACGGACGGACAGCCTACGTTGGCTCGCATATACGCCCCCGGTTTGCCGCCCCTGAAAGCTGGAAATGGCCCGTTGGCGTAAGCCTGTCCCTGGAGTTTGGCTTTCAAAAAGCAGCCTTCTCACCAAATACTGCTACTTTAGAGATCAGGCCGATAGTTGATAAAAAATGGGGGAAGAATTACTTTTCCATAAACCCAACACTTGACCAAAGCTTTAAAGGCCCGGATGCTAACAGGGGGTTAATTTTTTCGCCCAATGTGAAATGGAGCTATGATGTTACCAAAGTTGTGGCTTTAGGGTTAGAATATTACGGCAGTACCGGGCCGTTTTTTCATTACGATCCTTACCAACTGCAACAGCACCAGCTATTTATAGCAACTGATCTTAATTTCGACCCTAACTGGGAAGTTAATGCAGGTTATGGCCTCGGGTTTACAAACAGCACAGACAAAGGCATATTTAAACTTATTTTAGGCAGAAGGTTTTAAGGGGGTCTTGAGTCGGGAGTCTTGAGTCCGTAGTCTGAAGTCAAAATTAAGACCGTTAAGATAAGAACTTCGTTTACGATGGCATTTTATTCCGATTATATTAAATTATCAGTTATAATTTATCACCTGGGTCCAAAGTTTAGTCTTTTGATTCCGTACTGACTCCCGACTCAGGACTCAAGACTTCCGACTCAAGACTCCGGACTACTCCACCTTATACCTGTAAACCTGCCTGCCCAAATTGCCATTGCTATCAATGCCTTCAATCACCACTTTGTAGGTTCCGGTTCCATCGGCATTATAATATTCAAATGAGGCATTACCGTCCTTATCGGTCACCAGTTCAGGTTTCCAGTAAATGGTTGAGCGAAGATCCCGCTGTTTACTGGCCAGTTCAGTATTATCATATTTTGGTGAATAAAACTCCCTTGCTTTATAAAAGCCCATGGGCGTGATAGGTAAAATACCGATGGACGCAATATCTTTGGCAGCGAGTCCTCCGCCTTGTTTTGTTGTAATAATAAGTACACCAGCAGCGCCCCTCATTCCATAAATAGCGGTACTTCCGGCATATTTTAATACTTCTACAGTTTCAACATCATTTGCACTTAGAGAGTTAATATCGGCATCCTCGGTCCCATCTATAATAACGTACATTGCACTTCCAGCTGGCCCTAAAACGGGGGCATAATCTCCTGATGGATGCCTTATAAAATTAACCCCATACAGCCTCCCATTCAAACTTGTAGATAGTGGTCCTTGTATTCTCTCTATTTCATCGGCATGCATCACCTGGTCGGCATTACCGGCGCCGGCTAAGCTTTGCGTTTTGTATTGATCATCAATTTTTTTATCCCTTATCTTCACTTCCTTTAGCATTATACCTTTTATGTGGCCATATTTTACCAGCTCATCCTGGTATACCTTATCATTATTGAGTAACAACGCCATTGCCGTATCTGCAACTATATTCATCACTTGCAGTTGCTTTGCTACAGGCTCGGGCTTATCAGTAAAATAAGTGAGCTTAGTTGAGTTCCGCCCGTTTTTGTTTACCGCGCTTAATACAAAATGTGTTGTGTCGTTAAAAACAAGGTTCGAAAAATGGAACATTCCTTTATCATCCGATACGCTGCTTAATAACGGCCCGCCTTTAAATGCCAGTAGCGTAATTGTTCCGTTACCAATGGGTTTACCAAAAAGGTTTTTTACCATGCCGTTTATTTCCAGGCCTTTTTCTGGCTGGTAGGCCATTGCCGGATAATTATTTTCAAGCACCTGTTTCCATTCAAACCTGCGGTAGCCATGTGTAAGCATTACCAGGTCCAGGTCGGCACGGGTTTTATCTGTTACATCGGTAAAATAATAATTGGGTTCTTCAATGAAACCTTTCAGGTCGGATGTCAGCAATAAATAGTTAAGTATAGTAGTTTCATTATTTTCATCAGCCGGTACTTTTCCTTCATCAATAACCGATATTGAAAAATGCCCTGTGGCTGGCTTATCATCTTTGCCTGTTAAATTTAAACTAAGCGTTACCTTTTCCCTTGTTTTATAGGATAGTTTATCACTTTTTAACGTTAGCGTTAACAGGCCGGGATTTTGTATAAATGCCAGGCGCTCATTTAACGGTTCGCCTTTGGCAGAGAATAATGTGATCTGTGCAACGCCTGTCTTAAATTCGCTCTTTGGCAGGCGCAGGATGAGCCTGGGGTTGTCGAGCTTTGTAATTACTGTTTTAGTGCTGCCGCCCGAGTAAATAACCAGGCCCAGGGTTTGGCCCTTGTTTTCTTCAAAATACTTCTTATTGGCAAAAATACCGGCATAAAAAATATTTGCCGACTGGTTATCTACTGCCAGTACCATTCCTTTATCTTCCGCAGCAGGCAGGTCAATCGTGTTTTGTGTGCCATCAGCAAATGTGAGGGTGGCTTTATAAGTTTTCCCTCCTTCGGGCAGCAGGTAAAAAGACCCCATTCCCAGGCGGACTGACTCAAAGCGGTTAACTTCGTTGTTATTATTATCATTCACTACGCCTTTTACCGCAATTCCTTTACCATCAGCGGCAATGGCCTTAAAAGCTATTTTTGAACGGATGCCTTGCACCAAATATCCGCCTTCCGGGAAAAACTGCAGGTCGGGCTTCTTTTGTGCAAGGATTTTAGCCCCCGAGGCGCTTTCATAAACAATAGCTTTACCGCTTATTGAGCCTATGGGTATTACTTTATCAAAAAAGCTGTCGGGGTCGTTTTTCATCCACCGGGTGTAAGCCCTGACATGGTAATTTCCGGATGGTAAGGAGTCTGGCAAAGCAAAGTCGCCCCAGGCAATGCCCTTGTTTAACTGCAATTTAATGGATTGGTCTGTTTTGCTATTGCCATTGATCAAATCCACATGCAATACGCCGCTCAATGCTGAAAGCTGGTGAAGTTCGCCTGCTATTACATAGGCTTTAAAGTAAATGGTATCGCCAGCGGCATAAAAGGGTTTATCGAAATGTAAATAAGCTTTTTCGGTAAAATGGTTGCTTAATACGGTTTTTAATTTGAATACAGCATTCTTTAATACCGTGCTGTCACCCTGGCAATAGGCAATAGTTTGCGAGGATAAAATCAACAATGCCGTTGCCAGAAATAGCTTTTTCATAGTAAATGAATTAATTACTCCACCTTATACCTGTAAACCTGCCTGCCTAAATTGCCTTTGCTATCAATGCCTTCTATTTCTACTCTGTAGGTTCCGGTTCCGTCGGCATTGTAAAAATTAAATAAGGCGTTACCATCTGCATCTGTTGTAACATCAGGCTTCCAGAATATTGTAGTACGATGATCAGGAATGTTCGCTGCCGGTTGAGCGGCATCATACCGGGGCGAATAAAATTCGCGCGCTTTGTAAAAGCCTTTAGGCTCAATTGAAAAAATCCCGGGCGACATTTCCCTGCTTACTACCTCTTCTTTTTCTCCGCCCTGCCTGGTGGTGAGTACAAGTACACCCGCGCCGCCCTGCATACCATAAATTGAGGCATTTGCACCTTTTAAAATTTCAATAGTTTCAATAGACCCCGGATTATAAGTCTCAATCGGGTTACCCCGGCCCATATTTGCACCATCTATCATAACCAGCATTGGTATCAAACGAGCGCCCCCGCTCGAAATGATTAAACTGTTTCTTAAAGAAGCTACGCCCCCGGAAACCACAACTCCGTGCGCAAGGCTATTTAATACAAGAGAAAGCGATGGATAATTTTTAAATTCGTCGCCCATTATAACCTGGTCGGCATGCCCGGGGCCGCCTAAATTGGATGACCTGTAGTTGTCGGTCCGTTTCGGTCCTGTAACTTTATCATCTGCTAATAATAGCTTTGCTGATTCATTACTGGCGGTCATAACGCCCTGCCGCTGGTTGTTTTGAAAGGATGCAAGTATATCGGCATTTGCATTGTATCCCGCTTCAACTACATTTCCGGGGCTTATTACCGGCCCCTGCGTCGGCGCATCAATTGTAAGTACGCCTTTTTTAGCAGATGGTCCCTGTGCTTTCAAAATAAACCTGGTACCGGTTTCAAAGGAAGTGTTTGCAAAACGGAACTTTCCCGCCGCGTCTGTTACCCCGTTTAAAACCATCCCCCCTGTTGCGGATACTAAAGTAATATTACAACCTGCAAGCGGTTCGCCGGCTTTAGTTTTAAATGTACCGGATATGTCAATATTTTTTTCCGGATTATAAGCATTTGCGCCGGCGGCAGCATTGTCATTCAGTAATTGTTTCCATACAAAACGACGGTAACCCTGGGTTAGCATCAGCGCATCAAGGTTGGCCTGGGTTTCCCTGGTAACGTTCGCAAAATAATAATTGGGTTTTTCTACATAACCCTTTAAATCCGAAGTCAGTAAAAGGTACGATAATATTGTGTTTTCCGTATTTTCATCAACCAAAATCTTGCTTTCATCTACCACCGAAACCGAAAACGACCCATTTACCGGGTTGCCGTCTTTATTTTTGGCATTTAAATTTAGCTGAACATTTTCGCGTTTGGCAAAGGCTGTTTTATTAGCTGTAACATCCAGGTTGAGCAAATCAGGGTTTTGGATAAATGCCAGGCGTTCACTCAATGGTTCGCCTGTTGCCGATAGTAAGGTCACTTGTAACACCCCTGTTCGGAATGTGCCTGCCGGTAAATCAAGGGCAAGCACCTCGTTATCAAGCTTGGTTTTAACTTTCCTCACCGCTCCGGCCCGGTATATGATTAAATTCAGGTCCTTATCAAAGTTTTCTATATAATATGCATGGTTTGCTTTTATAACTATGGATACTTTGGCCGGATCGTCAGTATTAACCGCTAATGTAATTCCCTTTTCCTCAATAGCAGGCAGGTCAACGCTGCTTTGTGAACCATCGGCAAAGGTTACTTTTGCCTTGTAAGTTCTGCCTTTTTCGGGTATAAAATCAAATATGCCCATACCGAGGTGGGTCGATGCAATTTTTGCAACTTCTTTATTCTCATTATCAACAACGACACCTTTTACATTGATGCCCAGGCCATCTGCGCCAACCGCTTTAAATGCTATTTTCGAATGAACATCATTAACCAGGTTGCCCCCTTCAGGAAAAAACTGCAGGCTGGGCGGTGTCCCCTGTTTTGCAGCTTCTGCAACCTTGTACACCCCGTTAATTGAGCTCACCGATATGTATTGGTCAAAAAAGCAGGGGTTTTTATCATTGCGCATCCATTCTGTCCATGCTCTTATCCTGTAACTTCCTTTCTGCAAGGTGTCGGGTAGTGCAAAATCACCCCAGCCCGTTCCATTAGTAAGCTGAAGGGCTATTGATTGCATTGATACATCATTTTTATTGATCAGGTCGACATGTAAAATGCTGCTGATAGTTGATGGTTCATGACGTTCGCCCATGGTGACATAAGCTTTAAAGTAAACTATGTCGCCTGCTACATAATATGCGTACGGCCTGTCAAATTGCAGGTAGGCCTTTTCAACTTCATGATCGGTTAGTAAGGCTTTTAATTTTGAAACTGCATCAGTGAGTACATCATTGCCGGTTTGGCAATAAGCGATTGTTTGAAATGAAAATAGAAACATCACTGCCGTAAAAAGTATCTTTTTCATAATATTATGGTTTACTGTTACATTAATCCACGTTATATCTATAGAAATGTTCTTCTGAATTTCCTCTATTGAAATTGGGCATTTGCTAATAGACGTATGAGCGGGCAAATGGTACTATAGGGAAATGAAATATTTTATTTCAATGTCGTGTAGTTAAGGAAAATAACCCCATCGGGGTTACAGGTCGGTAGAAAACAAGCCGCAAAATAGTGTGCCGTAGGTACAACACTCGCAGGTTGCATACCTACGGCATGCTAAATTATTTTTAACGATCGTTTCTACCGACCTTTTGCGCCGAAGGCGCATTTGAAAAATCTAATCGTGTCTCAACTAAACGACATTGTACTTTATTTTGAAACTAAACCGCGTTATAATGAGGCAATTGTGACGACGAAAATAAACGGTAGGTTGCTTACTCCACCTTATACCTATACACCTGCCTGCCTAAATTGCCTTTATCGTCGATGCCTTCAATCACCACCTTGTATGTGCCCGTTCCATCAGCATTAAAATATTCAAATGAAGCATTGCCGTCCTTATCGGTTATGAGTTCAGGTTTCCAGAATATGGTTGAGCGGAAATCACGTTGTTTAGCTGGCAGGGCAGTGTTATCATACTTTGGTGAATAAAACTCCCTTGCCTTATAAAACCCTTTTGGGGCAATAGGTAAAACACCGATAGATGCAATATCTTTTGCGTCGATTCCTCCTCCTTGTTTGGTGGTAATAATCAACACCCCGGCGCCCCCATCCTCGCCATAAATACTGGCACTGGCATATTGTAATACTTCTATCGTTTCTACCTCGGTTGAAGGGAGTTGATCAATATCAAAGGGACGCGGCTCTTCTTCTCCGTCAATTACTACTAACATTGGGGTAGGCAGATTGTGGCCAATCGGGGAATGGTAATTTATTGTTAGGTAGGCAACTTTACTTCCATTAGATGCTCCTAAAAACGTAATTCCATGCAATCGGCCATCCAGGCTTGCAGACAGTTGCCCTCCAATTTCTTCTATTTCATCAGCATGCATCACCTGGTCTGCATTTCCGGCTCCGGCAAGGCTTTGTGTTTTGTATTGGTCGTCCAACTTTACATCCCTTATTTTCACCTCCTTTAACAGGATACCTTTGCCGCGCCCATAATTTATAAGCTCATTCCGGTCGTTTTTAGTATTATCAAGGTAGGCCGCCATGGCAGTATCCGATACTATTCGTTTGCCTGGGAACTGGTTTACAGTACTTACAGGTTCAGGCTTATCGTTAAAATAAGTGATCTTTGTTGAGTTTTTTCCATTTGCGTTTACGGCGCTTAATACAAAATGTGTGGTGTCAGTAAAAACAAGGTTCGAAAAATGGAATATGCCTTTATCATCAGATACATTGCTTAACAATGGGCCGCCTTTAGTTGGCACCAGGGTAATTGTTCCTTTATCAATGGGTTTACCAAACAAATTTTTTACCATTCCTTTTATTTCCAAACCTTTTTCAGGCTGATATGCTAAAGAAGGATTGCTATTTTCAAGCACCTGTTTCCAGGTAAAGCGGCGGTAGCCTTGCGTTAGCATCAGTATATCCAGGTTTTTACGGGCATTGGCGCTTGTATCGGCAAAATAATAGTTTGGCTGCTCCACATAGCCTTTAAGGTCGGATGTGAGCAGCAGGTTATTTAAAATTGTGTTTTCATCGTTTTCGTCCACCATAACCTTGCTTTCATCGGTTACTGATACGGAGAAATGACCATCTGCCGGGCCGCCTGCCCTGTTCAGGGCATTCAGTTTTATATTTACTTTTTCCCTTTTGGCGTATATAGTTTTTTCAGTGCTCACACTTAGGTTAAGCTGATCGTAATTTTGTACAAAGAGCAGGCGTTCACTCAGCGGTTCCCCTTCCGGCGAAAACAGCGTAACACTGGCTACGCCGGTATGCAGGTGCCTTTTTAAAATATCAAGGCTTACCATCGGGCTGTCGAGCGTACGTACAATACTTGTAGCAACGCCGCCCGAATAAATGAGCAAAGTATAATCTTTATTCCGGTTCTCGCGGTAATAAGCTTTATTAACCTGTATCCTTACCGATGCTTCCGGGATATGATCGTTATTAACTGATAAAACTATGCCTTTTGTCTCCGCAACTGGCAAATCAAACATGCTTTGTTCCCCATCGGCAAAAGTTAGCTTTGCTTTATAGGTTTTCCCTTCTTCGGGTTTCAGGTAAAAATAGCCCATACCCAAATGAACGGATGCAAACGAGGTAATTTCGTTATTCTTACTATCAGTTATTACTCCTTTAACGTTGACACTCAGCCCGTTTGCGCCAATAGCTTTAAACGCCACTTTCGAGCGGATACCTGCTGCCAGGCTGCCGCCTTCGGGGAAAAACTGGACATCGGCTTTAATTTCCGGTATTTGTACAGGTTGCTTCACGATGCTCTCGGGTATCGCGATGTTTTTTAATGAGCCTATTTTAATTTGCTGATCAAAATAACTGCTGTTCCCATCATTGCGCATCCATTGCGTATAGGCCCTCACCCGGTAATTCCCTTTTGGCAACGAATCAGGCAGTGCAAAATCGCCCCAGGCTATCCCGCTGTCAAGCTGCAATTTTATGGATTGATCGATCTTATTATTGCCGTTGATCAGATCAACATGCAAAACACCGCTTAGGTTTGAAAGCTCATGCCGTTGGCCGATGGTGACGTAGGCTTTAAGATAAATGGTATCGCCGGCAGCATAATAAGGTTTATCGAATTGCAAATAGGCTTTTTCGGGATTATGGGTTGCCTGGAAACTATTCAGTTTTGAAAAAATGTTGTTAACAAGCGTGCTGTCCTGCCGTAGAATTATGTTTTCAGGCGCTTCGTAATCTACAGGTAAAAGTTCGGCTACCCTGTTTCTGCCCCATACGCCGCTAAATATCAAACTGGTAGGGTTAATTACCACGCCATTGTTGTCAAAAAAAGCATAGGGGGCTTCAAAGTCTACCCGGGTGTTTTCTTTATTACTTTGATCATCAGTCTGTAACTGTGTTTGCTTCCTGTTTAAATGAAAATGATGATCCTCGTTATAACTGATGTAAAGCGCATCTTTACCATTCCCGGGCCCAAATGCAAACGTCCCCTGTTGGTTTGTAGGTTTTACGATATTGCGGCTTTGTAAAGGAACAGTGTCCAGTTTTTCAATTATTTTTGGCAACTTATCCTTTTTAACCCAAAAAGACAGCGAGTCGCGGGAGGCAGGCCCTGCTGATCTTAAATTTTTATAAAATCTGATCTTGGCCTCAATTACGCTGTCGTTCGGTCTTAACGGGTTATCAAGCCGCTTTATCAATAGCGCCCTGAAACCCTCCTGGTCAATCCGGTTATCGAGCGCCGAACGCAAAAAGTGCATTTCCGAACCCTCATAAACTTCCAGTCTGCGTTTTTTCCAGCGTTTTTCCTCTGACGGGGTTCCCTTCATCTGTTCGAACAAAACAGAACCTTCATAATTGAGATGATATTTTGCAGACGGCCCGTTGTCAAGGCTGAAATCAGTTAACAGGTATTTTAACTTGTATCCCAATGCTCCGTTTTCAATTTCTAAAAAAGCTTGTGATGATGCCTTCAACACATTTGTTTTTTCATCATAGTCAAGGTCAAGTATTTCGGGGTTAACTACCTTACATTCTCCGGCCAGTTCCGAAGTCCCTAAAAATTCTTCCTTAAACCACTCAAGGTATCTTTCCCGGTTGGCATCGGTTACAAGGTGAATGTTTACTTCTTTTAAGAGTATGGCCTGGGGGATTATCTCAATATCCGGTAAAGCGATGTTAACATCGTTAACTACTATTGCTTGACGGTAGGTTTCGAAACCAATAATTGAAACTACAAGGTCGTATTTACCGGGTTTTGCATTGTTTAACTTAAAAGTGCCGTCATCAGCAGTCTTATTGCCGATGGATGAATTGCTCAAAAACACACTGGCGTTAGCTACCGGTTTTTTATCATCCCGGTTAAAAACCTTTCCCGAAATTGTTAGTTGAGCAAAACAACTTAATGGCAATAAGATAATGAAAAAAACCAATGCCTTTAACATGATTAAAGAGATTAGAGGTTAGTGTAATAAAGGTAAAATTTAAGTTTTGCTAATAGTCGGATAAGCGGTAAAATAGTACCATAAGAAAATGAAATATTTTTATAGCGAATGTGAGTTTCTGTCAAATATGTAGTTTACTGGCTCTTCGTCACTTTTGGTGGTAGTATATCATAGGGCGCAAACCAACAAGTAAAATATAATCATGTTCCGGCTTTAAGAAAAATTTATCTAAATTTGTATGATAATGTTGGATAAAATTCCTCAAAAATATCATGACAACTTTAACAATACAAATACCAGATAAAGACCGGGACTTGTTCGAGAAACTTGCGAAAAGGCTTAATGTTAAAATCATTAAAGTTGTTGAAGAAGATACCCAACCAAATAGCACTACAAAAAAAGCTATTGCCGATGCCAGATCGGGAAAAACCAAAAAGATCGAAAATCTTGATTTATTCTTCAAAAGCCTTTAACGTACACATTAAGTTTCACCAATAGGTTTGAAAAAGATTTAAAGCTGATCAAGAAGCGATCTTTAAAAGACCTTAGCCTTATTCATGATTTTCTCAAAAATGAATTGGCAATAAAAGGTGCATCGGGTCTTCCCTCAAAATTTCACGCTCATAAATTATCCGGCAATTATAAAGACGATTGGGAATGCCATGTTAAGGGGGATTTATTGATTATATGGATCGAGATTACCGGGGAAAACGAGATCACGTTGGTAAGGGCCGGAAGTCATTCAGATCTTTTCTAATGTGATACAAATAGCTACCACCAAAAGTGACGAAGAGCCATCTGATCATACACATTGTTCGCACGCGGTCATACAACGTGGTTATGAAATAGACGGCTGAAGTATTTCAAATAAAAACAGGAGCGGGGGGGGGTAATTGTCTTTTTCATAGCGTTATTTTTCTGGTAAATATCTTTGCAATAAAGATGATTTTGTATATTTGCAGACAATGAAAGAAGTTGTCAAAGAAATCCTTGTTCAAAACCAGGAAAGAGACGTTTCAAAAGGACTGCGGTCACGTGACACGGGGCTGTCGTTATATCTGGAAAAAATTCAGGCCATCATAGGGCCGCGCCGCGTAGGTAAAACATCTGTCCTGCAATTAGCTATAGCGGAATTAAAGGCAAAAAGAGCGATTCCGGCAGCGCAGATCATATATTTTAATTTTGAAGATGAGCGTGTCAGGTTTGAATCCCCACAATTGGACCTGATCTTACAATCCTGGCAGGAGCTTTATCCCGACTATTCCTTAGCAGATAGCTGGTTCTTTTTTGATGAAGTACAGGCGGCACCCGGTTGGGAACGTTTTTTAAACCGCATCAACGAGACTTATTCCAAACGGATTTTTTTTACAGGCAGCAACAGTTCAGTACTCCATACGGAGCTTAAATCTGTATTGCGGGGTCGTAGTATTGCCATAGAGTTATTACCCCTCTCTTTCCGGGAATATTGTGACTTTAGCGACCATAAGCCGTCAGCCTATGGCGCAGCTAAGCCTAAAACAATAGCCCTGTTCTATCAGTACCTGGCGCGTGGCGGATATCCTGAGACCGTAGGTCTGCCTTCCCCCCAGCTCCATGTGGCCTATCTGCAGGAGTACTATAATGCTATGTTGTTGCGTGATATTGTCGAATACAACGGGTTAACCAACTACACTTATTTGAGGAGCCTGTACCGTCAGGCCGGGCAGACAATAGGGAAAACAGTCAGCAACCGCCGGTTATACCATCAGTTGAAATCCCAGCAATACAGCATTGGGATCAACAGTGTTTACGATGCTATGGACATGGCCGAGCAGGCTTATTTGTTCAAGCGGATCAGTCGCTTTGACTATTCGGACAGTAAGCGCGAAAAGTCAGATAAAAAGATCTATTGGTTAGATAATGGTTTATTAAATGCAAATACCGCTCAATACACGGGTAATAATGGATTGTTGTTAGAGAACCTTGTGTTCAAAGAATTGTACCTTAAATTCGGGAGCATTTATGCCACTAACATTTATTATTATGCAGAGCCGGCAGGGGAATGCGATTTTATCGTGTATCAGGAAGGCGGAACGGCTTTACCCATGCAGGTCAGCTGGACACTCGCCGATCCAGGCACCCGCAGCCGGGAACTTAAAGGACTATTGAAGGCGGCGGCCTATTGCAAGGTGAACGAGGCCCTGGTCATTACTGCGGAGGAAGAAGAAGAACTTACGGTCGATGGTGTACATATTCTGATTATTCCTGCATGGAAATGGGCGTTACAGGCGGGGTGACGCCGGGCGATTAAAATACATAGTGTATGATCAGGTGTGAAAAAAATGTATGATAGGGTGTGGAAATTAACATACTGGCTTTGAAAAAATCCAAAGCATAAAAGCAAAAGCAGCAATACAGCAAATAATAAAACCATTCCGGTCCCGATAGCTATCGGGACCGGAATGGTTTCACATTAACAAATTTTCATCCGGTGAATTACTGTACTTTATACCTGAACACCTGCATACCTAAATTGCCTTTGGAATCAATGCCTTCCACTTCTACCCTGTATGTCCCTGTCCCATCGGCATTGAAAAAATTAAATGATGCGTTACCATCGGCATCCGTAGTAACATCCGGCTTCCAGAATATTGTTGTACGCCCATCCGAAAGGTTGTTTGCCGGTTGAGAGGCATCATACCTCGGCGAATAAAATTCACGGGCTTTATAAAAACCTTTTGGTTCAATTGAGAAAATACCAGGCGACATTTCCTTACTAACTACTTCATCTTTCTCTCCGCCTTGCCTTGTAGTGATCACCATAACCCCTGCCCCGCCTTCCATACCATAAATTGATGCGTTTGGACCTTTTAAAATTTCAACCGTTTCAACCGACCCCGCGTTATAAGAATCAATATCAAAACCCTGTCCCATATCTACACCATCAACAATTACCAGCATTGAATTAAGGCTTTGCCCACCGCCGCTAATAGTCATCCCGGTATTTAAAGCGGGTACGCCTCCTGAAAACAAAACACCGTGCGCAAGGCCATTCAACCCTGTGGAAAGCGTCGGGGCATTTTTAATCTCGTCGCCCATTATAACCTGGTCCGCATGCCCCGGGCCGCCTAAATTTGATGACCTGTAGTTGCTGTTATTTTTAACTCCTACAATTCTATCGTCTTTTAATAATACTTTTGTTGATCCGTTGCTGGCTGTGATGACGCCCCGCACCTGGTTGTTTTTCAAAGAGGCAAGGATGTCAGCATTTGCATTGTATCTCGAATCAATTACATTTCCGGGGCTAATAGCTGGTCCCTGCGCCGGATCATCCAATTTAAGTACACCCTTTTTACCGGCAGACGATTGGGCCCTTACGATGAATTCCGTACCTGTTTCAAACAGTACATTTTGAAACCTGAACCGGCCCTGAGCATCGGTTACCTGGGTTAAAATTGAGCCTCCGGCCTTGGCTAATAAGGTAATTTGACAATCGGCTATAGGTTCACCGGCTTTTGTTTTTAACGTGCCTGAAATATTAATCTCTTTTTCAGGATTATAGGCATTTGCAGTAGCAGCAGAATTATTGTTCAATAATTCTTTCCATACAAAACGACGGTAACCCTGGGTTAGCATTAATACATCAAGATCGGCGCGGGTGTCTTTAGTTGAATTTGCAAAATAATAATTAGGTTTTTCTACATAGCCCTTTAATTCAGTGCTCAGTAAAAGGTATGATAATATGGTATTCTCTGTATTTTCATCTACCAAAATCTTGCTTTCGTCCACTACAGATATTGAAAACGACCCATTTACAGGGTTGCCGTCCTTATTTTTAGCATTCAGGCTTAACTGAACATTTTCCCGTTTGGCAAATGTTGGTTTATTGGCTGCTATCGAAAGATTTAACAGGTCGGGATTTTGGACAAATGCAAGGCGTTCATTCAATGGTTCCCCGGTTTCGGATAAAAGGGTCACTTGTACTACACCGGTTGGGAAAATGTTCACGGGCAAATCGAGTCCGAGCACTTCTCCATCCAGTTTTGGTGTGTACCGCTTTAATGCGCCTGAATAATAAACCAGTAAATTTAATTGTTTATTCGTGTTCGCTTTATAATAATCGCGGCTTGCCCTTATTTCGATAGATAACTTTGAAGGATCGCGGGTACTAACCTTTAAAGTAATTCCTTTAGCTTCGGCAGCTGGCAGGTCAATGGAGCTTTGAGATCCATCACCAAAGGTTAGCATTGCTTTATAAGTTCTGCCCTCTTCGGGAATAAAATCAAATGCACCCATGCCCAAATGGGCAGAATTAATTTTTGCCACCTCTTTATGTTCATTGTCAACAACCACGCCTTTAACACTTATGCCCAGTCCGTTGGCGCCAATAGCTTTAAATGCAACCCTCGACGGAATATCCGTAACCATATTGCCCCCTTCAGGAAAAAACTGCAGGTTAGGCTTTAACCCTTGTGTTGTGTTTTCAGTAATCCGGTCAACACTGTTGATCGAACTCACCGAAATATACTGATCAAAAAAGTAAGGGCGCTTATCATTTCGCATCCATTCTGTGTAGGCCCTTATCCTGTAGCTTCCCTTTGGCAACGTATCGGCCAATGCAAAATCACCCCACCCCGTACCATTAGTTAGCTGGAGCGATATAGACTTCAACAGCATATCATTTTTATCTATCAGGTCGACATGCAAAACATTACTCATGGTTGACGGTTGATGACGCTCGCCCATGGTAACATACGCTTTAAAATAAACTATATCGCCGGCCACATAATACGGATAAGGCCTGTCAAAATGCAGGTAGGCCTTTTCAATTTCGTGATCGGTCAGTAAGGTTTTTAACTTTGAAACCGCATTTGTTATTACATCATTGCCGGTTTGGCAATACGCAATTGTTTGAAATAAAATTACAAACATCGCCGTTGTAAAAAGTATCTTTTTCATGATAATATTGCTTGATTTTACGTGAATTTCGTTTATTAACATTCCCATTTTGCCAATAGTCGGATGAGCAGTCAAATGGTACTATAAGAAAATGAAATATTTTTATATTGAAGAAAAAGCCGATGGACGATGTTGTTCGCTCATGGTGACATATGCCTTAAAATAAATATAAAGGTAGTTTAAATTAGCAGGTTAAATATACCTGTCTTTTGCAGAAACAAAAAATATATTTAAAGCTATGTGAAATTACTTCAAGGGTTTAAAGGATGATGCAATATTGAGCAATACGTTATCAGAAACCATTTCAGGGTTTTCAAATTGCTGCATGATTAATGCCATGGGGAAACGGATAGTGCCGCCGGATGTTTTAACCATCACCCCCTCATCAAATGCGCTATGGTTTTTGTAATCGCCGATTGAGTTATTGTGCTGTGCTAACCTCATCAAAAGCTCAACAATAGCGTAGGTAGGCAAATTATTTTTGTGCATATCGGCAAAAATACGTTAACTAAACAATAAATATCAATTGCGTTTTTATTAAAAACAAATAGCTACTTCATATTTTGTTAATATTCAATTTACATTGTAGTCTGAATAAATCGTAAATCAATGCCGTGTAGTTAAAGAAAATAACCCCAGCGGGGTTACAGGTCGGTAAAAAACAAGCCACTCATTTGATTTACGAATTACGAATTACGATTGAATGTCGTTTAGTTGCGGAAAATAACCCCATCGGGGTTTAAGGTCGGTAGAAAACAGTTATCCGTTACAAAATGCCATGCCGTCAGGTACGGAACTGAGCGACGTTGCGTACCTGACGGCACGCAAAACGTTTCACAATTTATTTTCTACCGACCTTTTGCTCCTACAGTGCATTTCTAAAATCTCATCTGAAAATAAATCAAAATTGATTTATAATTTGCAATTTTAAATCCGATATCGAACATCCGAAATCCGAAATCAAAACATCATGACAAAAAAGCTTACCCTGATTGCTTTGCTTCTATACAGTATGAACGTAACTGCGCAAACAACATACACGCCAACTGCCGAAAACCTTGCAACAAGGCAGCATTTCCAGGATATGAAGTTCGGCCTGTTTATCCATTGGGGTATTTATAGTGAAATGGGTGAAGGCGAATGGGTAATGCACGACAGAAAGATACCTTACAATAACTATAAACGCCTTGCCGATTTTTTTTATCCCCAGGCTTTTAACGCCAGGGAGTGGGTACAGTTTGCAAAAAGGGCAGGTATGAAATATATTACCATTACCTCGCGCCACCACGATGGGTTCAGCATGTTTGGTACCAAGGCATCTCCATATAATATTGTGGATGCCACCCCTTATCATAAAGACCCGCTTATGGAACTGGCGCAGGAATGCCAGAAAGAGGGTATCGAGCTTCATTTTTATTATTCGTTGTTAGATTGGGGCAGGCCCGATTATGCTTTTGGCAGCCCGATTGTAAGCGGCGCCCCGGTAACCGGCGATTGGGATAGCTATATTAAATTTATGAAAGACCAGCTCACCGAACTGGTCACAAAATACCCTGCTGTAAAAGGGATCTGGTTTGATGGGTATTGGGAACGTACCGATGCAAACTGGCACCTCGACGAGATTTATGGATTGATACACAAGCTAAACCCTGCGGTAATTATTGGCAATAACCACCATGAAGCCGTTAAGGATGGGGAGGATTTCCAGATGTTTGAAAAAGACCTCCCGGGAGGTAACACAACAGGTTTCAGTGGTAAATCAAAGATAGGGGAATTGCCTTTGGAAACCTGCGAAACCATAAACAAAAGCTGGGGCTTTAACATAGCTGACACTAATTACAAAACTGTTAAACAGATCATCCTTTACATGATCAATGCCGCCGGGCGAAATGCCAATTTTTTACTAAATGTTGGCCCTATGCCCAACGGAAAGATACAGCCCGAATTTGCTGATACACTTACGAAGGTTGGCGACTGGATGCAAAAAAATGGTAAAACTATTTACGGCACACGCGGCAACCTAATTCCGCCACAGGACTGGGGTGTGGCTACTTACAAAGCCGATACCATTTATGCGCATGTACTGAATATGCCGCTATCCTACATTTTTTTGCCCCTGGTTAAACGAAAAGTTACGAAAGTAACCCTTATGAGCGATGGCAGCAGTCTTGATTTTAAACAGGTTGAAGGTGTTTTTGTATACGTGGATAAAGTTAAATCAGATGCCCTCGATACCATTATTGAACTAACTACAGAATAACAGGCATGAAGCTAATACGATTTGGGGAGCCCGGCAAAGAAAAAACCGGTATTATTATTGGCAATAAGAAATATGATACATCGGCATTTGGCGAAGATTATGGCGAAGCTTTTTTTGAGGCTGACGGGCTTGCCCGCCTGGCTTATTTTATTGAAGATAATATCCTTCCCGAAGTTGCAGATGGTGTACGCCTGGGCAGCCCGCTGGCCCGGCCTTCAAAAATTGTGTGCATTGGTTTAAACTATGCCGATCATGCAAAAGAAACCAATGCCGTGCCCCCATCCGAGCCGGTGATATTTATGAAAGCCACAACAGCTATTGTTGGCCCCTTTGATGATATCATCATCCCAAAAAACTCAAAAAAAACCGATTGGGAAGTTGAGCTGGCTGTTGTAACAGGCAAAAAAGCGAGTTATGTAAGCGAAGCCAATGCGATGGAATATGTTGCCGGGTATGTGCTGCATAATGACGTATCAGAACGTGAGTTCCAGATTGAAAGGGGCGGTACCTGGGACAAAGGTAAAGGCTGCGACACCTTTGCACCCATCGGACCCTTCTTGGCCACGAAAGATGAAATCTCTGACCCGCATAACCTGGGTTTATGGCTAAAAGTTAACGGTAAAACTATGCAGGATGGAACTACCGCCAACTTTATTTTCAATATACCTCAGTTGGTATCATACACAAGCCAATTCATGACCCTGCTGCCGGGTGATATTATATCAACGGGCACCCCCGCAGGTGTAGGGCTTGGCATGAAACCGCCCCTTTACCTCAAAGCAGGCGATGTTGTAGAACTTGGTATTGATGGGTTGGGAGAGGCGAGGCAGGTGGTTAAAGCGTATAACAAAATCATATAAAAGTTGTTTTTTTGCCAACTTTGTATTATATTTGTACAGTTGTTAGTAGCAATTATATCGTTTATGTTTAATCTTATAGTTTAAAACTTAAAAAGGAGGATTGATGGTTAAAAAATTAGAAAGCCATGCGTATCATTTTACAAAGGAAACTAACAGAATTTACAAAAAAGCATGCTGATGCAAAAAGCAGTGTAACAACTTGGAGAAATGTCGTTCAGGAAGCAAAATGGAGAAAAAACCTTGATGTATTAAAAGACTTCCCCAAAGCCAGCATTATTCCCGGTAATCGTGCAAGATTCAAAATTGTTGGGAATAAGTACCGCCTAATCGTCGAGGTGGATTATGTCGACGAAATTGTAGAGATCAGGTTTATAGGAACCCATTCAGAATACGATAAGATTGATGCCGAAACTATTTGATGATTGGGTAATGGAATCGTAAAGAAGTTTAGTAATGAGTAATAAGCCACAATGGTTTTTAATTGAGACCGAGCAAGAGTATAATGCAGCTGTTGCCAGGTATGAAAAGATTAAATATGCACCAGAAAGAACCGAAGATCATAAAGAAAAGCTTCTCCTGGTGCATTTGATCGAAAATTATGAAAATAGCCTTTGGGATCTACCCGAAGTGGATCCTATTGAAATGATTAAGATAAGGATGGGTGACTTTGGTTATAAAGCAACAGACCTGGCTACGGTGTACGGCGACAAGGGTACAGTGAGTAAGGTTTTGCATTACAAGCAACCATTATCATTAACGATGATCCGTAAATTCAGCAAATTACTCCGATTACCTGTATCTGCGTTGATAAAAGAATATCAGATGGCAGAATAAGCTATCCGCTTACAACGCTGTTAAAAGCTTTTACATATTTATCAATATACTCATTCCTCGACATAGATTTGTATTGCATAATAAACCGTGGATGTTCGAAAGCAATAATATTTTTAAAAAACCATTTTTCAGTATTTAATTTACGTAAAAACTTTTCATTTTCGCCATTGCCCAGGCAAAAACAAGTATCTGTATCAACACCGAAACCTATTTGCTTTTGGATGTTTTCAATTATAAAATCGTAAACCGATAAGGTTAGCGCCCCGCTGTCGTAATAATTGTAATTGGTCTCTTTGCCGTTTTCGCCAATAGCGGTAAAACCCAGGGGGCAAACAGAATTGATATAAAAGTGCTTATAGAATTTATTCGCTCCACCAAAAGCCTCAATAACTTCGTAAACAAAAACCGATGATGGTTCATGTGTTTCTTTGCCTTCGTACTTAATTTCACATGCAGATTTAAGTCGTTTTGAATCAGTAAAAGGAATCCCGGTGACGCCTCCTCCAAACCTGCCGGGATTAATGCCAAGGATAAGATGCCGTTTATCAGAGTCGTTATAAAATCTTCGATAAAACTGTTCCATTAAAATATTAACATACAGATTTTCTTTAAACGGGTTCAGAATACGGATACCCGCCGGAAGGCTTCCCTTAAACTCCAATTGTTTGTTGAATTGGATTACATTATCTGCAAAGGTCATGTTGGCTTACTTGTATGCAAAACTATCGTTGCAAACCGGATATATCCAATTTGTATCCATTTTTATCCAATAAAATTAAAAACGTCCGTCCGCAATGGAGTATGACAGGTAACTGACGGTTACGGACGGTATCCCTTTGTATACATGCTGTATAAATAATTATGCATGCATAGCAATTTTTACGCAGAAAATTACGCTAATCCCCACCCGTAATACCTCAAATTCTAAAATTTACAAATAATAAATTTGCTCTCAAAATGGTAAATCCTTATCAAATTGATAGGTTTTTATTATCTAAAAAATAAAAATTACGATGTAAATACTACTTTATTGCCATTTTTTAAGTAATATTTTTTCGCTATGAAATAATTTGGCATTGATTTAGCTTTGTTAAACGAGAATTGCACTGCGCCTGAATTTTTTAAACCTGGAAACGATTTTCACCGTATAAAAAGTTAAATAGTGCTTTCGCTATTTGTTAACTTAGTATAAAAATTATGCTTATTAATGTATTAGAAATCAGCGCCTTGTTAGTAGTGCTTATTTTGCCCCTATTTTTTCCGTATAAAAAGAAAAACACTGCTATCAGGATACCTAAAAATTATAATGATACTTCCGAAGCCCACTATGCGATCAATGAAAAAGGCTTCCTCGAAGAGATCAACCATGACAAGCTATCAAGTCATACCCATTAATTAAAAGGTATTGCCCCAAAGATGTAATCAAATGTTTTATTGCCCGGATGCCCTATCCCAGCAATATCCTGATTAGGTCGTCATTCAGGTAATATACTTCTTTGCCATCCTTTTGAGGAGTTAATATTTGTGCTTTTATTGTATCACCTTAATTTTGATTTGCCTTACTCGAGGATTGCGTTCATTTGTGTTAATATCTCATTGATAAGGCAAAAAACTGAACAAAAAAAACAACATGTTCAATTTTTTACAAAAAACTGAACATGTTCATAAAACTGTCCATATTTCCCAGGGCAGACGCATTAAAATTATTCATAAAATTTCAGATAGCAGCACTCTAATTTAATCCATTAAAGGAGGCTCCGCCGGAGCCCCGAAAAATTATTTGTATAGTTCTTTAAACACGATGCTCCTCCGGAGCGTTTTTGTTGTCTATAATAACGTTTGTTTTGACTCCAGCGGAGTCACGTGTTTATAGAAATGATGTAATCAATCTGCCAGGCTCCGTAGGTGCCTCCTGATTGGACTTTAAACATTTTTAATGCATTTGCCCTGCATATTAAACCCTTCATTTCTTATTTAAAATTTAATTCGTTAATCTTGGATTGTTTTCCGAAAGGAATGAAAAACCAATTACAAACGTTGCCTTCTTTTATCTAAAAATGTTCTTAAATTTTATTTCAATGAATCGCATTAAACCGATTATTTTTCTTTGCCTTGTGTGCAGCATAAGTATAGCATTTGCACAGCCAAAAACTATCCCGCAAAAAGTTGACGCTTTATTAAAAAAGATGACCCTTGCCGAAAAGATAGGCCAGTTAAACCAGTTAAACGGCGATTGGGAGGCTACCGGCCCTGTTACCAAAGATGTAGGCAATAAGCTGGATGCTATAAAACGCGGCGAAATAGGTTCGGTGCTTAACATTGTTGGCGTAAAACATACCCGGACGTTCCAGGACGCGGCTATGCAATCAAGGCTAAAAATCCCATTATTATTTGGGCAGGACGTGATACATGGTTATAGTATCACTTTCCCCATCCCGCTGGCCGAAGCGGCAAGCTGGGATTTGCCGGCCATTGAAAGATCGGCCCGGATTGCCGCTACCGAAGCCGCTGCCGGGGGCATACACTGGACATTTGCACCCATGGTTGATATCGCCCGCGACCCACGCTGGGGCAGGGTGATGGAAGGCGCAGGCGAAGACCCCTATTTAGGCTCACTGATCGCTGCAGCCCGTGTTCATGGTTTCCAGGGTAAAGGTTTAGGAAATTTAGATGCCGTGATGGCCTGTGCCAAACACTTTGCCGCTTATGGCGCCGCTATTGGAGGCCGCGATTATAATAGCGTTGACATGAGTTTGCGCACACTCTGGGAAATTTACCTGCCGCCATTTAAAGCCGCAGCCGATGCAGGTGCAAGTACCTTCATGAACTCGTTTAACGACCTGAATGGTACGCCGGCCAGTGCCAGCCGATATTTAATGCGTGATATTTTAAAAGGAAAATGGGGCTTTAAAGGTTTTGTGGTAAGCGACTGGGGATCTATTGGCGAAATGATAAACCACGGTTATGTGAAGGATAATTACGGGGCAGCTGAAGCATCAATAAACGCCGGCAGCGACATGGACATGGAAAGCCGCAGCTATATCAATAACCTGGCTAAGCTGGTTGCCGATAAAAAGGTTTCCGTTGCGGTGATAGATGAAGCGGTCAGGCGCATCCTCACCAAAAAATTTGAATTGGGTTTGTTTGACGACCCTTACCGTTTTAGTGATGCCGACCGTGAAAAGCGCGTAATGAACACCCCCGAACATGTGGAAGCTGCGAGGAATATTGCCCGTAAAAGCATAGTACTGTTAAAAAATGAGCGCCAGCTGTTGCCCCTTTCAAAAGATTTGAACTCGATAGCGCTTGTTGGCCCATTGGTGAAAGCTAAAGGGGAAATGAAAGGCTTTTGGTCGCTGGATGTGGGTGATGTAAACCAGGTAGTATCTTTATATAAAGGGATGCAGCAGGCCGCCGGGAAAACAAAGCTGCTTTATGCCAAAGGCTGCGATATTACCGATACCAGCCGCGCCGGTTTTGACGAGGCTTATAAAACCGCCATGCAGGCTGATGTGGTAGTGATGGCCATGGGCGAAAGGCCGGATATGACAGGCGAGGCCAAAAGCCGCTCGAACATTCATTTGCCCGGGGTGCAGGAAGACCTGATAAAAGCAATAAGCGCAACCGGCAAACCCGTGGTGGTATTGCTGATGTCGGGCAGGCCGATGGTGTTTAACTGGACCGCCGACCACGTACCCGCTATTTTATACACCTGGTGGCTTGGTAACCAGGCCGGTAACGCCATGGCCGATGTATTGTATGGCAATTACAATCCCGGTGCAAAATTACCGATCACCTTTCCGCGTACCGAAGGGCAGATCCCCATTTATTACAACCACTATAACACCGGCAGGCCTGCCCATGGGGATAATGATGTAAATTATACATCAGCTTATATCGATTTGCCAAACAGTCCTAAATATGCTTTCGGGCATGGCTTAAGTTATACCACCTTCAATTACAGCAACCTTAAATTCAGTAAAAAATCTATGCAGAAAGATGGAGCAATAATCGTTTCTTTCGACTTGCAAAACACAGGCAAATATGCAGGCGAGGAGGTGGCCCAGTTTTACCTGCGCCAAATGGTATCGCAGCCGCTAAGGCCTATAAAGGAGTTAAAAGGCTTTCAAAAAGTAATGCTTCAACCGGGCGAATTAAAAACAATTACCTTTACCATAGATAAGGAAAAGCTATCTTTTTATAACGACCAATTGGAGCGTATTACACAACCCGGAGAGTTCAGGCTGATGATAGGTAGTGCATCGGATGACATAAGGTTGGAAGATAAATTTGAACTATTATAGTCAGTGGTGAGTGGTGAATAGTGAGTGGCCATTAACCGCTCACCGTCAACACTCACTACTCACAATTCACTACTCACCCTATGACCCAATTGATTTATAAGAATTACGACGAACTGAGCCGGGCGGCTGCGGACTTGATCGTCGAACAGGTAAAAGGCAAGCCCGAGTCCCTGCTATGCTTTCCATCCGGCGATTCGCCGGCAGGGGTATTTAAGTGTTTGATAGCCGATGCCCGTGAAGGCAAGGTTGATTTCAGCCGGTGTTATTTTGTCGGACTGGATGAATGGGTTGGTATGGGAAAAGATGATGAAGGAAGCTGCACCAATTTTTTGTATGAACACTTTTTCACACCATTGAACATAGGCCCAAGCATGGTGCGTTTTTTTGATGCTAAAGCCGATGATCTTGATGCATCATGTAAAGCCATTGACGATTTTATAAAAGGTGCAGGCCCGTTGGATATTATGATGGTAGGCATTGGCATGAACGGCCATATCGGCCTGAATGAACCTGGCACCGATTTTAACCTTTATTCGCATCATTCATCCCTGGCCCCTGTTACCATCAGTGTTGGGCAAAAATACTTTAAACAGCAAACCCCGCTGTACGAAGGCATAACCCTTGGCCTGAAACACTTGCAGGAAGCAAAAATCCCCATGCTGATAGCAGCCGGCAGTAAAAAAGCGGATATTATTAACCAGGCATTACAAGGCGAGGTAACTAACCAATTACCGGCATCTATCTTTCAAACACTGCCTTCGGCAGTGGTTTTACTGGATGAAGGGGCGGCGGGGTTGGGTCATTAGGTCATTTGCTTCGCGTCATTGGGTAATTAAGTCAATGGGTAATTTGGTAAATAGTTCATTAGTTGATGGTATTTAAAACTGCTAACTTAAAAGTGTTTATTTATCGCGACATTCCCTGATGAATCCCGTAAATATTTAGTGTAAATACAGTATTGACCCAATGACCAATGACCCAATGACCTAATGACCCAATGACTTAGTTACGCTTCGCTAAACTCGCGGGAGCAGAGTATCGCAACTATATCCCTCAAAATGTGATATCTATCACATTTTTGCCCTTGCAAAAGCTGTAACATTACCTTATCATTTAAGTCAAAACATATAAACCCGGGCTCCGGGTTATTTGTCTTATCGTAAACACATAATAAATTACATCATGGTAATGTCTCAAATTATTTTATTCGTTGTAATACATAGCATCGTATTTGGCATAGCGGGCTATTTTATTGGCGAACAACGGCAGATCGGCGCCATCGCCGGCGGCTTTCTTTGTTTGGTATTGGGTATCATTGGCCTCATCATCGTGCTTGTTTCCCGCCGCAAGGAAGTGTTGCCTTTCAATATGCAGATCCTGCATTATAAGGACCTGTTTGACAAAGGCATGATCACCGAAGCAGAATACAACCACCTTAAAGGGCGGCTTATTGAGCATCAGTAAGACCGGTATATATTTTAGTTGGGAATTCCTGCCCGCCTGGGTGAGGCGACTGGTTTTTATTGTCCAACCATTCCAACTTAATCAACCATTCTTCGCTACCGCGAGTTTAGCGAAGCGTAACTCGTGGGAGCACATTTGGCAAGCTTTCAGCTTGCAATATGATCATAAATACCAAAGCATACCCCTTTCAGTTATAAACTAAAGCCACGAACAACCACGGGTTAGAAATTCCCGGCAGCAGATGTAAAGACCAAATGACTTAGTCACCTAATGACACAATGACCCAATGACGCGAAGCAAATGACCAAATGACCTAATCAACCTAATTAACTTTTTTCTAACTTTACCCAATGTCAACAGCAATTAATCACACCTACGATGCTATCGTTATCGGCTCGGGCATCAGCGGCGGATGGGCCGCTAAGGAGCTTTGCGAACAGGGTTTAAAAACCCTTGTGCTGGAGCGTGGCCGTAATGTTGAGCATAATAAGGACTACCCTACCGCTACTATGGACCCCTGGGAGTTTAAACACCGCGGCCAGATGACGAAGGAGTTTTTGAAAGAAAACCCGCTCATCACCAAAGCAGCCGGTTTTGGCGAAGATTGCGCGCATTTTTTTGTAAAGGATAAAGACCATCCCTACATTCAGGAAAAACCCTTCGACTGGATACGCGGGTACCAGGTTGGCGGTAAATCGCTCACCTGGGGCCGTGCCTGTCAACGCTGGAGCGAGTTTGAATTCACCAATCCGGCCCGTTTTGGTTATGGGATTGAGTGGCCCATTGGCTATTCCGATGTTGCGCCATGGTACTCGCATGTAGAAAAGTTTATCGGCGTATGCGGAAACAGGGATGGCATCGAGGCCATGCCCGACGGCGAGTTCCTGCCGCCATTTGAAATGAACTGCGTGCAGGCGCTCATCAGCAAAAAAATAAAAGAAAATTATCCCGACCGTCACCTGGTTCATGCCCGCTGGGCGCATATTACCAAACCCAACCAAATACACATTGACCAGGGGCGCTCCGCATGCCAGGCACGTAATGAGTGCATGCGCGGCTGTCCGTTTGGCGGCTACTTCAGTTCGGTAAGCTCAACCCTGCCCTGGGCAAAACGGACGGGTAATCTTACCATAAGGCCGTTTTCGGTAGTGCACTCTATTATTTACGACGAGCAAAAAGGCAAAGCCACCGGCGTAAGGGTAATTGATACCAATACCAAAGAGGTGACTGATTATACCGCCCGTATTATTTTTTTAAACGCCTCGGCATTGAACAGTAATTTGATATTGCTTAACTCCAGATCCCACCGTTTTCCCAATGGCTTGGGTAATGATAATGGCCTGTTGGGCAAATACGTGGGTTTTCAGAATTACCGTGCATCTATAACCGCTGCTATGGATGGCTTTTTGGATAAATACTACTTCGGGCGCAACCCAACGGAACTCATCTTAGCCAATTACCGCAACCTGGACCGCCATGAAACCGATTACTTTGGCGGCTTTACTACCTTTATGGGGGCCTATCGCCCTAATCATCCGGACGAAGTAAACGGGGCCGAAATAGGCGGCGCGTATAAAGATGCTTTAACTGAACCCGGCGGCTGGCGCCTGTACATGTACATGCAGGGCGAAACGGTACCCAAAGCTACCAACCACGTACGTTTAAGTAAAGATCAAAAGGACCAATGGGGCATACCCCTACTCATCACCTCGGTAGAATATGACGATAACGATGAACGCATGGTGCAGGACTTCTTAAAGGAAAGCCGCCAAATGCTGGAGAAAGCAGGCTGTAAGAACATCGAAACCAACGAAAATAAACAAGCGCCTGGCCTTGATATTCACGAAATGGGCGGATGCCGGATGGGTAAGGATCCTGAAACATCCCTGCTAAACCAATGGAACCAATTGCACAACTGCAAGAATGTTTTTGTTACCGATGGCGCTTGTATGGCCAGCACCGGCAATCAAAGCCCCTCTATATTATACATGGCGCTTACTGCAAGGGCCGCAACTTTCGCGGTTAGTGAAATGAAAAAGTGGAATTTGTAGGTCATTTGCTTCGCGTCATTGGGTCATTTCGCCTCATCCTAAACGGCGCAGCCCTCACTCATCCTTCTCCAAAGGAGAAGCACTTTAAAGCCCTCTCCTTTGGAGAGGGTTGGGTGAGGCGTTAACCATTGGGTCATTGGGTCATTTTGGATTTTTTGGTTTTTTTTTAATATTTGACCAAAAGTTGTCTTACCGAAGAGAAATCTTTGATAATTATCAAGCATTTACTTGATAAAATGCAATTATCAAGTGATTAATTGATAATTGCGATTCCTAAAATATTCTAAAATTAATGTTTAAATAGCAATTATTCTGTAAACTTGTTACGTATAAGTTTATTTAACTAAAATAATGGGCCGGATGCTCCCGATCCCCCAAAGGAGGCGCCAGATAAATGAAAACAAAAGAACTCATCAGCACAGCAACCGCGCTTTTAGCCGGTGATAAAGGCTTGCTGGCAATGGACGAAAGTACCGCAACCTGTAATAAGCGCTTTGAAGAAGCCGGCATCCCGCAAACCATTGAATACCGCCAGGCCTACCGCGAATTAATTGTGACCACCCCCGGTTTGGGATCGTGCATAAGCGGCGCCATTTTGTTCGATGAAACCATTTACCAGGCAACAAAGGACGGGGTTTTATTTATCGATATGCTAAAACAGGCCGGCATTATACCCGGTATAAAAGTTGATGAAGGCACCATCGACCTGGCCGGTTTCCCGGGCGAGAAAATTACCGTAGGTTTAGATGGTTTGCCCGGGCGCTTAGCTAAATATTATGCATCAGGTGCACGTTTTGCAAAATGGCGCGCTGTAATTACTATAAACGCTGTTATCCCCACAAGGGGATGCATAGAGGCCAATATGCATGCGCTGGCGCGTTATGCCGCAATGTGCCAGGAAGCGGGAATTGTACCAATTGTTGAGCCTGAAGTGTTGATGGACGGCTCGCACGACATAAAAAAATGCTTTGATGTTACTCAAAAGGTGCAGCATGTGCTTTTCGATCAATTATTTGCCCAAAATGTAAATCTTCATGCTGTAATTTTAAAGCCCAATATGGTTTTACCAGGCTTAAGCTGCCCAAGGCAGGCCGATATTGATACAGTTGCCGAGGCTACTGTTACCTGTTTGCTGCAATCAGTACCCGCCGCAGTGCCGGGTATCGCATTTTTATCGGGCGGGCAATCGCCGGAAATGGCTACAGCACATTTAAACGCCATGCATGTCAATTATAAGGGTAAACTGCCGTGGGCGCTTACCTTTTCGTTTGCCCGCGCCATACAGCAGCCTGCACTGGAACTATGGTTGGGTAAGGATGAAAATGTAAAAGCCGCACAGCAAATGCTTTATCACCGTGCCAGTTTAGATAACGCCGCAAGACGCGGGGAATATACGCCTGCTATGGAAAAGAGTGGTCATTAAGTCATTGGGTCATTAAGTCATTGGGTCATTAAGTCATTAGGTCATTTAGCCTCATCCTAAATGGCGCAGCCCTCACTCATCCTTCTCCAAAGGAGAAGGACTTTAAAGCCCTCTCCTTTGGAGAGGGTTGGGTGAGGCGTTAACTATCGGGTCATTAGTTATCCAACTGCAAATTACTACATGTATTCTTTGAAGTCATCCAATGGTTCGTCAAAATCATCAGACATTTTAAAGAAGTCTTTTGAATAACCAAACTGGCGTTCTTTAATTTTTTTTTCGTTTTGGATTTATTCTTAGAAAACCAATAAAAACTTCCGGCTTTTAAACCAAACTTTCCTTCCCTGCTTTGTGTTATCAATTATATCATGGAGCAAACAGATCTTTATCCGCTGAAATTTGAACCTATTTACCAGTACCGTATCTGGGGTGGCAGGCGGCTGGCCAATTTATTGAAAAAACCACTACCAGGCCACGAACTTATAGGCGAGGCTTGGATATTAAGCGACCGTGACGACCATCCAAGCAAAGTAACCAACGGAAAACTGAAGGGGCAAACCATTAATCAATTATTAGCCAATTCACCTGACCAGTTGTTGGGGAAATTTGCCCATTATTATAAAAAGTTCCCATTGTTGCTAAAATTTTTGGATTGTCAAAAGGTGCTTTCGGTACAGGTGCATCCGTCTGATCAGTTAACAGAATACATACCGGAAGGTGAGCATGGCAAAACAGAAGCCTGGGTAGTACTCGAAACAGGCAGTGAAAGTATTATTTACGCTGGTTTAAAATCCGGAACAACCGAAACTAAGTTGCGGAAATCGCTCGAGAAACATAAAGTGGCGGATGATCTTGCCAGCTTTAAACCCAAAGCAGGCGACTGCGTTTTGATAAAAGCAGGCGCCGTGCATACCCTTGGGGATGTCGTTGTTTTTGAGATACAGGAGAATAGTGATGTCACCTTCCGCCTGTACGACTGGGACCGCATTGACGAAAAAACCGGCAAACCCCGCGACCTGCAGGTGGAAAAAGCCATTGCCTGTATAGATTTTTCCCAAACTGAAATTGGGCCCGTTAAACCGGTTATAGAAGATGACGGACCGCAGCTTCGTGAGAGGATATTTGACAATGAGCATTTTAAACTGTGGCGGCTTACCGGGTCAGTGCCGTTTATGGTTGGGAAAGAAGCCACGCCACGGGTTTTGGTATGTATTGAAGGGAAAGGTGAACTTGAAAGCCATAACGACCTTTATACACTTGGCAAAGGGGAAGTAATGCTTATACCGGCAGTTTCAGGTGAATGCCCCTTTGTGCCTAAAGGTAAAGTTGTTTTGTTAGAAATTGCTCTGCCCGGGGATTTTAAGTTATGATAAAATGGTTTATTAGTTCACTGGTTCATTAGTTCATTAGTAGATTGGTTCATTAGTTGATTGGCTCCTTTGTCGATTAGTTCATGCATTCGGTGGGTATACAAATATTTTAATAGACTTTTTACAAATGAACTAATGAACCAGTGAACTAATGAACTTGCATTTTTTACCAATGAACTATTAACTATTAACTATGAACCATGAAGCATGAAAAAGTTAATAGTTTTCGATCTTGACGGCACCCTCGCCGAGAGTAAAGCAGCCATTGATAAGGAAATGGCAATCCGGCTGGCCGCACTTTTAACGGTTGCGAAGGTCGCGGTTATTTCGGGGGGGGCGACTGGCCGCAATTTGAAAAACAGGTGCTGGCGAATCTGCCAAAAGGAAAAGTGTTGCAAAATTTGTCTATACTGGCTACCTGCGGGACAAAGTTTTATCAGTACAAAACCGGTTGGAAACAACTGTATGCCGAAAATTTTACTGCTGAAGAAAAAGAAAAGATCATATCATCTTTAAATAAAGCGGTTGAGGCCTCAGGATTTAAAGCCAAAAAAGTTTGGGGCGAAACAATTGAAGATCGTGGCAGCCAGGTTACGTACTCCGGTTTGGGTCAGCAAGCCCCCCTTGACGAAAAGAAGAAATGGGACCCTGATTTTGCCAAACACGATAAAATAAAAAAGCGGCTGGATAAGCTTATCCCTGAGTTTGCGGTAAACCTCGGCGGCGCTACTTCAATTGATGTGACAAAACACGGGATCGACAAAAAATATGGTATCCATAAACTGCGTGATGTTTTAAGTATTAAGATCAGCGAAATGATATTTATCGGCGATGCTATATTTCCCGGTGGTAATGATTACCCTGCCAAACAGGCCGGCGCATTCTCGATCCGCGTAAGCGACCCAAACGAAACAAAACGGGTTATTGAGGGTATTATAGGTTGCCCGGATGACGGGCATTTTGGGAAAGGTTTTTGACCAGGTCAATGCTGTACATTTATATTGGAGCTAAAAGCTGAATGCGCAAAGCAGAAGGCTAAAATATTGATTATCAATAAAATTATGTCAATTTACGTGAAATTAAGTAATAGACTTAATCTAAAACTAAAGATTTATGATCGCAGTAAAAAAGGAAGGTGTAGTACTCAGGAAAACTCACCACGCTTTTGAAAACGAGGGTGTGTTAAATCCGGCTGTGTTTAGGGAGGGGGATATAATTCATCTTTTTTACAGGGCGGTGCATAAAGGTAATTACTCAAGCATAGGTTATTGCAAGCTTGATGGACCATTAACCGTTACACAGCGTTGGGACAAACCTATCTTATCGCCCGGATTTAAATATGAAGCCCACGGGATGGAAGACCCGCGAATAGTAAAGATAGACGATGTATATTATTTAACCTACATCGCTTTTGATGGCCATAACGCACTCGGCGCATTAGCCACCTCAACTGACCTAAAACATTTTAAAAAGCATGGTATAATTGTGCCCAGGATAAAATATGATGATTTTGACCTTTATACAAAAAACAAAAGCGATTTAAATGAAAAAATACCTGCGCTATAACCGTGGAGCAAACATCCTGGCGGACAAAGACCTCGTTTTTTTCCCGCGAAGGGTAAATGACAAATTAACTTTTCTGCATAGAATAAAACCCGATATACAAATAGCTGCCGTTAAGGAACTTTCGGAGCTTACGGAGGAATTTTGGATCGATTATTTTTTGCATTTCAATGAATATATTTTTCTTACCCCCAAATACCCGCACGAAGTAAGCTATGTAGGCAGCGGCTGCCCGCCCGTCGAAACTGAACATGGATGGCTGCTGATATACCATGGTGTAAAAGATGCGATCAAGGGCTATGAGTATTCGTGCTGCGCTGCCCTATTTGATCTGGATGACCCACGTAAAGAGATCGCACGCCTACCCTATCCCCTTTTTAAACCCGAACTGGATTATGAACTGAAAGGCGATGTAGATGATGTTTGTTTCCCCACCGGCACCGCCTTATTTGACGATACCCTATACATTTATTACGGCGCTGCCGATGATATTATAGCCTGTGCATCGGTAAGTTTATCAGGTTTGGTGGATGAATTGTTGCGGAATCAAACTACGAGATGACAGGCTATCACGTAATA
>Ga0207042_1024_pt1 | contig 38633 bp, 38 predicted proteins | sample Alteio_BWMinCont_70_FD_153310 | JGI IMG/M metagenome (GOLD analysis project Ga0207042, IMG submission 153310) | Enriched cells from forest soil in Barre Woods Harvard Forest LTER site, Petersham, Massachusetts, United States -... | ecosystem: Environmental > Terrestrial > Soil > Temperate forest >... | reverse complement strand
TGTGGGGAAATGGGGAAAGGAATTTAGCTTTCCCAAATTTAGAACAATGCAAGTTGGTGCAGAACAACAAAAAAATCATCTAAAAGCACAAAGTACACATCCAGGGGATGTGACTTTTAAAATGAAATTAGACCCACGGATTACCTTTATTGGGCGTTTTTTAAGAAAAAGCAGTTTAGATGAGCTTCCACAATTGTGGTGTGTTCTAAAAGGGGACATGTCTCTTGTAGGTCCAAGACCCCCATTAGTTGAAGAAGTTGCTAAATATACTTTAGCACAAAGACGTCGTCTAGATATTGCTCCGGGACTGACATGTATTTGGCAAGTCAGTGGCCGTTCCGAACTTCCTTTTGCTCAACAAGTGGAATTGGATGTCGCATACATTGAAAGCCAAAGTTTGTGGTTAGATATTAAACTCCTTCTTAAGACAATTCCGGCTATTCTTTCGGGAAAGGGTGCGTATTGATGCGAGCAATCTTAATGGCATTAGGGGGTCCGGAAACGATTCCTTTAGTCACTCACCGAATTCCAAATACACTCCTACAGATTGTTGATAAGCCATTAATCCATCATATTTTTGATTATTTTGTTTTTTTACGCATTTCTCATGTCCATCTTGTACTACATCATCTTCCTTACTTAATTGAAGAATCAATTGATGAGGGGAAGCGATGGGGAATTTCTGTGACTATTCATTTAGCAAAAGAACTAGAAAACCCATGGCCCTGTATTATGCCATTAGTGAAGGGATTGCCTGCTGAAGAACGCATTTTATTAGCTCATGGGGAAAAACTCCCTGAAAAAGAATTTTCCTTGGATAAATCTTGTCTCTATCAAGATGAAAAAGGGAGATTAACTGGGTGGGGAGTTGTAACGGCATCGGATTTGCCTGAGTGTAAGACAGTGGTATCTACCGAAGTCAGTACGTTTTTATCTACATCCACAACAGCAGAATGGTATCAATCGAATCTTCGTGTCCTTGAACAGCATTCTTCTTTTTTTCTTTTTCCTACAACAGCGCGGCAAGTAGAAGAAAAAATATGGATTAGTCACGGTGTTATTTTACATCCCTCTGCGACAGTCAAAGGACCGGTATTTATCGGAGAAAATACCCAAATTCGAGAACGTACTCAGGTTGGCCCCTTTGTCGTCCTTGGAAATCAATGTTTTGTAGATGAAGAAGCAACGATTCAGAGAAGCGTAGTGATGGCTAATAGTTATTTAGGACAAGGAATAACAGTTGAGCATTGTATGATTAGTGGAAGTTTATTATTTCAAATTGAATATGATTCTCATATAGATGTCAGTGACGAACGTATTTTATCGAACGTGACTTTAAAGAAGCATCATTATTTTCATTTTTTGAAGCGTTGCCTTGCTGCTTTTTTATACATTTTGTTTTTCCCCATTTACATCCTTCTTCATATTTGTTATCCACTAACTAAAACGCAAAAAATGTTATTACCCGCAACAGAAAATCCCAAAGAATGGAAAACGTTTGAATGGACAATTTTTGAAGGAGCGTGCTGTTTTCCACGACTTCCTTTATTATTATCGATTGTGAGAGGTGAGATGGATTTTGTCGGTATCGCACCTTATCAACCCTCCGAAGTCATTAAATTACCTTTACATTGGCGTGCTTTTGTTCTTAGTTCAAAAATTGGATTAATTACCCTTTCTGAATTGGATAATGGCACTAATCTTTCTCAGGAACAGCGATTTGCTTCCGAAGCGTACTATACTGCGCACCAAAGTTTTTGGTTAGATTGTAAGTTAGTTTGGAGATGGATATTGAAGAAAATGGGAATCGTCTATAAATCGCGAGGTACCCATGCGTAATGCTTTATGTGTTTTTGGTATCCCCATTGATCAAGTCACTACCGAGGAAGCAGCTGAGCGTGTCATTGAGTGGATTAAGACTCATCAATCTGATCAAAATACAAAAAATATTGCGACCATTAATTTGGATTTTATCTCTAACGTTTATCCTCTATGGGGATTAACTTCCCACAATCCAGAACTCCTAAAAATTTTGCGAATGAGCAAATTAAATACCGTTGATGGTATGCCTCTAGTGTGGTTAAGTTGGTTACTTGGAAATCCTTTGGAAGAGCGGGTGACCGGTGTAGACATGTGTTTGTTTTTGTTTCAACTTTTGGCAAAAAATGATCAATCGATTTTTTTTCTCGGTGGGTTTCAGCCTGAAGTAGAAAAAGCTGCCAAAATTTTGAGGAAAAATTATTCCGGATTAAAAATAGCCGGCATTGAATGTCCTATTATTTCGATGGAATCGGGTGCTCTTGTCCAAGCTGAGGAACAAGATTGTTTACTTGCTGAAAAAATTAATGCAGCTCGTCCCGATTTTTTAATCATTAGCTTAGGGAATCCAAAACAAGAGCTTTGGTTTTATCGCATGGCTCATCGACTCCATTGTCCAGCTGCTATTGGCTTAGGTGGAACATACCTGATGATTTCCGGTGCCATTACTAGAGCTCCGGAATGGATGCGTAATTGGGGACTTGAATGGGTATGGAGATTATTTCAAGATCCAAAGCATCTTTGGAAACGCTATTTACTCTGTTTCCTTAAATACATGGTTCATTCTATTCCTCTTGTGCTCTATCACCGCCTTAACAGCCTCATTTATCGTTCTCACGAAAATCATGTCTTAAGACCATTGCTTTTTCTTTCGAAAAATCGCAGTATTACAGCCATTCGGCTTCCCCGCGTTTTAGATAAAAGAAATGCAGAGGTCATTGCTTCCTATTGGGACGAAGCTTTGAGTGGAGATTTATTGTTGATTTTAGTGGGATGAGACACGCTGATCTTTTTGGATTAGCGCTGCTTGTGGAATATTGGACGAAAACAGTGTCCGAACAAAAACAAATTGTTTCCTTTGGAGTAGGAGTATTCTTAAAGTACTTTTTTAAATTACATCGTATTTGGGATTTAGTGGGTTCCTGTAATGCCCATGACCCTCAAGAACTATGTCGCTATTTGAATATTGACGATGTGTTATTTGATTCTATTGAACAGAATGATGAAAAAGTGATTTTTCATTTTTTGGGGCTTTTAGGTGAACATTGCGATTACCAAAAACTCTTGGATAAATATGTCCCCTTTATCGATGAAAAGCAGTGTGAAGTGAATTTAACCTATTGTTCCGGAGTAGAAACCTTAGGAAAAGGATTTTTGAAGGCACTTAAGAAACATGAAAATTAGAAGTAGCATAAAATCCGCATTAAAAAAACGTGTTTTATTTAAAGGCACTCTTTTGGCGGGCATAGGAGTTTGCATTCTCTTTTATTCAGGAACGATGTTGCCTGCTGAGAAGTTGCAAGAATGGGGATTAGGTCTTTTTTTATTGTCCTTTTTACTCATTGCCATGGGAATGTTACCGTATCGCAGACTGACCCAACTTGAAATGGTCCCTAATGAAATCATTTTCGAAGACGAAGGCTTATTGTATGTTCAGAAACAGCAAACTCTGTTGTGGATTCCATTACAAAGTATTGATAAATGTTGGTATGTTGAGAAAGGGGATCGATACGGAATAGCTTTTGTGTTTAAAAAACCCAGGCCCGCGCAGATAGTCAAATATCACAAAAAAATAAAGTTACAGAAATGGGAAGGCAGTGAATTGTTTTTGCCTTATTTTACGCAACGTTCTGTTAAGGAATTGAACGAGTCGTTGATTGGGAATTAGACTTCAGAGCAAGTTGCAAAAATAAATAAAGGGATTTCGCGCTGGTGCCTTCCCGTCCTAAATCGTGAACGAGCCCGAGCCCGAGCCCGAGCCCGAATTTATTACGACATTTTAGTCGGAGTTTTGTTGAGCATTAATGCAGTAACAAAATTCGGGCTCGGGCTCGGGCTCGGGCTCGTTCACGATTTAGGACGGGAGGGCACCAGTGCGAAACCCTTTTATCTATTTTTGCAAATATAACTCTATAACCCAGCTTGAACGATATCATGCATCTTAATAATCCCTAAAATTTGTTGGTCTTTTGATATTACAGGTAAAACTGTAATAGGACGTTGGGGATCTTGTTCCATCTGCTGCATTGCATCTATCGCCATGGTCTCTTCTGTAATAAACCGAGGACTTGAATTCATCAATAAAGACATCGAATGATCAAGCGCCTGCGATCCATGCTTTTGCAATGATCTTCGTAAATCCCCATCGGTGAAAATTCCTTGAAGTTTGCGCTCTTTGTCCAATATTAGAATACATCCACACTTTTTATTAGATAATTCAACAAGTGTATCTCCTAATTTGTCATTAGAGTCACAAGTTGGAATTTGATCTCCGGTCAACATGAGATCTTTAACCTTAAAAGTTAATCTGCGTCCAATGCGTCCTGATGGATGATTCAAAGCATATTGCTCCATGCTAAAATTCTTTTTCTTCATTAACGCTATCGCTAAGATATCGCCAAAAATTAATTGAGTGACCGCAGATGTGGTGGGGACTGTATCAAAAGGACAGACTTCTTTTGCTAAAGGCAAAACGATCGTATCATTACATATTTTTTCGAGTCGGCTATTTTTTTGTTGAACAATACTTAATACGCGTGCCCCTTTATTTCGTATAAAAGGAACAAGCTGCAAAAGTTCATCGCTTTCTCCACTTTTACTAATCATGACCACGACATCTTGATCCGTAATGATCCCAATATCTCCATGCAAAGCATCTACAATCGATAAAAACAAAGAGCGAGAACCTGTGGACGTTAAGGTGACGGAAATCTTATTAGCGACCATAGCACTTTTACCGACGCCGGTAAAAATTAAGACACCACGACAGCTCATCAGGATTTCTAAAAATCGTTCCGCATGCTGGATGTCTATTTGATTAAAGAAATCATTAATGTGTTTTTGTTGTTGTTCGAACAATTCTCTTAACACGGGTTGTCCTTTGGTTCGTATAGATTTTAATCGTTTGAATGATTATGCTCAACATTTTGAAATGATATAGAGGTTGTTATGGAAAAAAAAATTCCTATTACTGTAGCTGAAGGGGATGGTATTGGTCCTGAAATCATGAATGCAACTCTTCGCATTTTACAAGCTGCGGGGGCACCCCTCGAAATTCACAAAGTAGAAATCGGTGAAAAAGTTTATTTAAAAGGTCAGCCGACAGGAATTGATCCTTCCACTTGGGACACCATTCGCCATACAAAAGCTTTTCTAAAAGCTCCGATTACTACTCCTCAAGGCGGAGGCTTTAAAAGCTTAAATGTAACCATCCGCACAACAATGGGTCTTTATGCCAATGTACGTCCCTGCGTCGCTTATTTCCCTTTTGTCGATACAAAACATCCGAATATGAATGTGGTGATCGTTCGGGAAAACGAAGAAGACCTCTACACAGGTATTGAATACCGTCAAACTCAAGAAACTGTCGAAGCCTTAAAAATTATTACTAGAGCGGGTTGTGAAAAAATTATTCGCTATGCTTTTGAATATGCACGCGCTCATGATCGAAAAAAAGTGACCTGTTTCACTAAAGATAATATTTTAAAAATTTCTGACGGCTTGTTTCATAAAATTTTTAATGAGATCGCACCTCAATATCCAGATATCGAAAATGAACATTGGATCATCGATATTGGAGCCGCCAAATTAGCGGATACCCCAGAAACATTTGATGTGATTGTGATGCCTAATCTTTATGGCGATATTCTTTCGGATGTAGCAGCTCAGATCGCAGGTTCTGTGGGGTTAGCCGGATCTGCTAACATTGGGCCGCACATCGCCATGTTTGAGGCTATTCACGGATCGGCGCCACGACGGGCAGGACAGGATTTAGCGAATCCTTCAGGGTTATTGTTGGCTTCCGTCATGATGCTTGTTCATATCGGTCTACCTGATATGGCTGCGACTGTCCATAATGCTTGGTTACGCACTTTAGAAGATGGCATTCATACTTATGATATTTTTCAAGAAGGAACCAGTAAGGTTAAAGTAGGGACTAAAGCATTTGCTGACGCCGTGATCGCTAATTTAGGGAAAAAGCCTGAGATTTTGAAGATAGCACATTATTCTGCTCCTAAAAGTTTAATTGGTGAGGCAGAAGACAAAAAGGCTGTTTCAAAAAAGGAGTTGGTAGGAGTTGATGTTTTTGTAGAATGGAATGAAACTGTGGATGCTCTTTACCGTAAACTTTCGGATGCTATTCCTGCTGGATTAAAATTAAGTTTAATAGGGAATCGGGGTGTTCGAGTATGGCCCGAAATTATGCCTGAAACGAGCTGTGGAGACAGTTGGAGATGTCGTTTTGTGTCGACTCAGAAAGGAAAGCGTATCACGCATCATGAAGTGGCAGCGTTGTTAAAGGCCTTTTCGGATCACGAGATTGATTTTGTTCAGATTCAGCATTTGTGTACTTTTGATGGTGTTGCTGGGTATACCTTGGCTTCTGACGAGCAGTAACCGGACTTCCGAATTCGTTACTGTATTAATGCCTAACAAAACTCCGTCCTTCCCGTCCTAAAATCGTGAACGAGCCCGAGCCCGAGCCCGAATTTTTTACGACAATTAAGCATTAATTCGTAGAAGTTATTAAATCGGGCTCGGGCGCGGGCGCGGGCTCGTTCACGATTTTAGGACGGGAAGGACGGAGTTTTGTTAGGCATTAATACAGTAAGGAATTCGGGTACAATTTCCCCCCTCTAAATTTCCATTTTGACGAATTAACCCCATCCATGTATAATGCTGCTTTTTGATTAACAAATGAGGACCAATGGCTAAAGAAGCTGCTCCAAAGAAAAAAGTAAAGCGCCCAACAGCGTTAAAAAGAGACATGCAAAGCAGTAAGCGTCGTTTGCTTAACCGCTCATTCCGCTCAACTGTAAAAACAGCTATTCGTCGTTTTGATGAAGCCGTCGTTGCAGGAAATGCAGAAAACATTAAGCAAAATTTGAATGAAGTTTATAGCATTATGGATAAAGGCGTAAAAAAAGGCGTCTACAAGCTAAACAAAGCAAGCCGTACTAAAGCTCGCCTTGCAGCTAGATCGATGGCTAAAGCTGGCTGATTAATTTTTATTGATTAATCTGATTACATTCCACTCCTTCTTATTGCAAAATTAAAATTATTTTTGCATATGTAATGATTGAACTCAATTTATTACAAAGAAGGAGGACTCATGACTTTCACTAATGTTGTTAGCATGTTTGAGGATGTATTAACAGCTGAATTAGCTCAGCGTAATATAGATGTAAGCGGTGTAATTGATACGGTAACAAAATATGGACACATATTCTTGTCGTCCAAAGCAAGTTTTTTGAATGTAGCAGTACATTCAGGAATAAACGTTGCGAGTAATGTTGTTAGAGCTGTATGGCAAGCTTTTATTGCTACAGGTCCAGGATTACTTTTTACCGATGCAACATTGCGTGGGGATTTTACTGGAACATTAGCTAATGTACAAACAGAACTTGCAATATTGTTAAAAGCAGCTGCAGGTGTGATTTCTGCACGTTTTGCCGGTTGGATCCATGGAGCTAATGGAGCGACTGATCCAAGTGCTTCTACGGATGCTGCTTCTACGCCTAGTAGCTTAGGTGATGTTGTTAGCAGTGTTATTACGGCGGCTGAAGATGTTTTCGGGCTCGGATCTAGTACTGTGGATCCATCAGCTTCTGTAGTAAGTATAGATGAAGTAGTTAATGATGCTTCTAATCTTGTGAAAGATGCTACTGCAACAAATCCATCTGTGGGAACAATTTGGGGGGATGTGAAACTTCTCGGTTCTGATGTGTTTAGCTTTGCAAAAAGTATTTTGCCTTTTGGAAAAAGCACAAAGAGCGCAACAGCGACTGTTGATGATCCGTCTGCTGTAACATCGAGTAAATCCATTTTCAGTTTTTGCAAACCACAGGCAACTCCCGCGGTAGCATCGATACCAGTAGCAGCGACACCGGTAGCAGCGACAACGGCTTAAAAAATTGATGATCTTTAATGAAAAACACCGGTCTTAGATCGGTGTTTTTGTGTAAAATAATCATATGGCTAGATTTAAAAATTTTATTGTCCTTTTTTATTTCATTTTTTCTTCTCTACTCGTTTCTGTAGAATCTTCTCCGACGACTACTGTAAATATCCCTATGCGCGATGGAAAAGAATTGATTGCGGATATTTATTTACCTGAAGCGGAGGCTGAAAAACTTCCCTGTATTCTTTTGCGAAGTCCTGCTGGACGAAAAGCTAATACTTGGTTGCATTTCGCCGAGCTTGCGAAATCTGGTTATGCTGTAGTGATTCAAGATACACGTAGTGCGATGGATCCTGAAGGTAAAACAGTTCCTTATTTAAGTGACGGGTGGGGTGAGCTTCAAGATGGATACGATACTGTCCAATGGCTTGCTCAGAGCAAATGGACGAATGGTCAAATTGGAACTTTAGGATTTTCTGCCTTAGGAATCACGCAGCTCATGTTGGCCCCTTCGGCTCCGCCTGCTTTAAAATGTCAATATATAGGGGTGGCCGCAAGTGATCTTTATCATCACGCGATATTTTTAGGAGGACAAGTTCTAAAAGATCAAGTGGAAGGATGGTTACGTTGGTATGCAAAAGACCCAAGTGTCCATGGTTATTTGTGTAGTCAGCCTTTTTATAATGAATTTTGGTCTTCCTTTAATACTCTAGCTGTAGCGCATCGTGTTCAAGTTCCTGCCCTTCATTATGGGGGTTGGTTCGATATTTTTATTCAGGGAACTATCGATGGATTTAAAGAACGGCAAGAAAAAGGCGGAATAGGTGCCAAAGGAACGCAGAAGCTTCTCATTGGACCCTGGGTGCATTTTTGGCCAAAAAATATCATTTTAGGTGATTTTGAAGTTCCTGAAATTGGGCGTAAGCCGCCTGTGGATGTAACTCCTAAACGATGGTTTGATCATTATCTCAAAGGGATCCCCAATAAAATTGATGAGATTCCTCCGATTACTTATTATGTGATGGGACCTTTCGACGGTACACCCTCCACTGGGAATGTATGGCGTCATGCAAATTCCTGGCCGATTCCAGCACAAGAAACTCCTTTTTATTTAACAGCAGATCAAAAACTCATTCCTGAAATCATTCCAGGATTAGAAAAAACATATACTTACTTTTATGATCCAAAAAATCCTGTTCCCACACTCGGTGGACGTAATCTCTTTTTAGAAGCAGGCCCTAAAGATCAACGTAAGAATGAACAGCGTTCAGATGTGTTAGTTTTTACGTCAGAGCCTATGGAAGAGGACTTAGAAGTCACAGGACGTATTACTGCGAAGTTATTTTTCTCTTCAGACCGTTCTAATACGGATGTTGTTGTTTGGTTAACAGATGTCTATCCTGATGGTAGAAGTATTCTTATTGCAGATGGAATTCATAGCACGGGCTACCACGCCTGTTTACAAAACAAAACGGACAGAGATCCTTCTATTCCTAATGAAGTGGATATTGATCTCTGGTCAACAAGTATTGTGTTTGCAAAAGGACACAGTATACGTGTTGCGGTTTCGAGCTCGAATTATCCGCGTTATGAAAAAAATCTTAATATCGGATTGATAGGAAATCAAATCGAGCAAATGGAGATTGCAAAAAACAATATTCATGTCGGTCCTAAAATGTCTTCTCATCTGATTCTTCCTTTAGTAAGAAGAGGAAATCAAATTTTAGTGACCTCCCAGGAGAAGCAATGAAGGTAGTCATTTTGGCTGCCGGCTCAGGACGCAGATTGGGGGGCGGTGACCTTCCCAAGCCGCTGACAGTACTCCAAGATGGTTCGACGATTTTAGGTCGTCAGGTCGCACTATTAAGCCAATATTTTCCTCATTTCCCGATTTCAATCATTGTGGGTTTTCATCAGGAATCCATTAGAGAAGTTTTTCCTAAAGTGAACTTTATAGAAAATCCGAATTATGCTCATGAAAATACCGCAAAAAGTCTTCTTCGCGCATTGAAAGTCATTGATGATGATGTATTATGGATGAATGGGGATGTCGTTTTTCATCCTTCAGTCCTTCAAATTCTTTGTCAAAAACCATCTACAAGCATGATTGTAAACCGAGGACGCGTTGGTGAAGAAGAAGTTAAGTACTGTACAAATTCTGAAGGAAATATTTGTGCTATTTCAAAAGAGATCAAAAAAGCCGAAGGGGAAGCTTTAGGAATTAATCTTTTTATGAAAAAAGATTTGGAAGTCTTTAAGAGAGGGCTAGAGCAATGTGGAGAGCATGATTACTTTGAAAAAGGGATTGAATACGCCATTCATGAAGGTGTAGGTGTAAAGCCCTTTGTGATTGATGCGAATTTGTGTACTGAGGTGGATTTTGCAGAGGATTTATTGAGAGCGAATGCTTTACTGGAAAAGTGGAAAGCCCTTTGAAAATTTTAACACAAAGTAGAACACAAGAAACACAAAGAGAGTAGGAAGAGAGTCGTCATCCCTTAACTTTTTTAGTAAGGGATGACGACTCTCTTCCTACTCTCTTTGTGTTTCTTGTGTTCTACTTTGTGTTAAATTTTTTTACAACACTCAAGGCATACTACACACTACACTAGTCTTCGTCTTTGAAGCGGTACCCAATCCCTCTTACAGTCTCAATCCAATGAAAATTAGGTCCCATCTTTTTTCTTAATGCAGCGACGTGCACATCTATATTACGATCAATAATAAACGAATCACTGTTTTGTACATCATCTAACAACTGATTTCTTGTCAGGACTTTTCCACGATTTTGCATTAGGCGTTTTAATATTCCAAATTCAGAAAGAGTTAATGCAATAGGCGTGTCTCCCTTACGCACAGAATACTTATCGACATCCATGACAAATGATCCGAAATTGACCATTTTTGGTCCTTTTTCAGGCTCTTTTCCGCGTCTTAAAACAGCTCTGACCCGAGAAAAAAGCACTTTGGGTGAAAAGGGCTTTGTCACATAGTCATCAGCACCAAGCTCAAGGCCTAGTACGATATCCAGTTCTTCACTTTTTGCCGAAAGCATAATGACGGGGATGTTTTTTAATTCAGGGGAGCTTTTTACTTTTCGACAAATATCAAGACCACTTTGTCCAGGCAACATAAGGTCTAGAATAATCAGGTCAGGTTTTTCGCGAGTAATTGCATTATAGCCATTTAAACCATCGACTTCGACTAAAACCTTATAACCAGACATTTCCCCCTGTAGTTTAATCAGGGCAGCAATATCTTCTTCGTCTTCGATTAATAAAATATGGGGTTTTTGCATAGAAGATAACCTATTTAGTAGTTAAATTCCGAAAATATTGATATCTTTCGGTAAAATTTGTGGTTAATGACTCAATTGTTTTTGTTAAGCGTTCTTTAAACGGATCGCCTGGTGTTGCAATCATCGTTTCTTTAGTCCAAGTAATGGCTTGGTAAGTCACATCTTTGTCTAAATCTACTCTTTTTAACGTGACTGGTTCATAAAGATAAGCGCCACAAAAGGCGGTATACCCTTTTTCATCACCTGTTTCGATAGGAAGAACCATCACTTGTATGGAAAAAAGGGGAAGAGGGGGTTGGTAGGAGGTTCCACTCACGTCGGTGTTAATGCCTTTTTTCTTTAATTGCTCTATAATCGAGTTTTTTATTGCCAATTGATCAATCTTTAGCTCTTTTCCCTCAGGAAGGGTTAATTCAAAAGAAACGGCAATATTCGAAGAAATATTATATAAATCATCACTTCCTACCCAAGTGCCATTTCTTAAGGCGACAACGCCTGTATGAGGAAAGGGAGTAGAATTACTTTCTCCGAGTGCATTTTCCGCATCGCTGCTAGGTTTTCTAGATTCAGAGGCTTTAGAGTCTCGAAGGGATTGGGCTGCTTGTTTTGCTTTTTGAGCAGCTTTTGCTTTTTCAGCCATTTGTGCATTGTGCTTAGCCTGGGCAGCAGGGGACAGAGGAGTGGTTGTCGTTGTGGTAGCCGCTAAGCCCGACACAATAAAAAGTGATAAAAGTGTTAATATTTTTTTCATTTTATTAGCTGAAAAGAGTTAACAAAATAACTATAATCCTCATTTTTATACTGCCCTTTTTCAAAAATCGCAGTCAATAGATAAAGAGTACGATCTATAATAAATATTCTACCCCTTGTTTCTTGAGTATCTGTTTCAAATTGAAATTCGACAGTTACTTGATTTAAATAAGAAATTTTATGTTGTTCTACTAATCTTCCTGAGGGTGTGGCAGTGGCGAGTTCATGTATCGTGGTTTCCATCATTTGCTCAGGGTTTCCCAAGAAAGCTTTATTAGGAAAAGTAATCAGGCTGATGAGATAAGTCGTATTTTCTACAGACTGAGCCACATACATATCATAATTTAAGAGAGTTCCTTGATTATCCGCCTTATTTTCGTTAAAATGTTGAGGAACCACCGGAAATTCCACGTCAAAACCGCCGGATTGAGAGGAAAAAGGGACCCAATCGACATAGCGAGCCAGTTCGAACTGATTAACTGGGGGAATAGGGAGAATGGCATACCAGTTCTTCATATTGAGGAACATCATCACGAATAAAAGCGTGAAGACAGCTAGACAGACTAGAATAAGAGTCTTTTGAATCATAATTGAACAATAAGCTTAATTTGAGAATTGATCCACACTTTTTTCCAGTTGCAAGATTATCCGTCTCCCGCTATAATTTCGCTTTTTCAGGAGAATTATTATGGTTCGCATGAGCAAGCAAGGCGAGAGACGCAATCAGTGCCCAAAACGCTGCCGTCCCCCTTATAAAAAAACGGGATCTCAAAAAGACAGTCTGGAACTTGGGTATAAAGAGCATGCTAATGCATTGCAGGGACAAGCGGCCCAGCAAGTCTTTATTCCTAAGGTGAAATAAATAAAAGGAATATAGTCATGAGCAGACATACAAGTTTCGGTAAATCAACTAAGTCAGGCGCAAAGCGCAATGTGTTAAAAAGATTCGAACGCCTTGAAGTTTTAAAAAAGCAGGGACGTTGGAAAGAGTCTGAGTCTAAGCGAGTTACGGGTCTTCCTAAGACACGCGTATTCGAATAAGTCTTACACCACAGTGTCGTAAAATTTTAACACAAAGAAGAACACAAGAAACACAAAGAGAGTAGGAAGAGAGTCGTCATCCCTTACTAAAAAAGTTAAGGGATAACGAGCCTCTTCCACTCTCTTTGTGTTTCTTGTGTTCTTCTTTGTGTTAAAATTTTACGACACTGTTCACCATCACCACCGAGTCTTTAACTTATGCAAATTACTGTCAAAAACAAGCAAAAAGACGTCCCAATCTCCATTCCTCAGATCAAAAAAATCATTTCTACAGTTATTTCTTTTGAAGGCCAGACAGCTGACGAGGTCTCAGTTACGTTTATTTCCGACAAAGAAATGTGTCGTATGCATGCCGACTATTTTGATGATCCTTCTTCAACGGACTGTATTTCTTTTCCTATGGACGATTCAATGGATGTGGTGGGGCTGCGTTGTTTAGGGGATGTCTTTGTTTGTCCAGCTACTGCATTAGCTTACACAGCTATGCATTCTGAATCGAATCCAAAAGAAGAAGTTATCCTTTATGTCATACATGGACTCTTGCATCTGATGGGCTATGATGATATAGATAGTAAGGACCGGGCCAAAATGCGTCGCGCTGAGAAACGGCACCTGAATCATCTTCGCGAAGAGGGCCTAATTATTTCAGGTGAATAGTAATCATAATAGGTGACATGTCAGATAGCCTTACGCTACTAGTGATTTGCGTTAGCTTGCTAGGGACCTTTTTTTTAACAGCGATCAGCAGTGCCTTTCGAAAAATCCAAAAACGCGATGTGAGAAGACAGATCGACGCTTTTGGTAAGCATTTTTTTTATCGTCCATTTCATCATCTTTTTTTTCCGCGCAATGAGTATGAGGGGTTGTTTTTCTCGACAATTTGTGCTCAAAGTACGATGCGCTTTTTTTATTATATTTCAGCCGCTTGGTTTGTTTTTGGAACACCATGGATGATTGCGCCCTTATTTTTCTTTTTCTTACTGGGTTTTGTGGTTGCTGACTATCTTCCACGATTAATCGGCTGGAAATTTCCTGAACAAACTATTCGATTTAGTTCGCCTATCGCTTCTTTCTTTATGTTTATTTCCTTTCCCCTAACGCTTGTTTTCTTAAAAGCATTTAAAGGGGCTACGCGTGCAGTAGGATTTGATGATTCTCAGGAGCCAACAGTGCAAGCGAAGCAAGAAATCATCGAAATGGTTGAAAGTTCGGAAGTGGGTCCTTCTTTAGATAAGCAGGAAAAAGAACTTTTTGAATCGGTTTTAGATTTTAGGGAACGCATTGTGCGGGAAGTAATGGTTCCTCGAGTAGATATGTTCAGCTTATCGGTGGATACATCTATTAAAGACGCAGCGAATCGTTTACATTCAGAAGGTTATAGTCGGACTCCTGTTTACCAAAATAGTGTAGATAATGTTGTGGGCGTTTTGATGTATAAGGACATTTTGGCCAAATACATGGAATACGAACAGAAGGGAAATGATCCTTCTATTTTGGAAGCTCCTATCGAAACAATCCAGAAAAATGCGATATATACTCCGGAAACCAAACGACTCTCCAGTTTACTCCAAGAATTTCGGAAAAAACAAGTTCACTTGGCTATTGTCGTCGATGAATATGGTGGTACAGAAGGGATTGTGACGATTGAAGATATTTTAGAAGAATTGGTAGGAGAGATTGAAGACGAATATGATGTGGAAGAAGAGGAGGAATGTGTTCAGCAACCTGATGGTTCTTGGATAGTAGATGCCCGTATGAGTATTCTAGATCTCGATGAACGAACAGGAGTAGAAATTCCTCAAACTAAAGATTATGATACGTTAGGAGGGTATGTGTTTCATTGTGCCGGGACAATTCCTCCAAAAGGATTTATTATTCATCATGATGCCCTCGAAATGGAAATATTGCGTTCAAATGAGCGTCGTGTTGAAAAAGTGAAAATCAAACCTATTAAGATCGATAAATCAACGGATGAACAGACATGAATGCAGATGTGATCGCGGAATGGATTGTGATTGGAGTTGTATTTGGGGGAATTGGTGCGCTAATTTTATGGATTTCTCAACAAATACGTCTATGTTCTTATAAAAAAATAAGTACAGAAATTATTCAAAAAGCCGAAGAAGAAGCTGAACGTATTCGAAAGCAGGGTGAATTACAGGCAAAACAGCATCAGCTTGAAAAACAAAGAGAATTAGAAGAGTTGTGGCATCAAGAACGACGAAAAATTCAGAAAGAAGAAGACCGATTAAAACAACGAGAAGATAAGCTCGAAAGTCGGATGAACCTTGTTGAAAAAAAATTGTTCGATACCGAAAAAAGAGAAGCTGTGTTGATTGGGCGCAAAGCTCAGTTAGAAGAAGAGAAAAAGACGACAACAGAATTAAAAGAACGTCTTTTTAAAGAATTAGAATCCATTTCGGGACTGAGTACTCAAGAAGCAAAAGAATGGTTAATAGATCGTTTAACCGGAGAAGCCAAAGCAGAGGCAACTCTGATGATCAGACGAATCGGTAAAGAAGCCGAAGAAGAAGCGGAATATAAAGCAGCCTCAATTATCTCTACAGCCATTAATCGTTTAGCTGTCCAATGTGTTTCTGAATCCTCTGTAAATACTGTTTTAATTCCGAATGATGAAATGAAGGGGCGGATCATTGGGCGTGAAGGACGCAATATCCGCACATTAGAGCGTGCCACCGGTGTTAATTTTATTATTGATGATGCTCCTGGTACCATATTGGTGTCGGGTTTTGATCCGATCCGCTTACAAATCGCCAAAAGTGCCTTACAAGATTTATTAAGTGATGGCAGGATTCATCCCTCACGCATTGAAGAAGCTGTAGATAAATCAAAAGGGGATGTTCAAAAATTAATTAGGCAAAACGGTGAAGATGCAGCCTTACGTGCCGGAGCTATTAATCTCCACCCTGAAATTATTCAACTGTTAGGGAAGTTAAAATTTCGCTACAGTTATGGTCAAAATGTATTGGATCATTCTCTGGAAGTCAGTCATTTAATGGGCATGATGGCAGCGGAACTTGGATTAGACGACCGACTAGCACGCCGCATAGGTCTCTTGCATGATATGGGAAAGGCTGTGTCTCATGAGATGGAAGGCACCCATGCATTAATTGGACGTGATCTTGCATTAAAATATGGCGAGACTCCTCAAGTAGCCAATGGAATTGGCTGCCATCATCACGAAATTGAACCGGAAACGATTGAAGGGTTCTTATGTATTCCTGCGGATAAGATTTCTGCATCGCGCCAAGGGGCTCGCATTGAAGCGGTAGAAGAATATATTAAACGGTTAAAGAAATTAGAAGAGCTCGCCATGCAGTTTCCGGGAGTAGATAAGGCCTATGCTTTACAGGCTGGAAGAGAAATACGTGTCGTCGTTCAACCAGAAGCTATTGATGATATAGGAACTAGTGAGTTAGCACGAACCTTGACTAAACGTATTGAAGATGAATTATCTTATCCTGGTAAAATTAAAGTGACAGTGATTCGTTTAAAAGAGATTGTCGAATATGCGCTTTGAAGATCTTCGCATTGAATACCGTTCTCATCCTTTAGATCCTCAGCAAATGCATGCCAACCCCTTTATACAATTTGAGTTATGGATGCAAGAAGCGTTAAAAAAACAAGTCATTGAACCCAATGCAATGGCTTTAGCAACAGCCAATCTTCAAGCGCAGCCATCGTGTCGTATGGTGCTTATCAAGCAAATTGATGAAAATGGATTACAGTTTTTTACGCACTATCGGAGTCGAAAAGGTGTTGAGTTATTGGAAAATCCTCGTGCAGCGGGTACATTTTATTGGAAAGAGATGCATCGACAGGTTGAAGTGGAAGGACGAGTTCTTCAGTTATCTGAAGGAATATCCGAAGCCTATTTTCAGACAAGATCTAGGGGCTCACAGTTGGGGACATTGGCATCCATTCAAGGCGCAAAAATTAAATCCCGTGAGGAATTAGAAGCCCACTGGAAGCAATTAGAAAAAGAATACGAAGGTAAAAAGATTCCTAAACCTAGTCATTGGGGAGGTTTTGTGTTGATCCCCGAGCAGTTTGAATTTTGGCAAGGGAATGTGAATCGCCTGCATGATCGTTTTCGGTATCGTGAGGGTGAATTAGGTTGGGAAATGGTGCGTTTATCTCCTTAGGTGGCGTGTCGTAAAATTTTAACACAAAGCAGAACACAAGGAGAACACAAGAAACACAAAGGTAGGAAGAGAGACGTTATCCCTAAGTTAGTAAAAAAGTTAAGGGATAACGACTCTCTTCCTACCTTTGTGTTGCTTGTGTTCTCCTTGCGTTCTCCTTTGTGTTAAAAATTTACGACACGCTTCCAAAATAAATTACGGAAAAAATACACATGCAAGACACGACCACCTCCATCTTTCGATCGGTAAAACATTTCCTCAGCGGAACACTCCTAAGCCGCATCACAGGATTACTCCGTGACGTTACCATGGCTGCAGCCTTCGGCACCCAAGGCCCAGTGGCAGCTCTATTAATGGCTTTTCGCTTCTCTCATTTATTACGACGTATCTTTGGCGAGGGCGCTTTACAAAGCGCTTTTGCACCTCATTTTGAAGAATTACGCAAAGATAATCCTCTTAGGGCTGCTCACTTTTTTAATGATTTGTTAATGGGGATTACAGTTCTTCTTTCCGGGATTATTCTTTTGAGCATGGTTGGTCTTGGGTCTCTTTTGGTTTTTGGGAATTTGTCTGACGGTAATGATGAAATTCTTTTACTGACTCTTTTGATGATGCCGGGGTTATTATTTATTTGCCTGTATGGCGTAAACGCTTCTCTTTTACAGTGTGAACAGCAATTTTTTATTCCTGGTGTAGCTCCGGTTCTTTTTAATGGGATCTGGACTTTGGGGGTATTGTGTTTGTGGAAGGTGAGTGATCGAGAAGCTATGCCTCTGCTAGCCATTATGATTGTATTGGCTTGTGCTGCTCAGTGGTTGATGACGCTACCTGCGACTTTAAGGGCGGTTCGTTCTTTAGGATTACAAACACTTTTTACGCGGACATGGTCCCTGACGGCTGATTTAAAAGCATTGGCTCCTATGCTTTCTTTAGGGATATTAGGTATTGCTGCTGCGCAGATTAATACAGCCTTAGATGCCATATTTGCTCGCTATGCAGATTTGTCAGGCCCAGCCTATTTGTGGTATGCTATACGGATTCAACAGTTACCCTTGGCTTTATTTGGAGTGGCCTTATCGGGGGCTTTATTGCCTCCTTTGGCACGTGCTGTAAAGGGGGAAGATTGGCAAAAATTTCAGACATTTTTAGAGTATGGGATTCGAAAATCTGCCACCCTCATGATTCCTATTACAATGGTGATTTTGGTAGCAGGGGATTCAGCCATTAATCTTTTGTACGGAAGAGGAGATTTTTCGGATGCTTCCATTATTCATACAACTTATTGTCTTTGGGGTTATGCACTGGGATTGTTACCCATGACATTGGTTTTATTAGTGGCACCCGCATTTTGGGCTCAGGGTAATTATAGAATACCTACGATGGCTTCTTTGATTTCTGTAGCGATTAATTGTGGACTCAATGCTTGGATGGTCTTAGGAATGGGTTGGGGGGCCGCAAGCGTAGCTTTGGCAACAAGTGTGAGTGCATGGGTTAATCTGTGGATATTGCATTATTTTTTAAGAAAACAGACCCATGTGTGTTTGTATTCAGAAGGTTGGATAAGTGTAAGTAGAACAGTTGGAGTTTCATTGATTGCAGGCGTAATCCTAGTGGGATATCAATTTTTTGAAGGAAGTCCCTCGTTGTTGTTGGGGTTATGGGAAGGTAAGCTATCTTCTTATTCCAAAGAGTTCCTGATTCAGGTAATGAATTGTGGGATGATAGGAGGGGTTTATTATTTAAGTTTGATTGCAATGAGTTATCTCTGTCATGCCAGAGATTTGTTTCAGTTGATAAGTTTTCAATTACCTAAAGATCAGTTTTCTTAGAACACTGTAAGGTAAGAGCCCGAGCCCGCATCCTATTACTCATAAGTTTCCTTGGTTTACGGGTTATGTCGTCCCTTCAGGACTCAATACTTTTGGGTCATTTACCCAGGCCTCCGCTGCGCTGCAACCTGGGCTGTATCATGTCCCCCTTGCAGGGGTTAGAACAAATATTCTTGCCTTAAGAGATTTTTGGCCTAATATTTGTCCTAATCCCTGAAGGGGAGATATGATACAGCCCAGGTTGCAGCGCAGCGGAGGCCTGGGTAAATGACCCAAAAGTATTGAGTCCTGAAGGGACGACATAACTTTGTTACCTCTCGGACTTATGGGTAATAGGATGCGTTCCCCTTCACGATTAGACGGGGTTCATTACAGATATTTCTTAGTAGGAGCCTAAAAAAAGGCCTCAATCAAAACGCCTAGGTGTTTTGATTGAGGCCTAATTATTTTCAACTAAACTAACTCTTAGTGAGAGTGAGCTAAGAAGTCGCAGATCTCTGGAAGATTGATTTCAATCGGCCATGGCATTTGTTCCGGTAAAGGAAGTGCCAATAATTGACCGGAAAACTGGTCGCGATCCAAGGATAAGTACTCGGGAACTGTACGTGTAGGAATGTCTAGGGATTCTTGGATGCTCTTCACTTTGCGGGATCCTTCTTTAATAGAAATCACCATGCCAGGGCGTACAACAAAGGAACGTCTGTCCACTTTCTTGCCGTTAACCAAAATGTGTCCGTGGGCTACTAATTGCTGCGCGGCGAAAATTGTGCTACCAAATTTTAGGCGGTAAACAACACTTTCCAAACGGCATTCTAGCATCTCTGCCAAGTTGTGGGCTGTGTTACCTTGACGGCGCTCAGCTTCTTTGTAGGTGCGGATGAGCTGCTTTTCTGTCAGCATTCCATACACCGCTTTAAGTTTTTGCTTTTCCTCTAGCTGAAGACCAAAGTCAGACTTCTTACGGCGTCTTGCCCCGTGTACCCCAGGTGGATTAGGCTTATGTAATAGCGGATTGCGGGCGCGGCCAAATATATTAACACCAAAGCGACGCGCGATCCGGTTTTTGTTCCCTGTATAACGAACCATTGTGATCTCCGAATAAAGAATAGAAAGTGGTGATTATCCCATAATAAGGGGATTTTTTGCAATCCAAGATTTAATTCTCTCTCTGATTACTGTTTTTATCCAGAAAAATGAATAGTTTTTTCTTTAAAAAAAACAATAAGGAGACTAACGTTTAATTGAGGTGACCTATGCCGTCTATTAGCGACTCCATTCCATCCCTAGATAATATGTCTAAAGAAGAAATCCTTTTGCAGTTATTGCGTAAGGAACATAACTATTATCTAGAAATATTAAATATTACTCATGAAGAGCAGAGTCGTCTGCGTCCACCACCTTCTGTTGCAGAACTTAAACCCCTCCTTTCTAAAAAGAAGGTTTTACTGTCTTGCATTAACGAAATTGAAGGGGCTTTGACCCCTTTGAAAAAATATTGGCACACTAAAACTGATAAAAGTGATGTAGAATCAGGTTTTATCAAGCAAGAGCTTGAGGCCTTAAATAAACTTCTCAGAGAAATTTTGCAAATTGATCTGATGAGCCAAAAAGCTTTAGAGACCCATATGGTTTCTCTAAGGCAATCTCCCAAAGGTTAAGGAGTTATATGTCTAATGGATCGCTTGGAAAACTGCAAGAGGCTGCTAAAGAGATTTCTTCAGCTAAAACTCCTGAACAACGAATGGCTTCTTTAACAAAAGCTTTTGAACTTTTCACTAACGAAACGAATCAACTTCGTACCGCCTACACAGAACTGAAGGAACGTTTTCAAGTCGTCAATAATGAACTTGAACAAGCAAACATCAATTTAAAAGAAAAGGTCCTGCAACTCGATTTTGTCACCAATTATTTAGAAAATATCCTTTCAAATATTTCTCAGGGGATAATTTTTATCGATTTGAATGGAACGGTGACGACTTGTAACCTTTCATCCGAACAGATGATGGATGTGGAATCTAAAAAAGTATTATTTATACCTTTTTGGGATAGTTTTGAGGATGATGCCTTTGGTTTTTCCATGCGTCAAGCGTTAGCGATGCATGAAGTGCCTGCCAGTGCTTTCGTCGCAAGGACAACGACTCAGGGTACACAAAGAGATCTCGAAATTTCGGCAACTTTCGTGTTAAAAGGTTCGACAGAGGATCGTCTCAATGATGTGACCCAAGGGCTCATTGTCTTGATTCGTGATATTACCAATATTCGTTATTTACAGATGGTGGCGAATAGAAATAATCGTTTGAAAGAATTAGGTGAAATGGCCTCGATGGTTGCTCACGAGATACGCAATCCTTTAGGGGGTATCAAGGGGTTTGCTTCTCTACTCCAGCGCGATCTCGAATCACAGCCTAATTTATTGAAAATGGTTAATTATATTATCGATGGTACAGATTCGTTAAACAAGTTAGTGACGAATGTGTTGAATTATTCTAGGCCCCTTCAAGTGCGCTTAGAAGCGACTGGTTTAGTCGCATTACTTCAAGATGTGAAAAATCATTTTCAAGCGGATTCTACTGTTTCAGACAACATAAAAATTATTTTTGATAGTCAGGATCATGAATTGATTGCACCCGCAGACCCTATGTTACTTAAAGGGGTAATGATGAACCTGCTAGTAAACGCGATGCAGGCTATGCCTAAAGATGGTGGAACAATTCGTTTAGAAGTGGGTAAATCCGGAACCGAAGCTATCATAAAAATCTCAGATACAGGCATAGGGATTACTCCGGAGAATTTAGAAAAAATCTTTTCACCTTTTTTTACGACACGGGCTGAAGGAAATGGACTTGGATTAGCTGAAGTCTATAAAGTAGTTGAGGCTCATGGAGGGAACATAGAGGTAGAATCCGAGGTAAATAAAGGAACTTCTTTTACTATTAGGCTCCCGTTAAAAGCATATAAATTGGCATAAAAATGGCTATTGAAAAAGTTTTAATCGTTGACGACGAGTTACTCATCCGAAATTTTTTAGCAGAAGCTCTACGCCGTCTGAATTTGGACGTGACTACTGCTGAAAATGGTTTAAAAGCCATTTCCATATTAAAGGAAACTTCCTTTGATATGGTTTTTACTGACATGAAAATGCCGGATATTAGTGGCATAGAGGTCCTAAAAAAAGTTAAAGAACTTTCTCCTTCCACAGTAGTTGTGGTCATTACGGCTTTTGGTAGTATTGAAAATGCTGTAGAAGCGATGCGGTTAGGTGCGTTTAATTATCTGATTAAGCCCTTTTCATTGGATACTATACAGGCAGTTATTGAAAAGGCCGGGGAACATATCTCTTTAGTGGAAGAAAATCGCTATTTGCGTCAACAAGCCTCTGTCGGAGGTGGTCGTTCTTTACCCCTCGTCGTTGGTCAAAGTGCGGCTATGCAACAAGTCATGTCTGATTTAGATCGCGTTGCACCCACTACAGCCAGTATTTTTATCAGTGGAGAATCAGGAACAGGAAAAGAAGTGATCGCACAGGCGATCCATGCTAAGTCCACCCGAGCTAACCGACCATTTATCAAAGTAAACTGTGCAGCAGTGCCTGAAACCCTTTTAGAAGCAGAATTCTTCGGTCATGAAAAAGGAGCATTCACAGGCGCCTCTAATAAACGTTTAGGACGATTTGAATTAGCGAATGGCGGAACCTTACTTCTTGATGAAATCACTGAAATTCCTTTAGGCGTTCAAGCTAAGTTATTAAGAGCCATCCAAGAACAAGAATTTGAACGTGTTGGGGGGACGAAACTCGTGAAAGTGGACGTCCGGATTATTTCCACTTCAAATCGCGATATGAAAGAAGCAATTGCTCAAAAAGTGATTAGAGAAGATCTGTATTATCGATTAAATGTTGTTCCTATCCATTTAAAGCCTTTGAGAGAGCGTCGTGAAGACATCATTGCCCTGGCCGAATTTTTTATAGGTAAAATGTGTCAAGACAACCATAAAGATGTCAAAAAATTAACGGACACTGCGAAGCAAAAGTTATTGGCATATGCTTGGCCTGGAAACGTGCGAGAGTTAGCTAATGTGATTGAGCGAGCAGTTGTCATGGATGCTTCCCAAGAAATCTCTGCAGAACATCTGTATATTGATCAAAGTGAAGGGGTATTTTTTGGAAATAGTGAAATTCCAGTGATTTTGGATTCATCGAATAAGCTTCCGGTGGGGATTACGTTGCAAGAGTTGGAAAAACGTTTAATCATTGAGACGTTGCAAGCTCAGAATAATAATCGGACGAAAACAGCTGAAGTATTGGGGATAAGTATAAGGACGCTTAGAAATAAGCTGAATGAATACAATATGCCAGCGTAAGAATAATTTTAACACAGTGTCGTAAAATTTTAACACAAAGTCGAACGCAAGAAACAGAGACACAAAGGGTGCACTTTTTCATTCCTGCGTTTTTGTAACGTGTCTTTAATATTTTTACCACAGAGTACACAGAGGGTAGGAAGAGGTGTCTTTTTCCATAAACAGAAAATTTTATTAAAGGATTTGTTTTACAAATTAAATTTTCTATTTATGGAAAAAGACACCTCTCCCTCTCTCTGTGTTCTCTGTGGTAAAAATTTTTAAAGAGACGTTACAAAAATAAAGAATTGAAAAAATGCACCCTTTGTGCCTTTGTACCTTGTGTTCGACTTTGTGTTAAAATTTTACGACACTGTTTATTGAATAAATTACAATAAAAGCATGGGGGTAATGCTGGGTTAAAAAACTTGTTATAAACGGATGTTATCCTTTTTCCCCAGGCTTTTTTATAGGATTATATCCTGGTTTCTGCTATTCTTCCCTTGAAGAAATTATTTTTTGTTAGGTGGAACACTCATGTCAAGCGACCCTCTCCTTCAGCGCGATGCCGAATATAAATATGGCTTTGTGACTGAAGTCGAAATGGAAAGACTTCCCAAGGGATTAAATGAAGAGATTATTCGTGCCATTTCGCAAAAGAAAAATGAACCCGAATTTTTACTGCAATTTCGTTTAAAAGCCTATCATCGTTGGCTCGAAATGAAAGAGCCTCATTGGTCTAATGTTCATTATCCTGTGATTGATTATCAAAATATTTGTTATTATACTGCTCCAAAAAAGAAGCCCGCACTCAATAAATTGGACGAGGTGGATCCTGAAATTCTTAGGACTTTTGAACGGTTGGGGATTCCTGTGGATGAGCAGAAGCGTCTCACGAATGTCGCTGTAGATATGGTCTTTGATTCCGTTTCCATTGGAACAACGTTTAAGAAAAAATTAGATGATGCGGGTGTCGTTCTTTGCTCTGTTTCTGAGGCCATTGAAAAATATCCTGAGTTAATTGAAAAATATTTAGGGAGTGTTGTTCCGATTGGTGACAACTTTTTTGCCTGTTTGAACTCAGCAGTATTCAGTGATGGTTCTTTTGTGTATGTCCCTAAAGGTGTTCATTGTCCGATGGAACTGTCTACCTATTTTAGAATTAACGATAAAGAATCTGGGCAGTTTGAACGAACTTTGATCATTGCCGATGAAGGGTCCCATGTGAGTTATTTGGAAGGGTGTACAGCCCCTGCGTTTGACACAAACCAATTACATGCCGCGGTGGTTGAGTTAATCACTTTAGATAATGCTGAGATTAAGTACTCTACTGTACAGAACTGGTATTCAGGTAATCCTAAAACAGGGCAGGGCGGAGTCTATAACTTTGTGACTAAGCGTGGCCGCTGTGCAGGGATTAATTCTAAAATTTCATGGACGCAAGTAGAAGTCGGGGCAGCTATTACATGGAAATATCCGAGCTGTATATTACAAGGGGATAATTCCATTGGCGAATTCTATTCTGTAGCATTAACTAATGGGAAAATGCAAGCCGACACCGGTACGAAGATGATTCATTTAGGAAAAAATACGCGGTCAACCATCGTTTCTAAGGGAATTTCGGCAGATCAATCTTCAAATAGTTATCGTGGCCTTGTCAAAGTGGTTCCAAAAGCGACAGGCGCCCGTAATTATACTCAGTGTGATTCGATGTTAGTCGGAGCAGAATGCTCTGCAAATACATTTCCATATATCGAGGTAGGCAATTCCTCAAGTCAAGTCGAGCATGAAGCCTCGACATCTAAAATGAACGAAGAGCAACTTTTTTATTTCCAGACACGTGGAATTTCACAGGAAGATGCTGTGAATATGATCGTGAATGGTTTTTGTAAAGATGTCATTCGCGAGCTTCCCTTAGAATTTGCGATGGAAGCTCAAAAGCTATTGGCATTAAAACTGGAGAATTCAGTAGGGTAACATGATTAATATTCAAAATTTATGGGCTAAAATCGACGAAAAAACGATTTTGAAAGGATTCGATTTAAAGGTAAAGCCTGGTGAAATCCATGCCATCATGGGACCAAACGGGGCAGGTAAATCTACTTTAGCTAAAGTATTAGCCGGTCATCCAGCGTATGATATTACCGGAGGGGAAGTTTCCTTTAAGGGACAGAATTTGTTAGAGATGTCTCCGAGTGAACGCGCACATGCCGGTTTATTTATGAGCTTTCAATATCCGATTGAAATCCATGGTGTCAGCAATATGGAGTTTTTACGTACCGCTTACAATGCTAATCAAAAAGCGCGTGGACAACCTGAAATGAGTGCAGAGGATTTCGAAAAGCTATTAGACAAAAAAATGGCACATATGGAGATTCGTCCTGAATTTAAAGAACGTAATTTGAATGAAGGTTTTTCTGGCGGTGAGAAAAAACGTAATGAGATTTTACAGATGGCTGTTTTGGAACCTTCCTTGGCCATTTTGGATGAAACAGACTCGGGTTTAGATATCGACGCCATGCGTGTTGTCGCAGAAGGTGTTAACACGATTATGAATCCTGACATGGGACTGATTTTAATTACTCACTATCAACGTCTGTTAGCTTATATTAAACCGCATTTTGTTCATGTGATGTTGAATGGAAAAATCGTTAAGTCTGGTGGACCTGAATTAGCATTAGAACTTGAAGATAAAGGCTATGAATGGTTGGAAGCAGCACTAGGTGAGGGGAGTATTTCATGATCACGGAGTTGATCCCGAATCAAGAAAAATTTTTTACTGACTTGGAAAAAATATACAAGGAAGTAGCTCTCAATGATAGCTTATCTCGGATGCGTACACGTGCGTGGGATCAGTTTTTGGAAGTGGGTCTTCCTACCCGAAAAATTGAAGTTTATAATTACATACGTTTACGTTCCTTATATGCACACTCTTATCAGCCTAGTCTGCAAGTAGAATTAAGCAATTCTTCTTGGAAAGATCAGATTCTACCTGAGTGCCAGCATTCTTATTTAGTGTTCGTGAACGGAGTTTTTCGTTCAGACATCTCCGATATGACAGGCCTTTCCAAAAAAGATGTTGCCATGTCTATTCAAGAAGCGATGGGAACATACAGTTCGTTCTTAAATAATCAATGGACACAAACGATCCGGAAAGAGAAAGATCCCTTTGCCCTATTGAATATTGCACTACATCGACAAGGTGTTTTTATTTATTTGCCCCCACGTTATGTGGTAGAAGCACCGATTCAGGTGTTACATGTGATTGAAAAAGGAGATAACACATTATTGTTACCCCGAATTCAACTCTTTATGGGAAAGGAATCACAGGCAACGATTGTTTCTACACAAGTCGTGTTATCGGGAAAAGATTATTGCATCAATCAAGCTGCCGATTTCACATTAGAAGATGGGGCTCGATTACATTACGTTCAGTCGCTTTGTAATGAACAGCCCAATATTTGGCATTTTGAAGCCACCCGTGCAGTACTCAAGCGGGATAGTTATTTTGACGCTGTGTATGCGACTGAAGGAAGTGCTACCGTTCGGGCAGATTATCGTGTGACTTTAGCCGGAGAAAACGGTGAGGCTCGTTTAAACGGAGTCAATATGTTGGCAGGCGATAAAGAAGCGCATGTGAATGTATTGATGGAACACGAACAGCCATTTTGTCGTTCCATGCAATTTTTTAAAAGCGCGCTGGCAGATCAGTCCAATTCCAGCTTTGAAGGTAAGATTTTAGTTCGCAAAGAAGCACAAAAGACAGAAGCTTTTCAGTTAAATAATAATTTGTTATTAAGTGACCGAGCTAATGCAGACAGTAAACCTAATTTAGAAATTTTTGCGGATGATGTGAAAGCATCGCATGGATCTACTTTTGGAAAATTAGATGAAGAGCAAGTTTTTTATTTGCAAGCTCGAGGATTTTCCATTGAAGAAGCGCAAAGTTTATTGATTCATGGATTTTGTAAGGAAATCGTCGACTTTATTCTAGTTCCTTCACTGCATAGTTCTTTAGAGCAGCGCGCACGTCGTTATTTAGAACAAGGAAAAAATGTATGACAGCAAAATGGCGTTCATCATTTCCCATGTTGTCTAAACAAATGCATGGAAAGCCCTTAATTTATTTTGATTCGGCAGCGACAGCACAAAAGCCACAAGCAGTGATCGATGCGATCACAAATTTTTACCAAAATGAATATGGAACCGTTCATCGTGCTGTATATCAGTTAGCCGCAAAATCTACAGAAACGTACTCAGAAGTCCGTAAAAAAGTTCAAAAGTTATTGAATGCTGCTAAGCCTGAAGAAATTATCTACACTCGCGGAACGACAGAATCCATTAACATGATTGCGTCGAGTTTTGGGAAAGCATTTGTAAAACCTGGTGATGAAATTTTAATTACCGAGTCAGAACACCATTCTAATATTGTTCCTTGGCAATTGCTTTGTGAAGAGAGACAGGCAGTTTTGAAGGTAGCTCCTATTAATGAAAAAGGGGAGTTAATTCTTTCTAAATTTGAAGAACTTTTGTCAGATAAAACAAAACTTGTGGCGATTGCGCATATAGCTAACTCGACAGGAACAGTGCATCCTATTGCAGAAGTTATTAAGTTAGCCCATGCAAAAGGGGCCAAAGTTTTAGTGGATGGCGCCCAAGCTGTTCCTCATATGCGAGTAGATGTGCAAGCATTGGATGCGGATTTTTATGTGTTTTCTGGACATAAGTTATATGGTCCAACCGGAATTGGCATTTTATATGGAAAAGAAAATTTACTGAACGCAATGCCTCCTTATCAAGGAGGTGGCGACATGATTGATGTCGTTACTTTTGAAAAAACGACTTATAATACCTTGCCATTAAAATTTGAAGCGGGCACCCCGATGATTGCAGAAGTGGTGGGATTAGGGGCAGCGATTGATTTTGTCGAGTCAGTGGGATTAGAAGCGATTTATTCTTGGGAACATGAGTTGTTATTGCATGCAATGGCTGGAATGGAGAATATTCCGGAGGTTCGTTTAATTGGTACAGCAAACGAGAAAGGTGCCATTATTAGTTTTGAAATTGAGGGTGTGCATCCATTGGATGTGGGGACATTATTGGATTTACATGGAATTGCTGTTCGGACGGGACATCATTGTGCACAACCTACCATGAAACATTTTGGAGTGCCAGGTTGCGCACGTATATCTTTTGGGTTGTATAACACAAAAGAAGAAATCGATCGTTTTATAGAAGTGTTAAAAGAAATTATTCCTTTATTAAAAGGTAAGTAATTAACCCTTCCTAAATCGTAAACGTGCCCGTATCCTATTACCCATAAGTACGAGAGGTAATAAAGTTATGTCGTCCTTTCAGGACTCAATATTTTATTATCATTTACCCAGGCCTCCGCTGCGCTGCGACCTGGGCTGTATCATATCCCCCTTGCAGGGGTTAGGACAAATGTTCTAGGTTTAAGAGATTTTTGTACTGATGCTTGTCCTAATCCCTGAAGGGGAGATATGATACAGCCCAGGTCGCAGCGCAGCGGAGGCCTGGGTAAATGATAATAAAATATTGAGTCCTGAAAGGACGGCATAACTTTGTCACCTCTCGGACTTATGGGTAATAAAATGCGGGCACGTTCACGATGTAGGAAAGGACAGCATCAGCACGAAATCCCTTTATTTATTTTTGCAACTGACTCTTTAGACTGACGTACATTTATTCTTATTTTTATGCATATATCTTTACAAGAAACAGCTCAGCTTCTTATCGATGGTGGCGTAGCCGCTGTTCCAACCGAAACCGTATATGGTCTTGCGGCTTCCATTCATTGCCCTCAGGCAATTGAACAAATTTTTGCTTTGAAAGGTCGTCCTTTAGATAATCCTTTAATTATTCATGTGGCTGATCCTAAAGATGTTATTTCTTTTGTAACTGAATTTCCCCCAGGGTTTGATGTATTCACGAATCACTTTTGGCCGGGACCGTTAACCATCGTTTTACCCATCGATCCTCATAATATTTCTTCTAAAATCCGTGCTGGATTACCGACCGCTGCTTTTCGTGTACCGGCTCATCCTTTAACGCAACAACTGTTACGATTGACAGGTCCTTTAGTTATGCCTTCTGCCAATCTTTCTGGTCGACCTTCTTCCACAAAGCCGGAACATATCGAATATGATTTTGGTGGTTTTTTTCCTGTTTTGGATGGAGGGCCTTGTTCCCAAGGGGTGGAATCGACGATCATTATCTATCAAAACGACCATTGGCAAATCATTAGGTTGGGTGCTATTTCTTTTGAAGAGCTCAATACTCTTTGTCCCATCCTTCTCCCCGAAAAACTATCTTCTGAAAAACCCTTATGTCCCGGACAAAAATACCGGCATTATTCTCCGAAGGCACGTCTTTTACCCTTAGATCAATTAACCATTGGTACTCAGGGAGTTATCATTGGATTTACCGAAAGAAACTATCCAGCAAACTGTCGGATTATTTATTTAGGCTCTATTGATCAACCTCAAGAAGTTGCAGAAAACCTTTATTCCTGTTTGCGGCAATTGGATGAAGAGGACATAGATTTTGCCTGGATTGATAGAGATTTTCCAAAAAATGGAGTTTGGCGGACCTTAAAAGAACGAATTAACAAAGCCATTCATTCTTAATGACTTCCTTTTATTTTTCACCGTTTTATATTGCGTTTGACTCTATTCCTTGTTAACATACAGAAATAGCAAAGAGGTGTCATGATGGTAAATTTTGAGGGGAAGATTTTTATTTTAGGATGTGGGGGCGTTGCGCAATGTACGATTCCGATTCTACTTAAACTTTTAGAAATTTCCCCTTCAAAAATTACTGTGATGGATTTTTGTGATCAACGTGCACGTGTTCGTGAAGCGTTAGATGCAGGTGTGCACTATGTCGTAGAGAAAGTCACACCTGAAAATTATCAATCCGTACTTTCCCATTATCTTTCGAAGGGAGATTTATTTATTGATCTTTCTTGGAACGTGGAAACGCTTCCCGTTATAGATTGGTGTCATCAAAATGGAGTGCTCTATGTGAACACTTCCGTTGAATTGTGGGAACCTTACCAAGATGCTGAAAATAAATCTCCGACTGAATTAACTTTGTATCATCGACAAATGGCATTGCGTCGTTTGGCAACTTCTTGGGGTCGGAAAGATGGACCGACTGCAATCTTAGATCACGGAGCAAATCCCGGTTTAGTTTCTCATTTTACTAAACAAGCGCTTATTGATATAGGAAATGCAGTGATTGCTGATTCTCCAAAAAATGCACGATCAGAAGAAATTAAACAAGCGATTGCTTCCAAACAGTTTGGATTACTTGCTTATTTGTTAGGAGTTAAAACGATTCATATTTCTGAACGGGATTCTCAAGTCACAAATAGACCTAAAGAACGTAATGAATTTGTGAATACATGGAGTATTCCTGGTTTGATTGAAGAAGGAATCGCACCTGCTGAATTAGGATGGGGGACTCATGAATATTTGATTCCTAGAGGAGCCATGTTTCATGAAGAAGGTCCAAAAAATCAAATTTGTTTACCTCAAAAAGGCATGAAGACATGGGTACGTTCGTGGGTACCGAGTGGGGAAATGACCGGAATGGTCATTCGTCATGGAGAAGCTTTTAGTATTTCAGATTATTTAACTGTGGAAGATAATGGAAAAATTATTTATCGACCTACAGTGCACTATGCTTATTGTCCTTGCGATTCAGCGATTAATTCATTACATGAAATTGAAATGCGTCATTACGAGCCACAAACGAAACAACGGATTTTATCCGATGATATTATTAAGGGCGAAGATGAGTTAGGTTGTTTGCTCATGGGACATGACAAGAAAGCTTGGTGGATTGGCAGTGTATTATCGATTGAAGAAGCTAGACAATTAGTTCCAGGGCAAAATGCAACCACCGTCCAAGTAGCAATCGGAGTAGTTGCAGCTGCTATTTATGCAATTCGTCATCCTAATAAAGGACTTTGTTTGCCAGATCAATTAGATCATGAAGAAATATTAGAAATTGCAATGCCTTATTTAGGGCGGTTTATTTCTATGCCTGTGGATTGGTCGCCATTGGATAATGCAGAAGCGTTTTTGGATTATAATGAATTACCACCTAATACTGAAGAAATGTGGCAATTTAGTACATTTTTAATTTCCCCGAAAGAAATCGAAGAAGAAGTCAGTATTTCGTTATAACATGCGAAATACTTATGCAATTGTCTCATTTCGTCCATAGCCAATTACTGTTTACCAGGGACGACAAATAAATCGTGTTGAGATTTTAACATGCCGTCAAAAACTTCCGGAGATGTTCCATAGAGTGAAGCAAATAATCGATTTGAATATCCACCATAACAATTGGAAATCCCAATATCTGATGGGGATTCATGATTAAAAAAGATGGCCATGCGAACTGGATCTTGTCCTATATTTTCAATATGATGCAAATAACCGCGAGGCATAAAACTGATATCACCTGGGACCATTTCAAATGACTCCACTGTTTCTCCAGGCGAAACTAAATTAATTTTCACGCGACCTTCCATCAAGTAATTCAATTCATGAGCATTCGGATGCCAATGGGGTTCACGTACCCCTTTTCCATTGAGCTGTAAGCTGTAAATTGCTAAGCCTTGTAAGGGTGATAAAATAAATGGATTACTAATTTTAACCCAACCTCCTGAATTTTCTACAAAAGGCAGAGTGGCCTCTAAATCTAATTTATAACGATTGGTTGCCATTGAAAGAGTAGCCGCAGAAGGTTGAGTCTGCATTCCGATAAAATCTTCTTTTAAAGAACTCTTTAATCCCTCAAAAAATTGAGGTTTCATTTTTAAGGTTGCTGCTAAAGCATTGGAAGGAATCCCTTTAACGGATACCGAAATATCTAAATCTTCAGGGGAAGCATGATTGAAACAAATAAGCATTTTTAGGGGAGAGTCCCCTAAATTTTCGATATGATGAATAGATCCTTGAGGAACAAATACAATAGATCCCGGTTCAATGACTAAAGTTTCATGGTCGCTTCCGGGTCCAAGGATAGTCATTAAACCCTTTCCTTCTAGACAATAACTTAATTCATTAGCATTCGGATGCCAATGAGGTTCACGAAATCCTTTAGGCTGCAAAGTAAGTAAAGAAAGCGACATCCCATTTAATACAGGAAATTCCGTGGAGGTAGCATCAATGCGTGATCCTCCCGTGCGTATTGTTTGAGGAGGTGTGGCCCCTAAGTGAAAAAGATGCATAGGATTAAAATATGGATCCCCAGAAATTAGGTTTGTGGTCCACGTTAAAGCCATGATAAGTTAGAAAAACCCCTAAAACGACAAGAATACCTATCCAAACCCAGGAATAATTTGTGACTAACGAAGACTCATATTCTTGTGATTCTCTTGGAAAAGCGATGCGAATAATCCCTTTAATAATGGCTAAATAAGCAATCAAGGTAATTAATCCTCTCCAGTTCCATTCCCAAACAGAGTGAGAAATAGCTATAGCCAATCCAAATAAAAAGCTAAAAATTCCTGCAAAGACGATAAAACCGCGTGAAGATAAAAAATCTTGAATAGCTGCTTCGAATTGTTCTTTGCGTAATACCCAAATAGCAGCAAAGACTAAAAAATAAATTCCTAAGAATTTAGCAAGGAAAATAGAGAGAGCCATTTCGACCTCATGGTTGATTTGCCTCTTTTTACTGTAACAATATAATTTTATCAAGTAACAAAGTTATGCCGTCCCTTCGGGACTCAATACTTTTGGATCATTTACCCAGGCCTCCGCTGCGCTGCGACCTGGGCTGTATCATATCTCCCTTTCAGGGATTAGCAAGCATTAGTACAAAATCTCTTAAGCTAGAAAATTTGTCCTAACCCCTGCAAGGGGGACATGATACAGCCCAGGTCGCAGCGCAGCGGAGGCCTGGGTAAATGATCCAAAAGTATTGAGTCCCGAAGGGACGGCATAACTTTGTCACTCTCGAAAATGAATAAAATGGACATAGGTGTCCACTTTATCCATTGTTGGGGAAATATTAACGTCTCATTGCTTTTTCATTTACGCCTGTTGTAAAGAATCCGCCTTCAGCAATTGCATTTAAGGTTTTGTTAGCATTACCTTCTTCTTTTAGTGATTCTTCTAAAAGATCAGCAATACCAGGTAAATCTAATTCTTTAGCAAAAGCACGTAATGTTCCATATACAGCAATTTCATAATGCTCTACACGTTGTGCTGCTGCAATTAATGCAGGATCAATCACTGGTGTTCCAGAATATTTCTGTATCGTTTCTTCGCCTTCTTCAATAAGGCCTTTCATTGCTTCGCACATTTCTCCTTTTACAGGAACATCAAGTTCGTTGAAGATTTTTTTCAATCTTGAAACTTGTGCTTTTGTTTCTTGTAAATGGTGAGAAAAAGCTTCTCTTAATTTAGGCAACTTAGCTGCACTTGCCATTTTAGGAAGAGCCTCAACTAGTTGCATTTCAGCGCTATAAATATCTCTTAATTGATCTATAAAAAGAGTTTTAAAATCTTGATTACTCATATAAATTCTCCTTATTAAAAAATAAAACCAAGTTCATAAAGAACTTGGTTATTATTATTTTTACTACTCTTGCAATCTAAGATTGCTAACAACAGATCTCACACCTTCAATTTTTTGAATTTTGTTGATCAAATTTTGTTGTTCTCTCGCATTTTTAATGCTTCCTTCTAAAGTAATTACCCCGTTGTTTGTATTTAAAGCAATTTCTGTGTAACTATCCCAAAGGATTCCAGAACTTACTTTGTCACGGATTTTTCGATTGAGTTGTTGATCAGCGACAGTTGCCCCTTTATCTTGAGCAAAACGATCATTACTATTTCTAAAAGATGAATTAGCATTATCACTTAATCTGTTTGTAGAATTATCATAGCTTCTATTGGAACTGTCTATCATTCTATTTGAATTATATTCATCTCTAGGGCTATTAATTTCTCTATTATAAGACGGATTTGCTGTTCTATTGGAAGAATTTCCATAGGTATCTCTATTATAAGAAGGATTATCAATCGTTCTATTAGGATTACCATAAGTATCCACAGAATTGTCGTAAGAATCAGCTAAAGTTCTATTGTTTGAAGCATTTAAAACATTAATCTGGCTATCAACATTTTTGACTCCATCAATCGCACGTACTTCTCTTTCAACTTTTTCTCTGTCAGATTGAGTATCTACACTTCCGCCTAATTGAACATTTCCATTATAAACTTGAACAGTGACTTGTTCATAACCTTTTGTAAACCAACCTGAGTCTAATTTGTCATGAATTTTTTTAGATAAATCAGCATCACTGATATATTTGCTATTGGTTGTGGTTGTATTTCCACTTGAATTAACCATGGTGTTATCGTTGCTGCCATAATTAGCTGCAGATAATGTTAACGAAAATAAAGAGCATAATAGCATTGTTGAAAACAATTTCATAGAACCTCCTAAAAAACTTTTTTTAAATTGGAAATCGTAAATCTTTCACGAATTTTGGTTGTAAACCCAAGTAATGAGAAAATATCAAAGAATTAAAGCCTATTGGACCTTATAACCCCCTTATAATTTAGTTTTATTCCGAAGTCAATAGTTTATTGTTTTTTTTAATCCAGGTATTAATATTGAGTCCTTTACCTAGAATAGGGGCAAAAATTTCACCGATTTTTTTTAACCGTGAAGGGATTGTTTTAATTGTAAACTCTTCAGGATGAAGCTCTTTTGTTAATTCATTCCATTTAATGGGAGTAGAAACTGTCGCAAATGGTCTACCCCGAACGGAGTAGGGAGCCACGATGGTTTGTTTCGAACGATTTTGAAGAACGTCTAAGTAAATTTTCTTTTGACGTTTTGCTGGACTTCGTTCTAGCGAAGTAATTTTAGGAAGTTCTTGGTGTATAAGAGTTCCTATCAATTGTCCAAATTGAGCAACCTGATCCAGAGTATATTTAGCCTGTAAAGGAATATAAAAATGCATCCCTCGTCCACCAGAAGTTTTGCAATAATGAGGAATGCTTAAATCATCGAAATATTGATGGATAACTTGAGCTGCTTCTACTACTTTTTCGAAAGGAACTGATTCAGGATCTAAATCAAGGATAAAATAATCAGGATAGTCGAAGTGATCAATACGATAATGAAAAGGATGTAGTTCGATACTGCCTAAATTGACGACATATTCTAAAGAAGGTAAGTCCTGAATAAGAAAATAATCGATGGTTTTTCCTTCATGTTCGATGTTTACCGTTTGTATCCATTCCGGTAAATGAAGCATTTTTGTGTCTTTTTGAATAAAATTTTCTCCATCAATCCCATCCGGATAACGACGTAAAACCATAGGACGATTTATCAAAAAAGGAAGGATATAAGGAGCGATTGTTTGATAATATTTAAATAGATCTCCTTTAGTGTATTTTTGTTTCGGCCAATAAATTTTTTCAGGATGAGAAAGATATCCTTTTTCTTTAGAAGGTTTTTGTTGGATAGAAACAGGTTTTTTCATTTTAACTTCTTTTACTTTTTTATCGATGCGTAACCCTTCAAAAGTGGAATGCCGCATCATATTTTCATCCGTCCATTCTGAAAAGGAAACCTCACAAACAAGTTCAGGTTTAATCCACGTTGCCGGCATATTTGTTTTAATTTTTTTTGAAAATGGGGATTCTTTTTGAATAAGAGGTTTCATTTTTGCATAGGTATCTTTAAGTATTTGGACTTTAAAACCTGTCCCTACGTGACCAATGTATTGAAGTTCTTTTTTGTCGTTATAGACACCTAAAAGAAGTGCACCAAATTTATCTCGGCTTCCTCGGGGAGTAGTAAAACCACCAATAACAGCTTCTTGACGGACATGTGTTTTGATTTTTAACCAGTTCTTACTTCGTGTGGAGACATATGTACTTTGACCATTCTTGGCGATAATTCCTTCTAAATGGAACTGTTCAGCTTTCTTAAAAACAGCTTTACCTTTTGCTTCAATATGTTCGCTATAGCGTATATGGGGCAAGGAAGCTGATTCCAAGAGAGTTCTTAATTTTTCCTTTCTTTCTAGAAGTGGTAAATCTCTTAAATCTGTCCCATTTAAAAATAAAAGATCGAAAACGTAGTAAAAAAGGGCACCTTCATGTGTTTTCTGATAGTTTTGCATCCATTGAAAATTAGATTTTCCATGAGGATCTAAGATGACAATTTCCCCATCTAATATTGCTTGTGCCCCTAGATGGGTTAGTTCTTGCACGATAGGAGGGAAATTAGCGTTAAAAATATTTTCATTTCTTGAGTAAAGGGTGACATTGTCCTTTTCATCTACATAAGCCAAGGCACGGTAACCGTCCCATTTTGTTTCAAAAATCCAATCGGGATCATCAAAAGGTGCTTCTACCAATGTGGCTAACATAGGTTTGATAAAGTTAGGAAGTTTGTGTTTTAGAGATTTTTTTTTTATTTTTTTTGATTCCACCGCTAATCTCTTCTAAAGAACGCCCAGTTCGGACAGAACGATCCCAGTTTTCTTTTTCTTTTATTGAAGAATCTTTTCCTTTAATCAATAACCAATGATTTTCATCATTTCCTTTTAATTTAATGAGACTGAAAGAACCGGATAATTTATCTCCATTTAAGGTGAATTCTAAATGACCTTTTTTTAAACCGGCATCTATCGCTTTTTCGATTCCTTTTTTGGAAGTTTCTTCTTTTACTGTATATGTTCCTTCGTCCCAAAGCATGACTGTGCCTGCTCCGTAATTTCCCTTTGGGATAATTCCTTCAAAATTTCGGTAATCAAAAAGATGGTCTTCGACTTGAATGGCTAAACGTTTTTCTTTTTGATCTAATGAGGGTCCTTTGGGAACAGCCCAACTCAGAAGAACCCCACGATGTTCTAGTCGAAAATCGTAATGAAGATGCGAAGCGTCATGTTTTTGAATCAAAAAAACAGGCAGTTGTTTGGTCTTTTTTACAACCCCTTTTGGTTCAGGAGTCTCATCGAACGATCGTTTATGTTGATATTTGACTAAACTCATGAAGCACGCTTCTGTTTTTTTGTCTTTTTTGGAGATTCTTCATCCAAACTTGCTTTAAGTAAGGACATGATATCATGAATTTTAGAAGGTTTGACCTCCTGTCCTTTAGGATGTACTTTTTTACCTTTCGCTTTTTTCTCAATCATCTCTTTGATTTCATCTGTATAAGTGTCGGTGTATTCGGAGGGCTTAAATTTTGCGGTGAGGTGATCGATTAATTTCAAGGCTATAGATAGTTCCTGCGCGGATGTTTTTTCTTTTACGGGAATATTAAGGTCTTTGGAATTTCTTAATTCCTCTTCATAACGCAATTCCATCAGGATGATGGCGTTTCCATAGGGCTTAATGACCGCAAGGTGTTCACGATTATGAAGAACAAATTTGGCAATGCCGACCTTTTTAGATTTTTTGAGAGCTTCTAAAAGTAATGTGTAAGGATTTCCTGCATTTTTTTCAGGTTCTAAAAAATAGGGCTTTGTATAGTAAATGGTGTCAATTTCATCTTCATTGATAAAGTGAAGGATTTCGATGGATTTGGATTTTTCAAGGTTGGCATTTTTAAGATCTTCTTCAGTGAGGATGACATATTCTCCGGGTTGATATTCGTAACCCTTAACAATTTCATCCCAAGGGACTTCTTTGTCTTCAACTTTGCATATGCGAGCATAGCGGATTTGAGAGAGATCTTTTTTGTGCAGCATGACAAATTTAAATTCTTTTTCTTGGGAAGCGGAATATAATTTGACGGGGATATGCACCAGCCCAAAGCTAATAGATCCTTTCCATAAAGCCCGCATGAGTTGTCTCCGGATTATCGTTTTTTAGGGATTTTAGCTCCGGATTGACGAGCTTCGCTAAGAGCAATGGCAATAGCCTGTTTTTGAGGTTTGCGGTGATGCATTTCGGTACGGATATTGTCGCTTATTGTTTTTCTGCTGGTTCCTTTTTTGAGTGGCATAAATAACTCCTCCTATTATTTTTTAAAATATTAAACATAAGGATATTGAGTTAAATAAAAGTGATGATTAGAAGATAATTTAATCTATAGCATCTTGAAATTATTAATGTCAATCAGACGGTTGTACTCTAGATTTCAGAGTGAGTTGCAAAAATAGATAGAGGGATTTCGCGCTGGTGCCGTCCTTTCAGGACTCAATATTTTTGGATCATTTACCCAGGCCTCCGCTGCGCTGCGACCTGGGCTGTATC
>Ga0207042_1005_pt1 | contig 38716 bp, 36 predicted proteins | sample Alteio_BWMinCont_70_FD_153310 | JGI IMG/M metagenome (GOLD analysis project Ga0207042, IMG submission 153310) | Enriched cells from forest soil in Barre Woods Harvard Forest LTER site, Petersham, Massachusetts, United States -... | ecosystem: Environmental > Terrestrial > Soil > Temperate forest >... | reverse complement strand
CCTTGGCATCTCGTAGTGTCTTCTTCAACTGTTCCCAATAATTATCCCCCTCTCCTATCATGCGAAGACTCGGGCTTTCCATCCAGACTTCAATTTGGTCAACAGCCTCGCCCATTGTCGAGGGAGGGTTAAATATCCGTGAATGCGTTGAAATCGCTAAAAACTCGTGAATACATGGCCAGGGAATAGCCCAAGTAGCGCCTTTTTCTGCCAAGTGTTTTAAGCACGTAAAAGCAAACTTATGCCAAGGAGAGTCTCGTCGGTGAGCATAAATCAGAATATTCGTATCCACCGCTATCACTTGTGGCCACCACGTCCTTCGTAGGAAGCTTCACGAATTGAAGCCCAATCATTCCAATCGAAATCACTCTGTAAGCCATGACCCGAAACACTTTTATCTTCTAACTGAAATTTTTGATTATTTGCCTTCCCACTCAATACTTGCGAGATAGCGACTTCAACTAGCGCTTTCAACGTTATGTGGTGTTCTTCGGAGTATTTCTTCGCCTTCTTTAAAAGCGGAAGAGGGATATCAATCGTCGTTTTCATTGCTAGCAGTATAACAAAGATACTGCTAGCTTGCTAGCTATTTTTGCAAGGCCGCTTTAAGCGAGTAATCCTGCGCCATATTGTCAAATTGCTTCAAAATCAGCTGCATAGCAGACGGGTCAACATGGATCTCCCCTCTGAATGGATGATCGATCTCGTGGATAAGAAAGAGAGCCATCACCATCATCATCACTAACGAGCCGGTCAGCGTGGCATGTACGACGGCACTCTCAACCCCCAGCATAAAACAAAGAAAAACCATCATAGCAGCGCCGAAAAGCAACGTGTACCATAGGATGGTGGGTATTTCCTGCCGGGATATAAGCAATCGATGGCGGCGCTGCATCGACAGGTCATTGACGCGTTTGAGCAACTCCGAATGAACATTAATTTGGCGCGCCGTCATTGGCTGTATTTGGGAAACGGATTTGAAGACTTCCGAAAGCGCATTCCATACGCGCGGGCTGGACTTCCCGACCGCCATCGCCGGCCACTCGTTCTCGACAACTGCATTCACGTATTCGCGCAGCCGCTTGTGTGCATCGCTGCGTATCGGCTCTGGAAAGAAACCGACATCGCGTATCATGTCTCCAACGGTTCCTGCTTCATCAGTGGCGTTTTGCTCCGCAGTTTGCAGCGATCCCCACACAGTAATGACTACAAATGCAAGGAGCACCGTATAAAGCGTACCAATGATTTGAAATATAACGCCAGCAGAATCGTTGTGCGTTTTGAGCAGGGAAGCGCTGACAAAACGCCTAAAAATAAGAAGGGCTACAATGGACAAGATCGCAGCACTGACCATTAACAGTGCACCCAGATACAAAGCAGGGATGAAACTAAGCCATGCAATCATGTTCTCCACCGTTTTATATGTAAGAACTACAGCTGGAGCCGGCCAGTTTTTGCCACATGATTTGCTGAACAGTCTATGTAGACGGCTGCAAGAAGTACACTTCCGTCCCGCCATACGCACGCTGGCGCCTCACCTCAAAGCCAGCCGGCAACTCCAAGGGCTGCTTTTTCGCACATCGATAAATCACTGTCCCAACTGGCTGCAAAATCCCCAACACATGCTGCCAAAACGCCGGGTCAACCTGCACCACATATGGCGGGTCAGCAAAAATCAAATCATATCGCTGATGCGTCACATCTGCCACAAAGCGCAATGCGTCAGCCACCACAACCTTGCAGCTTTCTTGCACACCAAGGCCCACAATGTTGTCGCCAATACACCTTGCGGTACTCGGGTCTTTCTCGACAAACGTGACTTGCTTAGCCCCTCGCGACACGGCCTCGAATCCATAGGCGCCACTGCCTGCAAACAAATCAAGCACCGTGGCGTCTTCCACGAGCCTAAATAGGGATGAAAAAACAGCCTCGCGCACGCGATCAGACGCGGGCCGTACAAGCCCCCTATCTGCCGCCTCAGGCACCTGAAAATACCGCCGTACCAACTTTCCGCCGGTGATTCTTAATCTGCCTGCCACCTTGCCTTTTCTCCTATGGCTGTTTAAAGCCATTGCTATAATGAATGACAAATCCCAATTTCAGGCCGTGCATGCACGCATATCTGGCAGACAAAATACCAATCTGCAAGGTCTTGCGGGCCTGGGTGTCGCGCATCTAGCAGCTTCTCTTTCATCCATTCGCCCGCTCGTTTTGGTGGCACCAAACTTGGCTGCGACGGAGGATTTGCTCCGCGACATTCGGTTTTTATTCGGTGAAGATCACTCCGAAGCAGTGCTCTATTTACCTGCCAACGAGAAGACTCCTTTTCATACCACCTCCCCCGACCCAGTGGTCGTCATGGAGCGTGCAGCAACACTATTCAAGCTGGCTATTGGGGCGCCATTTCGTGTACTTGTTACTTCCCCCGAAGCGTTAGTCACTAAAGTGCTGCCGCTCGAGTCACTGCAAAAAATGGCCGAAATGATGGCCCGGGGAGCAACCACCGATCGATTGGAACTCCTGCGCAAGCTTGAACTTGGTGGCTACAGCAAGGTAAACGCCGTCGAAGACATGGGCACTTATGCCGTTCGCGGGAGCATCATTGATATTTTCTGGGCCGGTGCAAAATACCCCGTTCGTCTCGATTTCTTTGGCGACGAGATCGAGCGCATTCATCGCTTCGATCCACAAACGCAACGTACACTCGATTTTGAAGAAGAGTTTCAATTTGGACCTGCCCGAGAGATTTTTCTCGATGAAGCTTCGGTTTCACTAGCAGATCAGCGCCTGCGCGACTTAGCTGACGAAGTCGAATATCCGACGAAGAAGCTACGCGACAAACTCGAGGATATTGAGAACGGCATTCCATTCTTTGGTATCGAGAGTCTCTTGCCGGCATTTCATCAAAAACTAGAATCGCCTCTCGCATTGATGCAGCGCGTTTACGGTGATCATGGCGTCACGGTTTTTATTGATGGGCAAGAAGCGTTTTCGGAAACCATCCATAGTTTAACCAGTGAATATGAAGAGCAGTACGGAACTGCGCTGGCACGGGGAGAGCTGTGCTTTTCCCCGGGCCAATTTCTGCTCACACCCGACGCACTCTGGGCACAAATCAATCAACAGACGCAACTCATCATTTCGCAAGTGCAACCTTCGGAGCATATTACCCTTCATACCGAAGCTACCGATAGCCTGCGCCAAGACATTCTCAGGCAGACAACGCGCACCGATGATACCACCGAGGTTGAGCATGCACATCACCTACTCACGCCATTGGCGAGGCGTATCAAGCAGCTGAAACTTGATGGCATAACAGTGCTCTTGCCGGTGCAATCGCTCGGGGGCACGCAGCGCATCAAAGAGTTGCTGCAACCACACGGGATCAATATTCGGGTGCTTAAAATAGCTCCGGATTTGCTGAACCCATCAGATGCTCTTCACGAGCCAGCGGTGCACGCTTTTACTTACGCCGCTGAGCCAGAGCCACCAGTCCATGGCGTCATTCTGCCATTTTTGCATCTCGCTATTTTCGCTGAAGACGAGATTTTTGGCAAACGTGCACGTCGAGGCGCTGGCAAGAAGGGCGTATTTCGAACCACCCTCTCCGATCTTGAAGTCGGAGACTACATCGTGCACGTCGACCACGGCGTCGGTGTCTTTAAGGGACTCACCAGACTCAACGTACGTGGTGTCGAGCAAGACTATGTGCTGCTCCACTATGCCGACGATGATAAGCTCTATCTCCCAGTCCATCGCATTAACATGATTCAGCGCTACTCCGGAGTAGAGGGCAAAGCAGCGCGACTCGATAAGCTCGGGGGATCTGGCTGGCAGACGAAGAAAGCCAAAGTGAAGCAGGCCGTCATGGCCATGGCGCAAGATTTGCTCAATCTTTACGCCAAGCGAGAGCTCGCCAAAAGGCCACACTGCGCTGCACCCAATGAAATGTACTGGGAGTTCGAAGCACGCTTTGCTTTCGAGACTACACCCGACCAACAGAAGGCAATTGACGAAGTCATCGCGGACTTGCAGAAAGAGCGTCCGATGGATCGGCTTATTTGCGGCGACGTGGGTTATGGCAAAACCGAAGTGGCCATGCGCGCGGCCATGCTTGCGGTCGCAGCTGGACGTCAGGTAGCAGTGCTTGCTCCGACCACCGTCCTGGCGCAACAGCATGCCATCAACTTCACAGAGCGCTTCCGGGAAACCGGTGCTCAGGTTGCCGTGGTGAGCCGTTTCCAGAAAACCAAAGAGGTGAATGAGACCATCAAGAAAGCCAAAGAAGGCAAGGTGGATATTCTCATTGGCACACATCGCATTTTATCTTCGGATGTATCGTTTAAGAATCTGGGTCTTGTCGTCGTCGATGAAGAGCAGCGTTTTGGCATTAAAGCAAAAGAGCATCTCAAGAAGCTGCGCACGCAAACCGATGTACTGACGATGTCGGCGACGCCGATTCCTCGAACCTTGCAGATGGGCTTTTTTGGCATTCGCGATTTGAGCATCATCGAAACGCCACCGGTGGATCGGCGCGCTATTCGCACATCGATCGTTCGCTTTGAAGACGAAGTTATTCGCGAGGCGATTTTGCGGGAAATTGGCCGGAGCGGCCAGGTGTATTTTGTGCATAATCGCGTGAGCTCTATTCATGCGACGGCAGATTACTTGCGCAAGCTCGTTCCCGAGGCCAAGATCGAGATTGGCCACGGGCAAATGGATGCGGAAGACCTCGAAAACGTCATGATTCGATTTATGAATCACGAGTTCAACGTGTTGGTCTGCACAACCATCATCGAAACGGGAATCGACGTATCATCGGCCAACACGATGTTTATTAACAACGCCGACGATTTTGGTCTGGCACAGCTTTACCAATTGCGTGGCCGTGTCGGTCGGAGCAAGGAGCGGGCATTTGCCTACTTGCTGATTCCATCGTCGACCGAACATCTCACGCCGGTGGCGCGTAAACGATTGGAGATTTTGCATCGCTTTAGCGAGCTCGGAGCTGGTTTCAAGATCGCCCAACATGACTTAGAACTTCGTGGAGCAGGCGATCTACTCGGCAGTAACCAGCATGGCCATGTCGCTGCTGTTGGGTATGATTTGTACGCGGAGCTACTTAAAGAAGCTGTCGAAGATCTGCGTGGGCGCACGCACGAAGATGTGCCCGACCCAGATATCAATCTGGCACTTCCAGCGTTTATCCCCGACAAGTATGTGCCCGATTTGCATGAACGCATGGGCTTTTATCAGCGTTTAGCAACCGCGCAGAATGGCGAGGAAATCTGGGATGTCGTCGCAAGCATGCAAGACCAAGTTGGCGAGCCGCCCGAGGAAGTGCATCACTTGGCGGAAGTCATGATTTTGAAACAAGCGCTGCGCAAAATCGCTGCGCGTGGTCTTGATGCGTCTATACCGACGGATAAGCAACCATTACCGCAGGTCGTCATCTCGCTCGGGGATCATGCACGACTCGATGGACAAAAGGTTGCGGCGATGGTTGCGCGTGACATGAAACGGCTGACGCTGACGCCCAAAATGAAGCTTATCTATAATCCGAGCGAGCGAGAGTGGCTGGTCAATGCGGGGCAAAACGTTTTCACGTTGTGTAAGCAGCTTTTGCAAGAGCTGCAGCAGGCGGTTTAGTTCCAAAGATCAAAATAGACCTGCCCTACAGTCTGTTATTGGCGCACGATGCAACAACTCCGAATCGCCTTCCTCGTGCTTACCCTTCTCTTGCTTGGCGCCCCAAAATGCGCCGACGGCTGCTGCTGGTTTTGTCGGCCAAGCGGCAATGTCGAGACATATCGCACCAGCTCACACACCGTTGTCGCACGTGGCCCCGACGGGAGGACCCTTGCAACTGTTCCAGTGACGTGTCCCGCCGGTGTGCGACCAGTTTTACCGCACATCCCACCTCTTGTGCTGGCATTAGCCGCCCCTCCATCTGCCCCTGTGACAACTTTGCAAGATGAAGTTAATTTGACAATCCATTCCGCTGCTCGAGGAGCAGTGCCGCCCCCAAGCCTAGTGCGTCAACCACCTCATCCCAATGCCCCGTCTCAGCAGTCATTTCTCGAGAGACATGGGGCGTTACTGTCCATTCTACACGCTTCCCCGCGCTAAATTCGGACGCCTTTCTACCCACGGCCGAGCTTCTTCCAGTTGCTTGGCCAAGCGCAATAGCAAACCCTCATCGCCAAACTGCCCGGCAAAATGGCTGCCAATGGGCAAGCCCTCTTTGTTCCAGTAGAGCGGTACCGACATCGCCGGCTGCCCGGTAAGATTAAACAGAAATGTATACGGCGCAAAGCTAAATCCCGTCTCTGGCATTCTGTCAAAAGCTATCCGCACCAAGCGTGACGCGCCGACACGACACACCAATTGCATCAAGCGCTGTTCTATCTCGGATGGGATAAGCACACCAAGCTTCGGAGGTGGCAACGCCGTTGTCGGTGTTAATACGACGTCGTAGTCGGCAAAAAACGCTGCGACCTTGCGACGCGTTTCATCCATCGTGCAAACAGCTTTCGCGTAATCGGCTGCTGTGAAAACCAAGCCACCCTTGGCGCAAAGTCGCGTCAACGGCTCAAGGTCCGCGGGATCCGGCTTTTTGCTGAGGTGATGGGACAAGCGCTCAAGCAAAGCAGCCGTCTCTCCCGCTACAATTACCAAATATGCGCTGGAAACATCCTCGATATTCAAATCTATCTTCGCAAACTCAACGTTGTGCCCCAGCTGTTCGCAGAGCGTAGCGGCGTTTGCGAGTCCATCTTTACAATCGATGTGCAACTTCGCTTTGGCAAATGGCTCTTCAACGACAGCGATTTTTAACTTCGACAGGGGCATAGACAGCTGCTGCAGAAAGGGCGTCTCGATCGGTGGCGCGTAAATTGGCGCACCACGTTGTGGCACGCTCACGATGTCGAGCGCCGCCGCGCTATCACGCACGGAGCGCGAGATCACATTCTCGACAGCCAAACCGTGCCAAAGTCTGCCACCAGATGGCCCCACAGGCGAGCGCCCCTCCGTTGGCTTGAGTCCAAACACCCCGCAACATGAAGAGGGAATTCGGATGGAACCTCCGCCGTCACCACCATGGGCAATTGGTACCATCCCGGCAGCAACAGCTGCTGCTGCACCGCCGCTCGATCCACCGACGGTATGCTCCAAGTTCCACGGATTGCAGGTGGCACCGTGCAACACAGGTTCAGTGGTTGGCAGGAGCCCAAACTCCGGCGTATTAGTGCGCCCTAAATTGATAAAACCAGCCTCGCGAAAGCGCTTTACGCAGTCGCCTTCTTCGTCGAGAATGAGGTCTTTACATATCTTGCTGCCTAACGTGGATGGAACGCCGGGCTCAAAAGAACCAAGATCTTTCAATAAAAATGGAACGCCAGCAAATGGCCCGGCTGGAAGTTTTCCTTTCGCAACTTTTCGCGCACGCTCAAAGGAGCGCTGCACAACGGCGTTCACCGCGGGGTTTACTTTCTCAATATGAGAGATCGCTACGTCTACAAGCTCGCGTGGTGTCACTGCTTTTTTTTTAACCAGCTCCGCGAGACCTAAACCATCGTGCGCTGCGTACTCGGAAAACTTCATTTTTGCTCTCCTAAGAATTTCTCTAGAACAGTCGCGAGATAAACGGGCGTCTCTTGCATGGGATAATGCCCGGTGTTTTGCAGCACTTCGACCGTGCAATGCGGGTACCATTGCATGAACGTCTTGTTCATCACGGCTTCGCTGTGCCCTTCGGCATCATGCGCTCCGACGACGACAAAAAATGGCACTTGGAGCCCCTGCACCTGGTCAGAGAAATCAGTTTCGGCGAACATGTGCAAATAAGCTACACGTGCTTCGGGCGTAGAGCAGTCGCGCCATTTTTGGACTTTGAAGTTGACGAAACCCTCGCCTTGTCGCCCACCGGTCATAAAGCCAACGACCTGCCGAGCTCCACTGTCGTTGGAACGCGCGGCGTCTTCGAGAAAACTCATCATATTGGCTGGCGCAGGCGATCCGCAAGCAGGTACTGGGGTAATGCAAATGACGCTCTTCACACGATCAGTGGCTTTCATCGCCACATACTGAGCCACCATGGCGCTCATGGAGTGTCCGACGACATGAAAACGATCCCATTTAAGTGAATCGCAAAGTTGCAGCACATCCCGAGACGCCTCTCCAACTGTGAATTCTCCTGAAATGGTCTTCGATTTCCCATAACCCCTAAGGTCAGCAAACACGTAGGTAAACGCTTTGCCATCGAGATAGGGCAACACAGGGCTATAGCTGGTGCAATCGCAAAACCAGTCGTGCATGACCAGCACATGCTCGGGACCGGTGCCGAAAGTTTTGTATCCAATCATCGCGCTCGTATAGGATGATAATGTCCCATCGACAAGAGGCTTGACAGGCTGAGTCCTTGTATTTAGGTTTAGGGTGGATGCGGGAATAGCTCAGTGGTAGAGCACAAGCTTCCCAAGCTTGGGGTCGCGGGTTCAAGTCCCGTTTCCCGCTCCAAAAGGTAACACGTATCATGAAGCTCTCTCTATAATACCCAGAAATTAGGCCAATCAGCTTCGCAAGCCTTCCAAGAGAGAGACTTTATGACATTCATGCAATCGTTGTCCCAAGAACCAACCATATTCCTCACGCAAAAACTATGGCGATTTTCTGATCATCGCCGTCACATCGTTTTATATGTGGCGCTATCCATCGTTGCCCACTTAAGCTTTCTCCTACAGCCGCTGATTTTCGGGCTCGTTGTGACGACGATTGGAAAATATGGCATCAACCGCACGAGTTTGCCCCAGATAAGCTTTTTGCTTGTTCTTTTCCCCCTCCAGATTCTTCTGTTTTGGCTGCTGCACGGGCCGTCGCGTGTAATTGAACGCGTCGTCGCCTTCTGGGCTGAGATCAAATATCGCAGATATCTCGTCGATGGTGTGCTCGACCTTGGCCTTTCCTGGCACGGCGAACACGATTCCGGCGACACCATCGACAAGGTCAATAAGGCAACTGAGGGCTTAGGTCAGTACAGCCAAAATGTCTTTCAGGTCATTCAGGTCTTGGTGAGAGTACTGGGCACGACCTGCGTGCTCATGTGGTTCTCGTTCTGGCTTGGCTTAGCAGTTTTCGCGCTCGTCATTTTTTCGTTTATTATCTTGTTTCAGTTCGACAAGCGATTATTGCCCCAATATCGCGCGCTAAACGAATTTGCGAACAAGGCATCAGCAGCCGTTTTTGATGCTTTGTCTAACGTGACCACGGTCAAAATTCTCGACATTGAAAAGCCCGTACTTGAAGGTGTAATCAAGCGATTTAAAGACTCTCAAAAAATCTATCGCGCCAACGCCCAAATCAACGAATGGAAATGGTTTGTAGGCAATATGTGCTTTGAGATGATCAAAGTTGTTCCCTTAATGGTCTTTTTGTATTTTTCCATTGCGTATGGCGGAACCATTGATGCGGGAACCGTCACCACGCTGTACTTATATCTCGCTGATTTAGCTTTTGCATGGTTTACCTTCGGCAGTTTCTACGAGCAAATCATGCTCTATAAGAATCGCGTTCAAAACGCATCAACGCTTGAATCTGCTTTTTCTGCCCGCATACAGAAGACACAGCGCGTGACCGGATGGCGCCATCTCGAACTCCGGGACCTAAACTTTACGTACAATGCAGGCAAAGAGAGGCTCCATTTAGACAATGTTTGGCTCACTCTGAACCAAGGTGAACGTATCGCCGTGATTGGCGAATCTGGCTCTGGTAAGACAACCTTTCTGAAGGTGCTTCATGGCATGTATCCAAATGCGAAAGCCGCTCTTCAAGTTGACGACGGTACACCAATTGCAACGAACTTTGCCGACATTGACTTAAAGACAATGCTCGTCCCCCAAGAACCGGAGTTGTTCTCGTCAACAATTCGCGAAAACATGACACTTGGCATTGATTATGATGATGCATCTTTGATGCAAGCAGCGCACATTGCGGCGTTCGATCAAGTCGTCGCAGAGCTGCCTAAAGGCTTGGAGTCCGTGATCAACGAGAAAGGAGTGAATCTCTCTGGAGGGCAAAAACAACGATTAGCACTTGCTAGAGCTATTCTTTTCTCGACAGAAAAAGATGTTATTCTGCTCGATGAATCGACTAGTTCGGTGGATTCTGAGAATGAAACAGAGATTTATCAACGCATATTTAATGCGTTCAGTAACAAAACCATAATTGCATCTATTCATAAGATGAATCTTCTTAAATTCTTTGATCGCATCGTGATGTTTAAGAATGGTCGCATCGTGGATCAGGGTACGTTTGAGGAATTGCTTGGGAAAAATGAAGTGTTTCGCAAGATGTGGATGCAATTTATCGAAACGGCATAAAGGGATTGACAAAATTATTTACCCCCATTAGACCCTGCAGCAATAGGGAAATAATTATGAATTTATCAATTGCTAGACATGCATACAGTCTTCTTCCTCTCTTAGCAGCCCTTCTATTTGCTCAATCTTCTTTTGCTGTAACAGCACATGTCGATGGACAAGAACTCGTCGCCATGTCTGCATCGGATGTGAACAGAGAGCTTGCACGCGAGGCTGAAAGGCGGCTTGGAAGAGTCGTACCAGCTAGACCAATGCTACAGGCATCAAGAATGGCTGCTGTGCAGCGTTATGTCAGCGACTTCTTTCAGACTATTTGGCAAGTGCTCTCCTCAATTCGAAGTGTGGTACAACCACATCTCGATGCAGAAGCAAGAGCCGTTGTTTTTGATCCAGTCAACAACGCTATGGCGGATAGCATGTTGCTGCACGCGGCAAACCGGATTGCCATGCCGGAATTAAATCGGATGCGATTCCACACCCACGTCCTTCGCGAGCTTGGTGACCCAGCACCGCACCCAACCCCGGATCTGGCCATTGAGGCAGGCCTGCAAAGACGCCATGTGCCGCACCTGATTACTGGCAACGCGCGCTATCCTCAGCTCTGGCGTGACCTTGCAGAAATGCATTCCAGATTGGCGCCTGAGCAGCGGCGAAATAGAACCGTTTACGTTCTTGGCACTGGTCTCAGCCTGTTGCCCAATTTTGGCGTTTCGCTGCCCCAAGTCCACGAGTTATTTGTTTTCTTAGACGCATCAGATCAAGTTATTTTGGTAGACCGGTCGCCTTATATTGAAGATGCTGTTCGCTTGAGTCGATATGATTACCATACCACAAGACGCCTAATCGATCATGCCCTCAATTTCTCAACAGAAGACATCGCCGAACAAAATTTGGCATATTTACGAGCAATACCTCCAGAGCTCAGAGCAGTCATGAATCTTGTTTTTGGTCAGAGCTTGTTACAAAGTGTGACGATGATGTCCGCGATGAACCTCGCCAGCAATCCCGGGCCCACAATGACTGCCTATCAGAGAATGCTCACAGCGATGTTAGAGCGCATCCCAAGCGAGCTCCCTGCATCTATTCGGACCATTCGCTCTTCATTCGTGGATTTACATATCCCGGAAGGCTCCGCCCATATCATCCTTGCAACACACTCTCTCTACTACGCTTTTGAGCACTCAAATGCAGATGAGCAAAGACAAATTATGCTTAGGATTTTATCAGGCCTAGCGGTAGGTGGGACGCTCTATATTTGCGGCGAGACAATGCACTATTTTGAAGCACTGCTTGCTCTTCAAGCCGATGCCTATCGCGTTCGTTATCTCCCAGTGACAACGCTTCAGTCTAGCTCATGGGAAGGCAACGTGGCTACACTTTTTCTAGATGGGAATTCGCCTTACAAAACCACGGCGGATATCTTTGCGATTACAAGGATAAAATAACATGTGAAATTTTTCAGGGCTATTCTCTAGCTGAGAAGTTCGTTTATCTTACCCAGCAGCTCTGTGAAATCGAATGGTTTCGCGAATATGAAGTGAGATCCGGATAGTGTATATCCGACGTCATCTTTCTTCGTCCCCAAAGCCGTTAGAAATATTAAAGGGATGTTCTTTGTCTCTGGGTCATTTTGTAGAATCCCTGCAAACTCGGTCCCGCCCATAACTGGCATCATAATATCCAAAATGATCAGATCAAATTTGTCTTCTTGGACCATTTTTAACGCCTGATCTCCGTCGCCAGCTGAAGCAGCGTCATAACCATGATCTTTAAGCCTTCCTAACAAAACAGATACAACGTCTTTTTCATCATCCACAACCAGTATTTTCTTAGGCATACTTACTCTCCCTTATTTTATGCTTCGGTCGGAATCGTAAAATGAAACGTTGTTCCCTTGCCATAGACGGATTCCACACCAATTTCCCCCCTATGCATCTCGATGATCCGCTTACAGATGACCAGGCCCAATCCGGTTCCACCAGGCTTTCTTCGGTTTCCGGTGCTTAGCTGGCTAAAAGCCTTAAACAATCTGGGAAAATCTTCTTCCTTAATCCCAGATCCTTGGTCTTCCACGGAAACACGCACAGCATTCTCAAGGCGCCTGGTTTTAAGAGTGACCTTGCCTTTTTCCGTCATCTTAATCGCATTGCCCACCAAATTGGTCAGGACCTGCGTGATCATATCCCGATCGAAGGAGATGCGAGAAAGACCCTCTTCCAAATCGAGTGAAAGCTCGAGGCCCCTCTCTTTTACCATGATCCCGAAGGTCTCTTTAATCTCACTAAGAAGCTGATTGATGTCGTTCTTTGCCATTCGAATTTCCAGCTCTTTGGAGTCGAGCTTCTGATATTCGAGGACATCGTTGATCAGACGCGCCAAGCGATCGATGTTTTTTTGAGCCAAATCAAGATATTTCTTCTGCTCTGCATTGAGAACGCCAGCAGTGCCATCATGGACGATCCCGACTCCCTCTTTAATGACGGTTAACGGCGTGCGAAGTTCGTGCGAGATCATCGAGATGAACTCCGACTTGATTTCCAAGGCCGCTTGCATTTTCTCCACGCGCTTGCGTTGGATCGCGTAGCGAATCACACGCATCAGGAGCGCACCATCCAACTTGTCTTTAAACATGTAATCCTGCGCACCGTGGCGGATCGCCTCGATAGCTGATTCTTCCTCTTGCTCGCTGCCGGTCATCACGACCACAGGGATCGTTGACTCCTGCCCGAGTAAACGTTTGACCGTCTCAAGTCCCTGACTATCCGGCAAATGGAGGTCCGTCACAATAACGTCGAATTTATTTTGCTGTAGACACGCAATCGCCGAAGAGAGCCGGTCCACGTGTTTAACAGAGATGGGCACCATGCGCCGCCATTTATTTAGTTCTCTGATGATGGCTTTGGCATCCAAAAGGTCATCTTCCAAAAGCAGGACTCGAATCTCCGTATCAACCATATATTTCAGTCCTCCCCTGACCGTAATTCTGGCGGCAACTCACTCAGGGTCCAATAAATATCAATGGTTCTCATCGCCTCGATGAATTTTTTATAGTCAGCTGGCTTAACGATATACCCAGCCACACCTAAACCAAAGCTTGTTATTTTATCGCGCTCCTCATTCGACGAGGTAAACACAATAACTGGAATGACTTTCAACTTCTCATCTGCCTTCATCACACCAAGAAGTTCGAGTCCATTCATTTTCGGCATTTTAAGATCCAAAAGAATCACGCATGGCCTCTGATTGGCCATGTTTTGGAGGTAGCTTAAGGCGTCTTCACCGTTGTTGGTAACAACCAATTGATTTGCAATACGCAGCTCTTTAAAAGCGCGTTTAATCGTCTGCTGGTCGATCACATCGTCTTCAGCCAAAAGAATAACTCTGGTATCTCTCATCACCCCTCCTCGTTTGCCTTGCTCTTGGGAAGTGTAAAAAAGAATGTGCTCCCCTTACCTATTTCTGATTGCACCTGAATACTTCCACCATATAAATCAACGATTTTTTTAACCAAAGCGAGTCCGACTCCTGTACTGCCCTCCTCCTCGTGGGTCCCCAGGGTCTGAAAAAGCTGAAAAATCCTGTCAAAATATTTTTCTTCAATTCCGGGACCGTTGTCAGAGACGCTAAACCGCCACATGGCCCCATTGTCCTCACAGCCTACTCGAATATGCCCCTTGGGTTTGTCCATAAATTTGATGGCATTCCCGAGAAGATTTTGGAAAAGCTGATGCATGCGGGCCTTTTCAGCGTGTATTATTGGGAGGTTGTCCGGAACCTCAATATGAATCTCCGGCGATGGCTGGAGAAGGTCTAATGCCTGCGCGATAAGATCATTCAAATCGATGTCCATGACGTTCTCGCGTACACGCCCAATGCGTGAATATTCCAAAATCCCACCAATCAAAGTTTGCATATAGCATGCCCGATTGTGGAGCATTCCCAGCTGTTTTTTCCCTTCCTCGTCCAATTTATCACCATAGTCCTGCACAAGCCATTCACTGAGATGGGAAATACCACGCAAGGGCGCTTTCAAGTCGTGGGAGACAGCGTAAGCAAATTCTTCGAGCTCCCCATTGGAGCGCTCAAGCTCAAGCGTCTTTTGCTTCAACTCGTCCTCCACCCTCTTACGCTCCGTGATATCGTTGAAGAGTACACCAACTTGCCGGTTTTCTGGCTCTCCATAACGGAAAGCATAAACATCATACCACCGGCGCAACTGTTTAGCAGGATTTTCAAAGCGAGCAGGTTGGCCTGTCAAAGCAATTTTGCCGTAAATTTCGAACCAATGGCTTTCATGTTGCGGGGCAAGGTCACGCATTCTCTTACCCTGCGCGTCTTTGAGTCCTGTTTGTTTCTCGAACGACGGGTTGACCTGCAAAAAACGGTAGTCAACCGGCTTTTCGTGTTTGTCAAAAATCATTTCGATGATGCAAAATCCTTCATCAATTGAATCGAACAAACTGCGATAACGTTGTTCCGATTCACGCAGCGCTTTCTCAGTTCGTTTACGCTCAGTAATGTCACGAATAAAAGAATTGAAATTAAACGTTTGCCCCGTGTGAAGCGCCCATGTGGTCAACTCCACCGGAAACGCATGGCCATCGCGGTGCACCGCTGTGATTTCGGTCTGCTTGTTCAGAACATGGTCTTCCCCGCCGGTTTCCAGAAACTGTTTCAGACTCTGCCTAAAAGATGTTCTGTGTAGTGGGGGAATGATGAGCTCCGCCAGAGATCGTCCAAACACTTCTTCGGCAGACCAGCCAAATATTGTCGCAGCCTGACGGTTCCAGACTCTCACCAAGCCTCCGCTATCCATGGAGACAAAAGCATCATCAGCGGTTTCGAGAATTGATTGTGTGTGTTTCTCGCTGGCCAATAAAAGCTCTTCCGCGCGCCGACGCTGCGTATCCATCTGCGCAAGCCAGGCGGCGTTCCAAAGAACTACGGACGCGAAAATAAAGATGCTTGATACCACATGCAGCGCCACACCGAAGTTCATCGCGTAGAACCCGACGCCTTGCCCTCCGATGCTCAGCAAAGCGAGGACAATCGGCGAACCGATGGCCGCAGGCAGTAGACGGCGCGCCGTCACCCCCCCGACGGTTTCGCTCGTCAGAATCCCGAAAAGCCCTTGCTCAGGAAGGGCGGAAAGCGCGCCAACACCGAGGATGAGGAACACAATCGCGGTGTGAGGTGCCATTTTCGTGAAAACAGCAAAGCCGTATAAAGACGAAACTTCGCAGAGGTAATCGACAAACGCCAAAAGCGCGAGAAAAATCACCACGAGCACAAGTCCTTGGGCAAAGCCAAGATTGAGACGGGCACCCAATATGAGCAGGGCAGCACCGACCAAGATAAAATTGAGTGCGCTTACCGGGTCCATCTTGCCTAGACTCACAAGGCCAATCATCACCACTGCGAAAGCAAACGCTTGCACCAAACGCCTTGCGAGGAGATTTGCTTGTTCCATCTCTGCGTTAAAGAACCAAAGACCCAAGCCGCAAAAAACAAATGCGAGGGCCGTATTCACCCGCATCGAAACCCACCCAGGCAAGATGCTTTTCAAAATAGCGATATCGAAAAGCCAGCCGGCCAACACAAGACAACCGATCAAAAAAACGATGAGACTCGCTAGCCGTGAAAAGAAGCGGCACGATCGCACAAGTGGATGAGAGTTATCCATAGATACATTAAGATACACAATCTCATAAATTTAACCAAGCGCCTCCTCACTGTAATGCCAACAGCAACTTGTTAATGCTGCTACGTCCGATCCATTTTTTTCAGCAAGCCATTGACCAATGCAATCAACGCAAATAGAGATCATCTATGTTTAAATCCTCGATGCTGTGTTCTGTTTTTATCGTTGTTTTTTTTAATCATTTTAATGGACATTCGCAACGCCGCTACGATGCGGGAGATTTCTGCCAAGGCAATGTCTCATTTACCACCGCTCCCGAATTGCTGCAGGCAATTACAGAAAATGTTAGTTTTGAGAATCATAGTTGTTCAATTAACAGCAACATATTGCCCACCGTACAGCGCCACTTGGGGAGCGACATTCAAGCCGCTCCAAGCACAACAAGCAACGGGCAAGATTGCTATATCCAGATTGTCGTGGATAGCGCTCTAAAATATATGTATCTTGTTCAGAATAAAAAAGATGGTTTAAGAGTCACGCACGTTTCAAGAGATTACGACGGTGGTAGTTGCATTTTATACTCGCGTTTCTAAGGGTGAAAGGGCGATGAAAAAATTAACCGCGATAACAGGTCGTTGCATCTTAATTTTAGCCTTGTCTACTTCACAAGCACTTTTCGCTGGTCCGGGTTCCTCACGACCTTGGGCTCCGATTGAGGCATGGAGACCACCAGCACTGCCAGTGCTTGGATTATCGTATGTGATTTCAACGCTTCTAAGGCCGCTCTTGCTGACTTACTTAATTGCGCCGCTGTCTCATATCGTCGAAGCCTATGCTTCAACTCCTGGCTCGCTGAGCGTTGCGGCACAGTTTCCGGGTCTGTCGGTGGTAGACGCATATTTAGACAACCAGCGGACGAACGAAATCTTGGTCCTTCTGCGCCGCCCTGACCACTCGTTTCTGGTGCGTAGAATCAATATCCTCACCGGTCAACAACAAGGTATCGAATTTGTTGTGTTCGCACCTGATAGAGTTCACCTACAAGGACTCAATGTTTTGCGGATAACATCCAATCGACCCGGTTTGCTAGCGACACAAGGGACGGATGCTATTGTAATAAATGGGGAAGGCGTCGCACATACCCTTCATGATATTCGTGCAGCGACTGCTCCGGTCCTCAGAAGTTTTTTTCGCGGTGATCTCGTGGACTGGGATGCACAATTTGATCTGCCTGGCGGCTACCACTTCATGCTTGCTGGCCGTAGTGACCGGTCTTTCACGAACACGGGTTTTGAGGCTGGTGTGCATGAGATTTTTCCCATAGGTAGAAACCATTACGCTGCGTTTGGCCGCTCACTTTTTCATATTTTCACCTTCCGTGGGTTTGAGATCCACACCTCGACAACGGTAGCCTATCCCGCACATCTTGAACCGCCGGTCTCTGCTCGATTTGTTGAATCAACTTTGCTGGCAACCGAAACGATTGGCTACTTGCGGACTGCTAGCCGAGGTATCTTTTTTCGCCTCCATTTTGGCTCTCCCCGCCTCGGGGGACAACTGCCTTTTGAAATGTTGGCGGAGATTCCACCAAATCAAGATGGGAGCTTACATTACTTTAGCGGGCATGTGTTTTTAGTGAACGGGCTTGGTTTTTGGACATACAGAATTCCGCAACGTGGTGACGTCGCTGCAAGCGCGCCATTCTTCTATGAAGCAGCAAGTGCAAGCGAAGGCATGACGTTTTTAAAGGCGGAGCTTGTTGGCAATCTCTTGGCGATCTACTGGACCAATGCGAGCGGCAATTTAACTTGTGTAAGAATCCAATTGGATGAATTTCTAGCTTCGCTGAGGCCGGTAGAAGCGGACTTTTCTCTCAAGCACAGTGATAAAAAATCGTAAGCTCAGTTTTGCCATCTGAAGTTCTTTTTCAGTACATCCAACATATCATCCGTGATCCCCAAATGTGTCACCATGCGAATCAGCGACGGACCGAAAGGCATCGCCAAAATATTACTCTGTTTAAGATGCGAGAGAAAAGCTGAAGTCGTCACGCTTGGATTGAGGCGAAATATCACAATATTGGTTTCAACAGGAAAAACCTCGTCAACAAATGAACTTTCCTGTGCGATTTTCTCAATGATTTTCGCTCGTCGATGATCGTCTTTTAGTCTATCAATATGATTGTCTAGCGCATACATACATGCCGCAGCTAAGTACCCTGCCTGCCGCATGCCGCCGCCTAGAACTTTTCTCAGACGACGAGCTTGTTTGATATGCGCAGAGCTTCCGATGAGAACGGAGCCGACGGGAGCACCGAGGCCTTTCGATAGACAGATAGAGATGGTATCGAAAGGTTTCGCATAATCCACATAATTAGCCCCGGTTTCAACAAGGGCATTGAAGACTCTTGCGCCATCCAAATGGAGCGATAAGCCAAATTGTTCACAAACACTTTTTATCTTCTTAATTTCCTCGAACTGGTAAATCGCCCCACCACCTCGATTAAAGGTGTCCTCCAAACATACAAGACGTGTCCGCGGGCAATGCACATCTTCAGCGTTGTTGATATTTTTTTTGACGTCGTCAGCAGTGAGTCTCCCACGATTTCCCTCAACCAATCGCACCGAGGCATGAGAATTGACGGCAATGCCGCCTCCCTCATATCGATACACGTGAGACTGGCCGTGGCAAATCACTTCATCGCCAGGCTGGGTGTGCAAGCGAATCGCAATTTGGTTGGTCATCGTCCCTGAAGGACAAAAGATTCCATCGTCTTTGCCAAACATACGTGCAAGCTTGGTCTCGAGCGCTTTCACCGTTGGATCTTCGCCAAAAACGTCGTCACCCACCTGGGCGCGCGTCATCGCTTCGAGCATGCCTGGTGTTGGTAGCGTGACTGTATCGCTGCGCAAGTCGATATTCACTGTGTTCTCCTAGAGCCTGTTCTCTAGCAAAATAGATTGGGACTGCAAATGCGATTTCGTGGTAGCGTAAAGGCCATATGTCCAACCTTTGTTTTTGGGAGAGCTAATGAGAAAGGCTCAGAACAGGAAATAGCATCACGACGCACCCACTAGCGCTTGCTTGATACTGCAGCTTTGGCCTCTTTTTCCAGAAACTCCTTAAGCCACTTATGCATATTTTCCTCGCGCTTTACGAATCTCCGTGCTGTCTCCATTTCTGCAAATGTCAGTGTGCTTCCTTCAATCGTTGTTGCATATCGCTTCAATTCCGAACCAAGGCCCTCCAGATCTTCGAGACGCATGGCGATCTCGGCCGAGGTCAAGTGATGGCCACGTGGAGGGGTCAACTCGCGTAGTCGCTCACCAAACCGAAACGCAGCATCATCTTTCCGTGCAGCTGATGCTGCAGCCACCGCTACTGCTGCTGCTGACATCGCTGTTTTACTTGCGACTGCCGCTGCGCTACCCCCGCTAGGCGCACGTTGCGCAGCATCATAACGTTCCATAAATTGCATCGCCGTGATGCCACTATAATCTGGACGCTTAAGCGCATCTTCAAATGCCACAGTCGAAAGGTCGACGCCGCTATCTCGCAAGCGTAGCAGAGTGCGGTAAACGGTCGCGTCGTCTGGCTGGTAATGTCCGCTTTGATTGGAGAATCTCACAACATGGCCTTGCGCATCTGTCCCAATTTCTCCAGCGCCTCGGACAGCTCCCCCTGCAAGAAGACTGGAGTGCTGAAAGGCGCCGACTTCGTGAGAGCCGGCGTATAGTGTTCCATCTGGCCCCATCACGAAGATTGCGTTTCCTGCACCGGACTCATGCGTGAACTCGGCCGCTGTATTAAAGGTTTCTCCACCCCTTTTTAAAACGGCGTTACCCTGGTCGTCTCGCTCGATCTGAATTGCATAAGCTGCACGCTGCTTTGGCGTGAGATATGCAACGCCCTTTGTTGTGCGATCAACCCCCCTGACTAATTTCTCCCATTCTGGGAAAGAGAGAGAACTCTTGGACCCCATGTCCTTCCATCGGTTAAGATTTGCGATCTGTCCATATCGATGCTTTGCATCCGTGGCTTCCAGCCAATAGTCATCGTTCAAGATCCTACCTTTCGCATTGCTTTCTCGCTTGATCTGCGCCAAGCCTTTGCCGATTTGAACCGCTTTGCTCCTAGCTCGTTGAACTCTTTGTTTGGTGCTGACAGATAATTCTGCGAGAATTTTGCCTAAAGCGTCTAGTCGCCCCGCCCTGAGCTCTGCTTTGAGCTGTACACTTTGCGCAGCGAGCACTGCACTTTGCTCAGCGAGCTCTGCACTTTGCTTGGCGAGTGCTGCACTGTCCTTGGCGAGCTCCGCACTTCTTTGCTTATCGAGCTCTGCACTTTGCGTAGCGAGCACTGAACTTTGCTTATCGAGGTCTGCACTTTCCTTAGCGAGCCTTGCACTTCTAAGCTTAGCGCCCTGGCCTTGTTGATTGTCGATTTTGTTGATTAATAAGTGAATAAAACCACTGGCTATATTTTTGACCTCCTGATGTTGTTCAGCGAGACCACCGCTTCTGACCAGCAAGTCCAGCGCCTGGAGGCCAACCACACGCTCAGTGTTCCCACTAGTGCCGACGCTTGTTGTGGCGCTCCTCCACCGGGCAGGAACACCAAGATCACTAATAACATATCGCTTACTGCCATCTGGGTTCGTCGTTGTTTCTACACAAAGATTATTGATGTTTCCACGGCTAGCCAGAGTTGCTGCTCCACGCCCAAACTGAATGTTAATGTGAGAGGCGGGTGCGTTTGAGTGTTCGAAAAACTTGATTTTGGCTTCTCGCTCTTTGGGTGCCTGAAACACATCCTGCGGGGCCGCCGCCGCATGCGCTGCAGCGTGTGAAGCATCGGGCGTCGGGTGCGCAGGTGCAGCGTGACTGACGTGGCTGCCGACACCGCTAACCAGCATGCCGCCGGAGATTTTGCTTAAGTCTTGTTCGGATAAACCAGTCTTCTTGCTGCGCTTGCCCATACCGCCCCTTTTGCAAATATAAGCGTAGCATGATTCGAAAACGTGCTTCCATAGGAAAATAGGCATCACAAATGATAGCTCAACTTCCTGCTCTTGTTCTAAGTGTTAGGGTGTGCCCGACACCATTACTTCGACTGTTGCTCCTAAAGGCAAACTATAAACCCATTTTGCATCTTCTTTTTTTAACCTGACGCATCCCATACTGGAAGGCTTCCTTTCAGAAAAGAGTTTTTTTCCCTCATCAACAAAAGGATGCTTACCCTCGAGCATGCTATGAAAAGAAATATGTGCATTAAATCTTGTTACATAGTAGAATTTAATTTCTGTGCCATCTTTTTCAACCCAACTGACCTTTTCCTCTCTTTGGCTAGTTTTGAATTTTCCCGGCGGAGTAGATCCGGGCTTGATGCCTGTCGAGCAAGGCATTTTTTTCAGCAATATTCCGTCGCGAAAAACTTCTATGACTTGGTCTTTTAGATAAACCTTGAAACTGTAACTACTTTGTGAACTAGAATATGCGTATGCATGCGAAAGAAAAATAATCACAACCATTGATTTCATAAAAAATTGTTTCACAATCAGATCCTCAGTTTTCCTTAGGCCGCATGCACCATTTGCCATCCATGGCGTCGCGCCTTGGTAATGCGTATGTCTACATTCCTACCAAGTACGTTGAGAAACTGAAACAGTCGCTCGACGCCAAATCGCGAGAAATTACCGTTCTTTAGTTTAGAGATTTCGGGCTGAGCAATGCCCAACAATTCAGCAGCCTTTGCCTGTGTGAGATGCTTTTCCTCAATGGCGTTGAGAATTGCGATTGCCAAGTCAGCCTTCAAAAGATGAAACTCTGCGTCTGGCAAATTCAAATCCTTAAAAATATTTCCGGAACTCTTCGTTACCTCAACGTGTTTTTTCATTTTCCAACTCCACGGCCCTTTTGTACCTGGCTTTAATCAGTTCTATTTCCCTCTGTGGGGTCTTGATGCCGGTCTTTCTTTGCGTGTTCATGTATTCGACCCGCTTGCGCAAACCTCAGAGCATAACCCACCTTCCGCTTGACCTCCTGCGGAAAAGCCTGCAGATTCTCTAACGAATCGAACAGGAAGGCCAAATCCTTCATGGGACTCTTTACATGTATTATGTCCATTTAGACATAATATGTCAAGTCAGATTTCATGTCCATACAGCCATTCTACTTTCTCACCATTTTGAGCAAAAATACGGAGCGTAGACGTCGTGGCAACACACCAAACCTGCCGTCAGAAGCAAGTGCTCTTGCGTACACGGCGCCATTCCTAAATTGCGCGAGAGTTTTTGGAGGAAATTATGTCAGCTCTCTCTCAGCATACCGCATCGATCAACGAAATCGAGATGTACTATGAAATACATGGCGATGGGGAACCCCTCTTATTGCTCCATGGCTTTACCGGCTGCGGTGGCGACTGGGCACACATAGATCCCGAGTTAACCAAGGGCTTTCAAGCAATCGTTCCAGATATGCGAGGCCACGGCCGATCGACAAACCCATCCTCGATATTTTCTCACCGCCAAGTTGCCAGCGATATGTTTGCTCTTCTCGATAAGCTGAATATCCAAAAATTCAAAGCCGTGGGCCTCAGCGGAGGCGGCAATGCACTCTTGCACATGGCGCATGCGCAGCCCGATCGTGTGGAGGCGATGGTGCTGGTCAGCGCCACCAGCTATTTTCCGGAGCAGGCGCGAGCGATCATGCGTCAAGTTTCGATAGACACCATCAGTGAAGAAGAGTGGCAAACCTTGCGCCAACGCCACCGGCATGGCGATTCCCAAATTCGCGCGCTTTATGCGCAGTGTGCGGCATTTGCAACTTCTTATGACGATATGAATTTTACGCCGGCAGACCTATCGACAATCTCCGCGCGGACGATGCTCGTCCAGGGAGATCGAGATGTTTTGTATCCGATCGATATTTCAGTAGAGATGTATAAGGCGATTCAACGATGTAGTCTTTGGGTTGTTCCCAATGCAGGACATGGGCCGGTTTTTGGTGATATCAATACTTATTTTGCGAAGACCGCGGCGGTTTTTTTGCAGGCTCCCTGAAATACTTGCTCGTTGGGCAAGTGTTAGTAGGTGCCTGGTGCCATTCCCACTAAGCAGACTTTTTAGTACTAGTTATCGGCTTCACAGAAATTTCCAAACCAAATAGCTTAAAAATTCGATTGAGGGTTTCTTGTCGGGGGTTGTATTATCGCCCCAGTCTGAAAATAATCCTGGCATATCTGTAAAAATGGAGAAAAATCATGCAACGACTCCTGCTTCTTGCCGTTACTTTGTTACCTGCAGCTAGCGTATTTGCTAACTACGAATTGAAAACAACTATCTCAGTGGGCGACCAGGTATTCAAAGAAAAAGCCATCCTTAGCGATGACCTCATAACAATGAAAAAAGAATCTAGTGTCGGACCTTCCCCGTTTACAGTTAGGACAGTCATCGGAAGGACGGTTGATCCAAAATCCGACGACAAAGTGTTTCACATTCAGCTTAACGTGCAAAAAACAGAAGCAAATAAGAGCGACACACTCTTGATGCAACCCCAATTGCTTGTTTTGCTCGGCAAGAAGGCGGAAATTAAAGTTGGCAACCGCTCGCCGGATGGCAGTACACAAGAAGCAAGCGTGGATGTACTGCTTACAAAAGTAGAAGCAGCGCCTTCAAATGGGAAATCATCAGAGCCGGGAATAAAGGATAATAAATTGAGTGGTTAAAACATGCCGGCAAAACAACGTCTCTATTTCGAGCAACTCATTATCGATTGCCTTAAAACCAATTACGGACTCAAGGTTGTGGCCCTTAGGTTTCTGCCTTTAGGTGCAGATCCAAATGCATCGGTCTATAAGGCCGAAACTCGGGACCGTTCTGCTTATTTTGTAAAGATTAAAAAGGGACACCATCACGATATCAGCGTCGATATTTTAGGATTGCTGAGCAGTGCTGGGATTCAGGACATTATCCTTCCGATCAAGACGATTCACGGCAGACCAACGGAACGCATCGACGATTTCACCGTCGTGGTGTATCCGTTTATCGAGGGGCAGGATGGATTTAATCGTACCCTGACAGACGACCAATGGATCAGGCTCGGCAAGACGCTGAGGCAGGTCCACGAACTTGTTATCCCCCCTTCAATTGAAAAACGCGTTCGCCATGAAACCTATTCACCTAAATGGCGAGAGGTGGTTCGCTCGTTCCATCTGGATTCGGCATTAATTCACCGACTTGTAGATCATGCTGAATATTTAGCCGAGAACCTTCAGAACCAATCAACGAAGTTTGTATTGTGTCACTCTGATATTCACGGCGGTAATGTATTGATAGGTCCACACGATGCGATGTACGTCGTATATTGGGATGATCCTATAATGGCACCCAAGGAACGCGATCTCATGTTTATTGGAGGTGGCGTTGGCAACGTTTGGAATCAGCCGCGCGAAGAAGAGCTTTTCTATCAGGGCTATGGAAAGACCGAAATTGATAAACGACTTTTGGCCTATTATCGAAATGAAAGAATCGTCGAAGACATTGCTTTCTATTGCCAGGGCAACAGAGAAGAAATGGACAAACATTTCAAAGATATGTTTGAACCAAGAGGTGTCGTAGATATCGCGTTCGAGACCATGGACCTAGTCGTCAATGTCTCTAGATGTGCAAGAACTCCCGAATAGGTTTTATTAGCTCAGCGAGTTGATCGAGGAAAGCCTCATGACCGGCATTAGGGATGTTTACCGCCCTTCCATTTTTCAGCAGCGCTACCAATTCATCAAGATTTGATTGAGAAACAACAGGGTCGTTTTCTCCTCGCAAAGCCAAAACGGGACATGAAATATGTTCAACGTTCTGATTCGGACGACTCTTAGAACTTGTGTCAAGAGCCATTTGTATAGCTTGCTTAAAAATCCTGTCAAAATCGCTTTCAGGACTGAGCTGTTCAAACTTTGCATAGTCGGCTGGACACTGTTGCCTCCACATCTCACTCGTCAGAGCCGAATATGGTTCTCTTAGGTGCTCGATGTGTTCCGAGGACCAAGGTGCTCCTATTGTAACAAGACGTTCAACTTTGAGTTTAGAAAATACTGCCAACCTGTATGCTACAGTGCCCCCATTGCTAAAACCGATGATCGTAAGTTTATCAATACCTAAATGCCTCAAAACTGCTTCTACTTCCTCTTGAAGCAACTCGTAGGAGAGGTCTTCATTGCCTAAAGTCGATTTTCCGTGTCCGCGATTATCGATTCCTACAATGCGAAACTTGTTTCCTGGAATCTGTGAAACAATTCCGTTGAGATCTTCGATATTTCCAAGGGCTCCATGCAGGAACAGCAGAACAGGATCAGATTCATTGCCGTGTGCTTCATAATAGATATCGGCTCCCCTGACGTGGAGGCTCTTCCCTGATCGATGATTAAAACCTTCCATTCAACATCATAATGCTGGGCACAAATGATTTCAATCGCGCCGCCGATTTTTACACGAGGGAATGGCGTTATCGTTCACTGGCGCACGGCAGGCTCAAGCTTTTACCATCGCTGCTCTGATACACCATTCTCGTTAAGCCGCATCTTCACCAAGTCAACGTACATGCGGCGCTCTGCCCGCACGCGCCTGAGTTGCAGACCGAAGAACCAGCACTGGTGTATTTCACTGAATGGCAATATACAAAAGCCAAAGGGCTCCCACCTGAATCTAAAAATTTGTACTGCAAACACCCGCCATTAAAGTACCAACTTGACGCTGAGTTGGGGGAGACATTGACCATTGCCCACGACGCGGCCGAGTTGGCGGTATATGTGACCCCCGACGTAAAAGTCTCGTCCGCCACAGCGGTCATGTTCGCTGTCGCTAAAAGGGTGCCGTCGCAATGACCGTCACCCGAAGCCCAGTTATTGTACAGTTGCACCTGTAGCGTGCGAACATTCGTATGTGTCGACGTCATCGTCACCGAAAACTGAATGCCACTGTCCAGCTCATGCATCCCGCCACGTTCTGACAAAAATTCGAGTGGACTCATCGCACTCCTTTGTTGCGCCGGCGTTTGCTCATTCGATTCCTCCTCAACGTTGGACCACCCTAAAATCGATGGACACGCCAGAAATAAAACAAATGTAAGCGGTATTAGTCTCATATCGTTTTTGTTACCTTTGGCCAACTCGCGCATCAAGAACCTTTCGAACAGCTTGAAGAAGTTGCTCCGGTGAAAATGGCTTTTGAAGGAAATCTAGACCGGCATCGAGCACACCTTGGCGCACGATTGCTTGCTCTGTGTAGCCTGACATGTAGAGCACCACGAGGTTCGGAATTTTTGCCGTTAAATGGCCGGCCAGTTCTTGTCCATTCATAGATGGCATCACGACGTCAGTTAGCAGAAGATGGATGGAGCCAGTATGTTGGTTTGCTTTCTGTATGGCATCAGACCCCTGGTCGGCTTCAATGACGTGGTATCCGTTTAAGGAGAGAATTTTTGAGACCATTATGCGAACGACGGGTTCGTCTTCCGTAACTAAAATTGTTTCGCTCCCACTCAACATATTCGCCTTCTTCGTGTTAGTTGCACTCTCAAATTCGACTTTCGCTTGAGGAAAATAGATCTTAAATGTCGTACCCTTCTTGGGCTCACTATATGCCCAAATGTTGCCACCGGATTGTTTGACAATGCCGTAAGCGGTGGCCAGGCCAAGGCCTGCTCCCCGCCCAACCTCCTTCGTCGTGTTAAACGGTTCAAACACTCGCCCGAGCATCTCTTTGTCCATGCCTACGCCCGTGTCAGAGATCGCTATCATGACTTGAGTTCCCGAAATCTCGTCAGAATGTTCGGACGTCTCAATTGTCAGCAGTCCCCCATTTGGCATTGCATCACAAGCGTTATTCACCAGATTCATAATCACTTGCGCAAGGCGCGGTTTGTCCACGATGATATTGGCGCCGGAGTTCGCATGAATTTGAACGCTTATTTGTTCGCCGGCGATTTGTTTGATGATTTCAGACATATCGGAAATGGCTTTGTCGACATCGACCTGTTCGGGTCGCAAAATTTGCTGCCTGCCAAATGCAAGTATCTGTGCCGTTAGGGCTGCGGCTCGTATACTGGATTCAACAATTGCTTCAGCAAGAGCTTTGGTTTCAGCTTCCTGCGCTTGATTTTTGATCAAGGCGGCGGCGCCTAAAATGCCAGTGAGGAGGTTGTTGAAATGATGTGCGATTCCTCCGGCCATTTTTCCAATGGTTGCCAGCTTCTGCGACTGAAGAAGCCGTGACTCCAAATTCTCAAGCGCGCTCAAATCTCGGGCGACTAAGACCCCGCCGCTGCCTTTGGCAGAAATGCTGCTGAGCTGAGAAGAAATGATAAGAATGGAAATTTCTTGTTGGCGGCTTGTCCTAAGTACGCCTTTTTTATCGTCGACTGTTTCACCGTTTACCACTTTGGCGTAGGCAAAGGGCACATCTTCGATGAAGATAAATTCGCCAACGTTTTTTCCGACGATGTTCGACTCTTTGTCTCCAATCATCCTTTCAGCTGCACTATTGGTCATGATGATGGTGCCGCTAGCATCAAAAACGACGAGGATTTCAGAGATGGATTCCAAAATACTTTGCAAGTAGCTGGAGTAGTCGGTGATTGACGCCTCTGCCCGCTGCCTAGTCAAGTCGAAGACGTAAGCAATAGCGGTTGCAGTTACAAAGATGAGCGCGCGAACAGAGCCGAAAACAAGATTTCGGGATGCCGGTGGAATTAGATTAGGAAGCTGCAAACTATAGCCATTTTGGTCAAACAGCATAAACATAAATAACAGAGCCACTCCAACGACGCTCCACAAAATACCTGCCCGGCGCCCCAACAGGAAACACGCCATTAAAGGAACCAGAAAGACACCTGGGCTTGCCAGGCTGTAGGTTCCGCCTGAAAAAAGCATCACCCCGGTAATTACACCAAGCAGAACTGCCATCAGTAAGTGGGAGGCAAGCTCTATTCGCTGTGTTTTTACCACGAACAGATAGAGCGCCAGTGAACAAACAATAAATGTCGCTGGTCCCAGTGCCAGGGGGCCAGCGGCCCAGTATACAAGCGAGGTCGAAAATACGGAAGCGCCGGCCATCGACAGAGTAACAGCTTTGAAAAAACGAGTTCGATATTCGTCAGGCGTGAGCGGACTCTTGTTTACTAGCTTTCCAAGTGCCGCCGCCTTTGCCCATTTGAGTCTCATGGCAGCAGTGTAAATTAAGAGCCCCATGGGATACAAGGGATGAGATATATTACAATCGAATAGCTTTGACTTTCATGGTGCATGTGTTTCCGCTGCAGCCATAAATTCTCTCCACGCGTCGGGGAGAGCAACCTTTGTTTTTAGCTCATAGTCGTAGCTCACGAGAACGCCTTCACCCTCAGCGACGATCAGCTGCTCTTTCTCACTCCAAACCGCGTGCATCATTGTAAAGCGGTCTTCTTGAACAGATGTGACCTTGGTGCCCAAAATGATTTGATCGGGGTAGTAAAGTGGCTTTTTATAACGACACTGCGTAGAAGCCAAAATTGGCCCGATGCTCGCTTTGACACGGCCACGAATGCTTTCAGCCATGAGGTCCCAGTAGAGCATGCGGATGCTTTCGAAGTATCTGAAAAACATCACGTTGTTCACGTGTCCAAGGGAATCCATCTCTCCCCAGCGGACACGGACGCGATCAGTGACGGGGTATTGTTTGGCAAACTCTTCAGCAGTCATAAATTCCTCTTCGTCCCACAAGCCAACCAAGCTGGTCTTCCGGTTCACTGATAGCATCAAGCCCAGTTTTTCCAATAGAATAAAATGCGCTCATCACTCTTTCAGCATTCTGACAGTCGGCTTCTTGAATCTTTTTCTTTTTGATACCGAATATTTTGTCAAAAACAATTCACAAGGTATTGCAATGTGGACAGTAGTGAATGCTTATTTAATTTACAACAAAATTCTTAAATGTCTTCGTCAAAATTATGCATTTTGTGTATTTAAAAATACAGACGTTGACATTCTGAAATCTTGAGAGGATGCTGCCTGAAGTAAATCACAGTAAAGTTATTTGTGTGGTTTAAAAAATAAGGAGACGCTCATGCGATTTGCACAAAGAAAAATTATTCCTATGTCGGTTTTAGTCGGATCAATATTTATTGGTTGTTCAACAGATTTAGCTCTAAAACAAAATACAGAATCCTCTACATCAGCAATTCGTGCTGCTGAAGAATTGGGTGCAACAAAAATTCCTAACGCATCGTATTATTTGCAGCTGGCAAAGGAAGAATTAGAAGGCGCTAGAGAGCTAGCTGCAAATAGTAAAAAGGTGCAGGCAACATCGCTGCTTTGGAGGGCTAACGCCGATGCCGAACTAGCAGTCTTGCTCTCGCACGAGGATGTAGAAAAGAATGAAGCCAAAGACGCTGTTAATAAAGTGCGCCAGCTTCAGAAAGATAATCAACTCTCCGGACACTAGGAATAGCCAATGAAAATAACTACAGGTATGATTCTATTTAGTTGCTTTGGATTTCTCAACGGTTGTGCGACCACTCCGAACGAGCTCATTAGTGCTCGGCAAGCCTATTCACGAGCAAGTCATGGGCCCGCTGCAACGCTGGCACCGGCGGAATTGCACAAGGCAAAGGAGGCGCTTTCTAAAGCGGAGCATTCCGCCGCAGATGAGCCGAGCTCCCCGCGTACGCGAGATCTGAGTTATGTTGCTGAGCGCAGTGCCCAAATGGCAGAGGTGACGGCATCCATTCTCTCAGAGCGCGCGAAAGTGTCACAGGCTGGTCGAGATACCCAAGCGATTCAGGGTGAGATCATTCATCGGGCTAAAATGGGTATGAATGAGGCGTTAGCAAAACTCGCTGCTGTCAAGGTGGAAAAGCGTGGTCTCGTTATCACACTTTCTGGGAGCGTTCTGTTTCCATCGAACAACGCGAGCCTCCTTCCGTCTGCAAAAACCCGCTTGGATGAAATTGCCGATGCGCTTTTAGAGGCAAAGGATCGCACGTTGATTGTTGAGGGGCATGCGGACTCGCAAGGTTCTCACCGCCTCAACCAAGCGCTCTCCCAGCGGCGTGCGGAAGTTGTACGTAGTCATCTGATTTCGCGCGGTTACCCAGCGCAGAATATAGAGGCCCATGGCATCGGCAAAGATCGGCCGATTGCAAACAATGCCAGCGCCGAAGGCAGAGCGAATAATCGCCGCGTCGAAATCGTCGTTGGTCCTGAGACCCGGTAAGTAGCAACCTGATTGTCCCCCTGGAGCTCTCAAATGTCGCGCTCCAGGGGGATTTTCTTTTACTTTACAACTGTTTGAATCCCATTTTTTGCGTGATTCGACGTGAGGTGTCCTATGATGCTTTCAAGTCGGTTATTCGTGCTCGCACTATGGCTATTAAACGCATCTTCTTCATTCTGCGAACCTGTCTATTTAACAGTCCAGATATTTCGAATATTTTCAGTTGTCGGGGTAGTATGTCTCGATGAAATCGAAATTGTTCTGCAAGAAGCGCCTACATGGTCATCGAAACAGAAGGCTTTAGAGCCTGGTGTTTGTGAGTGGGAAGAGCCACATTCCGAGGAAGAGGAAGAGGAAGAAGAAGAAGTGAGAGAGGAAAGAAGAGAAGAGAGAAAAGAAGAAAAAGAGGAAGAATCGTCGGCAGACAGAGAGAAGGCCCGCGGAAAGAAAAAAAAGAGAGATTCCGTATTCCGAAAGTAAACTTGCAGTGCAGGCCACTTGAGCTGATTACAATGACCATCTATGCAAAGTGCCCCCAGCGCTATCTAGAATCCATTGCGGGACCTCACTGCCGATAGAGACCTTTGTGTCATCAATAAAAGACATATTGACGGGGTAGTTGGGAAAATTAGTATTCGTGCAAATATCATAGAACGACAACTGATCGCGCAGATAATTATTTTCAAAGAGAATGTCACCATAAGGAATGCAACCTCCCATGTCTGTTCCGTAGGGCAAGATGTTCGTCAAAAGGCAGAGGTCGGCAAACGAAGATGCTTTTAAACAAGGCCCAAAATCCAGAAAGCCCTGCGGATTGTCCAGCGATACATTTTCGCGCACCGTCACATAACGGCTACCCCCGTCGGTATAAAACGTGTTGCCGCCGGCCTTTGCGCGTTTATTCTGCGCAACGTTCCACGCGATAAGTTCGCCGTCTTGCATGGATGTCCCCTGAAAGCCTGTGGAGTATATGGCGCCGCCATCCCATAACTTTTCCAAAAAGTACTGGATGTTGTTGTGAATAATCTGGTTCCCATGCGCCGCTGAGGGTGTGGTAACGACACCCCAGGCATTAGGTTTGGCATTGGGCAGTCCCGCGAAACCGCCTGGATCCAGCAAGCCCCAGCCCCAGCCAATCGCGATTCCCGACCAGGGGACGTGGCTGATATCGTTGTGTTCGACCAGACTGCGCGTGGTCACACCGATGAATATCCCCGGGGCGCCGTAGTATTCTTGGCCTATGTATTCGATCAAGTTGTTGGCAATCTGGTTATCGCTTGTAAGCTGCGCGGGAGAGGTCGGGTGGGCGTCCTCTGATCCAACTCCGCCTAATTGAATGGCGGCTGCTGAAATATCATTAAATGTATTGCCGGTGATCTGGTTGTTTTGACTACCGGTGCCAAAATCGAGTGCCACAGCACCCATATGGGACAGTGTATTGTTTGTGAACGAAATGCTTTGCGCATAGACGAAGCTTAAATTACCAGGTGTGCGTACAACGTTTTGAGCGTGACCGATGACGTCTGCTTTATGGCCCTCGCCCGTTAAGTGAAAACCGCTTTGGTCAATGGCATAACCGTCGGTGCTGTTCGGACCGAGCCACGTTGCGTACATGAAACTCAATCCATCAAAACGTATATAACTTAACGGCTGCGAAAGACTGCCGTTGCCCTGCACAAGCATCTCGAGAACGGGTAATTCTACATCTGCGCTGCCCATATTTTCGCCGGTGCGCGGCATGTAATAAAGAGTCTGTGTAGTCGCATCTAAATACCACTCGCCGGGTTCATCAAGAAATTCGTAGGCATTCTCAAACCAACTTAAAAGGTGGAAGTTCCACGGACTTGGAAACACATTGGCATTGTTCCAGCAGGGTTGCTGCATCACAACATTGCTTTGATTATTGATTGAAACCACCGGGCAGCGCATCATTTTCCATTGTGTCGCCGTGACAGCCTCAACTGCAGTAGGATTCTTCCACACAGGAGGGATCTGTGGATCAGTGCCAAAAAGATACAGGTAGGTGTATCCGGTCGCCGTGGGAATATAATAGTTGGGGTAGTCCGGTGTACGCGCCCGAATGGCACGTGTCCCGTTTACATAGAGTTGCCTGGGCATTGTAGCCGTCGTGACGCTAACGCTGGCCTTCCAGATGTTGCGTTTGGCGTCGTAGAGCTGCCAACCTGTCACTTGTTTCGCCCCTGAAATGACGGGTTGCGCTCCGGGAGCCGCTCTATAGACCACCTCTGCTCCCAGTGCGCCTGAATCAAGTGCATCCAAAACAAGCGGACTGCTCAGCCGGTACGTGCCGCTTTTAATATTGACGTTGATGGTGGATTTCTCACGGCTGGCGTCAGTGCGTATGACATCGCGCGCATGCTCTATCGTCAAAAAAGGGTGATTCACATCACCGCTCGCAGAATCGCTACCACTGGTTGCAACCCAGTAGTCCTTGCTTGTAGCGCTGGTTGCAAGGGAACTTGCACCACCGGTCGCAGCCGAGTTATTCTTGCTTGTACTACAGCCAAAAAAACATACCGCCATCACCGTCAGAACGAAAATAGTTTTACCCATCTAAAATCATCCTGTTAATTCAAGTTAAGAATGATAGCGCTGCTGGAGTTATCCGAATAAGCTGATAAGGAGTGTAACATGGGAGGGGAATATGAAGGCAATATGAAGGGCGTAAAGATTATGCTTTCTTGAGCTGCTTTTTCAAAAAATACTCAACCTGTGCACTGCCATCCGGCGCGACGATATCAAGTTCAGCGAAAATCTCGTAGCCATTCTTCTTATAAAAACCTGGCGCCTGAAAACTACCTGTGTTGGTTCGCGCCTTGTGAACACCATGCGCAATAGCAAATTGTTCGCACGCAGATAAAAGCTGAGAACCAACACCGTGATGACGCATGGATTCATCAACCCAAGCGTTTTCGAGATGAAACCATCCAAAATGCAGCCATCCATGCATGCCGCCGATGAGCCGACCAGCTTTGTCGTGCGCAAATATGGCAAATTCTTCTCGCCGATACTGGCCGATTTTTTCCACGTTGTATTGCTTCAGCGGTTTGACGATGAGATCGATTTGTTCGCGAGAAGGATTCTCGATAGCGTTTAAAGTAAAGTCGTTCATTGGGAACTTATCCTAATATCTATGCGACCATCGCGACTCTCATTTTAATGTGTGCCTTATCGAGTTGGTCTTGTAAAGCAGCCGACACTGCTATCTTAACAGATAGCCCACAAGCCTTAGCTATTTTCGCAGCTAGTGCAGGACTGACAATGTGGCGGCCTTTTTCGATGTCGCAAAGAGTGCTTCTGGCGATACCCAGCATTCTCGCCATATCTGCTTGCGAGAGATCCTTGGATGCTCTTGCTCCACGGAGAAATCCGGCGAAACTCATTGGGCCTAAATCTTTCTCTAGGAGAGTAAGCAGATTTTTTCCTTTAGTAGTCATGTTTATTAATCTCCATCACTGCGACGACGACCAGTTCCCCTGACGTCTCCTCTTCATAAATTAATCTATATGCTCGATTGAGCCGTATCGAACGCTGACCTTTTCTCGTAGTCGTTCATTGACGCATCGTAGCCGAAACACGGTCCCCACTCCATAGGGAATGTGTCGAATGCCTACCAAACCCGCTTTAGACCTGCAACTATGCCAGTTAATCAATGCATTCCTGACGCCATTCCGGGACGAAAATTGATCCCAGCTTATGATATCCTTAGCTTGCCGCCTTTGTTATATTGGGGCTATGAGAAGACTAGGCGCTCCACATGAAGCAAAGCACGATGTTCACCAGGCGTCCGTCGAGAAAAATGCTAGCAAAACTGTATCTGCGGAAAAAAAGGCCGCTTCCGTAAAAGACCTTTATGTAGAGCAGAGTGAATTGGCTGCCACCAGGGCCCAAAAAGACAGTACAACAAATCCGATCAGAAAAATGATGTTAATTAATTTTGATGCGCCAAACAACACCCTCACAATTCGCATGCGCACGGGTGATGATCCGCGTATGCAAGAACGTATAGGAAAACGGGATTTGGTGTCGCTGCGTGCTTATGCAACTGCTCCAGCCGACACTGGCCGCGGCTGGTGGGGGACTATTAAAGACTTTGCAAGCGGGCTTGTTTCTAGGGGTCTAGCGGGGCCAACGCCTCGCTTCTTACCCATTGAGATTCCCGGCGAGAACGGCCCAAGTCAAACCGTTTACGTCGACCATCGAGATATTGCAAATATGGAGGCAAGAGATGATATTCGCGATTTGGCCTATCCAACTTATCTAACTGAAAACTTCAGAATCTCGACAACAGATACGCCAACGCACAATTGTGATTATTTATTGCACTATGCCTATAGAAGGTTTGACCAGAGCTGGAGTGGCGGAATTGCTTTGAGCGAAAAACACTTTTCTGGCGAGCAAGAAATTAAGTCTTTTAAAGCCTTGCATTCAACTTGGGCAACACCACCATCTGAAGAAATTCAAAAACAGGCCGATGCGCTATTGTCGCAACTCAGAAAAAAGCAGCAACAAGAAGAGGGAATGAAAAATTGGAAAACCGTGCAAAAGCGTCGCATGGAGTACTTTGAGGCAACAACCGATGGAAACAGTGTTGAACGAGCCCGACGGAACTGGCAAAATACGCAAACGTGGATCCGTGTACGTGCAGCGGAGCGAGAGCGTCTTTCAGGTGAAGGTGTGATTGCCTTAGTAAAAAAAATCCACACCGACTTGTTGAGTGGGATAGTATGGGGTGGTGGTTCTTTTCGCACACAAGAGCTCAGAGCCGAAGGAGCTGGCTCATACATGCATCCAGCGGCGGCTGAACGCGAAATGGAAGATTTTGCCGGTTGGTTCGCGCATACCGCGCGGCTGGCAGATGAGGGTCGTTACAATCCCATCGTGTTCGCTGCGCAAGCTTTTCAACGCATGGCGACCATTCAACCTTTTGTAGATGGCAACCACCGCACATCAACCATGCTGACAGATTATATTATGCAACGCTATGAACTGCTCCCCGCCCTATATGAAGGGCAAAAGATGGCATCGTATCCTTTTAAGAGCGGCGGAACACGCGACATGAGAAGTACCGATGTGGGTGTCGAAAATTTCATGCAAGGTTTACGCACCACATATGGGATTTAGCAGTAATGAAAAAAGTGCTTGAGCATGACACAGTGTCAGGCCCTACAATCTCTCATCACGGCATGCTTGATTTAATTGCGTTTTCAAGAACATCGCTCGGGAAAATGGCCTTTAACAAGTCGGGCATGACTTCTCGAAATTGATTTGGCAAACCACGGTGTAAAATATTAAGCTGTGAGCTGTTGGCTTCAGTACCTCTTGCCACCGCTTCAATGGTAGCAAAAACCGACGCATCAAAAGCTCTAAACAGGTCAGGTGCAGTGACCTGGCGATTTGCATTCTGCAAAAAGTGGGCAATAAAAGCGTTTGACACCCCGTCGTAAGATGAAAATCTGCTTGCCTGGATGAGTTGTCCCACCGCTCTTCGCAACTTTTCCTCCATGGTTGCTCGATCCGGAAAAGTAACTCTCGTTTGCGCAGCGGGCCCAGCTACCTCTTCCGGAGGAGGCGGGGTGGCAGCTCTGGCTCTCGGAATCATGGGATCCTCCGCGGGAGGAGGAGCTGGCACAAACTCGCCTTGGCGTAAAGGCGTGGTAGCAGCTAGCACGCCAAGCAACAATCGCTCCATAAGATCAGCCCGAAGTTCAAGCTGAGCATTGACAGAAGATCCAGGCATGGGTAGGGCAGAGCCCATCATAGAGCTGCCACCCGCAAATGGATGAAATGCTCCCTGGCCCGCGAAGGGAGGCCGAGCGTTCCTGGCCGGGTTCATGCGCTCCCAATCATCATCGCTGTCATATTCAGCCTCAACCCCGTCTGGAATAGGAAGGCGTGGCATCACAGGTACCGGAACTTCGGCTAGCACCGGTTGATTTTGGCCGAGTCCAAACAATTTGAGTTTGATGGCGCCGAGCACACCACCCGCACCTGCAAAAACACCCCCGACAAACCAACCAAATGACGACGTTGAAGACGAGGTTTGCTCGCGCGCGTTTTCGCTCCCGGCAACAAGGGGCATGGATGCAGATGTAAGAGAAAGAACTAATATTGTGCGAACGATTTGACTGGGGAAAAAATTCACTTAATACCTCGTTTGAAGAGTTGTTAAGTGTTTCTATCGAAAGAGACTTCATTGTCAATCGACTTGGCACTTTGGTGACGCAAGGTAACGTATAAGGCAGCGTGAGGGTCAAGCTGATTTTTTTGATGTATGTACGCGTCAGCAGTCATAGTTTCCTCTACTCTATAAACCCAAATAAGTTCCCTGCAGAAACGAGATGAACAATGCAGTCATCTATCTTGATGCGTCGATGCACGCCGGGTGACGCGACGATCTGAACAATCCGAGGGCACTTGAGTTGGCGCCCAAATTTGACGAGCGCAGGGGATAATTCACTACTCGCAAGTTTAATCTCTGCCATGAGCCATGGCTTTTTGTCACGCGTGATCAAAACATCCACTTCGTTTTTTGCTTTGTCGCGTACATACCAGAGCTGAAATTTTCCGAAGCCAAAATCTGTCCAACGATCACAAGCCTTCTTGAAATGCGACACTGCAAAATTTTCAAACCTCGCACCCTCGCCTAGCACCTCTGACCAATCCCAGTAATAAACTTTTTCTTCTTTTTTCAACGACCGCTGAATCCGCTGCGAATAGGGTTTGAGGGTATAGACGTAATAGACTCTCTGCAGTGTCTTCATCCAGTTTTTGACAGTATCGTGGTTGACTTCGAGGTCTTCTCGAACACTGTTCAGCGAAAATGGCGACGAAATACGTGGGTTGAGTAATTCGATCAGGTATTCAAGCTTATCCAAATCTTGGATGCGCGTGAGATCACGGACATCCTCATGAGTCACACGGCTGCGACGGCTGTCATGCCAGCGACGTAAGAATTTCTCCGTCTGCTTCAAAAATGGTTCCGGAAAACCGCCAAATTTGAGAAGCTGCTCAATCGACGTTTTATTGGCATCGCCGTTCTCAAACCGCTGCCACAGTGCGTCGGGGTCCTCGCCATACATGCTCCCCGCAGACAGGCTCAACTCACCAACCGTCAAGGGATGCATGTGGTACAAAAAATATCTACCCAATAGGCTATCGCCACCTTTTTGATAGAGGTCCAGCCTTCCACTCCCGGTCACCCAAATCTTCGCATCGTCTTTATTTTGATCGTAGAATCCCTTAAGCCAGCCTTTGAATTTGTTCATCTTATGAATTTCGTCAAAGACAACCAAAGGCAACTGGCCGGGTTTTCGCAAATCCGACAAGATATCGTTTTTATGATGAGCCAATATGGTTTTTCGATCCTTCGGAATGTCCCAGTTCAAATAAAGCCCGAAACCACCATTTTGCTCCAAGGCTTTTTTCGCTATAAAAGTTTTGCCTGCCTGCCTTGGTCCAGCCAAAAACAACATTTTTTCAGGGGGATGCGCTGTAAGCAATTCTTCAAGCAGCGGACGGTGCAATAGAGTTGTCATTACACATTTTTACATAATGGCGTAAAAAAGTCATTACTTTTTTACATGTATACGTAAAAAAGAAGGTTCAAACCTTCTAGGGGCAGTGTAAGGTATAATGCAGCGTGAGGGTCAAGCTGATTTTTTTTGACCAAATGAAAATAGTCCTTGAGCATGACACAGTGTCAGGCCCTACAATCTCTCATCAAGGAGATAGAGATGGCTTCATGGCGCATAAAAGAGCTAAGTGAGTTGACTGGTGTTTCAGTAAGAATGCTGAGGCATTTTGATAAGATAGGCCTTTTAACACCAGCTTCAAGAACGAGCAATCAATATCGCAGTTACTCCGAGAAAGACCTTGCCATTCTTGAACAAATCATTGCGCTTAGAACCTTTGGTTTTAGCCTGAAGGAAGTCAAAGCAATGTTGGCGACGGAGCACAGCATACTTGCTCACCTAAAGGCGCAGCGAGAAGTCGTGAGACAAAAGGCTTCGGAGCTGAACGAAGTGCATATGATGCTTGGCGAGATTCTCTCGCAAGTTGGGCCATCAAAGTCTCCGAGTGCAAACGATCTAATGGAACTAATTAGGAGGTATCAGATGACCAAAAACAATTCAAAATCATGGGCGAAGCAGCATTTATCGGATGAACAATTTAAAGCGTATGTGGCGATTTACGACAAATATCCTAAAGATTTTGCCGCGCTCGACAAAATGATCGAAAAAATTAACAAGGGTGAATACGGCGATCCTGCAGGGCCAGATGGTGAGAAAGTCATTTCTTTTCAGCTGGCTCTTATTGAGAAGACCCGTGACTCACTCAGCGAGCAGCGTCATCTTGGGGCCGATGTTTTAAAGAGCATGAAAGCAGGCAAAATCTCTGAAATTAACCTGACCCCGGAGGGAGGTCTGT
>Ga0207042_1023_pt1 | contig 42179 bp, 45 predicted proteins | sample Alteio_BWMinCont_70_FD_153310 | JGI IMG/M metagenome (GOLD analysis project Ga0207042, IMG submission 153310) | Enriched cells from forest soil in Barre Woods Harvard Forest LTER site, Petersham, Massachusetts, United States -... | ecosystem: Environmental > Terrestrial > Soil > Temperate forest >... | reverse complement strand
GTTTAGGTTTTTTTCGTTAAATCCTTTGAGCTGCTTAATTGCTTCTTTCATCACTGTGGGGGTAATAAAAATAAGCAGTTCCGATTTTGATTTTGTGCTTGCGGATTTACCAAACAATCCGCCTATAAGGGGCAGGCGCGCCAACCATGGAAGTCCATCGGTAGAGTCCGTATTTTGGAGCTGAGCAAGACCCCCGATAACCGTCGTTGCGCCATCCTCAAGTAAAACAGTCGTGGTGGCGGTATTGTCGTTAATAGATGGGATAGCGTCAACCGTCGTGGAACCAAGTTGCGATGAGATGACGTTAATGACAAGACTAATTTTATTGTCGGGGGTAATTTGCGGCGTAATAACGAGCGTCACGCCTGAGTCAATTTCTTGCAGCGTAGAACTGGTGGTAACCCCGGACGCTGGTGCATTCGCCGAGTTTGAGCCTGAGGTCGAGTTTGTGGCCGAAGTGGGGGCACTCGAAGTGCCTGAGGTTCCAGTTGAGCCAGACGAAATCGACACACTGCCAGCGGTTCTAACAAAAAATTTCAAACCGCTGCGAATCGTCGCTGGTTGGTTATTCATGGTCACAATTGAAGGGCGTGCAAGAAATGCAACGTCTCCATTTACTTCTCCTGCCGAAAGTTCCACATCAATATAGGTGTTGCCAAATGGGCCAAGCGCTGCCACAAGGCCCGATATCGGACTCGGCGCGGCGGCAGCTAAGTTGAGAGGGCGGCCGTTTTGTCCCGTGCCTGCCGAAGTTGATCCATTGACGGTGACAAATCCGGCAGTGCCATTAACTCCCCATTGAATCCCAAGGTCCCGCGAAAAGCTCTTGGATACCGCAACAATTTTAGCTTCGATAAGAACTTGCTTGTCCAATTTGTCGATATTTTCAACCAACGAACGAACGCTCTTAATTTGATCTTCGGTGCCATGGATCGTAATCGAATTAGTTCTATCATCGACCAACATGATCCCTCGCCCGGCAACCAGGGCTTTCGCCTGCAACCACACATCTCTTGCCTTCGCATATTTGAGATGAATGGTTACCGTGGTGAGATCTTTGCCAAGCGTTTCTTGCGCCCTCTTGGTGGTGATTTGCAAAACTCCATTTGTCAGCGAAGCCACAAGATCGTTGGAGACCAATATCGAGCTCAATGCGTCATTCAGTTGAATCACCGGAAAGCTTGCTGTCACGTTACCCTGCAAATCCCCGGGGATCACAACATTCTTCGCCTCCATATGGGCGAGCAAGCGAATGACGTTGGCAACCGGGGCATCGCGAACTTCCAAAGAATACTTCTCTGCAGCCATTGCAGCCAGAGGAAACAAAACAACAAAAAGGCCAAGGAAGCGCAGCTTAAACTCTTTCATTTTTCTTTCTCTTAAACGATAACCTGAAAACACCGTTTTCATTGCGCAAAACGACCTGTTGTTTTTCGATTTGAATTATCTCTGCAGAGCCTATCTTGTCACCAGCCTCGACGATTTGATCGTCAATGAGTGCCGCGGCTTTGGATTTGTTGTAGATGATGGCAAAAAGAGTCAGTTCTTGTATACCGGCATCATCCTCTTGCCGTACAAAAGGATTGTTTTTCCACTCGACTTGATTCTTTGGCGCGTTTTGGAAATCAGTCGTATTTAATCCAGAAAGTGGTGCGGCCGCATGCAGAGCGATGGGAATTGACAAAATCATCGAAATTTCCATGGCTACTCTAATTCGATTCATAAAATCCACCCTGAATTTTTGTGACCACGTCACTTGACTTAGTGCCATCCACAGCCATTGAGATTGTCTCAATCACAAATGGTGCAGGTAGGTTCTCGAGATCTTCAAGATATCGCCCGACAGCCGTGAAATTTCCGGAAACCGTCAAGATCGCGCTTCGTTTCGTAAAGGCCTTTTCTGTTTTGGATTCAGCCAACTGCATAGAAATCACCTTCACACCTTTCATGTACGTAGGCCGCACAAGGGCGTCGAGCGCTTCTTCCACGGCGTCAGCCGATGAAAGCCATTGTTTCTTCTTCGGTTCTGGAGCCGTTTTGCCTACACTTTTTGCGGCCAATTGTTTGCGTTCGTTTTCCAAAGTTTGAATTTGCTGTTTGGCATCCGTAATTGCCTTCTGACCAGGCAAGGCAAAGACCTTGAAAAACCCCAGGCAAGAAACCAAAAGGGTGGCAATAAAGATGATCGTCTCCCGCTTGTTGAGTTTTTGCTTGAGATCAATTTTAGCGAGCTTCAAACTCATCGAAGTTGACACTCTATCTGAAAGGTTGATTGCGCCAAGTTTGCCACCGATGCATTTTTGCATTCCGGAAGATTCATCAGGCTGTGCTTAAGCGAAAAAATAGACTGCGCTGTTTGCATGTTTCCCTTGAGCACCAAAACACGGGTGCCCGACAAAGAACCTGTCAGCTGCGACAATTGGATCGACGGCGGCACCATCAGAGCAACCTCTTTCAAAAGCCTTGACCACGCAATCGGATGATTAAGCTGAGCAAGAATATCCTGAGCGGATTCTTTTTTGTGTTTTGAACTCACTGAAGCGCTCAATTTGTTAACTTCTGTCGTCACGGAATCGAGCTGCTTTTTGAGCGTATCAATGCTATGCCTTTGCCAGAGCATGAAACCCGCGCATCCGAGGCTGATGACGACAAACACAATGAGAATGGAGAGATAATTAAGCTCGGTCTGGCCTCGGGCCGCGGATTTACCGTCTAAAAAATTAACATGTCTCATCGCTTTCTCTCCTCTTCTACAAAGCTAGTCCTGTCGCTATGCCATAGTATGCTGCTGCATGAGTCAGCTCAGCGGGTGGAATTGCTTTTGCATCTATTTTTTTGAACACCTCCAATAAACCAGTTGGCACCCGAAGCGTTTCCTCGATGTGCTCTTTGAGCCCGGGCAAATATATGCCGTCCCCGGACAAAATCGCGCTACTAATAGACTGATTTGGAAACTGGGTCAGGTAGTTTTCACAAGAGTATTGAATCTCGACGCCAAGTTTTGGAAAGAGCTGCTTCTGGTCTGCACTCGCACTTGCGGTCACGCCAGAAAAAGTTCTGTAAAAAAGAAGCCCCTCGGCAGAGATAACAGCGAAATAGGCCAGTGCATTGTCTAAGGTAATGATTGCATAGCGATCGGTCTGTTTTAGATCATAGTTATATTCTACGCAGTTTGCTAAGGCCTGCATATGTGGCTCAATCATTTGCGGCTGAGAAATCCCAATTTTCTGCAATTCGATCAAGTGATCCTGCAGCTTTCCTCGCTCTATGGCGAGCACCAAATAAGACTGCTTTTTCTCCTCCGCCCCACTCATCGGATAGTAGCGAAGTATATGACCTTCTACCGGCACCTTAATGGCTTCCTTAAGAGACCACTTGATGACTTCCTCAAGCTCCTCCTTGGGCACAACGGGTGTGGTGATTTTCCGAATTTTGATGGTTCCATCATGGATGGAAAATCTCGTCGTCCCACGATGCATTGCAGGATGGTGAAGCAATTTCTTCATGCCCTCTTCGTCGCCTCGCTTCACCACAGCATGCGCAAATAGCTGATAGCTCTCGCCCTTCTTGGTCAGGCAAATCATTCTGATATCCTGCGCCGTCACATCGATGCCCACAGACCATTTTGTCATTTATCTTCCCTGAAGAACAAGAATGCGATTTTCGACCTGAAGAAAAACCGGAGACTCTTTGTCTGGAAAATGGCGCAAAAAATCCTGATAGGCGTTTATCGCATTTCGGATATCGCCATTTTTTTCGTATAGGACACCCAAATTGTAATATGGGTCCGCGTATGATGCCTGCAAAGAAATGGCTTTTTTAAAGCATTGCTCTGCCTTGGTATTTTCTCCCTGCTGCGTTTTCAAATAGCCCAAATTATTGTGACATTCGGCACACATCGAATCGAGTTCAGTAGCGAGACTAAGATGCTTTTCGCTCTCCACAAGAAGATTCTTCTTGAGTAGAATCAAACCCATGTCATTGTGAATTTTTGCGTTATGCGGATTTTTGTCTAACGCTTGCTGATAGAGTTGCAGGCTTTCATCTAAGCGATTTTGCCCAAACAGTGCCGCTGCCTTTTCCATGGTCACGCCGAGATCTTCCGGCTCTGCGTGGCGATGCAGGACTTTCCTCTTGATCGCGACTTTTTGATGCGCGTGAAAAACCCCTGCATTCCGCAGCTTCAGCCCTGCCGTCAACACAACGACCAGTGCAAAGACAGCAAACAAAATTTTAGTTCCTTTCTTCTGGCCAGGGAACCTGAGCATTCCGCGGCGAAACGAAGTGGCCTTGTTTGCCGAGGCTGGCTCGCCCTCTTTTTCTTGCGGCTTATGAGATTTTAGCGCGTTCAAAATCACCGACATGACCAAAATCTCCTGCGTAGTTTGAAAGTCTTCTGCGTACTCTAGAATGAGTCGCGGCAAATATTCAAGCATGCGGCTTGATTTTTGACGTCGTCCTTAAGTGTGTGCCGAGAAGGTGACGCTACTTGAGCTGCCATCGCTCATGTTGAAGACAATGGTAATCGTCTCAGAACTCCCAAGGTGATCCCAAGTAATATAGTCCAACGTATGCGTGCTGCCGTTGTTGGTTAAAAGAACATTGCTGCTAAAACTAAAAGTTGAACCGGAGTGTAAGCCAGTTTGGCTGTTGTATACCTGCGAACCGTCTATCGAAATTATCAAGATTTTATAACCATGGTCAGGTGTCCAGCTAAGGGTCATTGACGTGACGGTGCTGGAGCCAATACAGCTCGTATTAGGCAGTGTGAATGAAACTCCCAAAACTTGCACGGAAGGCCCATTAATATGCGCGTTGGATGTGTTGACGTTAAGGGATGTTGCTTGCGTCAGCGGATTTGGATCATTGATGCTAAACGAATTTGTAGCGGATCCCCGTGTTGTCGTGACCTGAATCTTGCCACCCAAACCGGTGGTTCGGTTGATCGTGAAGGCGTTTCCTTCAAAGTAGCGGGTTGGGATCACGCACGGATCGCCCCCGAGTAAAATTTGGCCCATGGAAAATTCCATTGCTGCATGCGCCGAGTAAAATGCTTGATCCATCTGCAGCTGCTGCGTGCGCGTCCATTGATTGGCCGCCACCTGCACCAGCAGGGAAGCCGCCATCGCCGCCAAAACGCTGATGGCAAGAAGCACGCTTAGCGCAGCAAATCCTCTATGGCGACGTAAAATTCGCATAATCGTTCCCCGTATTGCGCAAAAATACCCTCGTCTGCAGGGTCAGCGTGCTCGTGTCCAGCGCGTTCACGGTCATCTGAATGTCGATGCTGCGCACGTTGGCGGCGGTACCGGTTACATTTCCCGCTTGATCATAGTAGGTGAATGCGAGAGAGGCCAAATTGCCTATCAAGATATCTGAATTGCGAAGCAGATTTCCACTACTGAGACTATAGGTGATATCGGTTCCCACCGGATATTGAATATGAAGGTTGGTTGCTCCGATATTGAATATTTGGGAAGCACTTGGCGTCAACCTAATCTCTCTCACCATGCGATCCATACCAGCGCGAGCTTCCGCCAAAACCTCTCGCCTCGATGAAATTATATTAAAGCCCTGCACCGCGCTGCTCAAAATTGGACCCAGCACTGTCCCTAGGATAGCAATCATCACAATGACCAGAAGAACCTCGAGCAGACTGAAGGCTTTTAGTTTCATCATGGCACATAGTTCGCGATAAGCGTGACAAGTTGAATGGCATTAGCGGCATTGTTCCAGCTCACGGTCACGGTCACGCGTGCATAACCTGAGCCTGATTGAGCGCTTAAAAAGTCGTCGGTGCCGCCACTGATGTAATTAGGATTAACCTCATATGCAGAGGCGGTAATCACATAACTAGCAAATCCCGTCACTGGGTTTTGGTTGTATAATAGGGTGTTATTGATAGATGTGAGCGTCGACGTGTATCCGCATCCGGAGAGATTACAATCTCGCTGCGCAATAATTTCCTCCATGGTTTTTCGCGCTAAATTGGTGGCGATAACAGTTTGATCTGCCAATATTGACGCGCTCACAGAACCCTGAAAGACATAAAGCAGTCCAAAGATCCCAGCGCTAAGGAGTGCGAGCCCCAAGATGGCGTCCAGCAACGCAAAGCCTTTTTCTCCCCCTTTGAAAAAGGGGGCTGGGGGGATTTCTTCCACTTGCCATCTCGAGAAAATCCCCCTACCCCCTTTTCCAAAGGGGGAGTCTATTTTTTTTTTGCAGGCTCCTTTAATTGTTTTCATGGCCCAGTCACCTTCCCGGTATTTTGCGTCACGGTGATCGTTTTACTGACGCTTCCATTGACCAGCGTCACACTCCCCCCACCACCGGTTGTCGGGTTGCCCATATTATCGAACTCCACCGTGAAATTGCCTGATATTGTCGTGCTTGGATAATTTGTGCTCAAGGTGACGACCATTGTTTGGCCGGTCAGTGGACTTAGCAGCGGTGTGGAAACAGTTCCCTGATAGACCGTATAGGCGCCACCACTCACAAACTGCACGCCAGAGGTCTGGCCAGTCATCATGGCATTTTGCCGCGCATACTCAATATCAGACCGAACTTGTTTGGCCGCAGCTTCGACGCGCACGCTCCCCACGGGAGGAACGAGGAAAACCGCAGCGATAGCCATAATGCCCAACAAAGCGATCGAGAGAATGACCTCGACTGCGGTTATTCCACGCATAGCTCATGAACAGGTCGAGACTGTCACGAAGACGCCGGTAGCGGGTGTGTATTGGAAATAGGTATCTCCAGCAGCAACCACTCCAGTGCCGTTCACGTCATACACGTAGCAAGTTGCAGAGACCTTTATCCACGACGAAGTCACACCCTGCTGCAACAGCCCCCCAAACAAAGGATTGGTTGGACTTGCGGCACCAGCCGTCGCTGCATCCAGGGTAGTCGGATAGCTTAACTGATGTCCTTGTGCGACTTGGTCAGAGGAATAGATGCCTACTGCCTCTTGTATTGCACTCGCAGTCATTCCCATGGAATTGCTTTTGGCTGCAGTTAACGTCGTGTTAAATAGCGTTGGAAGGGCAACAACTGCCAAGATTCCTAAAATCGCTATGACCAACACGAGTTCAATCAACGTGAAGCCACGTTGTGCGTTTTTTCGATTTACGCGTGCTACTTTTCTCATCATCTTCATTATTTTGTTCATCATGACTTACCCCCCCAATCATCTTATCACTTTACATTTTAAAACATCAAGCTGCCCCGTATTTTTTTTCAGCAACATCATGTACAACCACTTGACGCCAGGGCAAAGGTCCCAGTGGCTACAGTGTACAAGAAGTATGTATCAGTTGGGCTTGAATCCATAGTACCATTGCCGTTCGTGTCATATACATAGCAAGTGCTCGATTTCTTAAACCATTGCGATGTCACGCCGTTTTGCAAAACCGTACCAAACAACGGCGTGCTGCCGCTTGCCGTTGCGCCAGCTGCTGCGCTATCCAACGTTGCTGGATAGCTAATATTATTTCCGCCCGCCGCCTCCGTCGCGGCATACATCGCAATCCCTGCCTGAACCGCGCCAACCACTCCGTTCATCGAACTGCTTCGTGCATTTGTCAGGGTTGTACCGAACATGTTAGGAAGTGCACTCACCGCAAGAATACCCAAGATCGCCACCACCAAAATGAGCTCGATCAATGTGAAACCTCGCTCAACCCGGCGTACTTTCTTGTCCTTATTTATGAGACGATTGACGATCATGATATACATAAGCCATTGGCCCCCCTCTAGCTCTTATCTACCGTCACAGTAAATCTTATCACATAGCAAAATTATATACAATGCAAGGGCAGTCGCTTATTATTTTGTTGGCAGGATAACCTTGGAGAGATTCCATATGGGTAGGTATATGGCCAACGCGAGTAAGGTCACGCCGGCGAACAGAAATACCAGTAGGATGGGCTCAATCAGTGTGGCCATATTTTTCAGCATTTCGTCTATCTCGCCATCATAAAAGGTTGCGGTGGCATCCAGCAAGGCATCTAGCTGGCCCGTCTTTTCACCCACAGATACAGCTTCTTGCACCATCGGTTCGAAGTACTTGGTATTTTCCATGCACTTAGACAGTGAGTGACCTTGCTCGAGGCCTCTTTTCACTGAAAGTACATCGTTGGCATAATGGACGTTGGTCATCGTATTAGCCACAACAGCGAGCGCATGCGCGATTGGAACGCCAGCACGATAGAGTGAGGAAAGCAAGTGGCCGAACCTGGCGTTGGCGATGAGTCTGTTCAACTTGCCGAAAACCGGCAGGTGGAATGCAACGACGGCAATCCAGTATTTGCCAAACTCAGTTCGCGAAAAACGTTTCCACAGCCAAATTGAGCCACCTATAATGATCAGCAAAACATACCAATAAGACGTGCAGAGGTCGCTGAGACCCATGACGACTTTGGTCGGGGTAGGAAGTTCTGCGCCGTGATTCGCGTAGAACGCTTTGAAGGGCGGAATCACGAAGGCGAGCATAGCCCAGGTCACGCCGGCCAGCGCGAAAACAACAATTCTGGGGTAGAGCGTCGCAGATTTTACTTTGGAGTGAATTTCTGACTCTTTTTGCAAAATAGACGCCATTTCCTTGAGCGTTTTATCGAGCACACCTCCCGCTTCGCCCACCTCTATCATGCTTGTATACAGCGGGCTGAAATACTGCGGATAGGCACGAAACGCGACAGAAAGGCGCGTCCCCGCGGCGACGTCTTTTTGAATGCGTATCATGGCGTCTTTGAGCGCCGGATTTTTCAACTGGCGCGCCAAGATGGACAAAATTCGATCCATGGGTGTGCCCACCGCGAACATCACCTGAAACTGACGCGTCATGTTCGCAATGTCTTTAGGTGTTGCTTTCCTTTTAAAAAAAGAACTCGCTGAGACTTCGAGCCCTTTTTCTTGCACGTCCGTTGGCAACAACCCTTTGGCCGCGATGGCGTCCTTAATCGCGATGACGCTGTCACCGTCGAGCTCGCCTGACACCAAGTTTCCGGACTGGTCCCTTGCTCTAAAGACAAAAGTTGGCATAGATCAATCCGCTCCACACACTCTTAGAACTTCTTCTATCGTGGTAATTCCCTGCCCAATCTTTTCAATGCCGTCTTCGAGTATAGAATGAAAACCAGCCGCAGCAGATTTTTCTTTAAGGCGAATATCTGGCGCGTGGTTATTGATGAGAACGCGAAACTCTTCGTCGACTTCCACCAATTCAAAAATCCCCACGCGGCCCCTAAAACCTCGCCTCTCACATTCCGAGCATCCCTTGCCCCGGTAAGTTTTGAGGCCTAGCCCTTTGGGCCCAAGGGCGCTTAACAATTCTGGTGCTACATTCACCAGTTCTTTGCACGACTGACAGATGCGCCTGACCAGTCGCTGCGAGATCACACCCAGCAATGTGGAGGAAATGAGATAAGTTTCCATGCCGAGGTCGTTCAATCTTGCAATGGCGCCAATCGCCGTATTGGTGTGCAGAGTCGACAAGACGAGGTGCCCGGTCATGGCCGCCCCAAGGGAAATCTCGGCCGTCTCTTGGTCACGAATTTCGCCGACCATAATAACGTCTGGATCTTGCCGCAGCATTGCGCGGAGCGCCGACGGAAAGGTCACACCTGCTCTTGGATTAATTTGCGTTTGATCCACGCCTTCGATTTCATTTTCCACAGGATCTTCTACCGAAAGGACGTGGCTCTTATCACGGTCAATTTTTTGTAACGCGGCATAAAGCGTCGTGGTTTTTCCTGATCCCGTGGGTCCCGTTACGAGCAAAATGCCATGAGGCCGCTGGATCAATTTTTCAAAAACCTCTCGATCCTTTCCTAAGAATCCGAGGCTGTCTAGGGTGATCACATTTTCTGTAGACAGCATGCGAATAGCTGCTGCTTCGCCAAACATGGTGGGATAGGTGGCAATGCGGATATCAAGTTCTTTGCCACCAATACGCAGCCGTGTCCGACCGTCCTGCGAAATGCGGTGCTCAGCGACATCCATCCCGCCCATGATTTTGATGCGCGAGAGAATGGCCGCCTGCATTCCCGGAGGCAAAACCATGAATTTCTCCAAAATACCATCAATGCGCAGGCGAATCTTGAGTCCCTCGCGCGTTGGTTCAAGATGAATATCGCTTGCTCGCTCCCCCAGCGCGTATTGCAACAAATGATCAACTTCTGAGACAACCTTCGCGGCCTGTGCCACTCCCGCGCCTGCATCACTTTTCGGTGCTTCTTGCCGGAGGTCATAGTCGATGACTTCAACAGAACCATGCGCAGTCGGTTTCTTTTTTTTGGTCTCTCCGTAGTGCTTTAAGATAGCCTCGTCGATTTCTCTTTTCGGTGCAAGAATATACTCTATATCACGGCCGAGTTCTGCGCGTGCTTCGTCGAGTGTTGCTAAATCAAATGGATCTGCCGTCGCAACTGTGAGCTTGCCGTCTTTCTCCGAGATCGGGAATATTTTCCAGCGGCTCACCTGCTCGGGGAGCATTAATTTAAATACACTCACATCATGTTGCATAGATTCAAGGGAAGCAGACATCACCCCTGCTTTCACAGCTAATCTGTCGTTGAGTTCTTTTTCAGTTAAGAGCGAGCGCCCTATGAGAAGATCTCCGAGCTCTTTGCCTTCTTTTTTTTGTGTTTCTAATACATCCTTAAGCTGGTCGGCGGCGATGCGGCCTTCTTTCACCAGATCCTCTGCCACAGCGATAATTTTTTGCATACGAAGCGACATAAGGCAGTATTGCATGCCTTGATGATTGCGCTCAAGCGGATCTGCCTGCAAAAAAAACGGCCCGTTGGCACAAGACATTGGAGGTTGTTATCAATTTAAATGAGAACAAAACCGAGTCTGATGTTTCTATTTTGCCTCACTGCAGGGGCGGGTCTCTTTGTGAGCGTCGCGCGCAGTCAAGGTTGGCACTCATTTGAGGTGGTCCGGCAGGCAAATGCCTTGAGTGCAGCAGCAAGGTACGAAGATGCCCTGGGGGTTTTGGTGGCCGAAAACAGGGCCTTGCCCAACCAGAAAGACATCGTGAACACAATCAAGATTACTTTTGTTTCCTATTGCAAGCATGAAATCAGCGAGAGTGAACGTGCGCTCGCGAAGAATCGTGCGAATGCTGCAGCCTATGATCGTGCGGCGCGCGCTTACGGCTATCTAGGTGACAACTTTCGGGCGATGGCTGTGTTGACGGCTGGCGTCATGGAAAACCCCGGCGCGATTCCACTCTGGGTGGACATTGCCGTTTTGGAGGCGAAAGCCGGACGGCAAGCAGAGGCACAATCTGTGCGCAATGAAGTCTTACGCCTCAAAAAAGAGTTGGCTGCTAGTAGGGGAAGTTTGAACCTGCCGGGCAACTGATGTATCCGCTTCCGGTGAGATTGAGTTGGTTGACCACGATCATCGTGCATGGTGTATTGATGGGCCCTGAACCTGAATACCTAAGCGTTTGGTTCGGGAAATACACGGCGCCTGTTAAATTTAAGCTACCTGAACCACTCAACGAATCGGTGCCGCTTGATGGAGCATTTCGATCCTGGAATATCAGAATGCCAGACCAAGTCCCTGATGTTGGAGCAGATAACGTGATGGGGTGAGAAGCTGAAATGTTAACGGTTGGATAGTTCCCAGAGATCTGGCCCGAGAGAATAAATGTCACACCACTGCCGTTTATCTGGCCGCTACTGGACATTGCCAAGCTCCCACCGTCGACAATATAAATACCCGGATTGATCGTCATGTTGCCACTGCCGCTAATGGCTATGCCGCCGCAATACACGCCTGGATTCATGGTCGTCGCGGAGCTTCCTGAATACGAGTAGTTGTTGTAAGTGCAGGAAGAATAAGATGGAACGTTATACGAAAGAAGAGGGTCAGACACGGCCGATGAGTTAGTCGTGATTGTGCCACCATTTACACTTGTTGTAACGGTGCCACTTCCCGTGATCGAATAAGAACCTACGATATTGATATACTGCATAAAGATATTGCCGCTCCCTGAGTCCGTAAAAGCTGTCGCGCTCGAGGAGTTGACGTTCATCCCGCAGTTGGTGGTATTGATCGGCCCGCTGCCAGTATAGTTGGCTGCGCTGCTTGCACTGCCATTCAAAACATAGATGCACGCCTTTCCCTTACCAGGATCATAGATGCTATAGCTATTGAGCGCATTACCTTGCGTCGTGGTCACATGAATCTTTCCACTCGAACGGGTAATTATAAAGGCGTAACCCATAAAATTGCGCGCAGGGATTGGGTCTGGATTGCCAAAATCCTTCACTTGCCGCAACGACCATTCTAGCGCCGCGCGTGCGTTATAGTAGTCTTGCGCAATGTAAAGCTGTTCAGTACGCGAAGCTTGATTGGTTGCCATAAAAATGAACAATCCCACACCAAGCACACTCACGATGCCCAAGGCAATGACAACAGCGATCAGCGAAAAGCCCTTATGGTGACGTAAAATTTTCATAGTCATTACCCGTGTTGCTCATAAATATTTGCGTCTGAATCGTAACGCCCTGCGTTGACGCCGGCGCAGTTGCAGTCACCTGAAAGCGAACACTGCGCACATTGGCGATAACCGAGGTCACCGCCCCAGTTTGGTCGTAGTAGGTGAAAGTAAGCGAAGTCACATTAGGAATCAGGACATCGCTGTTTCGCAGCAAGTTTGTGCCGCTTAACGAGTAGGTGATATTCGTCCCTGTAGGATATTGAAATTGAAAGTTGCTTGCAGCGATGTTGCTAATTTGCGCCGAGCCTGGAATCAAGCGTATCTCCCGGGCGATTCGATCTACGCCAGCACTCATGGCTGACACAATCTGCCGACTATTCAAAACAATGTAGTATTGCTGAACCGCCGTTCCCAAACCTGGAGCCAGCGCCACCCCAACGATGCCAAGGATGACAATCGTCACCAAAAGCTCGACGGCGGTAAAACCAAACAACTTGTTGATACGTTTTTTCATAGCCCTCTTTCATAACCCTCAATAATTCGAGATCACCGTCACGAGTTTTAGCGAACTAGCGCCTCCATTCCAACTGACAGTCGCGGTCACACGCGCATAGCCAGAGCCGATCTGGGGAACAAGAAAGTCATCTCCCCCGCCACTCTTGGCACCGCTCACTTCTTGAGCAGCTGCAGATACCGCATATCCCGGAAAACCCGGCACCGGATTGGCGTTATAACTACCCGTGATGTTCACAGAAATCAGCATGGCTGCATAACCGCAGCCAATTGCAGTGCAATCTCGCTGCGCGATGATCTGCTCCAAAGTTTGAGCCGCAATATTGGTGGCAATAATGGACTGATTCGCCACCAACGACGAAGCGGACACCGCGCCCACGGCGCGTGTGACGCCGACAAACCCGAGCCCAATCACAGCCATTGTGAGCACAGCCTCGAGCAGAGAAAAACCTTTAATCGTTCTCGTTTTCATTGGATTGTCACCAACCCGGTATTAGCCGTCACTGAAATCGTATGTGTTTGCCCGTTACTAGAGATGGTCACGCCACCACCACCCCCTGTGGTTGGGCTGCCAAAGTTATTGAACTCCACTGTATAGCTGTTGGTAATCGAAACGCCCGGATATCTTGCCGAGAGCGTTGTGACCATATTCTGGTGCGTCAGCGGACTCACGAGCGGCGTGGCAGTGGTTCCCTGATAAACGGTATAAGCGCCACCACTCACGAAGTTCACGCCCGACGTCGTCCCCGTCGTCATCGCATTTTGCTGCGCATAAGTGATGTCCGATGCAACCTGATTAGCGGCGACGTCCAGTTGGCTCTTACTAAGAGACGGCATATAGAAGATGGCAAAGGCTCCGACCACCCCCACTAGCACCATCGCCAGTACCATCTCCAAACTCATACCCGCACACCCCCGGACCGCGAGATAGATTTAGATTAAGAACCTAAATCACGGACAAGCAGCAGCAGTAAACGCGCCAGTTACACTGCTATAGGCCCAACACTGACCTGCAGTCTTACAAGTCGCATAGGTCGCTGACCCACCTGCCAAATCAAAGCAATAGGTCTTCGCCGTACCCGACGTGAACCAAGCTGCGGTAATACCATTCGTCAACACAGTCCCAAAGCAAGGAGCTGCCGCTGAACAGGGCGTACTCACAGCAACACCATCCAGCGTGGCCGGATAGCTCAAAGCAGCACCCGTCGCCACCTGATTTGCTGCGTAAAGCGAGACACCAGACTGTATGGCACCCACATCACCATTCATTGCGGTAGTCCTCGCTGCTGTAAGCGTAGTACCGAAAAAGATTGGTATCGCTTCGACCGCAAGCACACCTAAGATCGCAATGACCAGCACCAATTCAATCAAAGTAAAACCCGCCAGGCCATGAACCCCACCCCTCCGGTGGGCACCGCCCGCCAACTTCACCACGACAGCTCTAAACGCCTCTTTTATCCTCATCATAAAACCCCCATGGCCCTCAAATTAGCCCTTCCTGCGTAGAACTTAACAACTACACGCCCCACTTACCACTTTTGATAGGGATCCGTTGCGGATCTCACCCATCCTGTCTTAGGGTCATACTGATAGGCCCTCTTGAACGGATCTACCGGCGAACCCTCTTTATCTCTGGGTGAGCTCCAAGTCGGCGTCGTAAATGGATATTTTGCATCCATCGCAGCTGCCAAACTCTTTGGATTTTCTTTGAACGTAAGCTTGTACATTTGCACCGCACCTCTCAGCTGTCTCAGCTCAGATATTATAGCTTGTTCATGTGCGGCCTTCGCAGCTAAATGGTTTGAATACCAACCTGCCCCGACTACAACTAAAGCCACGCCGATAATCAAAGCGTACCACACCTTTCTTCTCATAAACAATCTCCCTTCGAAGGACACCTGGCATTTAGTGTAACACAACCCTCGATAGATTCCAAATTGGCAGGTAAACTGCCAAGGCAAGTAACATCACGGCGCCGAACAAAAAGAAGAGCATGATTGGCTCAATTAGCGTTGTAAGATTAGCCAAAAGGTCATCCACTTCGCCATCATAAAAACTCGCTGTAGACTCTAATACAACATCTAATTTTCCCGTCTGCTCTCCCACCGCACATGCCTCTTTGACCATCGCCGAAAAATAGCGAGATTTCTCCATGCACTGAGACATACTGCGCCCGTGCTCTAGCCCGGTTTTCAGATCGCGAATTTCTGCTGCATAGCAAACATTGGTCATCGTATCCGCAACAACCTTTAAGGACAGCGGCAATGGAAGGCCGGAACGATAAAGAGCAGAAACCAAATGGCCGAAACGGGAATTGGCGACCAACAAATTCAGACGACCAAATATGGGAAGCGCGAAGGCAGCTTTGCTGATCCACAATCTTCCGGCGGGTGTTTTTTTGAAGTGTGTCCATGCAAAAAATCCCGCAATGAAGCAGGCGACCGGAATATACCAGTAATTCATAATCACATCACTCATGGCGATAACAATTTTCGTCGGCAAAGGTAGTTGCGCGTTGTGACCCGCATAAAACGCCTTAAAAGGCGGAAATACGAAAACGAGCATCATGCAGCTCACGGCTGCTAGCGTGACAAGTACAATTTCCGGGTAGAGCAGCGCACCTTTTACTTTCGAGGTGATAATATGCTCTTTTTGCAAAATAGCGGCCATCTCCTTGAGCGTTTGACTGAGCACACCGCCTGCCTGCCCCATTTCAAGCATGCTCGTATACAGCGGGCTAAAATAAGTTGGATGTCGACCAAAGGCCTCAGCAATGCGCATTCCGCCAGTGATATCTTTATGGATCATAGTCAGGGCCTCTTTAATGCCCTCATGTTGCGCCTGCTGCGCTAGCGTGGAAAGTATTCTCTCCATCGGCGTGCCGACGGTAAAAAGCACTTCAAATTGGCGCGTCAGATTGGCCAAGTCTTTGGTTTTGAATTTCCTATTGGAACCAAAATTGAGAATTTTCTTCAATGACAATTCAGAGCTCTTCGTCTCGACGGAAATAGGATACAGCCCCTGCTTCTTCAATTCTAACTTGGCCAGCATTGCGTTTTCACAGTTAAGCTGGCCAACAATGGGCCTGCCTAATTGGTCTCGAGCCTTATAGATAAAAATTGGCATTTGTCACAGATCCCCGCAGACTTTGAGAACTTCTTCTACCGAGGTGATCCCTTGTTTTATTTTATTGATACCGTCTTCTAAGAGAGAGTGGCTTCCCAATGAAGCGGCCTTTTCTTTGAGCCGCACCTCTGGTGCCCTCGTGTTGATGAGAACACGAAACTCATCATCCACTGCCACCAGTTCAAACAACCCAATTCGCCCCTTGTATCCGCGCATGCTGCACGCATTGCACCCTCGACCAATAAAAGCGTGAAGCCCTGCTCCCCTAAAACCGAATCGTTTGAGTTGCTCAGGAGGAATTGGAGCTGCCTCTTTACAGCTGGGGCAAATTCGACGCACCAGACGCTGGGCCATGACGCCGATGAGCGTCGACGAAATTAGATAAGGCTCTAACCCCAAATCGACTAGACGGGCGATGGAGCCAATGGCGGTATTCGTGTGCAGCGTCGATAATACCAAGTGGCCAGTCATGGCTGCTCGCACAGACATTTCAGCAGTTTCCTGATCGCGAATTTCACCGATTAGAATGACGTCTGGATCTTCGCGTAGCATGGATCGCACGACAACCGGAAAAGTGACGCCGGCCTTCACATTGATTTGGGTTTGATTGACACCGTCGATTTCGTTTTCGACAGGATCTTCAACGGTGAGAACGCGATTTTTGGTGCGGTCTATTCTTTGCAATGCGGCATAAAGTGTGGTGGTTTTGCCAGAGCCAGTGGGGCCTGTCACCAACAACATGCCGTTTGGTTGGAGGATCAGCCTTTCGAAAATCTCTCTGTCGTTTCCCAAAAACCCCATGTCTTCCAAAGTGAGCAAATTCTCCTTCGACAAAAGTCGAATCGCTGCAGCCTCGCCATGGATGGTTGGGAAGGTAGAGATTCGCACATCCAATTCCTTTCCTCGAATATGCAGGCGCGCGCGTCCGTCTTGGGGCGTACGATGTTCCGCGACGTCCATGGAGCCCATGATCTTGATGCGCGACAAAATGGGCTGCTGCATAGACATTGGGAGCACTCTGACTTGTTCCAGGATGCCATCAATGCGAACGCGAACAGTGAGCCCATCGCGCGTTGGATCCACATGGATATCACTTGCGCGCTCGAGATAGGCTTTATCGAGCAACTCATCGACGATTGCAGTTGTCTTTTGCCCTTCAAATTCTTGTTCCTGCGAACCGGTGGGAGCTTTTGCTGGCTGAGACTTTATTTTTTGCCGCGCGACTTCATTCGCCGCGCTCTTGAAGCCCTCTACTTGTGCAATGCTTACAATTGCGCTTTCTCGCCCCGCGTGTTCGCCATCATAATACGTCTTTAACGCCTGCTCGATTTCCTTGGGCGATGTCAGCATACACTCTATGTCCCGCCCAAGTTCTCTCTTAGCCTCTTCCAACGCGCCGAGGTTAAACGGGTCGGCAGTCGCGACCATCAACTTTGTTGCGTCTTCAGATACCGGCACAATTTGCCAACGTGTCGCTTGAAGAGCACTAATTAATTTAATCACCTCTAAGCTCGGCTTCATGGTTGCCAAAGAGATCATTTTCACACCGGCTGCTGCCGCCAGCTTTTCGTTAAATTCTTGCTCGCTTAAAAAGCCGCGGCCGATTAAAATGTCATCAAGGCTTTTACCGAGGTTTTTTGTCGATTCCAAAGCAACCGCTAATTGCGCTGAGCTCAGCCGACCCTCCCTTACCAATTGCTCCGCAATCGAAATGACTTTTTGGGCGCGAACTGACCCTTGCGGCTTAGAGAACATAACCCATTATAAATCGACCTGCCCTCCCCGAAGCAAATGATTCTAATATAAATTTGACTCCCCGCTCTCAGTGAATCTAGAATGTTGCATGAACAACCCGTCTCAGCCTGCCACAGTTCTCGTTGTTGAAGATGACACGATCGTTCGACGTGTGATCTGTGCGATCATTAAATCGGGAGGCTACAAGGTCATTGAAGCGGATGGCGCGGCATCTGCTCTACAGATTTGTAAAAACCCGAGCGAGCGCATTGATCTTATCTTGACCGATTTCGAGATGCCCTCCATGAACGGCTCGGATCTGATTAGAAGACTAAAGCTGGAGCATGGGCACATAAGAGCAGTGCTGATCTCAGGCTTTACGCCGGATATCATGAAGATGCACGGTGGCGAGAGTGAGAACATGTTTTTCATGCGTAAGCCGTTCCTGCCTGAGGCACTTCTCAAAATGATCGAATCAGCTTTAAGCTAACCGGGAACTTGGATGTCTCAAAAAATTTCTAACCAGATATTAACTGAGGTTGTTTTCCCGCTGTTTATTAAAAACATCAAAGACTACGCAGTCTTCATCCTGGATCTAGACGGGCATGTAATCACTTGGAATGAGGGTGCGCGAAGGATCAAAGGATATGAAGCCGAAGAAATCATAGGACGCCACTTCTCATGCTTTTATCCTGACGAAGATGTCAAACATGGCAAGCCGATGAATGCGCTCAAGATTGCAGCGCGAGATGGCAAATTTGAGGAGGAGAATTGGCGCGTACGCAAAGATGGCTCTCGATTTTGGGCCGACGTCGTTATTACTCCAATTCGCTCCAGTGATGGAGAACTCATCGGATATGGGAAGGTGACTCGGGATTTTACCATTCGCAATCGCGAGGAAACAAAATTCAAGGGCCTTCTTGAAGCAGCGCCCGATGCTGTTGTGATCGTCAATCCAGAAGGCAAAATTGTTCTCACTAACGCACAGACCGAGAAGTTGTTTGGCTTTCCTCGTGCAGAGCTGGTTGGACAGGTTGTCGAAGTTCTTATACCGGAGCGCTTTCGCAATCGCCACCCAGGGCATCGCAATGGCTTTTTTCATAATCCAAAAGCCAGGCCCATGGGCATCGGGCTTGAGCTCTATGGCCTCAGAAAAGACGGCTCTGAATTTCCTATTGAAATTAGTTTGAGTCCGCTTGAGACGGAAGATGGAATTTTAGTATCTAGTGCAATTCGCGACATTACGGATCGCAAGCGCTTGGAGGAGAACCTAAAAAGAGCAAACCAATTGAAGAGCGAATTTCTGGCGAATATGTCACACGAGTTGCGCACACCGCTCAACAGCGTCATCGGGTTCTCGGAGCTCCTCATAGATGAAAAAGCAGGACCACTCACGACAAAGCAAAAGGAATTCCTCTCGGACGTTCTAAACAGCGGCAGACACCTATTGCAACTCATTAATGACATTCTTGACCTCGCAAAAATAGAATCGGGCAAAGTAGAGGTCGTTCTCGAAAATTTCTCCATCCGCAAAACCATTGCCGAAGTATCGTCAGTGCTTGGCCCGACCATGCAAAAAAAGAAATTAAAATTCACAACAAACGTATCTCCCAAGGTGGATATGGTCCTACTCGACCAACAGAAAATAAAACAAATCCTTTATAATCTTCTCTCCAATGCTGCCAAGTTCACCGATGAAAATGGTGAAGTCGAAATCATTTGTTCTCCTGTAGACAAAACGAAGCTTCAGATTCAAGTGAGAGATACCGGGATCGGAATAAAGCCGAAGGATATGAATAGGCTCTTCATTGAGTTTCAGCAGCTTGACTCAGGGCCAAATAGAAAATCTCAGGGGACAGGGCTGGGCCTTGCCCTTACCAAGAAGCTGGTTGAACTTCAAAAAGGAACAATTTCCGTCGAGAGTGTAGTGGGAAATGGTTCCACTTTCACGGTCTTATTCCCTATAAACCTCACATGATGGAGCAAACCATGTCAACGCGAATTCTGATTGTCGATGATAATCCAAGCAATCTCAAGCTAGCACGCTATGTGTTAGAAATGGCAAAGTACGACATTGAAGTTGCAGAAGATGCGGAGAAAGCGATTTTAATCATTGATAAAATGCCCTTCGATCTTATCTTGATGGATATCCAGCTCCCAGGCATGGACGGTTTGACATTGACACGCAAATTAAAATCTGAGAAACGAACAACAAATATTCCCGTCGTCGCGATGACAGCGTATGCGATGAAGGGCGATGATAAAAAAGCATATGACGCAGGATGCGCTGGGTACATCCCAAAACCAATTGATACAAGAAAGTTCCCGGAACAAATCGAGAGTTTCTTGCATGCAGCGCCTGCTATCAGCTAGGTTTTTGCGAAACTGATCACAAATTTGGTGTTGGCGCTTTTTTCGTCTAGAAACAGGTTGCCACGATGGCCTACCATCAGGCCGCGAGAGATGCTGAGGCCAAGGCCGCAGCCCTTTCCGACGACTTTGGTCGTGAAAAATGGATCAAAAATACGATCAGCAATTTCTTTACTAATTCCTGCACCACTGTCTGTGACTGTAATTTCAATGTGATCACCTTGATCTGCCGCGCCAATTTCAATCCACTTGCTGTCGTTGTGCTCGATCGCATCTGCAGCATTGAGCAAGAGATTCAGAAGTATCTGTGACACTTCGCTCGCGCGACAGGCAATGCTTAGATTTTCCGGGACCTGTTGACGAACCGTGATGCCGCTGCTCTTCAGGCGGTGTTCACATAACGGGAGGGTATCGTCAACGATGCTCCTAATGGGAGTCAGAATTGCGGGATCAGCCACCGATTCTTGCGCAAGAGTTCTTAACCCTTGCGTAATTTTAGCGATGCGGGAAGCAGTGTCTATAATGGTCTGCAATGATTCCCTGAGTTTAGTTTTATCGACACCAACTTTCTTGGCGGTTTCTTTCGCCTGCTCTGCCAGCAACGAAATTACCGTAAGAGGGGTATTGATCTCATGTGCCACACCACCAGCCATCGTTCCAAGCGCTGCCAACTGAGCCGACGACATCATTGCTTTTTGCGTCGTGAAAAGCAGTTTTTCCGTGTGTTTTCGCTCAATCGCATAGCGGATGGAGCGCACCAATAGGTCGCCATTCACTTGCCCTTTGACCAAGTAATCCTGAACGCCTGCCTGCATCGCCTTCAAACCAAGGTGCTCGTCATCTAAGCCAGTCAATAAAATAAGGGGTAATTCGGGGAAAGTGGCTCGAGCTTTGAGAAATGTATCAGGTCCTTGACTATCAGGCAGTGAAAGATCGAGCAGTGCAATATCGAAGTGGCCATGCCTCAATTTCTCTAAACCAACCTCAAGCCTTTCGGTGCTGTCAGTTTCAAAGTGGCCAGGCCCTTCCGCAAGCATGGCGCGCATAAGCCGCGCAAATATTGCGTTGTCTTCTATCAACAAAACTCGAATCGGGGTGTTCACTGCCATACCTGTATAAAATACGCGAATTTCATTGTGGAATAAACCTCCCTAAAGTAAAATATTAAAATGATAAATGTTCTTGTTGTTGAGGACGATGCCATTGCTCGGTCGGTGATTTGCGCGATCATCAAATCGGGGGGCTACAACGCCATGGAAGCTGATGGTGGCGAGTCCGCGCTCCAAATTTGTGAAAACGCAAATGTAAAGATTGATCTTATTTTAACTGACTTCAAGATGCCCAACATGAACGGCGTAGAGCTAATAAAGCGGTTGCGAATCGACCATGCAGATATGCGGGCTGTGCTCATGTCTGGGTTTGCAAACGATACGGTAGACACAGAAGGTGGCAAAATGACAAACCTGCTTTTTATGCGCAAGCCATTCCTGCCGCAAGAGCTTCTTACGATGATCCGAACAGCTTTGAGCTGAGGCTTAGGCTTTGGGGAAACGCATCACGAATTTGGTATTGGCACTATTTTCGTCGAGAAACAGATCCCCACCATGGCCAGCCATTAGGCCGCGAGAAATACTGAGGCCAAGGCCCCACCCCTTTCCTATACCCTTGGTCGTGAAGAACGGATCAAAAATATGATCGGCGATTTCTTTTTCTATTCCCGTGCCACTATCTGTGACTGTAATTTCGACATGCTGTTCTCGATCAGATGCGCCAATTTCAATCCACTTAAGGTCACAGTGTTCGACGGCGTCTGCTGCATTAATCAAAAGACTTAGAAGCAAATGTGAGATTTCGTTCGCACGACAAGAGATACTTAGGTTTTCCGGAATGTGATAACCAACCCTGATATTGCTCTTCGCCAACCGGTATTTGCATAATAGAAGCGTGTTCTCAACGATGTTCAGAATAGGAGTGGGAACTGTGGGGTCTGCGATCGATTCTCGCGCAATTATCCTCAGGCCTTGCGTGATTTTAGAGATCCGCGAAACATTATCGACAATGGCCTGCAAGGATTTTATGATTTGAGCGCTATCGACGTCAGCTCGCTGAGTCGCTTCTTTAGCTTGAATGGCTAGCAACGAAATTACACTGAGTGGCGTGTTGATTTCGTGTGCAACCCCTCCGGCTAGTGTTCCGAGCGCTGCCAACTTCGCAGACGACATCATGGCTTTCTGAGTCGCGAAAAGCAATTTTTCGCCGCTTTTTCGTTCAATCGCGTAGCGAATGGATCGCACCAATAGATCACTATTCACCTGTCCCTTTACCAGATAATCTTGAACACCCTCCCGCATCGCTTTTACACCCAGCTCCTCGTCGTTCAAGCCAGTCAATAAAACAACGGGCAAGTCCGGAAAATTTCCTCGAACCTTGAGAAATGTCTCAGGTCCTTGGCTGTCGGGCAGCGAAAGATCGAGCAGTACGATATCGTAGGAACCTTGTCTCAGCTTCTCCAATCCATCGAGAAGCGTCTCGGCGTCTTCACACTCAAATTGGGTGGTCCCTTCCATGAGCATGACATGCAAAAGCCGCGCATCTCCAGGGTTATCCTCAACCAAAAGAACTCGAATTGGGGCGCTCATTGGTATGCCTCAGTTTCTTGGCAGCTTCACCAAATAAAACCAGTAGTTCTCCAAGCCCTTGATGATTTCAACAAAATGATCGAAGCCGATTGGCTTGGTAATAAAACTGTTGGCGTGCAGATTGTAAGTCATAAAAACATCTTCTTCTTCTTTTGAAGTTGTTAATATGATGACGGGGATTCGTTTCAAATTTTCATCTTCCTTAATTGTCGCGAGAACCTCTCTGCCATCTTTTTTGGGCATGTTTAAATCAAGCAAAATCATGTCGGGTCTTGGCGCACCGGTGTACTGGTCTCGCTTATATAAGAAGCTAAGCGCTTCTTCGCCATCTCCGACCAAATGAATTTTGTTTTTGATCTTCCACTCTTTAAACGCCTCCATTGTAAGGCGTGCGTCACCTGGACTATCTTCGGCCATCAATATCTGTATTTCTTGCTGTTGGTTCATGTGCTGTTTCCCTTTGGCATTTTTTTCGGGACAGAAAAGTAAAAGGTGGAACCGGTTCCGGGCTCCGACTCCACCCAAATATGGCCACCGTGGTTCTCTACGATCTTGCGGCAAACCGAGAGCCCAATGCCAGTTCCGGGATATACGCCCGATGTATGGAGTCGCTGAAATATCGTGAAAATTCTATTGAAATGCTCTTTAGCGATGCCGATCCCGTTATCTCTCACTGAAAATACCCAGTCGCCATTGCTCTCTTTGGCCGAGATATGAATTTTTTGCGAAACATCTTTTTTGCGATATTTAATTCCGTTCCCCACCAGATTTTGAAAAAGGCGTTCGAGTTGCCCATCATCGGCGATGATAGGTGGGAGCGGGTCATAGGTAACCACTGTCCCGCTTTCTTCAATCGCCATTTTCAAATTGGAAAGTGCCCGTTTGAGTACCTCTTCGGAATTAGTTTCAATGTGTTGTTTGCCTTGAGTGTCGATGCGCGAATAGTCCAAAAGATCATTGATCAGGCGTTTCAAACGCACTGCACCATCAACAGCAAAACCAATATACTCATCGGCATCTTTATCTAATTTGCCTTGGTATCGCTTGGAGATAAGCTGCAAATAGCTTGAAATCATACGCAGAGGCTCTTGTAAGTCGTGTGACGCGACATAAGCGAACTGCTGCAGTTCGCCGTTGGAACGTACTAGTCTTTTGGCTTGAATTTCAGTCAGCTGGTTGGCTTGCTCTAACTCCGCGGTGCGTTCCCAAATGAGGCGCTCAGTTTCTTTATTCACATTCTCAAGGCGCGCACGTCGAGCACAAATTTCTTGCATCTCGTGCTTGCTCTTAATGCAAACTGCTATCAAAAAGACGTCCTCAAATACCACCCATCCCGTGTGTTCCAACCAGCGCCAAGGGCTCGCGGCGACGACTCCATAGACCGATTGAGGCCAATACCACCCACGTAAAAAATGGTCTGCTGCAACGACGACGGTCGCAGTGATCAAGACTGGCCAGTCCCGGTAGAAAGCTAAAAATGCAAGAGAACCAAACACATGAAAATGCGTCTCGATGCGGCCTCCCGTGAGATGAATGAGCAGGGCCGACCAAAGCATTTGCGTAAACGCAATCAGGTGGCGCGTAAACACCCAGCCCGGCTGAAGCCATGCCATCGTGACCGGCAACGCCGTCAAAATTCCGCCCAGAAAAATGGCAGCCCACACGTGAATATGGATGTGGCTGACCTCTCCTTCCCATGCGCGCGGTGACACGACCAATGCACAGATGATTCCGAATATCCATTGTGCAATCATGAGGCCAGCAAACATATGATCTGTTCGCTTAAAAACGGCCAGCTGCATCTCTTGGAAAAACGCTGCTGACTGCTGCTCGGTGCTATTCTCAGTCTTCATATAAGGTGCAACCAAAGACAGGCGTTGTGCTGCGCGTTACTTTCTTGTCGTTGACAAACGAAATGACTGCGCTTTTTCCGAGATTATCACCATAGTGGCCTCTGGCACTCGTGATGCCGCCGCTAAAAACCAAGCGACCAAATACATCGTACAAGTTCACTTGGCCGGATGATTTTGCCCCGAAGCGCTTTGCTTCTATGCCGCCCTCGTCGAGCAGGGTTTGCACCCCTGGAATTGCCTTTGTGTCAGACCACAGTTTGGTTTCTGTCCAGTCTTCTTTCGGATTCTTGGGGCTGACAAAAAGAACATAAACGGTGAGTTTTCGATGCACTTTAGCGAGGATTTCGTTGAGTTCACCGGCAGTTGCCTGCGAGCAAGGACAATGTGGATGGGCAAATATGACCATAGTGGGCACCAACTTACTCAGACTGAGATGGCTGCTCTCAGGCCATGAACTTGGCGCTAAACCCGATTTCCCAGGGGTATTGGCGTAGTTCCAGAGTTGCAGCATCCCAAAGCCAACCAGGCAAAGCCAAAGCGGCGATATCAGGTAGATAATGGTACGTTTTTTCACGCGGGCAGCACCTTTGCCAGCATGTCAAATACTTGTTTCGCCGCAAACGGCTTCGCAAAAACAGCTTTTGCGCCTTTTTTGTAAAGCTCATCGTCGCTAAAATCGCTGAAGCCAGTCATCAACATGACAGGGATAGATAGTTTTGAATCTTGGACAGTACGAAGTAATTCTAGGCCGTCCATGATGGGCATCCGAACGTCTGACAAAATCACGTCGACATTTTGTTTACTTCTAATAATTTTCAGAGCTTCTTGACCGTCGCCAGCACCCACGGCCTTCATGCCTAACAATCGAAAGCTGTTAACAAGTATTTCGCATAGCGTCTCATCATCATCTACGACCAAGATGGTGGCTGGAGCATCTTCACCCATATTTAAATGATACTCTTTGATCTTGCTATAAGTCAATATTGCGGCCGTTGCAGGAAATAAACCTCCTCCGCTTTGTGTTGGTGTCGCTTATGAAACACACCACCCTCCCTTTCCTTGCTCTGATTGTCCTCGCCAGCGCATGCGAACCATCAGAGCCGCACGTCAACGCGCATTCATTTGCAAGATTCCAAAGACAATCAGCCCTGCCACATGCGCTCGATCCCCTCTCCGAGCTAGAGCTCGAACGCGGCGTAAGCACGCTTAAAAGCGCCAATCTCCTGGGCGATGGCTGGTACTTGCAAAGCATGAGCACGCTCGAGCCAACAAAGACTGCGCCGGGCACATATCCGAACGTGACCGCAACATCTCGCCAGGCACGCGCGGTGGTCCTGCACAGCCGTCAAAATGAGCGCTATGAGTGCGCGATTGATTTAGCTGAACAACGAGTCATATCGAAGACGCCCATCAAAGGCCAACCTGCGGTGCTGGATAACGAATATGACGAAGTTACCGCGGCCATGAAAGGCAATGCAGATGTCAAGCTCGCCATGGGACTGCGTGGAATCACCAACATGGACGATTTATTTGTCGATGGCTGGGCTCCAGGCGACCTCGCTGACGAAGGTGTAGATACCACCCACCGCCTTTTGCGCGCAGTCTTCTATTTGCGCCAAGATGCCACCAATCCTTACTCGCGCCCGATTGAGGGCATTACGGCGATTTATGATGTGACTTTGGGTCAAGTCGTGAAGGTGGAAGATTTAGGTGTTTTGCCAATTCCACCGCACAGGCAAGATTTCTTCAAAGTCGCGCATGACGCGCTCCCACCGCCGCCAGGATTTTCGCCAGATAACTCCCCGATCCAGGTGAATGGCAACGAGGTTGCGTGGGGCGGGTGGCGCTTTCGCTACCAGATGCATCCGCGCGAAGGGCTCGTGCTCTACAACGTTGGTCGCGTCGACAAGGGAGTTTTCCGAACCGTTCTCGACCGTGCTTCTCTCTCAGAAATGGTTGTGCCCTACTCGGATCCAAAGAAAAATTGGCGATGGCGCGCGGCATTTGATCAAGGCGACTATGGCATCGGCAATAACGCCAATTCACTTCTGCGCGGCGTGCATTTTCCCACCGACGGGCTTACCTTCGACGCGGTGATTGCTGACAACTTGGGCAATATTAAGAAAATGCCCCAGGTGGTTGCCATGTATGAGCGCAGCGGTGGAATTGCATGGTCACATTACGATAGCGATTCGAATCGAGTTGCCGCGCAATCGACAAAAGAGCTGGTGGTGCTCTTTGTGTTCACCGTTGGCAACTACGACTATGGTTTGCAGTGGATTTTTAAGCCTGACGGCTCCATCCAAATGCAGGCTGTATTGACGGGTATCATTTTGACCAAAGGTCACCAGATTCAAAAATGCGCACGATGCGCTGCCGCAGCAAATGCGAATGCGAATCGCCTCTCGCAGGGCGACCGATTTGGCACGGTAGTGGATAAAAATATTGTTGGCATTGCCCATCAGCACTTTTTCAACTTTAGGCTCGACTTTGCTGTGGATGGTGGCAAAAATAGTGTTGCTGAGATTGATTTGTCGAATCTAGAAAACCGCGATGAAAATCCACACGGCAACGCGTTTTTGTTGAATGAGCGCCTACTGACAACTGAAAAAGAAGCCGTACGCGATGTGAATCAAGCTGAAGCACGGCATTGGTGGATATTTAACCCGGAGAAAAAGAATAGTCTTGGGCATTTTTCTGGGTATGTGCTTGAGCCTGGCATGAATGCGAATTACTTTGCGCAGCCACATGCGCATACCTACGAGGCGGCGCCGTTTTTGCTGCATCCATTCTATGTGACCAAGTATGACGCAACCGAGATGCATGCGGCGGGGGATTATCCGAATCAGAATGAAGGTGATGGCATTCCGAAATGGATTGCATCGCGAGATACGTCTATCCTCGATGAGGATGTGGTCGTTTGGTATACGGTTGGGGTTACGCACCTGCCTTTTGCAGAGGATTGGCCAGTGATGCCAGCGGCGCGTGCCGGGTTTATCTTGAAGCCGATGGGGTTTTACGAGCATAACCCGACGCTGGAGCTGCAGGATTAGAATTCCCCCTTTGGAAAAGGGGGTAGGGGGATTTTAGGTTAAGCTTACCGAAAATCCCTCCCGACCTCCCTTTTTCAAAGGGAGGGGCTGAGCATCTGGCCGACTAGCTCGAACACATCTGGTGAAATACCCGGATGTGCTTGTATGCGCTCCAGCTCTGCGCGCATCAGCGCTTGCCTCTTCCCGTCAAAGCGCCGCCATTGCCCAAATGCACGCACAAGTCTAGCCGCAACCTGCCGATTAAATCCATCGACAGCAATCACCTGCTCCCCACAGAATCGATAGCCTTCACCACTGCTCTGGTGAAACATAAACGGATTGTTCATGCAAAACGCCCCAACCAACGAGCGCAAACGATTCGGGTTACGCGCATTGAAATCCGGGTGCCGCACAAGCCGCTGCACGTCAGCAAAACTCCCCGGCAGCGTCGACAATGCTTGCGCGCTAAACCAATAATCAATTACCAGATCCTCATGCTTCCATTCACGATAGAAATGCTCGAGCATCTTTGGCCGTTGATTGGCCTCCCAATTGGTCATCTCGCAGAGCGCAGCAAAACGATCGGTCATGTTATCGGCACCGTGATATTGCGTAACCACAAGCTCCAGCACGCTGCTCTCACGCAGAGACGACAAATAGTGCAAACAAGTATTTTTGAGCTTGCGGCTTCCAAACGCATCCACCCGATGATGCTCTTGATAGAGTCGATGCAACACATCGCGGTGAGCGCTGGCAATCTCACGCTTCAAGAGAACCCGCGCCTGATGGATCGCTTCCGGATCGATCACATCCATCTTCTGGGCAACAGATTCTGAAGACGGAACGCCAATCATCAACGCAAGAAAAGCTGCGTCATCTATTTTCTTGTTGAGGAAAAAACCAAACGCATCTTTCAAATCAACTTCAACCCGCGCATCTGCGCCCTTTTGCAACGCAAGCGCCAGATTGACAAGCTGCCTCGTCAGAATCTTCTGCCCCGCATCCCAAGCATTCACCGGATCCGAGTCATGCTTCATCAGCAACATTAAACTCTCTTTGGGCAAATCAGTGGCAAAGCGCACTGGCGCCGAGAAATTACGAAACAGCGATGGTACCGGTTTCGACTTGATGTCGGAGAACACAAACGTCTCTCGCTCTTTTGTAAGCTCGAGCACGCGCTCCTCCAAAAGCACCTTGCCGTCACCGTCTAGAAGCCCCATGCGCACAGGAATATGCATGGGCGCCGTCTTCTTTTGCGTGAGCGTCAACGCGTAGGTGTGCTTCGCAGCATCAAAGTCCTCGTGCACTTCGATATGTGGCGCGCCGGCTTGCGTGTACCAGAGCATGAACTGCGTGAGATCCTTGCCCGATGCGTCCGCCATCGCTTGCACAAAGTCTTCCTGCGTCACCGCTTGACCATCGTGTCGTTGGAAATAGAGGTCCATGCCTTTGCGAAAATTCTCCGCGCCGATCAGCGTCTTCAACATGCGCACAATTTCCGCGCCTTTTTGATAAACTGTGGCGGTATAAAAGTTGTTAATCTCCACAAAATGGTCTGGCCTTGGCGGATGCGCCGTTGGACCATCGTCCTCGGTGAACTGGCGTTGGCGCAAGTCAAGAACTTGGTCAATACGCTGCACCGCCTTCGAATAAATTGCCTGGGAAAATTCTTGGTCACGAAAAACCGTCAGGCCTTCTTTTAGGCAAAGTTGAAACCAGTCTCGACAGGTAACCCGATTGCCGGTCCAGTTATGAAAATACTCGTGGCCAATCACCGCTGCGATGTCTTGGAAAGCACCGTCTGTCGTTGTCTGCTTCGAAGCGAGAACGCGCGCGCTGTTGAAAATATTGAGGCCCTTATTTTCCATGGCGCCCATGTTAAAATCGCGCACTGCAACGATGTTGAAATTGTCGAGGTCGCACTCGAGGCCGTAGGCTTCTTCGTCCCACTTCATCGCCTGCTTCAAGCTATGCATACCATGGTGGCACTTCTCGACGTCCTTCTCGTCTGCATAGATAGCCAAATTGACGGTTTTCCCGGAGCGTGTCTTGAACGTGTCTTGCAAAGCCCCGAGCTTGCCGGCTACAAGCGCGAAGAGATAGCATGGCTTCGGGAACGGGTCTTCCCAGGTCACGAAGTGACGATTGTCTGGTAATTCTCCGCTGGCGACTCGATTCCCGTTGGAGAGCAAGACGGGGCAGCTGATCTTATCTGCATTAATGGTGACCCGATAGGTCGACATGACGTCAGGGCGATCGTAGAAATAGGTGATGCGGCGAAAGCCCTCGGCCTCGCATTGCGTGGAGAAGATGCCTTTCGAAACATAGAGGCCTTCGAGCCAGGTGTTTAAGTGAGGCCGGATGCGATTGTGGACTTCGAGCGTAAAAGAAGCAGGAGGGGCAAACACCGTCAGTCGATTTCCCTCAACCCGATATTCTTGCGCAGTGAGCTCCCGGCCATCAAGAATGAGTTTTTGTAATTCCAGCTCTTTGCCGTCGAGCACCAAGTCGCTTTTTTTCGAATTTCTGGCTTCGAAGCTTAGAATCGACTTCACGTCCGTGAAGTCTTCTCGCAGATCAAAGCGTAAATCAACATGCTTGATGGTGTAGGGGGTTTGCTGGTAGTCCTTGAGGTAAATCACCTTGGGCGCTGTCGTCATCAAAGCTCCTTCTTTTTGCAATCGGGAGCGTTATACCGAGAAGCGCATGAGATGGCCAGGCTATTCTACGCACGGACGGTTATGGGTATGGACAAAAGTGGTTGTAGCAGCCGTAGTAAACTTTATTGCATGGATTAAAGCAAAGTTCATAGCATGTGCCAATATTGGCTGCGCTGTTTTGTCGCAAAGAGTTCACGCAAACTTCCGCAACAATACCTGCTTGTGCTCGGTTGCAATACCCGCTGTCAATACACTGCTGCGCTGTCATAACTGGCGGCGAAGAAGCAAGGTTACCACTGCCGCCGCACCCGACAGTGCTGAGGGCGACCAAGAAAACAAGGACCAAGAACGCTTTGGAGCATCTTTTTGACATGAAGACATGATAACAACTTCTGTGCAATAAAGCAAAATTCATGGGATTGACTTATCCCGAAAAAAAACCCAAATAGCACAAATGATTATACGTCCAATAATTGCAATCTTAATTGGCCTCTTTTTCGCCAATCCAGCGTGGGTGCAAAACAACACTCAGTCCGACGCCAGTGAGTCGTGCGGCATACGTTTTACCAGGGATGCACTCTATTGGAATTTCATCCCAGCGACGGTCTCCCTCGTGAGCATCTGCGCACATGGGTGCTGCAGAAAGGATGACCAGCAATCTGCGCTGCTAAAGGCGGGGATGGCCGCGGCTGGAACAGACATTCTTTTGCAGATTGTCGCAGATATTGGCGTTGGACTTGCCACTCGGAACAGCGACGTGAAAGATGATTCTTGTGTAGTTCCCATGGCTCGAACCTTTGCTATTACAGAATGGGCTCTCACTGTTCCGATCGTTGCTGGGCTTGCCTATTTAGGCCATCGACGCTCCTTTGGGATTAAATTTGCAATGTTGTTTGGCCTTTTCGCCAGCCAGATTTACAACGCTGCATGGTATACGTCGAAGGCCACGTCCTAAAACCCGAGCGCCGCCTTACGCTCTTCCGCACCCGGCACAGCCGCCTGCTTCTGCGTGATGTTCGGCAGATTAGGCGCCCTCTCGGCGTTGAGCTTAATCCACTGCAGTTTGTCTTCCGGCAAGCTGCCTTCATCATGAATGGCCTCGACCGGACACTCAGGCTCGCAAGCGCCACAATCGATGCATTCGTCGGGATTAATATAGAGCTGCTCGCCATCACCATAAAAACAATCCACCGGGCAAACAGAGACGCAGTCCGTAAAGCGGCATCCTCGGCAATTATCTGTGATTACAAACGCCATTTTATTCCCTCATCGTTACAATGCGCTTCCTAGCAGATGCGCCCAAATACGTCATCTTGTTATTGACACTTAGGCGTTTTCCTGGCGTCATGATCAACCATTCTTTAATCTTTTGGATTCCATCATGCTCGATAGCAAACAGCGCGCCCACTTGAAGGCGCTGGCGCACCCGCGTAAGCCCGTTGTTCTTGTGGGAAAAAAGGGACTTTCCGATAATTTGATCAAAGAGGCCCTAGGCGCTCTTTTGGCGCATGAGCTCATCAAAGTCCAGTTTCAAGAATCGGCTTTAGAAGAGATGGAGTCCATCTGTCAGCAGCTGGCATTGGATCTGGATGCAGAGATTGTGGAAACACGCGGGCATGTCGTGACGTTCTACAAGAGTCATCCGGAAAATCCCCGCATTTCTCTCAAATAGCAACGGAGCGCACTCTCCCATGCGAACTTTTTACCCCCCTGTTGAGCCCTATAACACCTTTCGTTTGCCGGTTTCCAATATCCACACGCTTTACGTCGAGGAAGTGGGCAACCCACAAGGCTTGCCGGTTGTTTTTGTACACGGCGGACCTGGGGGTGGTTTGGAACCCACCCAGCGTCGCTATTTTGACCCAGCAAAATGGCGCGTGATTTTGTTTGACCAAAGAGGCGCCGGGAAAAGCGCCCCGAGGGCATCTCTTGAAGAAAATACCACTTGGGATCTGGTAGCTGATATGGAGAAAATCCGCGCCCACCTGGGTATTGAAAAGTGGCACGTGTTTGGCGGTTCCTGGGGGAGCACCCTCAGCTTGGCTTACGCCCAAACGCACCCGGAGCGCGTGCGCGGGATGGTCGTCCGAGGAATTTTTCTCGTGCGTCAATCGGAGATCGATTGGTTTTATCAGCAGGGTGCAAGCGACATTTATCCTGACGCGTGGGAAGACTTTGTACGCCCTATCCCTGAAAATGAACGTCATGATTTTCTCGCCGCGTATCACAAGCGCCTGTCGAGCTCCGACGCAAATGTTGTGAGAGAAGCAGCCGAGGCATGGAGCGTTTGGGAAGGACGTACATCTAAGCTGCTACCAGATTCAGCGTTGGTCAGACAATTTGGCGCAGATGAATTCGCATACACATTCGCGCGCATCGAGTGTCACTATTTCTACAACAAGGGCTTTATGCCAGAAGATGGTTGGCTATTGAAAAACGTCGAGAAGATTCGCCACATTCCGGCCTATATTGTACAGGGCCGTTACGATATGCCGTGCCCGGTGCGAAGCGCATGGGATTTGCACCGCGCTTGGCCGGAAGCTAACTTTACCATCGTGCAAGACGCAGGCCATGCAGCATCGGAGCCTGGTACCACCAATGCGTTAATCACCGCTACCGACGAATTTGCAGCCCATGCGTTCTAAAAAACTTCACGGCATCTTCATCGCATTTAGAGTCGCTGCACACATATTCTATATGTCCATTGTGCAGCTCCTTGATGCGCTCTTGGGACGGCTATCAATCCCGTCGGTCGATGCGCGCGTTCAGCAGTTTGCCCAAGGTGTGCTGCACATTACCCGCACGCGGGTGAAAACCTCCGGTGTGTCGCACATCGACAAAAGCCAGTCTTATGTGTTCATGTCGAATCATCAGTCTGTGATCGACATCCCGGTTTTGTTTGCAGCTATTCCGAACTCTTTTCGCATGATGTTCAAAAGCCAATTACAGCGCGTCCCCATTTGGGGGCGGGCCATGGAAAAAGCAGGGTTCATTCCCATCGACAGAAAAGATCGTTTTAAAGCCATACAACAACTCGAGGTTGCCAAACAGAGTCTCAAGAAAGGTGTTTCCATCTGGATTGCTCCCGAGGGCACACGCAGCAGAACACTAGAGCTTGGGCCATTTAAGAAAGGCGGGTTCCATACCGCCATTTCTCTGCATATCCCCATTGTTCCCGTCTGGATTGAAGGAGCTGCCAAAGTCGTCAAGCCCGATTCAATTGTTGTGCACAGTGGGCTGACCGTAAGCGTACGTATTGGCAAGCCCATTGATACTGTGGGATATGACAAGAGCAACCTAACAAAACTGATGGAACGCGTCAGGCACGAGATGCTGGAGCTTTCGCATGATCGCTGAGGTCAATCACGAGCGCATTCCGAATAACGTTCATCTTTCGAGCGATAAGCGTCTGCAACGCGCTCTCGAAGGTTGGCAGCCCAATTTTGCCAGCTGGTGGGGCGACATGGGGCCTGAGGGCTTTCAGCAAAAAGAAATTTATCTGCGTACCGCTATAGGCGTAGATGCCAATGGATGGGCGCAATTTGATTACGTGAAGATGCCAGATTATCGCTGGGGAATTTTTCTTGCAGCGCCCACGGAGAACCGCACGATTCCTGGTGGCGACCTTGCTGGAAAGCCTGTGTGGCAAGAGATACCGGGTGAACATCGCAATAGTTTGCGCCGTTTAATTGTCACGCAAGCCGATACCGAGCCAGCATCGGTGGAACAGCAGCGCCTCCTCGGAAAAACCTGCCCTTCGCTCTATGACTTGCGTAACTTGTTTCAGGTGAACGTTGAAGAGGGGCGGCACTTGTGGGCGATGGTTTATTTGCTTCATAGCTATCTTGGCAAAGATGGACGTGAAGAAGCTGATGCGCTTTTGGAGCGCCGAAGTGGCAATCCCGACAAGCCGCGCATTTTGACGACGTTTAATGAACCGATTTCCGATTGGCTCTCGTTTTTTATGTTCACCACTTTTACGGATCGCGACGGTAAATTTCAACTCTTGAGCCTGGCTGAAAGCGGCTTTGATCCGTTGTCGCGCACTTGCAGGTTTATGTTGACCGAAGAGGCGCATCATCTGTTTGTTGGGCAAACCGGTGTGCAACGTGTGATCAAGCGCACTGCTGAGCTTATAAATCGATATGATACCGAGGACATTGCCAAATATGGCGGTGTGCCATTGGTGATTTTGCAAAAATACATCAACTTCTGGTATTCGAGTTCGCTCGACTTGTTTGGCTCGGAGCAGAGTTCGAATGCGGCGAACTATTTCGCGGCTGGTCTCAAAGGGCGTGCGCATGAGGCCAAGCATTACACGGAGCACATGGCTAACCAGGACACGTACGCACTCACGACGCTGCAAAATGGCAAATTGGGTGAACTTGCAGTGCCGCTTCGCAATGCGATGAACGAGGTTTTGCGTGACGACTATATTGCTGACAATGAGAAGAGTTTGGAGAAGTGGAATCTTGAGTTGGCCAAGCATCATATTGACTACAAGCTAGCGCTGCCGAGTAAGCGATTTAACCGCACGGTTGGGATTTATAGCGAGCATCACTATGGGCCTGATGGTATGCCATTGTCACGTGCGGAATTTGAGGCGCAGCGAAGTTTTTGGTTGCCGACGAGGGAAGATAGAGAGCATGTGCATTCGTTGATGCAACAAGTTGTGGCGCGTGGAAAGATGGCGGGGTGGATTGCGCCGCCGCTGAAGGGCATTAATGCGTTGCCTGAGGATTTTGAATACGTGCGGTTGTGAGACCGCCCCTTTGGGGCTCTAGGGCCGAGAGACAGAGAGGGGTGTCGCCCACGCATTTCACCCAGGCCATAGCGTGCGACGAAACGCCGCCCGCGTCAGCCTGGGCTGTTGCACCGATGCGCCCTGGAGGGCGCGTAAAACGCTTCATCGTATCCCCAAAGATGACTATTGCCTGTGTTCTTCGCGCCCGCCAGGGCGCATCGGTGCAACAGCCCAGGAGAACATGGGCGTCGTCCGACGACGCACATGGTGGCCTGGGTGAAATGCGTGGGCGACACCCCTCTCTGTCTCTCGGCCCTAGAGCCCCAACGGGGCGTGCTTTAGTTGCCGAGACAAATAAAGCAACAACAGCGACGCAAGAAGCAATGCTCCCACCCCCGTGTGCATAACCACCAGCGGGACAGAACGCACAGTCGCAACAGTTGCCAAGCCAAGACCGATTTGCACAATCACGAGCGCACTCGGGATGATGGCCATTCGCCCATCCTCTCGAAACGTTTTAACCGAGGTCATAAACACCAACGCAGCCACAGCATAGCCAACCAAGCGGTGCAGCATATGCATCTGTCCGAGATGCCACGACGGCCAAAATGTGGGGCCGCAGGAAAGCCAATCGTCGCCACAGGCTAGACCGGCGCCTACGTGGCGTATCATGCCGCCGAGGAGGATTTGTAGGAGGACGGCGAAGAATGCGACTAGCACGAGTGTCGATGGTCTACCCTCACCCTGCCCTCTCCCGCTGGGCGGGAGAGGGTTTCGGAGGCGGACGGCGATGTAGATGAGGAGGCAGAAGAATGTCATGGCGGTGACGAGGTGGATTGTTGATAATGCGGCGTTTAGGCCGAGGAGGACGGTGACGCCGCCGAAGACTCCCTGGAGTGCGACTAAGAATACAGCAAGTAAGGTGAGGCGACGTGTGACTTTGTCGGTCGTTTTATTTAGCCACGTCCATAGGGCTAGCACGAGCGTGAGCATTCCTACCATCGATGCCCAGAGGCGATGGCCGTGTTCATACAACACGCCGCCCGTCATTTCGGGGAATAATTCGCCATTGCAGGTCGGCACGAAATACCAGTCTGGGCATGCGAGCGACGCGCCCATGGGATTGACCAGGCCGCCAATGAGTAGGAGAATCCAGGTGGCTAGGACGGTAAAAATAGAGAAATAGAATAGCTTCATAATAGCCATGTTCGTGCAGCAATTTCTGCACTTGCCAATAGGGGTAGCAGCCGCTAGGCACGCTGCCACAATATGATTGTTGCTTGTGTTCTTCGCCCCTGCCAAGGGGCACCGTTGCAACAGCCCAGGAAAACATGGGCGTAGTCAGACGCACATGGTGGCCTGGGAAAAAGGTGGCAAACAACACCTCTCTCCCCCTCCTCATTCACGCCCTGGGAAGGGCAGCGGATTGCGAAACGGCGATCACGTTACAAGATCACGTTCATCAAAAGAAATCCCATGTCGCGTAAGCAACGCTCTCAGTTCTTCCTGAAAATTCCATTTGCGATGATGCGCACGCTGTTCCTGAATATATCGGCGCACACATGGTACTTGCGATTGACTGACAGAAAATACGCCATATCCGTTCTGCCATGCAAAAAGCTGGAACTCAGTTCCTTTGGTCTTGATCCATTTTGAGGAACCTGACTTAATCTTCTCTGCCAAACTTGCCAGAGTCAATGTGCGAGGCAAATGAACAAGCATATGGACATGGTCTTCGATGCCGCCAACTTCATGCACATCTGCCCCTTCCCTTCGAGAAATAGCCGACATATATGCATGCAAATCGCTGCGAATGGCATCAACAATGAATTCTCTCCTGCCTTTTGTGCTGAAGACAAGATGGATATTTACGCAGGCGTGAGATTGGACCACGATCGACCTCCACGGTTTTTTTATGGGGATGCTGGGGTTTTTGGCCTGAATGACCTGTCACTACCCGCTGCCCTTCCCAGGGCGTGAATGAGGAGGGGAGAGAGGAGAGGGCTGTCGCCCACGCGTTTTACCCAGGCCACCATGTGCGTCGTCGGACGACGCCCATGTTCTCCTGGGCTGTTGCACCGATGCGCCCTGGCGGGCGCGTAAAACGCTTCATCGTATCCCTAAAGATGACTATTGCCTGAGTTCTTCGCGCCCGTGAGGGCGCACCGGTGCAACAGCCCAGGCTGACGCGGGCGACGTTTCGTCGCACGCTATGGCCTGGGTGAAACGTCTCGACGCACATGGCGGCCTCTGTCAACGCATCGCAGATTGCGTCGCCGCAAAACTCTTTAACCGTTCCAACACCAATTCACGCTGCCTCGCAAGCACCTGCCTCTCCAGCCCGGCAGTCGCTTCAATTCTTCTCTGCAAAATCGACGCCAACCGTGCATCTTCCCCAAGCTCATCAAGACACTCCAGCAATTCCCCAAACGCCTCCCTGTCCGATGAATCGATCTTAATGAGCTCCTCAAACGCATCCGCCGCAGATTTCAAGTCGCCCTTGCAAAAACGCAACGCATGACCTAGCTGCAACCGCAACGCCCGCGCACGTTCCGGTGGCACATGTGCAATGCACAAACGAAGGGCATCCGTCATCGCATCGTAGCGTTCGCTATCACGAAGCGTCGCAAGCAACTCATCTTGAAATTGCAGGTCTTGCACCAGCCACTGTTTGACAATTTCCAAGCGATTCAACCATTGCGCATGCGAGGGCTTTCCCTCCACCAAATGACGCAACGCCTCAGGGCGCAAAACGCCTCGCAGTTCGACATTTTCGCACGCTTTTTTGGCAAGAAGATAAAGCTCTCGATGCTCCTCGGCACGTGGGATATCGTCGCGTCGCTGTATTCTCGATAGCGCAAGTTGCTGTCGCTCGTAAATCGCGCTTGCCTCTTCACTGCTCACAAGGCCCAGCAAGGTATCGCATGTCTCACTGACCAGCTGCTGATTTTCCTCCTGCTCAGCAATTTCGATGATCGTGCGAAGAAGTGAGGCAGGATGTTCGCTGTTGAGCGCAGCCTGACGATATAGGATCAGCGCCAACTTGCGTTTATGTAAAAACGTAAGACAAATATCACCCGCCTCTTCAAGATAACGGGCCGCTTGCCCTGCGCGCGACATCGCGAGTAGCTTACGCACCCGAAGACGCCGATGTCGCCATTCATCCTGGGCTATGCTCGGTGGCTCTAACATGCGAAAGTGTTCCTATATGGCCCAAAAAGTCGTGCAAGGGGATGGGGTATTGCCCCGAAAAACAGGCATCACACATGCCCGTGGTCTTGCCCCGAAAACGATGGGTCATTTTTGCACGATTCACCGCTTCGTGTAAACCCGCAACGCTCAAATAGCCAATGCTATCCACCATCAGGTATTTTGCAATCTCTTCAAGCGTGTGCGTTGCGGCAATGAGCTCCGAGCGCTTCGGCGTGTCAATGCCGTAGAAGCACGGATTGGTCGTTTGCGGTGCAGCAATGCGCAGATGCACTTCTGTTGCCCCGGCTGCACGCAGCATTTTTACAATCTTACGACTTGTTGTTCCACGCACAATGCTGTCATCTACCACCACCAATCTTCGCTTTTCCACGACCTCTGTAACTGGGCTTAATTTTAGCCGCACACCAAAATGTCGAATGCGACTTTCTGGCTCGATAAAAGTACGCCCGACATAGTGATTGCGAACGAGCCCCATATCAAAAGGCAAATTGCTCGCTGCCGCATAACCCATGGCAGCAATTATACCACTGTCTGGCACAGCGATGACCACATCAGCATCGGCGGGAGCTTCGCTGGCTAACTGCCGCCCCATCTCTTTGCGAGCGGCATGCACAGACAATCCAAACACTTCGCTGTCTGGCCTCGAGAAATAAACGTGCTCGAAAATGCACTGCGCTTTTTTTCCTAATGCAGCATCAGATAACATCTTGGAGCGAACGCCATTGTCATCGATGATAACCATTTCACCAGGATCTATCTCGCGCACAAATTGCGCGTCGACCAAATCAAATGCGCACGTCTCCGATGCCAGAATATAACCTTCTTTGAAGCGCCCCAGCACCAACGGGCGCACACCCCAGGGATCGCGCACGCCTATCAACTGGCCGGAACCAAGCACGCAAAGCGAATAAGCTCCCCGAACACGATCGAGTGCCGCGATCAGTCTGTCTTCGAGCGCAGGAGACTTATCTCTTGCAACGAGGTGACAAATTACTTCTGTATCAGACGTCGTGTGAAAAATCGCGCCCTCATTCTCGAGCGTAAGCCTGATACTATCGGCATTCACCAAGTTGCCATTATGGGCCACGGACAAGTAACCCTTGCCGGTTTTGGTCAAGATGGGTTGTGCATCTTGCAAGCCCGACGAGCCTGCTGTGGTATAGCGCACGTGGCCGATGGCCAAGCTGCCGGTCAGGGTCTCTAGTGAGCGCTCATCAAATACATCTGCGACTAGACCTGCGCCCACCTTACGATGCAAATTGATGCCATCCCACGAGACAATACCCGCGGAGTCTTGACCGCGGTGCTGCAGCGCGTAGAGCGCAAGATAAGTCAGCTTGGCTGCTTCTTTGTTGCCAAAAATACCGACGACGCCACAATGATCGCGAAATCCGTCTTTTTCCCCCCTTTGGAAAAGGGGGTAGGGGGATTTTTCTTGAGGCAACCGATCGGAAAAATCCCCCCAGCCCCCTTTTTCAAAGGGGGAGTCTGGTTTTTCTCGATGGGCTCGCAGATCATCCATTTGTCACGACACCAATTTCTCGAAGGAGAATTTCTACAGGCAAAGCGCTCTCGAGTTGCGGCAATTTTTCTCGAGGCAAAGACAACACGATTTGTGGATATCTATCTGGCAATTCCTCCGAGATTAATTGCGTACCAAGTTTATTTCTTGAAGCCATTTCCGTCACTGCCGACAACAAACCTTCGGGACCAGCGTGATGCGCGCAGGTAACAATTCCTTCCTGAACGGCAAAGCGAATCGCGTCAGCGAGAGGTTTTGCATCTCCAGAGAGATGCATAATCAAGTCGCCTGCCTGCTCAAAGAAATTAACTGCCCTCCGCGCCGGGTTTTCATGAAGACCAACCACCGCAATCGCAGGTGTGGGATAGATTGGCTTGCCATCTGTCTCGTTGTAAAGACTCACATTACCCGACACCACGGGAAGCCCAAAAAGCTTCGCAGCGTCGGCGATTCCTTCGATACCAGCCACGAGCTGCCCCATCCCCTGCTCCGTCTCCGGAGAGCCGTAGTTGAGACAATCCGAAATCCCAATCGGTGTCGCCCCCACGCACGACACCCGGAGCACGCCCGACGTAAGCGTGCGCATAGCACCCTCGCGTGGCTCCCGCGCGCATGCTTCTTCGTCGCACAACAACACCAATGCAACTGCTTTTTGTGAACCTGGAATTTGCACAAGCGCAGCATCTGCTTCCTGGCCATCGACTAGAGTCCCCAGCCCAATGTGGCGGTCATACTGCTCATACACCCAAGTCTTGTCTACTTTGTCGAGCGTTGCCGTGGGCGTATAAATTGGCTGCGGAACTTTCCATGGTCGCTCATACACCGGAGCGCCTTCGGTCAATGCAACAGCGGGGAGTACCGCCTGAACATCACCGTGCCAAAAAAGTTGCACCAGCCCGTCACTGGTGACTCTTCCAACTTCTACGCAGTCAAGATCCCAGCGCGTAAAAATCTGTACAATACGCTCTGCTTTGCCTTCTTCTACCACCAGCATCATGCGTTCTTGACTTTCCGAGAGCATAATCTCGTACGGCGTCATACCCTCCTCACGCATCGGCACTCTGTCGAGATGCAAAGCCATGCCGGTCCCTGCACGCGCCGCCATCTCGAAGCTCGAGCACGTTAAGCCAGCCGCACCCATATCTTGGATGCCAACCAGTAAGTCTTCTGCAAAGCACTCTTGGCATGCCTCGAGCAGCAATTTTTCTTTGAATGGATCGCCCACCTGCACGGTTGGTCGCGCAACTTCTTTGGCATCGCTAAAGGAATCGGATGCCATGGTAGCGCCATGAATGCCATCGCGTCCTGTCTTCGCACCGACGTAAAAAACCAAATTGCCAACACCCTTAGCGGCACCAAAATAGATTTTGTCGTGCTTCAACACACCGATGGCAAAAGCGTTCACCAAAATGTTGCCGTTGTAACAGGACCGATGCGCAACATCGGACATCACCGTTGGCACGCCAAAACAATTACCGTAGTGGGAAATTACATCGACAACGCCGCGCAGTAAACGCGGTGTCTTGGGATGCGCTGCATCGCCAAAACGCAAAAGATTCATGGCGGCAAATGGCCTTGCGCCCATGGTAAAAATGTCCCGAAGAATCCCGCCCATGCCTGTCGCAGCACCTTGAAATGGCTCGATGAAACTCGGGTGATTATGACTCTCTACTTTGAAGGCAACGGCAAGGCCATCGCCTACGTCGATCACACCGGCGTTTTCTCCCGGGCCCACCAGCACACGTTCGCCCGACTTGGGCAGTTTTTTGAGATGGATTCTGCTCGACTTATACGAGCAATGCTCGCTCCACATCGCAGCAATAATTTCGCGCTCCAACGCATTTGGCTCTCGCCCGAGCAATATTTGTGCGTGATGAAGTTCTTCTGTTGTCAACGACATCAGCCACCCCCTCGGAGAGCCACCAATATTCTGAACCCATCGGTGCCACCTAGCCTATTTTCTGAAAAGCGCTCCGGGTGGGGCATCAACCCAAGCACATTGCGTTTTGGACCGCCAAAAATACCGGCGATGCTCAGCTGTGCGCCATTCACGACGCTATTTCCATGCGTATCTTTTTCTCGATAGCAGAGTGCTATTTGATTGTTATCTTGCAACATTTGCAGGGTTTTTTCGTCGGCGAAGTAGTTGCCTTCCCTGTGGGCAATCGGCAAACGAATGGCCTCATCGCGCGTGTAGGAAGACAGCAAACCCGCGCCACCGCCAGTCACTTCAAGCTCGACGCGTTTGCAGACAAACTTGCCATGATGATTGGGCAACAATGCTCCGGGCAAAAGCCCCGCTTCGCACAAAATCTGGAA
>Ga0207042_1022_pt1 | contig 42679 bp, 26 predicted proteins | sample Alteio_BWMinCont_70_FD_153310 | JGI IMG/M metagenome (GOLD analysis project Ga0207042, IMG submission 153310) | Enriched cells from forest soil in Barre Woods Harvard Forest LTER site, Petersham, Massachusetts, United States -... | ecosystem: Environmental > Terrestrial > Soil > Temperate forest >... | reverse complement strand
GGGGTGATGTTTATTGAGCCACAGTTCTTTGATATTTTTAAATCAAGCTGGCTTGCCGGGAGGCCATCGGCGTTAAAAAACCCCGACATGGTGGTTATCGATAAAAGCAGCGCCATAAAATATTTCGGCGACTGGAAAAACGCGATGGGTAGAACGCTGAAAATGGATAATGTTTTAACGCTGAAAGTGGCAGGGGTTATAAACGATGCACCATCAAATTCAGATTTTCCGTTAAAAGTGCTTGTATCCTATATTACCTGGAAGCAACATCCAAAGGAGTATATGTATTTCAACAACTGGAATGAGACCAGCAGCAACCACCAGGTGTTTGTGGAATTTCCCGCCAAGGTGACGCCACAAACAGTTGATCGGCAATTCGCCAATTTTTCATCTAAACAATTCAAAAGCAGAACAAGTGGTAAAAGGGCATTAATAGCCCAACCACTCGCTGCAATGCACTTTGATACCCGTTATGGTGATACGCTGGGCGATCACCAAACCAGCATGGCCACGTTACACACGCTGTCATTTATTGCCATACTCATAATCATAATGGCGTCTATCAATTTTATAAATCTCTCCACCGCACAGTCTGTTGGCAGGTCAAAGGAGGTTGGTATCCGCAAAGTATTGGGCAGTAGCCGGGGGCAACTGATTATACAGGTAATAGGCGAAACGACTATCGTCGTATTGCTTGCCGTTGTACTTGCTGTTGGGGTGGCCCAAATCGCGCTGCCCTATCTTAAAAATATTGCCAGTGTGCCTGATAATATCGGTCTTTTTAATACCGGCATAATGCTGTTCCTGGCAGCCGTAACGCTCACAGTTATCGTATTGTCCGGCATCTATCCTGCGCTGGTGGTTTCGGGTTTTAAACCAGTGCTGGCGTTGAAAAATAAGATCAATGCCGCGTCTATCGGCGGCATTCCGCTGCGCAGAACGCTTGTTGTGGCGCAGTTTGCCATATCGCAGTTGCTCATCATCGGTACGGTTATTGCTATCAGGCAGATGAATTTTGTAAACAATGCCGACCTGGGCTTCGACAAAGAAGCCGTTTTAATTGCACCCGGCTATAACGATAGTATTAGCCTACGCAAAATGCAGGCCTTTAAACAACAGATGCTGCAGTTACCGGGTGTTCAATCAGCAAGCTTTTCTTCAGACGCACCGTCGTCTGACAACAATAGTTCCACAAACTTTTACTTCAATCACTCAAAGAAAGACCCTGGTTTCGATGTCTACCTGAAAATAGCGGATGCCGACTACTTCAAAACATTTGGCCTGCATTTTGTTGCCGGTAAAGGCTACGAACCCGCCGACACAATGCGGCAGGCCGTGATCAACCAGACACTAATGCAAAAACTGGGCATCAAACGACCTGAAGACGCGATAGGTAAAACAATAAGCTTTGGTAGAAGCTCCTGGGCTTCTATCACAGGTGTAGTAGAAGATTTCAAAACCAATTCCCTGCGTGAAGTGGTGAAACCCATTGTTATCTACCCCCAAAAAGCATTTGAATCAAATATTGCTGTAAAAATCCAAACCAAAAATTTGTCCTCAACAGTAGCAGCGGTTCAAAAACTTTGGGAAACTACCTATCCCGAGTACGCCTATAGCGGCTTTTTCCTGGACGATAATATAGCTAAATTTTATAAGCAGGAAAACCAATTGGCCCTGGTTTATAAACTATTTGCCGCCATCGCCATTTTCATATCCTGCCTGGGATTGTACGGCCTGATAAGCTTTATGGCAGTACAACGAACAAAAGAGGTAGGTATCCGCAAAGTGTTAGGCGCTTCGGTAAGCAGTATTGTACTCCTTTTTTCGAAAGAGTTTATGGTATTGATAACTATAGCGTTTGTGATTGCCGTGCCTGCAGCATGGTATATTATGAGCGGCTGGCTGCAAAACTTTGCTTACCGTATATCAATAAACGTATGGATATTTATAGCAGCTATTGCGGTATCTGTTATAATTGCCTGGTTAACTGTAGGATATAAGGCAATAAGGGCAGCTTTGGTTAACCCGGTGAAGAGTTTGAGGAGTGAGTAACGTGCAACCCCCACTTAAATCCTCCCCCGGTTGGGGGGGACTTTGAGAAGGTACTCGGAAACAGTTTTAAGAGAAGAGATTGATAAAAACGAAACGAAATCAAAAAGTCTCCCCAACCGGGGGAGATTTAGAGGGGGCTGAACCCTAATGTTACCAATGACCCAATGACCAATGACGCGAAGCAAATGACCCAATGACCAATGACGCGAAGCAAATGAACCAATGACCAATGACCGAAGCAAATGACCCAATGACTAATGACCAAATAAAATGATTAAGAACTACATTAAAACCACCCTCCGCAGCCTGTTAAAGAACAGGGGCTACAGCTTTTTGAATATTACGGGACTGGCAATTGGTATTACCTGCGCCTCGCTGATATTGTTATGGGTGCAAGACGAAATGACCTTTAACCACAACTTTGCCAAACGCGATGTGCTGTATAAAGTGTACGAGAACCAAACCTATGAGGGTAAGGTAAGCACTTTTGTCGGCACTCCGGGGCCGATGGCAAAGGCGATGAAGGCTGAAATACCCGGTATAAAAAATGCGGCGAGGATGACGGGTGACGGCGGGCAGCTTTTTGTGCTCGGCGACAAGTCGATCACCGAACAGGGCAACTATGCGGACGCGGAGATATTTTCGATGCTGCAGTTGCCTTTCCTGGAAGGCTCGGGGGCTAATGCCTTTCGGCAATTGCATTCGGTGGTGATCAGCAAAAAAATGGCCAGAACTTTTTTTGGCGATGCCGACCCGATGGGTAAAGCATTAAAACTGAATAATACCGACGATTATATCGTAACAGGGGTATTTAAAGATCTGCCTGAAAATTCGACTTACCAGTTTCAATGGCTCGCGCCGATACAAAACGTAGATCACCAGCAACCGTGGATGACGATATGGGAGGCCAACTGGGTGCGAACCTTAGTAGAACTGGAACCCAATGCCAGCCTGGCAGCTGTAAATAAAGCCCTTTCGCATTACATTCCGTCAAAAACAAAGCCGGGCAATACTAACATTTGCTTTTTGTTCGGGATGAGCGACTGGAACCTACGCAACAATTTCACCGATGGCAAAATGCAAGGCGGCCGGATCCAGTACGTCAAGACCTTCTCGTTTATCGCCTGGATCATTTTGCTCATCGCATGTATCAACTTTATGAACCTTTCGACAGCACGGTCGGAGCAGCGCGCGAAAGAAGTCGGCGTACGTAAAGTAATGGGAGCGGGGAAGGGCAAACTCATCGGCCAGTTTATCGGTGAGGCTGTGATCATGTCGTTTATTTCGGTATTGGTGGCCGTGGGGCTCATTTACCTGGCTATGTCTTCGTTCAACAACATGGTGCAAAAGCAGTTATCGGTTGATCTTTTCCAGCCGGCGCATATGGCTTACTTGATCTCGATCAGCCTGATAACAGGGTTATTGGCAGGTAGCTACCCGGCGTTTTATTTATCGTCGTTCAACCCTATATCGGTTTTGAAAAATATCAGGATCAAATCCGGGGCCGGTTCAGGGTTTATACGCCAGGGCCTGGTGGTGCTGCAGTTTTCGGTTTCTATCGTCCTGATCATCAGCACGGTAATTATTTACCAGCAAATTCAGCACATTAAAAACCGCAGTCTGGGCTACGATAAGGATAACCTGGTTTACATCTACCTGCAGCCTAAACAAGCCGGGCATTTTCCGGCTGTTTACAACGACCTGATGCAATCAGGGGTGGTAGCTAACACAGCTCTGAGCGATGATATTGTTTTGGGCGTAGGCAGCAATTCGGACAATTACTTTTGGGACGGCAAAGACGCCTCTAAAAATCCCCTTATCTCATGGGAGAATGTGAGTTCACAATTTATTTCGACTATGGGTATGAAGCTTGCTGCCGGCCATAATTTTGATCCAAACCCGACTGTGGATAGTTCCAACGTAATTATTAACGAAGCCTTCGCCACACAGATGGGCGCTGCCGGCAGGGTAGGTGGGATCATCCGCGACGGGGGTAAAAAGCCTTACCGGATCATCGGTATATTGAATGACTATTTGTACAACGACATGTACGGCTCGGCCGCACCGCTTTTACTGTACAATAACCGGCCCAACTACGGTGTATTGAGCATTCGCCTTAAACCAGGCGTAAATCTTCCCGATGCCCTTACCAAGGCCGGCAAAATCGTAAAAGCCGATTACCCCGGTTATCCATTTGAGTACCACTTTATCGATGATGACTTTAACCAGTTGTTTAAAACTGAAACCCTAACCGGTACACTTGCAGGTGTATTCGCCTCGCTGGCGATCTTTATTTCATGCCTCGGCCTGTTCGGTCTGGCAGCCTACACTGCCGAACGCAGGATAAAGGAAATAGGCATCCGCAAAGTACTCGGCGCGACTGTTGCCGGATTGACTGGTCTTATCTCGAAAGACTTTTTAAAACTGGTGCTCATCTCGTGTTTGATCGCTTTCCCGGTAGCCTTGTGGGGGGTAAATAAATGGCTGCAAAGTTACCAGTACCGGGTAAGTATTCATTGGTGGGTATTTGCAGTAGCGGGTATAACAGCCATAGTAATTGCCCTTGCAACTGTCAGTTTCCAGGCCATAAAAGCTGCACTGATGAACCCCGTGAAGAGTTTGAGGAGTGAGTAGGGGGGAAGTTATTGGTCATTGTGTCATCAGTCATTGGATGGTTTGCCAATCCGAAAACTAATCAGTATCCAAATGACCTAATGACTAATGACGCGAGGCAAATGACTAATGACCAATGATTAAATAAAATGATAAAGAATTATTTAAAAATCGCCTGGCGCAACATGCTGAACAACAAAGTTTACAGCGCGCTAAATATTATTGGCCTTGCTGGCGGGATGGCTGTCGCATTATTGATTGCCTTATGGGTAGTTAATGAGTATTCGTATGATAAGTTCCTGCCGGATTATAAATCTTTATACCAGGTTGAATTAAATTTCACTGATCCGCACGATGGCGAGCACACCCAACAGGCGGTTTCGCTGCCGATAGCTGATGTGTTAAGAAAAGAATATCCGGAGGTGAAGTACGTCGCCGAAACCGATTGGATGGGATCGCACGATTTGTTAGTCGGCAACAAAAAGCTTTACATGAACGGGGCTGCTATTGGGTCGGACTTTTTAAAAATGTTCCAATACCCCTTAATAAAAGGGAATAAGAATGCTGTTTTAAAAGATCCATTCTCCATTGTTTTAACAGAATCAACCACAAAAGCCTTATTTGGTGAGGCTGACCCAATTGGGAAAACGGTGAGGATTGATAATAAGTATGATGTAAAGGTCACAGGGGTAATGAACGACATACCAAAAAACTCTACGCTGCAATTTAATTACCTGCTGCCATTCAGCTTTAACGAGGCGACACAGGACTGGATGAAGAATGCGAGGACTACCTATTACAATAACTCCTTCCAGATATTTGTGCAGCTTAAACCAGGCGTAGATTATGAAAAATTAGCGCCTAAAATCAGGAATATTGTTTATAATGGCGGTCCGAAGATGCGCCCTGCTAAACCGGTGGTGCTTTTTCATCCGTTAGAGGACTGGCATTTGTATTCTGATTTTAAGAATGGCAAGGAAGCCGGCGGATTTATCGATTATGTACGCATGTTCAGTATTATCGGGATGCTGGTATTGTTGATCGCCTGTATAAACTTTATGAACCTGTCAACTGCAAGGTCCGAAAAACGGGCAAGGGAAGTTGGTGTAAGAAAAGCTATAGGTTCGCAGCGTAAAGACCTGATATTTCAGTTCTTAACGGAATCTATATTAATCACTTTTATAGCTTTTCTGTTATCCATACTTTTTGTTCAGCTTACTTTACCATCGTTTAATACGTTAACCGGTGATGCGGTAAATATCCCCTATGGTAACCCGGCTTTTTGGTGCATCATGACCACTTATGTTTTGGCTACGGGGCTATTAGCCGGCAGCAGGCCTGCATTTTATCTTTCATCATTTAATCCTGTTAAAGTTTTGAAGGGAGCAATCCAGGTTGGAAAAGCGGCAGCCCTGCCACGGAAGATTTTAGTAGTACTTCAGTTTAGCTGCTCAATTGCTTTGATTATCAGTACCGTTATTGTTTATCAGCAAATACAGCACGCTAAAGACAGGCCGACGGGTTATAGCGCTGACCGGTTGGTTACCACCGATATGAGTGATGATTTGAACAATCATTACGATGCGCTCAGGAATGACCTGCTGCAGACAGGAACTGTTGAAAGTGTGGCTAAAGCATCGAGCCCTTTAACGGGTGTTTACTGGCACACGGGTATAGAAAAGTGGCCTGGTCAGGCCGTCGGCGAACTTGCCATAAATGTTGGCGGGGTATCGGTATCCGACAGTTATTTTAAGACTGTTGGGATGAAACTGGCACAGGGTAGTGACTTTTCGGGCAAGTGGAGCACTGATACCTCGAATATTATTATCAATGAAGCAGCTGTTAGACGCATGGGCCTGAAACAACCGATCAATCAACTAATTACGTTTAATGGCATCAACGGGCAGGCAAAGATTATAGGGGTGGTGAAAGACGCGCTGATGGAATCGCCATTTACACCGGTTGAACCAACCGTATTTGTTCATGGTCGCGGCGGTAATTTTGTAATGTACCGTTTAGCACAAGGCGCGAGCACTCATGATGCGATTGAAAAGATCACAAAAATATTTAATGCCTACAATCCGGCTTATCCCTATAGCTACCGGTTTGTTGATGACGAATACAACAGCAAATTTAACCTGGAACTGCTTGTAGGTAAGCTGGCCGGTGTTTTTGCGGGATTGGCCATTTTTATCTCCTGTCTTGGCTTGTTTGGCCTGGCAGCTTATGTTGCCGAGCAGCGCACTAAAGAGATAGGTATACGCAAGGTATTAGGCGCATCGGTTGCCCAGGTTTGGTTGCTGTTATCAGGGGATTTTATTGTGCTGGTAATGATCAGCTGTGTAATAGCATCGCCAATAGCGCTGTATTTCCTAAGCAATTGGTTACGGAAATACGATTACCGAATCAGCATTGGCCCGGGTGTATTTGTGTTGTCGGCCGCTGTCGCGATAGTGATCACCTTGATAACCATAAGTTTTCAGGCCATAAAAGCGGCGCTGACGAACCCCGTGAAGAGCCTTAGAAGTGAATGAGGTTAGCAGGCAGCTTGCAGTAGCAGTTATTAAGAAGATATTAGAGGCTGGAGATCAGAGATTAGTCAAATAAAAAATCACTAATTCAATAATTCACTAAATCAATAAATGATTTTTCAATGATAAAGAATTATTTAAAAACCGCCTGGCGAAACTTGCTTCGCAATAAAAGCTATACCGCAATAAATATTGTTGGCTTAGCTATAGGTATAGCAGCTTGCTTGCTTATCTTCCTGGTTATACATTTTGAAACCAGTTTTGATAATTTTCATAAAAAGAAAGATAGCATTTACAGGATTGTTTCTGCTTTTAAAACTCCCGAAGGCATTAATTATGAAACAGGGGTACCTTTGCCAACGGCTCAGGGGTTGCGTATTGATTATCCACAACTCACGGTTGCTTCAATTTTTAAGAACGAAAGCCAGATAACCGTTACGGGCAGCAACGGGCAAATCCTAAAAAAGTTCAAAGAAAGTAATGTATATTTTACTGAACCACAGTTCTTTAATATTTTTGATTTTGAGTGGCTGTCTGGTGATAGAAAAACAGTGCTAACCGAACCGAACACCGCCGTTTTAACACAAGATGCGGCTGAAAAATACTTTGGCAACTGGAAGGACGCTATCGGTAAAACTATTAAGTATGAAAATAAAAATATTTTGAAAGTTACCGGTATTTTAAAGAACATGCCGGTAAACACTGACTTTAACTTAAGTGTTGTGATCTCGGCGGCAACCCTTAAAAACACTGACTTTAATGGCAACCTTAAGGATTGGGTAAGTACTTTTAGTTATTCTTACTGTTTTATTGTTTTGCCACCGAGCCTTACCATTGACCAATTTAATAAAGACCTTGTGCCTTTTGTTAAAAAACATAAACCTGCCGAATATGCAAAGGACGGCATGATGGCTATACCGTTACGTGAAATGCATTATGACAACAGGTTCGGGGTTTTTAGCGGGCATACCTTCAGCAAAGAGTTGATTGGCGCATTAAGCTTAATAGGTTTATTCCTGCTCATCATTGCCTGCGTTAATTTTATTAATCTGGCCACTGCACAGGCGGTTAACCGCTCAAAAGAAGTTGGGATCAGGAAAGCGCTTGGCGGTAACCGCAAACAGCTTATATTTCAATTTATAAGCGAAACATTGATAATTACTCTGTTTGCTGTAATGCTGGCAATTGGCCTGGCTCAAACTGCGCTGCCATTTTTAAACCAGTTGCTTGTTATTAAAATAAGTACAGCATTTTTAACAGACCCCCTCGTCATATTTTTCCTTATTGCTGTAATTTTAGGCGTTACTTTCTTGTCGGGGTTTTATCCTGCAATGGTTTTGTCAGGGTTCAATCCTATAACTGCATTAAAAAATAAGATCGTGGCAGGTCGTTCAAGCGGTATTTCACTGAGGAGGGGGCTGGTAGTGCTGCAATTCTGTATTGCCCAGGTATTGGTAATTGGTACACTGGTAGTTATAAACCAAATGAATTATTTTAAAAATTTTCCGCTTGGCTTCGATAAAGACGCAATAGTCAACGTAACCATTCCGACTGACAGTATGAGCCATCTGAAAATCGATGCGTTGCGCAACCAGCTCTTGCAGCAGCCGGGAGTAAAAAAAGTAAGTTTTAGTTTTGCAAGCCCTTCTGACAATAGTGGCTGGAGCAGCGATTTTAAATTTAATAACTCACAAAAACGAACTGATTTTGCCGCCAATTTAAAATGGGCCGATGCCGACTATTTTGCGCTGTATCAGTTAAAATTTGTTGCAGGGCGACCTTATATTAGAAGCGACACAGTGCATGAATACGTGGTTAACGAGACAATGCTTAGAAAATTAGGCATTCAGAACCCAAAAGATGCTATCGGAAAGTATATTAATTTATGGGACGAAAAAAAGAAAACTGCGCAGATAGTTGGTGTGATAAAAGATTTTAATGTTGTTTCACTGAAAAGGCCTGTTCCGCCTGTTTTAGTGGCTTCATGGAAAGATGTTTATCAAACTATAAACATCAAATTACAGCCTGCCAATATAAAGCTATCGCTGGCATCTATAGAAAAGTTGTGGAACAGCACTTTCCCGGATTATGTATATGAATACCAGTTTTTGGATGATAAAGTGGCCGGATTTTATGATCGTGAGGACCAGTTATCAACTTTATACAAAATATTTGCCGGCATAGCCATTTTTATATCTTGTTTGGGTTTATATGGCCTGGTTTCATTTATGGCTGTACAGCGCACTAAAGAGGTAGGCATCCGAAAAACACTCGGCGCTTCGGTAAGCCATATTGTTTATCTTTTCTCAAAGGAATTTACCCTGCTTATTGTAATTGCTTTTGGTATTTCAGCGCCCATAGGCTGGTTTTTTATGAATAAATGGCTGCAAGCCTTTACTTACAAAATCACACTTGGGCCTGGCATTTTCATATTGGCGATTGCAGCATCGATAATAATTGCCTGGTTAACCGTTGGGTACAAGGCCATAAGGGCTGCGCTGGCTAACCCGGTGAATAGTTTACGAAGTGAGTGATTTAGTCATTGAGTCATTGGGTGATTAGGTCATTAGGTCATTTGGATAGTGATTAATTTTCCGATTCGCAAACCATCGAATGACCTAATGACCCAATGACTAATGACGCGAAGCAAATGACCCAATGACTAATGACGCGAAGCAAATGACCAATGACCAATGACGCAAAGCAAATGACCCAATGACCTAACGACGCGAAGCAAATGACCAAAAACATAATGACCAAATAAAATGATAAAGAACTATCTAAAAATCGCCTGGCGAAACATCTGGAAAAACAAGGTTTTTTCAGCTATTAATATTATTGGCCTGTCGGTTGGCATGGCCGCCTGTATTGTTATTATGCTGTTTGTTTCGTACGAAAGGAGTTTCGATAACTTTCATACAAAAAATATTTACCGGTTAAACGAAGTACAAACAATCGGCGCGCAGGGTGCTACGCAAAAGGTTGCGCTATCCATGTTCCCGATGGGACCTTCGTTGAAAACGGAATTCCCTGAAATAAAAAATTTTACGAGGATCCACTGGGACGGCAAATACCAGCTGACCCAAAATACAAAACGCATATTTTTGCCCCATGTATTTTTTGTCGACTCAACCTTCTTTAAAATATTTGATTTTAAAGTGACCGGGGGTGATATGCAAACAGCGTTGCTAAAACCTCATTCAGCTTTGCTTACGGAAGAAACTGCCAAAAAACTATTCGGCGATGCCAACCCGATAGGAAAAATAATAACCCACTATGGGGATGATACCGTGACTTATGCGGTGACCGGGATATTGGCCAATGTGCCAAAAAACTCGCAGTTGCAGTTCGATGCGCTATTTTCGTTTAGCAGCATTTATAAACCATGGATGTTTACCAACTGGGGAGGCAATTGGCTAAATACATACCTCGAGCTGGCTGCAGGCGCAAACGCATCAGCATTAGATCAAAAATTCCCGGCTTATCTTAAAAGACATCTTAAAGGCGATGGCTGGAAATATTACAAATTGTTTACCCTGCCTTTAAAAGATGTTCACGCCAACTCTGCAGATATTGGGCTTGACTATATCAACTATCAAAAGTTTGATAAAAAATCAACCGGCCTGTTTGCCGTTATCGCCCTGATTGTGCTGGTTATTGCTTGTGTGAATTTTATAAACCTTTCCACCGCACGATCCGCGGAGAGGGCCAAAGAGGTTGGTATTCGCAAATCCATCGGAGCCTATCGTTTTCAACTGGCTTTTCAATTCCTCGGCGAAACGGTGACGATTGCCTTTTTAGCACTATTATTTGCAATAGTGTTGGTTGAACTTGCACTCCCTTATATCAATAACCTGAGCGAAAGGGATATCTCCTTTGACATTTTCAGGAGCTTCAAAGTTCTGTCAGTTGTAATAGGCGGCACTATTTTTATTGGACTGGTTTCGGGCATCTATCCGGCCATTTATTTATCATCCTTCCAGGCGTCGAAGGTGTTGAAAGGATCGGTACTGGTGGGAAAAAACAAAGGTTTGTTAAGAAATATATTGGTTATAACTCAATTTGCCAGCGCCATTTTCCTGATGATTGCGACCGTATTCGTATTAAGGCAGCTGCAGTTTATGCAAAAACAAAATCCGGGTTATAACCGCGATCAAATTGTGAATATCCCCCTGGATGGCGTCACGACAAAAAAATATGACCAATTTAAAAGCGAGCTCTCAGGCAGCACTTTAGTTTCAGGTGTTACCGCATCCCAGGATATTCTGGGTAGCCATTTAGATCAAACCGGGGTTACATTCAGGCCCTCTTTCGGGCCAAAACAAGACCTCGGTACAACGCTTTTAGTGGTCGATACCAACTACCTCGATCTGTATAAAATCAAATTGGCTGCAGGCAAAAATTTCTCAGGAGGCAAAATGCCTGATGGCAGGCAATACATTGTAAATGAGTCTCTTGCCAAAGAGTTAATGAAGGACTATCCCAAAAAGCCGTTAACTTCGCTAATCGGACAGCGTTTTGGCTTTGATTCCTTAGGAACGATTACCGGTATCGCCAAAAACTTCAATTTTAACTCTTTACAGTATAAAATTGAGCCGATGTTTATGGTAAGCGCCCGGCATTGGGGTTTCAGGGATGTTTCGGTTAAGATCAATGGTAAAAACACTGCCACTGCAATAGCCTATATCAAATCCAAGTGGGATAATGTTTACCCTGATTACCCCTTTGAATATCAATTTTTGGACGATCATTTTAACGAAGTTTATAAAGCGGATAACCAGGTGAGCCAGATTGTTGGCATCTTGGCCGGGCTGGCCATCTTTATATCCTGTTTGGGCTTGTTTGGCCTGGCATCTCACTCCGCCGAAAAAAGAATAAAGGAGATAGGAGTGAGGAAGGTTTTGGGCGCGTCCGTTCAAAATATTACACTTATGCTTTCGGCCAACTTTTTGAAGCTGGTTTTGGTCGCAAATCTAATCGCCTGGCCAGTCGCGTGGTACCTTGTCCATAAAAAACTACAAGAATTTGCATATCATGTCAATATCCAATGGTGGATATTTGTATTGGCAGGTATTGTTTCCATGCTGATCGCATTTTTTACAGTGAGTTTTCAATCTATTAAAGCAGCAGTTGCAAACCCTGTAAAGAGTTTGAGGAGTGAGTAAAGGAGGTAAAAGGTTAAAGTGCGAAAGGTAAAAGATGGCTACCGGCCTTTACCTGCAAAATATCACTTAGGCCAGGCATCTTTATATTGGCTATTGCCGTACCTGTAATAATTGTTGGGGTTAACTGTCGAATATGAAGCGATCAGGGCCGCGCTTGCTAACCCTGTGAATAGCTTGAGGAGCAAGATAGCAGGCAGTTTGCAGTAGCAGTCGGCAGTTTGAAAAGAAAGGACAAATAAACAAATGATCAACTCGATAAATCATTAAATCAATAATTGATAAAATCATGATAAAAAATTATTTAAAAATCGCATGGCGTAATATGATGAAGAATAAATTCTTCTCTATTGTTAACATTTTTGGCTTGTCAGTTGGGCTGGCCTGTTGTATGCTGATAACCCTTTACCTGCACTACGAAACAAGTTACGACAGCTATCAAAAAAACATCAAAAATCTTTACCAGGTTGGTACTACCTCTATAAAAAAGGGTGAAAAAGATAATAAAAATCCTTACACCTCCCCGCCAATTGCTGCAGCCTTAAAACAGGAGTTTCCGGAAGTTGATGAAACGGCACGGCTGCTGGCCTTAATGACCGATGACAAAAATCTGGTTCAATATAATTCGCCCGGCGGCGAAAAAAAATCCTTTCTGGAAGAAAACGGCTATATAGCCGACCCGTCTTTTTTTAGGTTGTTTACCTATAACTTTATCGAAGGAAACCCTCATAGCGCTTTGAGGAACCCTAATACCATAGTCATATCCGAAACTATGGCCAAAAAAATATTTGGCAGTCAACCGGCTGTTGGCAAAGTAGTACGTGTTAAAAGCAATATGAATGGCGAGTACGATTATACGGTGTCAGGTGTATTTCGTCCATTAAATACACCAACACATATTAACGCCAATTTCTTTTTATCCTATGCAGGTGGAGATATGGAAAAATACCTCTCAAAAAATGGTTCTGACTTCGCCAGGAATAATATGTTTTACACTTATGCATTATTAAAACCAGGCGCTGATGCGGCAAAGCTTGAAAGCAAATTCCAGGCTTTTATGAAAAAATATGCCGGTGACGACTTGAAACGCATGGGCAAAGATAAGAAAGAGTTCCTCTTACCGGTAAAGGATATCCATTTAAGTGATAAAGTTTCTTCAAATGTCACACCGCCGGCAAGTAAAACCTATTTATATGTGTTGGCCTCTATAGCTGTGTTTACCTTACTTATTGCTTGTATAAATTTCATGAATTTATCGACAGCCCGTTCATCTAAGAGGTCATCAGAAGTTGGGGTAAGAAAGGTTTTAGGTGCCGAAAAAGGAGCTTTGGTGCGGCAGTTTTTGGGTGAATCAATTTTAATGACCTTTATTGCATTTGTTATTGCAGTATTGATCACTATTTTACTACTGCCGATTTTTAACCAGGTTTCCGGCAAGCAAATCATTATTACTTTCCCGGAAGATAAATTTTTGTTAGTGGGGTTTTTAATAATGGCATTGGCAACAGGGTTTGTCGCGGGCAGCTATCCGGCGTTTTATTTGTCATCATTTAACCCGGTCAAGGTTTTAAAAGGCAAGCTCACCAACTCACTGGCGGTTGTTGCGGTGCGCAAGGGTTTGGTAATATTCCAGTTTATCGTTTCTGTAATTCTTATCCTCGCATCTGTTGTGATAGCGCGGCAAATGCATTATATGCGTACTGCCGATCTTGGCTTTACCAGGGACCAGCAAATTGTGATTCCAATGCGAAGCGCTATTTCAAAATCCAAATACACTGCCTTTAAAAATGAGCTAACCAATAACACTCAGGTTATATCTGTGGGCGCTTCAACGTATTATCCCGGTATCGATAATGCCTTTGACGCCGTCTATTATAAAGATGGTCAAACAATGAACAATGCAAAATATACAAAAATGAACTATGTTGATGAGAATTTTATGCATACATTGAACTTAAGGGCCGCTTCCGGGAGATTATTTTCACCGCAATTTAAATCAGATACTGGCGGTAACCGGATTATAATTAATGAAGCAGCAATAAAACAAATGGGTTTTGAATCAGCACAAAAGGCTGTAGGACAAAACATTCATTTCGATCTTCAGGGCAAGACTTACAACTTCGAGATCATTGGCATCGTCAAGGATTTCCATTTTCAGGACCTTCACGTAGCTGTGGCCCCTTATGGCTTCCAGCTGGTATCGGCAAACAATGGTTTATTTAATTATATGACCATACATGTTAAGTCAGGAAATATCAACCAGGTTTTAAAATTGATCGAAGATACCTGGCGTAAATATGACCCTAACGAACCTTTCGAGTATAGTTTCCTTGACGAAACATTTCAAAAAAACTATTTGTCTGATAATCGCTTAGCAACTATAGTTGGGTATTTTACAGTTGTAGCCATCCTGATCTCATGCCTGGGTTTATTTGGGCTAGCAGCGTTCAGCGCTGAACAGCGTACAAAAGAGATTGGCATCCGTAAAGTTTTGGGTGCAAGCGTAAGCACAGTTGTTTCCCTGTTGTCAGTAGATTTTTTAAAGCTGATCTTCATATCTGTTATTATCGCTTCGCCAGTTGCATGGTGGGCCATGAACAAGTGGCTGCAAGGTTTTGCCTACCGCCAACCGGTAGACTGGACGATTTTTGCCTATACCACAATAATAGCAATAGTAATAGGCTTGTTTACCATAGGCTCACAGGCAATTAAAGCAGCAGTAGCTAACCCGGTGAAGAGTTTGAGGAGTGAATGATTGAGGTGAGTAGTGAGTTGTCAGTAGTGAATATTCACTATCCGGCTTTTAAGAAACTAACCACTCACCACTCACCAAGTTGTATCATTACCGTACGCTCCCTGTTACATTAGCGGACAGTATTTGCTAAAGGTTTTTTGCGTAAATATCTGATAACTAATCGATTGAGTTTTTGGTATGTTATTGATGCTTTAATGACACAATGAATTGAATGCTAATCGGCTACTTATTTATAAATTAGCATTCAATTCACTAATAAAAAATTTCGGATTTCAGATTTTCTATTTCGGATTTAATTTATTAAAATTTGAAATTCAATAAATCATTAATTCACTAATTAAAAAACATGTTATCATTACAGCACGTATCAAAATATTACCAGGTTGGCGGGAATAAAAATTTCGTTCTAAACGATATTAACCTTGAAGTTGATGAAGGCGAATTTATTTCAATTATGGGCCCGTCCGGCTCTGGAAAATCAACACTTTTAAATGTTATAGGTATGCTTGATGACCCTTCTGATGGGTATCATTATTTCGTTGGGAACGCCGTACACCAGCTTAAAGAAAAACAGCGTTCAGCGCTATATAAACAATATATTGGTTTTGTTTTCCAGGCCTACCACCTTATTGATGAACTCACCGTTTACGAGAACATTGAAACTCCGTTAATTTACCAGGATTTTAGAGGCGCCGAGCGTAAAGCCATGGTTGCTGATATTCTCGACCGGTTCCAGATCGTAGGGAAAAAAGATCTTTTTCCTGCACAGCTATCCGGGGGGCAGCAGCAATTAGTGGGTATAGCCCGTGCTTTAATTGCCAAACCAAAATTATTGCTGGCTGATGAGCCCACAGGTAATTTAAATTCAAAACAGGGTGTAGAAATAATGGAACTTTTTAAAAAACTGAATAAGGAAGACGGAGTTACCATTATTCAAGTAACCCATTCCGAAAAAAATGCGGAATACGGAACCCGTATTATTAACCTTTTAGATGGCAAAATTGATTCATCAAGAAAGTTCTGAACGATAAACAATAGAACAATATAATAAGATAAGATGCGATTTAGTAAATACTTTTTAACACTACTTTTTTTTGCCTGCGGCATTTTAGCGCATGCGCAGCAAAACAATACATTGACATTGCAGCAGTGCCTTGATATCGCCATAAAAAACAATTTAACTGTAAAGCAGGATTCGCTTGCGGCCCAACAGGCACGCATTGGTTATGTACAGGCTAAAGATAACCTGTTCCCGTCAATAACAGGGGCCGGCAGCCGCGACCTCACTTCCGGCCGTGCTACAAACCCCGTAACCAATGCTTATATTACCCAATCAGTAACTTCTGACAATTATAATCTACAAGGAAGTGTGACCATATTTAATGGCCTTGCCCTTCAAAGTGCTATTAAACAGGCCTCATTAGCATTCCAATCGGGTAAAATGGCGTTCCAGGCAGCAAAAGATATAGTTACCATAAATGTTATTACCAACTATCTGCAGGTGCTAGATGCTCAAGAGGTATTAAAACAAGACACAAGCCAGTTTGCCGTTGCCCGGGAAAACCTCGACAGGTCGGAAATTTTAGAAAAAGCAGGCGATAACAAATTTGCCTCGGATGTTTACGATCTGAGGGGGTCGTTCCAGGCAAGTAAGGTTAATTTAGTAATTGCTCAAAATTCATTAAACTCGGCTTTATTGAGTTTGTTTCAGTTGATGAATATACCGTATAATAAAGATGCTCAATTGCAGCCGCTTAATGCAGAGGACCTGCAAGGCGACAATGGCGTCAGCGCCGACCAGGTTTATAATACAGCTTTGCAGCAATTGGCACAAGTGAAGGCGGCAACTTTAATGCGTGAAAGCGCTGAAAAAGGTGTGCAATACTATAAAGGCCTGTTATACCCCCAATTATCACTCGGTAGCGGTATAGGAACAAATTACTCTAATTTAAACCCTGCGAGCTATTACAGCCAGTTTAGGAATAACTATGGTACATACATCCAATTGGGTCTGAATGTCCCCATATTCACTAATCATATAAAGAAGAATGCTGTAGCGCTTGCCAAACTCAATTTACTGAATTACCGGTATATTGAAGATAATACTAAAATACAGCTAAAACAAAATGTTGAACAGGCCTGGTATAACATGGCCGCAGCTTATAACCGTTACCAGGCTTTGCAGGATGAGACAAAAGCATATACCGAGAGTTTCCGGATATCAAAGATCCGTTATGAAGCAGGTGTGCTAACCTCTGTGGATTTTGTCACTTCAAAAAATAATATGGATGCGGCTAATTTAGCTTTGATAAGCGCCAGGTACGACTATTATATTTATAGTAAAATACTTGACTATTACCAGGGTAAATTATCACAATAAATTATTTGCCGATACTATTGGATTAATAAATAATGCCTAATTTTATTTCCAGAAAAACCGAGATATCCGGTTCGTACTTTCGCTTTGGCTTGTGGTGCGGACCGGATTCCTATTTTTAGTTGTGTAAGGATGGTTTAGCTATAATAACACATCATTTTATTCGTTTTTTATCATTAAACATCTTTATATTATCATTATGAGAAAACTTTTACTTACATCAATAATTTTCATAGTCGCTGTCAGTTTTTCCTCTGCGCAGCTTTTGCCTTCTTTCCAGTTCGGAGTAAAAGGGGGGTTGAATTTATCAAGCCTTCAAGCAACAACAGCAGCAACTTTTAGCAGCAGTAACCAGGCAGGGTACCTGGCGGGTTTTTGGGCGCGGATTGGCGCGTTAGGGTTTAATTTTCAACCAGAAATGTATTTAACTTCCAAGGATGTCGACGTTTCTGCAAACGGCGGCGAAACCACCGCGAAGTTTACCAGCATAGATGTTCCATTATTGTTTGGAGGAAAAATTGGTGCATTTGGTATAGGCGGACGTTTTTATACAGGGCCTTTGATTTCATTTGCAATTAATAAAGATCAAAATTTCAGCGGTGCAGTTGATAAAGCAACGTCACTTGACTACCAGGATCAAAATTTTGCCTGGCAGTTTGGTATAGGTTTAGATATAAAAAAAATATCATTCGATTTACGGTACGAAGCAGGCCTCACCAAACAAGACTATGGCAGTGGTCAAACCAGGGTCAACCTGTTTAACTTAACTTTAGCGTATAGTTTATTTAAACTTTAACCAATCATTATTCAATGTCGTTTAGTTAAGGAAAAAGGGTAAAAATCATTTGGGATTGTGCGTCTTTATGTAGATAATCAATATAGCACGGACTGTTCTACAATTACAGTAAGTGGAAATTCAGTAAATTATACAAATTCAGCAGGCACTAACAATGGAGCTTGGAATGCCGCAAATTGTGGAACTGAAACAGACTGGAGTAGTAATAATTTTGATGATAGTACAATTTCTGCTTCTATTTTACCTGCAATAATAATTACAGATAGTTAAAATTTTAGAATTAAAATTTTAGAATTAAAATATTTGAATAAAAAATTGTGACTATTTTAGTCATTTAAAAAATTATAGTCATGAGGAAAACAATCATACTATTTTTGTCTATTTTTTTGTTGCCATTTTGTAAAAAAGAAAATTATCCTCAACCTCAAGCTCAATATAAATCTAATATTAATAATACTAAGCCTGTTCCTACTAGTAATCCCATCCCTACTAGTAATCCTATACCTAATTTTAATAATACTGGCCAATCATATGTATCAATTAGCCCTATTTTTTTAATAGGAATAAATAACATTATTATTAATGGAGATTCTATCAATTGTAATAATACTTCAATAGTAGGAATTTTTTTAATAAACTGTAATAATATTCGCATTACTAATAATAGAATATTAAATTCCAAAGGCGATGGAATATATATGTACGGATGTACAAATATTACAATAACTAATAATTTCATTACAAATGTTTTAGCAGGAACAAATGCAATTCAATCATCTGCCATTATTGTAAAATATAACCAAATGCAAAATATGACTGGACCAAAACCAGCTGGTCAATTTATACAATTCAATAATGTATCTGGAGCAGGTGATACTATTGCTTATAATAAACTTGAGAATATATATGGAACGAGCAATCCAGAAGATGCTATTAGTATGTATCAAAGTAATGGTACTGCTGCTAGTCCAATTATAATTAGTACAAATTATATAAGAGGAGGGGGGCCAAGTAAAACAGGTGGTGGTATTAATCTAGGAGATAGTGGTGGATCTTATCAAATTGCCGAAAATAATACTCTTGTTAATCCAGGCCAATATGGTATAGCAGTATCAGGTGGTACTAATATGCAGATTTTAAATAACCAAATTTTTGCTGAACAAAATACCTTCACCAATGTTGGTATATATATCTATAATCAATTTGCCACAAATTGTTCATTAATTATAGTAAGTGGCAATCAAGTTAATTGGACAAATTCAGCAGGCTTCTCAAATCCTGATTGGACCGATGGAAGTTGCGGCATTATAACAGGATGGAATAATAATATTTTCGGTGATCCTTCAATTACCGCTTTTATTTTACCTAATGTAATAATTACAGATCAATAAATTTATAAAATCATTTTTAATATATACAATTATTATTGTTGATAAACAAGGAATTATATATTGAGAATTAAGAAGAAAGACCTGCCGAAAACCAGGTCTTCCTCATTTAGGGATCCATCCCGGAAGGTTAAATCACTACTTTATTGAATAGATAATTTGTTTATTTGGTATTGTACTTTATCGGATAAATTGTCAATTTAGTATTATACTTATTGTACAAATCACACATATATTTATCAACCCCTGTTCACACCTTAAAATGTAATTTACAAACACCAGTAATTTATAATTATCGTAAATGATTAATAAATATTCGCATAGTTATAGCATAACGCGTTACCTGTTACTTGTAGCAATAATTGCATTTATTGCACAAACATTATCAGCACAGCAAAGCGGGACAAACAGTGAATTAAATATTCGCCTTAACCAAATTGGATTTTATCCTGATGCGCCAAAAATAGGTATCATTTTAAAAGGTAATGATAGCATTTTCTACCTCGCAACGATCGATAAAAAAAATGTATTTGCCGGAACCCTGATGAAATCGGTTAACCCCGACTTCGCCGGCAATATAACCGAAATAGCTGACTTTACGACTTTCAATAAGCACGGTAAATACACGTTATACGTCCCCGGTTTGGGTTACTCCTGGCCGTTTGAAATTAAAAGCTCCGTTCATCATGAAGTTGCCAATGCGTCGATAAAAGCCTATTATTTTATGCGGGCCTCAATACCGCTTGAAGAAAAATATGCCGGGAAATGGCACAGGGCCGAAGGCCACCCCGATACAAACGTGTTTGTACATCCCTCAGCAGCTACAGATAAACATTCGGCAGGTACGATAATTTCATCTCCGCGCGGCTGGTATGATGCCGGTGATTATAATAAATACATTGTTAATAGCGGCATCAGCACGAGCACTTTGCTCTCATTATACGAGGATTTTCCGGCTTATATGAAAACCGTAAAATTGAATATCCCTGAAAGCGGAAACCATATCCCCGATATACTTAATGAAGTACTATGGAACCTGCGTTGGATGCTCACCATGCAGGACCCAAATGACGGCGGCGTTTACCATAAACTTACAAATGCCATATTTGATAAATTTGAAATGCCTGATAAAGCGACTGCGCCCCGTTACGTTGTTCAGAAAGGAACGGCTGCCACGCTTGATTTTGCCGCTGTTATGGCCCAGGCCGGCCGGATATTTAGAAAGTTCCCTACGGAATTACCGGGCCTTGCCGATTCTTGCTTAAACGGTGCTAATAAGGCATGGGATTGGGCGGTTAAAAACCCTGATGTAGCCTATAACCAGGATGCCATGAACCAGAAGTTCAGCCCCAAAATAACTACGGGGGGCTATGGCGACCGGATTTTTAGTGATGAATTTATATGGGCAGCGTCGGAGTTATTTGTAACCACGCAAAACCCACAATACTTAAAAGACATTAACCTGATACCTGATAATAACATGCCCATCCCCACATGGAGCCAGGTAAGGTTGTTGGGCTATTATACACTTGTAAAAAATAGCAATTCATTTGGCGAAAATGCCCCAAAGGAATTGCCTGAGCTAAAAAAACGATTGTTGGCATTAGCCGAAGACCTTGTACACGGAACGGATGAAACTGCCTATCAAACCGTAATGGGTAAATCAGTCCGTAATTTTAACTGGGGAAGCAATTCAGTTGCAGCAAATGAAGGGGTTGTTTTAATACAGGCGTTTAAACTTACAAATGATCCCAGATATCTGCGTTATGCATTGGATAATCTTGATTATATTTTAGGCAGGAATGGTACAGGCTATTCCTTTGTAACAGGGTATGGCAGCAAAACCCCGATGCACCCGCACCATCGGCCATCTTTTTCGGATGGCGCGGTTGATCCCGTACCGGGCTTATTAGTGGGCGGCCCTAACCCAGGCATGCAAGATGGCATTAAGTTACCTTCAACAGTCCCTGATGAAGCCTACATTGATGATTATCGCGCTTACGCTGCAAACGAGATAGCGATTAACTGGAATGCACCCTTTGCTTATTTGGCTAATGCTATTGAAGCGCTCCAGAATAAATTAAAAATGTAAATTAGTAAAATAAAAATTTCAAATTCAAATATATAAAACAACCTGTTACAACCTTAAATCAAAAAAATAAATTATGAGAAGGATTTTTATTATCATCAATGTAATGTTCTTAAATGTGCTCACCCTGGCAGCACAACCTAAGAAACCGGAAAGCGCAACTGACAAAAAAGTAGACGCCCTGATAGCTAAAATGACGCTTGAAGAAAAAGTTGGGCAGATGACCGAAGTAACATCGGATGTGGTATCAACAACTGCAAATGACGTCCACCAAATCGATGCTGACAAAATAAAAGAAGCTATTTTAAAATATCATGTTGGCTCAATATTAAATGTGAGCGGCCATGCGTATGACCGTAAACATTGGTACGAAGTAATTTCCGCCATTCAGGCTGAAGCCGCAAAAGACCGCTTAAAAATTCCGGTTATCTATGGGATCGATGCCATACACGGTGTTACCTACACCCAGGGAAGTACGTTATTTCCACAGGAGATCGCAATGGCCGCTACCTTTAACAGGGCAATTGCTCACAGGGCGGGAGAGATCACTGCCTACGAAATCCGTGCAAGCTATATTCCCTGGAATTATTCTCCGGTTTTAGATCTGGGCAAATCGCCGCTTTGGCCGCGCATTTATGAAACTTTCGGCGAAGACCCTTACCTGGTAAAAACTATGGGCGCCTCAATTATCAGGGGTTACCAGGGCAACGATGTTGGCGATAAATACCACGTTGCAGCATGTATGAAGCATTATTTAGGTTATGGAGATCCTTTGAGCGGCAAAGACCGCACCCCGGCATGGATACCCGACCACTACATGCGCGAATACTTTTTACCGCCGTTTGCTGAAGCTGTTAAGGCCGGGGCAAAAACAATAATGATCAATTCGGGCGAAATAAACGGGGTGCCATTACACGGCAGTCATTATATGCTTACCGATGTATTACGGGGCGAATTGCATTTTGAGGGCATTGCCGTAACCGACTGGAGGGACATTGAATACCTGCACGACCGCCACCACATTGCCGCCACACAAAAAGACGCGGTGATGATTGCCGTAAATGCGGGCGTGGATATGAGTATGGTGCCTTATGAATACAGTTTTTATAATTACCTTATAGAGTTGGTTCATGAAGGCAAAGTATCAATGGCCCGCATTAATGAAGCCGTACACCGGATACTTAAAGTAAAATACGAATTAGGCCTGTTTGAACGCCCTGTGGGCAACCCAGATGATTATCCGAAGTTTGGTTCGGATGAGTTCAGGCAGGTCAGTTTGCAGGCCGCAACTGAAGCCATCACTTTATTAAAAAATAAAAACAACATTCTCCCGCTAAAAAAAGATATAAAGGTACTTGTAACCGGACCAACTGCCAATACCATGCGTTCATTAGACGGTGGCTGGAGCTATACCTGGCAGGGCGAACAATCGGATACTTATGCGGCAAATAAAAATAACATATTAAAGGCTATTCAGAAAAAAATAGGAAAGGAGAATGTGACCTATGAACCTGGCGCAGCGTTCGATAGCCTTAAAAATGTAAAAGCCGCTGTAGAGGCAGCTAAAAATGTTGATGTAATAGTGCTTTGTTTGGGTGAGCTTTCATATACCGAAAATGTAGGTAATATTGACGACCTTAACCTGCCCTGGGCCCAAACAGAGTTGGCGAATGAACTAGCTAAAACCGGTAAACCAATTATTTTAGTTTTGGCTGAAGGACGCCCCAGGATAGTTACTGGAGCCGAAAGTCATTCAGCTGCAACTATAATGTCTTACCTTTCTGGCAATGAAGGAGGGGACGCATTGGCCAATATTCTGTTTGGGGATGCAAACCCATCAGGCAGGCTGCCAATTACTTATCCTCAGTACCCTAATTCTTTGAACAACTACTACCGTAAAAATTTGGAGAACGGCAATTCTGATGACAGCCACAGTTATAACCCGCTTTACGAGTTTGGCTACGGTTTAAGTTATACCACTTTTAGTTACAGTAACCTGCATTTAAACAAACCTGATCTGAAGGAAAATGAAACTTTAACGGTTACTGTTGATGTGAAAAACACTGGAAAACGTGAGGGAAAGGAATCGGTACTGCTTTACACAAGCCAGTTGTATGCCAGTATTGCGCCTGATTTCAAACGGTTAAGAGCTTATGATAAAATTGACCTTCAACCCGGCGAAACAAAGACTGTAACGTTTAAAATTACATCAAAAGACCTTGCTTTTGTTAATGACATAAGTAAAACCGTCACAGAAGCAGGGGCGTTTAAGTTAATGATAGGCGATCAAACGCAGAATTTTAATTATATTTCGAATACTGTGCCAGATAGATCGGGGAAATTGTAGATAAAGCATTTATTATAAAATGTCAAATAAACATTTTATTTTTGGATCGGTAGTTTTATATTTGCGCAAGCTTACAGCTAACCAATTTATAAGCTAAAATTCCGGTTATGAAAAAGGTGTTGTGCGTATATTGTATTGTTTCATTGTTTTTTGTTTTATCATGTTCAAAAAAAGGAGTGACACCTGCGCCAACTCCTCAGCAAACTGATACAACATATAAAGCGCCTGTTGTTTCATCATCATTTGCCAAAGGGGCAGATATAAGTTGGGTTACACAATTTGAAGCGTCAGGCGTAAAGTTCTATAATAGCAGCGGCCAGCAGCAGGAGTTGTTTTCACTAATGAAAAACCTGGGGTTTAATTCCATAAGGTTGCGGGCGTGGGTTAATCCATCCGATGGATGGTGCAATACTGCTGATGTGGTTGCAAAGGCAATTCGGGCTAAGAACGCCGGTATGAAAATAATGATTGATTTTCATTACAGCGATGTATGGGCTGATCCCGGCGATCAGAATAAGCCTGCGGCCTGGGTTTCGTTAACTTTCCCTGCGTTGGTAACTGCGCTGCATAATTATACAGTAAATGTGATGGATACCCTCAAAACTAATGGTATTACACCTGATTGGGTGCAGGTTGGCAATGAAACAAACGATGGCATGCTCTGGCAGGATGGCCGCGCGTCGGTAAGCATGGCAAATTTTGCCGCGCTGGTGGAAAGCGGTTATACTGCCGTTAAATCAGTGAGCACCGCAACAAAAGTGATCGTGCATATTTCGAATGGTTTTGATAACAGCCTTTTTGAATATATTTTTGATGGACTAAAAGCCAATGGCGCGCAATGGGATATTATTGGCATGTCTGTTTACCCTTCCTATAATACTTCTGCCGGCTGGCAGGCGACAGATAGTGAATGCCTGTCGAATATTACGACACTGGTCGCACGTTATTCAACCCCTGTAATGGTGGTTGAGGTAGGAATGCCGGCAAGTCCTGCGTCGACAGCCAGGGATTTCCTGACAGATATTATCACTAAAGTAAATTCGGTTGCCGGCGGAAATGGATTAGGTGTCTTTTACTGGGAACCGGAAGCCTATACTAATGGTTATGGGTTAGGGGCTTTTGATAGTACAGGGAAACCAACTGAGGCTTTGCAGGCTTTTGGGAATTAATAGAAATACAACAGACGTCCTTTTAAGAAGCTTCCCATTTATACTGCAGTGAGAACAGTTATTGCCAGAAGAACCACAAAGCATATCAAAAACGCAATCGAATAAGTCATAGACATGCCAATCATCTTGGTAATTGTTCTCCATCTGCTTCGATGATAAACTGCCCTTAACGATTTGTATATATACAAAATAATTGCAATAGTAGACGCAAAAGTCAGCCACCCGATCACTGTTTCCCAATCGGTCGGAATCAGGAATTTTAAAATTATCAATGTGGCGAGGAACAGAAACATAAAACAATGTAAATGAAGCGCATAAATCAAGTGTTCCACATAAAACTTTTTGCTTTTATAAAAGGTGATCTGCAATATTAGGGCAAATAAGGGTAAAAGCACAAACATCATTTTTTGAAAATTATGTTTTATGCTTTCTTCTACTACATCTTTTATATTTATCTTTTGTTTGTTGATGGCAAAAGCCTTTTTGTTGTAGTATTTTTCAAACCATCCATCTTGTTTTCCGGCAGGCAGTTTGTTTTGATCTGCCATGTATTCTTCGTAACTGGTGTCTTTGGTCGATGTACTTACGATATGAGGATTTGCAGCTTCTTCTTTAACTCTTTCTTTTTCTTTTTTTGATGTGTCTTTTACCAGACGCTTATTTACGATAATGTAACCATTCTCTTTATACAGATCATTTATAGCCCCTTTTTTTGCTTTTAATGGTATAAAATGATTTTGATTAATGATTTTTATGGCTGCATTGAGTTCGGTAGGCGTCATCTCTTTATCAGTAAACGTTACTGCATCGCCGCCCTTTTGCTGAAAAACCAATAAAAAGTAAACAAGACTGATGAAAATATACATTTTTACCGGGTGAAGGTATTGTGCCCGTCTTCCGGCCATGTACTCGTTCGTCAAATAACCCGGTTTAAAGAACAATGGTTTAAGGGTATGAAAAAACTTGTGGTCAAAATGAAAATAATCGCTTATGGCATGGTTCATCATGTGGCCAAAGCTTTCTTTGATCTGCAGGTTTTCCTGTCCGCAATTATGACAGAAACGGCCTTGTAAAGTTGTACCGCAATTCAGGCAGTCAGTTTCCTCGCGGTAATGTTTTTTCATCGGTGAATTTATATGGCTAACTAAGTGAAAATTAAAATTTATAAACAGTATTTACGCGAGCGCTGTGGCATGCTTAAGCGCTGTATTATCTTTATACCTGAAAGCAAATGGGAAGATAATAGCGATAACCAGGGCATACCCTGCAAAACAAAGCCAGATGCCATGCCAGTTTTTGCTATGATCCGCCTGTGTAAAATATTTATCAATAAGTATCCCGCTTATAATGCTGCCCAAAAAGGCCCCAAACCCGTTTACCATCATCATAAACACCCCTTGCGCACTGCCTCTTATTTCAGGAGCTGTTTGCGTTTCAACAAATAGGGAGCCCGAAATATTAAAGAAGTCAAATGCCATACCGTACACAATACAGGATAAAATGATCATCCATAAACCGCCGGCAGGGTCGCCAAAGGCAAAAAGGCCAAATCGCAATACCCAAGCTAACATGCTGAACACCATCACATATTTAATTCCGAACTTGCGAAGGAAGAATGGGATAGCCAAAATGAAGAGCGTTTCGGATACCTGGGATATGGACATGATGATAGCAGGGTATTTTATCGCGATCAAATCAGTATATGCAGGTACATTTTTAAAATCGTGAATAAAAGTATCTCCATAAGCATTAGTAAGCTGCAGCGCTGCTCCTAAAAGCATCGAAAATCCGAAAAAAACGGCAAATTTAGGAGTTTTAAATAAGGCGAAAGCATTTAATCCAAGCAGATTTACAATAGATTTATTTTGGGCTGCATGTAAGAGAGACGGGCATTTTGGGAGGCTGAAAGAATAAACTCCCAATACTAAGGCTACTACCGATGCAATATAAAACTGGTTGGCAGAGGTCTCATTATGCGTAAGGCTTATTGTCCAAAGTGCAGCTATAAAACCGATAGTTCCCCAAATTCGTATCGGTGGGTAATCTTTTACAACATCATTACCGCTTTTTTTTAAAGCTGAGTAAGCAACTGTTATTGATAAAGATAAAGTTGGCATATAGAATACCATATTGAGTAATATTACCCAGAAAAACATCGTAGGATTAGTTACAAGGGGGATGCTAAACAATACCAACGCCCCCAAAATATGCATAATGCCGTAAAGTTTTTCAGCGTTTATGAATTTATCAGCAATAATTCCTGCTATGGCAGGCATAAAGATAGCTGAGATACCCATTGTCGAAAATATGGCCCCGAATTGCGCCCCCGACCAATGTTTATTTTGAAACCAGTATGCACCAATGGTGAGTAGCCAGGATCCCCATATGAAATACTGCATAAAATTCATTAGTATTAAGCGAAACTTAATATTCATAGGGCATCAGTTTGAAACAAGCAATATTCATAATTCAATTAATATTGGAAGAAATATGCCTAAATAAATATCAAATTCTGAAATCGAAATTCCGAATTCCGAAATCATCATGATGCTTTCCGCCTGTTCAGTTCATCACGTATTTTAGCAGCTTTTTCATATGACTCTTCGGCGAGGGCTTCCTGCAGTTTGGTTTTTAATTCATCAACGCTCAGTGAAGTAAATCCGCCTGTTGCGGCAGCAGATGTTTTTTCTTCGGCGGTTTCATTGATGTTTTCAAGGTAAACAAAATCATTGCCTTCAATTACTATACCTGCGCTTGAAAGAATAAATTCATAGGTGTAAATGGGGCAGTCAAACCTTACCGCGACTGCGATTGCATCAGAAGTACGGGCATCAATTTCAACCAATTTTTTACCATCTGAGCAAATGAGCTTTGCGTAAAAAATCCCGTCAACCAAATTATAGATTATAATTTCCAGCACATTGATGTGGTAGGCCTGTCCAAAACTTTTAAATAGGTCATGTGTGAGCGGCCTGCTCGGGGTCATTTTTTCTATCTCTATAGCTATCGCTTGTGCTTCAAAACTGCCGATGATGATCGGTAGCCTTCTGCGCCCGCTAACTTCGCCTAAAACCAGGGCATAGGCACCAGATTGCGTTTGGCTGTAGGATAAGCCAACGATATCCAGTTTTATTTTTTTCATATCATTACCCATCACAACGGATCCTTTTTAAGCCGAGGCTTTATATTCCTTAATTGCCGCAATTAATTTCGGCACAATTTCAAATGCATCACCGATAATACCATAATCGGCCACTTTAAAAAATGGGGCATCGGCATCTTTGTTGATAACAACTATAACTTTCGATGAACTAACGCCTGCCAGATGTTGTATTGCCCCCGAAATTCCTATTGCAATATACAAATTTGGACTGACAGCTATACCAGTTTGTCCAACATGTTCGCTATGGGGGCGCCAGCCGGCATCTGATACTGGTTTTGAGCATGCAAGAGCCGCACCAAGCAAGTCAGCAAGTTCTTCTATCATGCCCCAGTTTTCGGGGCCTTTGAGACCCCGGCCGCCGGAAACAACGATATCCGCATCGGGCAAAGAAACTTTATCGGTTGAACGGACAATTTCTTTGATGACCGCTGCAAAATCTGATGCTTTTGTTTCCACGCTAAGATCCTCAACGATTGCTTTTGAAGCTGTTTCAATAATTTTGTAAGCGTTTGGCGTTAAGGAGATAACTTTATTAGCTGACGTTATCTCAACAACGGCAAATGCCTTGCCCGAAAAAGCTGTTTTTTTAATGATAAACTTACCATCGGTCTGATCAGGTAAGGAAACCGCACCGTCTGCTACACCCGCTTCGAGTTTAACGCCAAGCCTTGGGGCAAGCCCTCTTCCCGAAAATGAATTTGACAGTACTACAATATCTGCACCTTGCTTTTTAGCTGCTGTAGCAATTACCGAGGCATATGCCTGATTGACAAAGTTCTTTAATTTTTCGTTAGATACATCTAATACTTTTTCGGCGCCATATTTGCCAAGGGCTGCTAATTCATCCGCACTAACGTCACCAATTGAAATAGCGATAAGATTGGTCTTATTTTGATCTGCTATGGCACGGGCATAAGAAACTGCTTCAAAAGTTGATTTTTTGAATTTACCATCCGCATTTTCTGTATAAACTAAAACTGGCATATTAATATATTAAGGTCGTTGACCTGATTAAACTTTTTATTTATATAACCCTTGCTTCGGCATGCAACAAATCTACCAGTTTTGAAGGATTATCAGCAGGAACTAATTTTACCCGGCCGCGGGGCGCAGGTGTTTCATAACTGATCCAATTCGAAAATGTTTTTGCTTCAACAGGTTCAGTAACTACTAAAAGTTTGGTACGTGCTGACATTATACCCCGCATGTTTGGTATTTTGGGTTCGGCAACACCTTCCGCTGTACCGGCAACAATAGGGAGGGGTATAGTTAATACTTCTTTGCCACCTTCAATTTCGCGTTCAACAGTTGCATGATCTCCATCAATTTCTAATTTTTTTATGATCGAAACAGAAGGAATATCTAAAAGTTCACCCAGCATCCCGGCTACTTTCGAGCCATTGTAGTCAATGGATTCCCTGCCCGTTAAAATGAGATCGAATGGATTTGATTTGATATAATGCGCAATCTGGAAGGCAACAAACCATGCGTCATGCGGGCTGGCATTGATGCGTACGGCATCATTAGCACCAATTGCAAGGGCTTTTCGTATGGTGGGCTCTGTATTAGCTTCACCAACATTTATTACCGTTACCGAACCGCTACCGCCATCAGTTAGCTCAATAGCACGTGCCAGGGCAATCTCATCGTACGGGTTTAATATAAATTGGACCCCATTTGTATTAAATTGGGTGTTGTTATCAGTAAAAGTTATTTTTGTCGTAGTATCGGGGACGTTACTTATACATACCAGGATTTTCATTATCGTAATTATTCGTTAGTAATTGGTTTTTTATATGAACTTATGAGCGCTACGCGGTTTGTTTTTAATTTGCAATGAAGCTACCATGAGCGTTTATATATTTTTGTAGCTGATGATGGTTTCATCGGAAATTGGTTTTTGCAAATTTAGTTAAAAAAGAGAGAGTTTAAAATGCAGGTAGATAGATTAGAGAAGCTATTGGAATTTATTAAGAATGAACCGGATGACCCGTTTTTAAAATACGCGCTGGCAACCGAGTATCTGCGTCTTAATCAAATAGATAAGGCTTTGGAATATTATGAGGACCTGATAAATAAACATCCCGGCTATATTGGCACTTATTATCATTTAGGAAAACTATATGAAGCATTGGACCGAAAGGACGATGCGATAAATACTTATGAAACCGGCATGAAAGTTACACGTGAGCAGCGGGATAATCACGCATTTTCGGAATTACAGGCCGTTTACCGTGATGCCACAGGGGAAGATGAAGATGATTTTTAAGTTTATTAGTTATTGGGTCATTGGTCATTAAGTCATTGCGATAAAGCTTTTGAAGGGTAACAATTTGATATTAAATGTTAATGGTTTGATGTATAATATTTTTAACCGATGCTCGCAAACTTTGCACTAATGACCCAATGACTAATGACGTAATGACCAAATGAAGAAACGGCAGCTTTTATTTTTACGGGATGTTGTTATTTACACTTTTACCGCATTTGGCGGCCCACAGGCGCATATTGCCGTATTGCTGCGCGAGTTTGTTGAAAAAAGGCGTTACATCACCGAAAGCGAATTGATGGAGCTAAGCGCTTTATCACAATTATTGCCGGGGCCATCATCAACACAAACATTGATTGGGATTGCCTGGAAAGTAGGCGGGCTCCGGTTAGCCATCATTACTTTTTTAATATGGATACTGCCATCAGCAACTATTATGTGTATTGCGGCTATCACTTATAAAATATTTGCCGACAGATCGAAATTTGCCGAAGTGCTGCGTTTCGTACAACCTATAGCCGTAGGTATTGTTGCTTATGCCACTTATACATTTGCTCATAAATTTTTAAAGAGCAGGGTAAGTGCGATGCTGGCTATTGGCTCTCTTATAGCGACACTCATTCTGCAAAATGCCTATGCTTTCCCTTTGCTTATTTTATTGGGCGGGATTATTTCGTCAGCATTGGAGACACAGCCGCAGGAAAGTGAATTGCGGGTTAAGTTATTTTCAAATGTAAACCCCAAAAAGGTTACTTATTTTATTGGGATATTGTTGTTTTTTGCAGCATTGGGAGCAATTGTAAATCAAACTTCACCATTTAGTTTGCCCATACGTTTGTTTGAGAACTTTTACCGTAACGGTATATTGATATTCGGCGGCGGGCAGGTATTGGTACCCCTGATGTACACCGAATTTGTGGAGGTAAAGCATTATCTTACCAACTCTGAATTTCTTTCAGGATACGCTTTACAACAGGCTTTACCTGGCCCTACTTTTTCCTTTACGTCGTTTTTGGGCGGTATAAGCATGGGGAATAAAGGCGCTGGTATTATCGGCCAGGTTGCAGGCAGTGTGGTAGCTGTTATTGGTGTAAATACGCCAGGCCTTATCCTTATTTTATTTATTGTTCCGTTTTGGAACGACCTAAAAAAAATAACCCGTATAAAAAACTCATTAAGTGGTATAAATGCGGTTGCTGTTGGCTTTATGGCCACGGCCTTAATTTTATTGGCAAGGCCTTTTGGATTGAATTGGTTGGCATATTTAATTATGACAATGACGTTTTTATTGTTGTATTTCACTAAAATAAAAACCCCGGTAATAATTATTATTGGGATTGCCCTGGGGCTGGTGTTTTAGCCCCAAGGCCCCATAAAGGGGGAGCAATTATCATAGCTGCCAATCAAAAACTCCCACCTTTAGGGGCCTTGGGTCTAAAACGGCTGATCATCATCCATATCATCCATTCGTGATGGCCTTATGATAAAGTTACTTGGTTTTTCGAAATCCTGTGATGGGGCTAAACCGGAAAAAGCATTACCGCGTGCAAACGAACCATCCATTCCACGGTCAAGATCAGTAAATTTAACAAACTTTGCAACGAATTTTAGTCGAACACGCCCTGTTTCGCCATTACGGTGCTTGGCGATAATGATCTCACCGACGCCCTGGGTAGGGTTGTTATCCTCATCAACTTCCAGCCCATAATATTCGGGGCGATATAGGAACAGTACCATATCCGCGTCCTGCTCAATAGAACCTGATTCACGCAAATCTGACAGCATTGGCCGTTTTGAACCACCCGGGCGGTTTTCTACCGCGCGGCTTAATTGTGAAAGCGCTACCACAGGCACATTTAATTCTTTTGCTACTGATTTTAAGGCTCTTGATATACTGCCAATTTCCTGTTCGCGGTTGCCGCTGCCTTTGCCATCGCCGCCTTTGCCCTGCATTAGTTGTAAATAGTCGATTATGATCAGCTGTATATCGTGCTGCGATTTTAAACGGCGGCATTTTGCCCTGAATTCAAAAATATTGAGCGCTGGCGTATCATCTATTATTAAGGGCGCTTGTTCAAGGCGGCCAATTTTTGAATGGATCTGGGCCCATTCCCATTCTTCCAGGTTACCTTTACGTATCTTTTCCTGTTCAATTTCGGTTTCCCCTGAAATTAAACGGTTGACCAATTGCACTGATGACATTTCGAGCGAAAACACCACAACCGGCTTATTGAAATCAACGGCGGCATTGCGTGCACAGCTCAATACAAAAGCGGTTTTACCCATAGCCGGGCGGGCAGCTATAATCACCAGATCAGATTTTTGCCAGCCGGATGTTATACGGTCAAGGTCCGTAAATCCTGACGCTACTCCGGTCAATCCATCTTTTTTATCCTTAAGCGCCTCAATTCCCTTCAAGGTTTCATGCATCAGTTCATCCATCTTACGCGAGTCGCGGCGAAGGTTATTTTGAGCAATTTCAAAAAGATTTTTTTCAGCCCTGTCTAACAGGTCGAGCACATCGGTAGTATCTTCGTACGCGCTTTGTATAACATCTGTTGATATCCTGATCAGTTCGCGCTGTATGAATTTTTGAATAATGATGCGCGAATGGAACTCGATATTGGCAGCAGAAGCTACACGATTGGTAAGTTCTGTTATATAATATGCCCCGCCGATCATTTCCAGCTCACCCTGCTGGCGTAACTGGGCGGTTACGGTAAGTATATCAACCGGCGATGATTTTTCGAACAGGTGCCTTATCGCATAAAATATTTTCTGATGGTTATCTTTATAAAAGACCTCGGGCTTCAAAATATCAATAACAGATGACAATGCATCTTTTTCGAGCATCAAAGCGCCTAAAACAGCTTCCTCCAGGTCAGTTGCCTGGGGCGGGAGTTTGCCTAACCCGCTATACGGCGTTGGGTTGGTTATCCTGCTTTTCCGTTCGGTGGTATTCAGTTTGTTTTGGTTTTCGTGCTCAAAAATCATGGGACAACAAAAATATACAAATAATAGCCGGTTTCGTTTATTGCTTTTCAAGACTGGTTTTCCGACTAATTTTTTAAAGGTGGATAAACCAGAAATTTAACTATTAGGAAATCAACAAAAAATGTTGGAAAAAATACTTTATCAACAGTCATTGTTAATTAAGTGTTAAGATACGAAATTGAGAATTAAATATCAACCAGTTAAGCCAATGTGTATAAAGATTTAAAATGTTAATTAAATGGGCCAGACCCAAACTGTACATCAGTTCAATAAGTGCCAAATCAATTAATATAGCTACTTTTGCCTTCCAATAGATAAATAGAGGATGATTTATAATTCCAGGCCGGCCCGGGAAAGCAATCAAATGGTTTTTGGGATCAGGGCGGTTGTTGAAGCCATCCGTTCCGGTAAAGAAATTGAGGCTTTGTATGTACAAAGGGGCATAGGGGGAGAATTGCTCAATGAACTTAAAGAACTGTTGAATGAATATCAGATAATGGCGCAGCAAGTACCCGTTGAAAAGCTGAACCGGCTTACCCAAAAAAACCACCAGGGGGTTGTAGCGTTTATCTCGCCGATCATCTATCAGAAAATTGAAAACATTATCCCGCAATTATTTGAAAGCGGACAGGTGCCTCTAATAGTAGTTTTAGATGCCATTACAGATGTCCGTAATATGGGTGCCATTGCCCGTACTGCAGAATGCGCTGGTGTACATGCGATTGTTATACCTGCTAAAGGATCGGCACAGATAAACCCTGATGCTATAAAAACATCGGCGGGGGCATTGTACAAAATACCCGTTTGCAGGCATGATAATTTTATACAAAGTGTTAAATTCCTGCAAGAATCGGGATTGCAATTAGTTTGCTGTACAGAAAAAACCAAAGATGATATTTATACTCCGGATTATACCGCACCCACAGCTATCATTATGGGCTCGGAAGATGATGGCGTGCGTAATGAACTGATCAGGATGGCTGACTATTTGGCCAAAATACCTATGTGTGGTGAGATCGAATCGCTGAATGTATCGGTCGCCACCGGCATCATTTTGTATGAGGCTATCCGCCAAAGGCGGGTTGAATAGTTTATTTGGTTGGATTAAGTTGATTATTTTAAACTACTCACCCAATCGACTTAATCTAACCACTCGCCAATCTAAATGTACTTCACCCCAAACTGTTGCTTTACGTCAGCTACAATTTTTTTAACGTTTTGTTCCTGGTCACGGGGGCATATCAGCAGGGTATTATTTGCTTCAACAACAATAAAATCATGCAGGCCCTGCAAAATTACCAGTTTTTCGCCGGGGACATTTACCATACAGTCCGATGAATTGTACATGATCACTTTTTCCGAAGGGATAACAGCATTACCTACGTAATCTTTTTCGGCAAGCTCGTAAATTGAAGCCCATGTACCCAGGTCCGACCATCCGAATTCCGATGGCAATACATAAACATTATCGGCTTTTTCCATTATCCCATAGTCGATAGAAATATTTGTACATTGCAGGTACGACTTATGAAGATGGATTTTTTCATCAACGGTATTGTATACAGGACGCGCTTCAGCAAAAATTTCATGCATATCGGGCAAATACTGGCTAAAAGCATTTACTATTGCTTTCGCCGACCATACAAAGATGCCGGCGTTCCATAAAAAATCGCCGCTTTGAATAAAGGTTTTCGCTATTTCAAGAGTCGGCTTTTCTGTAAACGTTTTTACCTTATAAAAATCATTATTAAGGCTCTGGCCAGTGTACTGGATGTATCCGTAACCAGTATCCGGCCTTGACGGTTTTATACCCAACGTAATAAGGCAGTTTTGTTTCGCAGCAACCTCCAGCGACTTTTCAATAGCCCTTATAAAAGCGGCCTCATCCAGAATTAAATGATCTGATGGCGCCACAACAATTGCCGCATCAGGATTAAGGCTTTCAATTTTAAACGAACCATAAGCTATACATGGCGCAGTATTGCGCATTACCGGCTCGGTCAGTATCTGATGGTCTGCCATGTCTGGTAATTGTTTTTTTACCAAACCTGTATATATGTCATTAGTAACAACAAAAATGTTTTCTTTGGGGCATATTTTTAAAAAACGGTCGTAGGTGTTTTGTATTAATGTTTTCCCGGTGCCCAATATATCTATAAATTGTTTTGGATGTGAGGTCCTGCTGATGGGCCAGAAACGGCTTCCTATACCGCCTGCCATTATAATGGCATAGTAGTTTTTATTCATGGGTTTAAACGAGTTTGGTATTTGCGCGGCAAAATTGTACATTAATTTGTAAACTAAGCATTAAATAAAACTAAATTAATACAAGCCCATTATGCCGTTGTTTAAATGAATAAATAAACAAATTGTTTTTCATTAATTCAATTGTTTTTTTCGCGACAATGAAGCTATCGCCGGCCTTTTAACTATTTTCTTACTTTTCAGCGTTTATGCATGATAGTTTCATTGAATAATCATTTTTTTTAAAATTTTAATGAAAATCCATCGTTTATTGATAAAAATTTGTTACTTTAAACTTTTAAAACATTCAAGGATACGTAAATAATGATAGAAACTAAGAAGTCACTTTTTGATAACCTCCAGAATTTTTTTGGGTTCGATAATTTTAAAGGTGAGCAGGAAGCGATAATAACAAACATATTGGCGGGAAACGATACATTTGTGATTATGCCCACCGGTGGCGGCAAGTCCATGTGTTACCAGTTGCCTGCTTTAATGAGCGAAGGAACAGCGATCGTAATTTCCCCGTTGATCGCCCTGATGAAAAACCAGGTAGACCAATTAAGGGCTTTTGGAGGATCGGACAGCATAGCGCATTTTTTAAATTCCTCGCTAACAAAATCGGATATCGGAAGGGTTAAGGAAGATGTTTTAGCCGGTAAAACGAAACTGCTTTATGTGGCGCCAGAATCACTTACCAAGCAGGAAAATATTGATTTTCTGCGTCTTAACAATGTCTCATTTGTGGCCGTTGATGAGGCCCATTGCATATCAGAGTGGGGGCACGATTTCCGGCCCGAATACCGCAAGATCAGGCAGGTTATCAGTAATATCGGCGATAATATACCTATCATCGCTTTAACAGCGACAGCTACGCCAAAAGTTCAGCAGGATATTCAAAAAAACCTGCAAATGAACAATGCCACAATTTATAAATCGTCGTTTAACCGGTCGAACCTTTTTTACGAAGTGCGTGCCAAACGTAACGTTATTAAAGAGATCGTAAAATTTGTTAAGCAAAACCAGGGTAAATCAGGGATCATATATTGCCTTAGCCGAAAAAAGGTTGAGGAAGTTGCAGAAGCGCTAAATCTTAATGGGGTTAAAGCTTTGCCGTACCATGCCGGTTTGGATCCTAAGGTACGCGCCGATACGCAGGATAAGTTCTTGATGGAGGATGTGGATGTAATTGTAGCAACAATCGCATTTGGTATGGGTATAGATAAACCCGATGTACGTTATGTGATCCATCATGATGTGCCAAAAAGCATGGAGGGCTATTACCAGGAGACAGGGCGTTCGGGCCGCGATGGCGGAGAAGGCGTATGCGTTGCCTTTTACTCGGAAAAGGATATCGACAAGCTCCAGAAATTCATGAAAGACAAACCAGTTGCGGAACGTGAAATCGGTACCCAGATATTAAAAGAAGTGATTGATTATGCCGAATCATCGGTATGCCGGCGCAAACAGTTACTTCATTACTTTGGTGAAAATTTTAACGAAGCAGGCTGTAACAATATGTGCGATAACTGTTGCGGGCACAAAGAATATTTTGATGGCGAGGTGCATTTGCATAAAGCCTTAAGCCTGATCAAACTAATTGGTGAAAAATTTGACGATCATCATATCATCAGCATAATGATGGGAGAGGAGAATGCCCAAATAAAGAACTATGAGCATGACCTGCTTGACTATTATGGTTCGGGTAAGGAAGATGGCCTGAATTTGTGGAACTCGTTGATGAGGCAGGCTTTGCTGAATAATTTTTTATCAAAAGATATTGACCAGTATGGCTTATTACGGTTAACTAAAACCGGTAACGCTTTTATAGAAAATCCGTACAGCATCCGTTTTGTGTTAAACAAACCTATGGGGGCAACAGACGATGATGACAGCGAAGAGGGACCAAAACAAGGAGGCGGTGCATTAGATACGGAATTACTGCAAATGCTGAAAGATTTGCGTAAAAAACTGGCCAAACAAAAAGGTTTACCTCCATTTGTGATATTCCAGGATCCTTCGCTGGAAGAAATGTGCACCCATTACCCGATCACAACTGATGAACTGAAACAAATTTCCGGTGTAGGTGCGGGGAAGGCCCTTAAGTTTGGTAAACCGTTTACCGACCTGATTGAGAAATATGTTGAGGAAAATGAAATTGACCGCCCTATTGATATGGTGATCAAAAGCGCCGCAAATAAATCAGCCCTTAAAGTTTTTATAATTCAAAATATCGACCGTCATTTAAACCTTGATGATATTGCCGCTTCAAAAGGACTTTCGTACGAAGAGATATTGAAGGAAGTGGACACTATCGTTAACTCGGGCACTAAGCTTAATCTCAATTATTATATTGATGAGATCATTGACGAAGACAAACAGGAAGAAATATTTGATTATTTCCGTACTGCCGAAGCAGATTCGATAGATGACGCCCTCGCTGAATTAGGTAATGATGAGTACACCCGCGAAGAAGTACAGTTGATGCGGATAAAGTTTTTATCGGAGATGGGGAATTGATATGCAAATGTGTAGATATGCGGATGTGCAAATTAAAAGATAATTTGCGGGAAAGCCACCGGTAAACGAAAAGATTTGACAACTTTTTGAAAGTTGTCAAATCTACTCCACCTTTTACCTAAACTCCAAATAATCGAAATTCATATTCCCATTAGCCACCACGTGTAATGTAAGTATATGCACACCCTTTTTAAGATGTATTGTAGCTAATGAATCCGATTTATTCCAATGATGCCATTGCCGCCATTGAACTGTGTCGCGGTCATCATGGGTTGAGGTTATTTTTAACGGCCCTGTAATATCTTTTCCGTCAATATTAAGCGAAATAGCCCCATCGCCATTAGCTGTGTACATTAATCCTATTTGGTAATTGCGGGATTCGTTTACCTTCACTGTATAGTTGATCCATTCGCCGGTTTTAGTCCATCCCACATATAATTGATCCATTTTCGGCGGTACTTTATTGTAGGCGTTGTTATCAATGTGATGTGATTTGGTATAGGATATATCAACCCCTTCATTCATCCTGAACTCGTTCAAAAAAGTGCCATTTGCAGGGTTAAGTTTGCCGCTACCGTTATTGATGCTGTCCGAGTCGTGGTAAGCAACCCCTTCGCCGCCCTCATTATAATATTCACATTCAATTCTTCCAGGTATCTGTTGTGTCTTATTTTGCCAGGCCCTGCCCGCATTCATGGTTTTATAAATGGGAGTACAGGATGCGAAAGCAATAATGAGGAAGGTAAATATGTAAGTTTTCATTATTTTAGGTTAATGGTAATAGGCGAAAGGTAAAAGGTTTTTTTACATTTTCCAACCTTTTACCTTTCGCCTTTTACCTCATCTACTTGGCGATTATCTTAAACTCAGTCCTTCTGTTTTTCCTACGGCCTCCTTCGGATTCATTAGGAGCGATAGGCTGTGTTTTGCCATAGCCTTTATAAAAGAGCCTCGCGGCATCAATATTGTTTGAAATAAGGTATTGGTATACAGATTTTGCCCTGTTTTCTGATAGTATTTGATTGGCCTGGTCGTTACCTACGTTATCTGTATGGCCCGATATTTCAATATGTAAAGTAGGGTTTGATGTCAAAAAATCCACTAATTTTTGCAGTTCAGCAATTGATTCAGGCTTCAGATCGAATTTATTAGTATCAAAAAATATGTTATTAAGGACCACTTTATTCCCTATTTCAATAGGTTCTAACAAAACTGAAATATTGAAAGGATTTTTAGCTTCGTGACCAACCAGTGAAAAATTTTCAGAATAAAACAAATAACCGCTTTTAGAAATATTCAAGCCATAGTTTTTGCCCGAAGTTATTGTTGCCAAAAAATCGCCCTGGTCAGCATCGCTGTAATCCTGGTAAATAGGGATGTTTTTCTGAAGGTCAATTATTTCAACCGCGGCTTCCAGCGGTTGCCGGGTTTTGGCATCATTTACTTTTCCTTTTACATAGGTTACTACATGGGGCCTTACATTTGGCGGTAGTTCAAAAGTATAAATATCAAAGCCCCCGTAACCATTTAAATTATTTGATGAAAAAAAGGCATCTTTACCATTCGCAGTCAATGTTAGCCCGTTTTCGTCACCGTTAGTATTGATGGGATAGCCCAGGTTTTCGGGCTTTTGCCATTTCCCGTCTTTACCCAGGCGGCTAACAAACAGATCTTTCCCACCTAAACCAGGCCAGCCATTCGAACAAAAATAAAGCGTACTGTCATCCGGGTGAATAAAAGGCGATTGCTCGTCAAAGGCGGTGTTGATATTAGGGCCCAGGTTTTCAGGTTCGCCCCATCCCTTTTCTGTTAAGGTTGATTTCCATATATCATAACCGCCATAACCGCCTTTGCGGTTACTTACAAAATATAGCGTCCGTCCGTCAGCGCTGATCGACGGCTGTGATTCCCATCCCGGGGTATTCACCGGGGGTGGAAGGTCATATGGTTTACCCCAGTCGTCACCCTTTTTTTGTGCAATATAAATATCGCAGCGCCCAAGTCCGTCGGGCCGGTTACAGCCGGTAAAAAAAAGATATTTACCATCCTGGGAAATTGACTGGGCGCCTTCATTATATTCAGGCGTATTGATTTGATCGCTCAGATAAGTGGCTGTTTGCCACTTGCCATTTACTTTTATGCTTTTGTAAAAATCTTCATTATTATTTATTTTTCGGGTAAATATCAGTGTACTTTCGTCAGCGGTGGCAGTTGGCAAATATTCATCATCAGCTGTATTAATTTCGGGGCCCATGTTAATGGGTTTAAAAGGGACAGGATGCTGTACGGCATTTATACTAAATTTACAGTCCGATATCAGCTTTTGGGCGCGAAAATTACTTTGCGGGGTGACATCGGGGTAGGTTAAGTATTTCTCAAGGTTCTGCAGAGCGTCTTCATAATGGGCTGTGCTGATTTCTTCATCGCCAATTTTAAGATAAACAGAATGGTTAAAATCAGGATTGAGCCCAATTACTTTAAGGTATTGGTCAACAGCAGGTTGATGTTGATGCATCGTGCGGAATATATCAGCTAAAACCGCGTGTGCTTCCACAAATTTATCATCGGCATCTATTGCTTTTTGTAATTGTGCAACAGCGTCATCAAAAAGATTTTCATCTAACCTTTGGTTGGCTAATGCAAAATATTTTATGGCTTGCCTGTCGGTAGTTGAGTATTGTCTCTGCTGAGCCGATGCAAAAACGGATAAAAAAAATAACAGGGCCGGGAAAATTATAAATCGCATTCTTTTGATACAGTATATCGTATCCTAAGATACACATATTAACTCAAAACAAGAGGTAAGAAACAAGATAAAAAGGTTAATTTTAATTAAAGGCTTGCATTTGCCTAAGGTATATTTAAATATTTATGCGTTTGCAGGGATATTTCCCATTGAGGATTGTTCATTACATACTCAACAATCAATGGTGTCATCTCTTTTGATTTTGACCACTCCGGCTGAAGGAAAAGTTTACAGTTTGGGGAAACTAATTTTGCATTTTGTTCGGCGAAGGCAAAGTCTGATTTGTTAAATACGATCACTTTAAGCTCATCAGCATTTTGGGCGACATGATGAACAGGGGCTTTGAATTTTTTTGGCGATAAACATATCCAATCCCAATGACCTGACAGGGGGTAGGCTCCCGATGTTTCTATAAAAGTTTTAATGCCCTTTTTTTTAAGTCCTTCGGTTAAATAATCAAGGTTATAGATTAAGGGTTCGCCGCCGGTTACTACAACAGCCTTTGAAGGATATTTGGATGCATTTTCAATGATTTGGTCAGCATAAGTAAGGGCGTGCAGCTCGGCATCCCAACTTTCTTTAACATCACACCAGTGGCAGCCAACGTCACAGCCCCCCAGGCGGATAAAATATGCAGCTTTGCCGGTATGGAACCCTTCACCCTGTATCGTATAAAACTCTTCCATTAAAGGAAGCTGTGTACCATCTTCCGGAATTTGATGTGCCATAATGAGGTGCAAATTTAGGCTTTTTAAGGTGAAAGGTCAAAGGTAAAAGGCGAAAGGCTCAGAGAAGTCCGGAAAATCCTGGAACGTCTGCAATTAAAAAGTACAAACCCATTCGCCTTAAATTTTTTTCGGGTCTTCCGGATTTCCAGACTAAAAAAACCTTTCACCTTTTCCCTTTCACCTTTCAGCTTTTTTTATTATCATTACTTAAATTTTGCGCTATGAAAAAATTTTATTACCCAATTCTATTTTTCGTACTGCTTTGCCTTTCATCATGTGTTGATATTGAAGAACGTTATGATTTTAAACCTGATGGATCTTGTAATGTATTGTACAGTTTTGATATGAGCAGCGCCGTATCGGTATTAATGAACCTGATGACTGATTCAATAAAAGAAACCCCCCAATTTTCCATAGTCAAAGATACCACCCTTAATTTTTACTCGGCCCTGCCCGACAGTACACAACAGAAAATGACCCTTGACGAAGTAAACATGGCTAAAGGAAGCAACCTTTCTGTAAAAATGGACCTTAAAAAGAATATTATGAAAGTGGGTATCAACCATGTGGCAAAAAATTCGGCCGACCTTGAATACTATCTGAAGCACCTCTCAAAAATGTCATTAAACGACCAGTTAAACAGTGTTACAAAGAACAACAAAAATGCTGGAGGTTTTGACGCCCAGCAGTTGGTGGCAGGCGAGGATTATTACTCGTACGAGATAACACCGCATAA
>Ga0207042_1021_pt2 | contig 43360 bp, 42 predicted proteins | sample Alteio_BWMinCont_70_FD_153310 | JGI IMG/M metagenome (GOLD analysis project Ga0207042, IMG submission 153310) | Enriched cells from forest soil in Barre Woods Harvard Forest LTER site, Petersham, Massachusetts, United States -... | ecosystem: Environmental > Terrestrial > Soil > Temperate forest >... | reverse complement strand
GCGAAGTAATCATTCAAGAAGTAAGTCGTGAACATGCAAAACAACCTTATGCGAAAATGTTTTCTCTCCTTGAAAAAATGGGTTGTCAGATTATTGAAAGTGCCAATGGATTAACTGTCAAAGGGCCAGCACAGTTATCCGGTGTGAATGTTGATGTGCGTGAATTTCCCGATTCGTTTATGGCATTAGCAGCGATTGCGCCATTTGCAACGACTGCAACGACCTTCACCAATATTACAGAGTTCAACGATGGTCACCCCGATCAAGTGAGTTTGTGGCAAAAAACATTCGAAAAATTATCGATAAAAATCGAGTCAGGCAAAGACTGGCTCAAGATTTTTCCAGGGCAACCGCAGCCAGCAAAAATCGATTGTCATCACGATTATCGTATCGGTCTTGCATGTGCGATCATGGGGCTGCGTGTTTCTGGGATTGAGCTAGCTGGTGTTGAAAGCATTAATGCAGTTTGGCCGGATTTTTTTTCGATATGGGAAATTAAATAAGTTGTTTTTTGTTTTGGTTTTTTAAAAATAACGCCGCAATAAAACAGCAAATAGCACTGCCCGTTAAATAAAAACTGGGTGCCAACACATTTCCGGTTTGGTGAATCAGGTAGGTTGCAATCAAAGGTGAAAGGCCGCCAAAAATACCAAAACTCATATTATACGAAACAGCCATTCCCGTATAACGCACGGGTGTTGGAAATAATTCGATGAGCACACAAGGATAAACGCCAACAATACAAGCGCTGAGTAAAGAGATCAAGATCATGACCATCATGACAAGCGGAAGGTTATTACGCGTTAATAAAAAGAATAATGCATAGCCTAGTGTCATAAAACCAATAGAACCGATCAATAAAAAAATGCGTCTTCCCATCGTATCCGATAACCATCCAGCGCTGACCAGAGCAAATGAAAAGAAGATCATATTGATGGTATTAAAACTTTCGATGATGCCTTTGGGATAATGCAGAATGGATGAGAGATAAGTCGGTATAAAAAGAAATAGCAAACAGATCACGACTGCACCCAAGCAAGCGAGGCCGATGCTTTGAATTACTTCGGGGAAATGTTCCCGAATGACTTTTAGAAAAGGAATGATGCGTTTTTCTTCCTTGAGATAAAATGCTTGAAATATCGGTGTTTCTGCCATGCGTTTTCGTAAATAAAAACTGACGACACCCAGTAGTCCGCCTAACAAAAATGGAATACGCCATCCCCAATTGAGTAATGCTTCTGGTGAAAGATAATTTGTCATTAAAACAGACACCAATGAACCAAGTAGCATGCCCGTATTAATGCCGAAAAAAATAAACGAACAGGTTAGGCCACGTTTATCAGGTTTGACATGTTCACTGGCAAAAGTAATGGCGCCAGGAATTTCGCCACCGACCGATAAACCTTGCAATAGGCGTAAGAAAGTTAATCCTATCGCAGCCCATACGCCAACCTGGTTGTACGTTGGAAGCAGTCCAATGAGAAAGGTAGGCAGTGCCATGAGAAGCAACGTAGAGACAAAAGTTTTTTTGCGCCCATAGGTATCGCCAAAATGACTTAATAAAACGCCGCCAAGCGGGCGAATTAAATAGCCCACGGCAAACACAGCAAAAACGCCAATCAACGATGCGAGATGATTTTTGGTGGGAAAAAATAAATGGCCGAGTGTACTTGCAAAAAAAACGTAAATAATAAAATCATAAAATTCGAGCGCGCCACCCAAAGAAGAAAGAAAAATCACCTTTCTCTCTTCTCTTGTTAGCGACTCATTTTTTAATAATTTTCTCATTATTTTGACGTTGTAATGGTTACGCTAGCAGCAGAAATATCCAATAAATGGCCACCGGGAGTCGGATTCATTGTTTGAGTTTGTTGTGACTGGTAATAATCGTTATTCATTCCAAAAGCAGACTGACCTGAGTAGAATTGTCTGCGATCAAGAATAATTAAACAATTATCATGTCCATTGTTATCAGTGAAATGAACGCATGCGCTTAGATCATCACTATAACTGGTGGTTCCATAAATCGTGAGTGTGCTTCCTGGTGTGACTACACCATTTTCTTTGTCAAATCGAAAGCTGTTTGTGTCATTTTTGCCATCAACGTGGGTGAAATACAATGTATTTTTTGTATTATTCGTGAAGGTGATGGGGATGGTTTGGGTGTCATCTTGGTTTGCATAACTACTTGTTGAAGCGCAGATAAAACAAGAAACAAAAAAAAGTACTTTTAAAAATTTCATGACGGAACTCCTTCTAAAATATTAGAGAGTGGTGAGTGAATAAATTATTGCACTTGCTCCGTTTTTTTCTTTTTACGCTTCTTCCTTTTGTTGTTAGGGATCGTTTTTTCGACCTCTTTTAAAATTGTTACGCGCTCATCTTCAGTCGCTTCGTAAAAACGTTGCCACCAAGTGGTGAGCTCAAGCAAAGGTTCGCCTGATTGTTGACGTAACAAAAATAAATCATAGGCTGCTCGAAAACGTGGATGACCCAGTAAGCGGTAGGGCCTTGTGCCAAACCGTTGGGTGAATCGAAATTGCAGCAAACAAATTTCTCGAATGGATACTAATAATAATCTTGGAATCGCGAGTCGTTCGGTTTTGTCTTTGACTGCGTGATGAATGGCATTTTCGTAGGCGACATAGAGCGGCATTTTTTTAGGGCGTAATTTTTCGAGATTTTTTGTGACTAGAGGCCATAATAAAACGGAAAAAATAAACGCCGGGGAAACCGTTTTACTGTCTTTTACACGTTTATCGGTTTCAGCGAGCGCATTTTCAATTAACTGAATCGCTTCAGGTTGTGTCAGGCATTCATTGATTGCTGGAAATAATTCTGCAAATAAATGATATTTACGCAACAAATGAAACGTAGGCAGCGTTGCACCTTCTTGAAAAAATTTCATGACTTCAAGATACAATCTTGCAGGTGACACTTTCCCTAATAAATGGCTGAGTGTGAGCAGCGGGGCTTCTGTTTCCGGCGAAATATTTAAATTCAGTTTTCCCATGAAACGCACAGCGCGGAGTAATCGCACAGGATCTTCATGATAACGCGTCACTGGGTCGCCAATGATACGCAATGTCCTGGTCGAAATATCTTGCATGCCGTTTACATAATCTACGACTGAGAAATCGGCGATATTGTAATAAAGTCCATTGATCGTAAAATCGCGGCGGGAGGCATCATCTACAATGGTTCCATAGACATTGTCACGCATAATCATGCCTTGATGCGTTTTGGCGATGTCTTCCTGGGAGATATTTTCATGGTGTGTGCGAAAGGTCGCGACTTCAACGATTTCTTTGCCGAAAACGATATGGGCTAGGCGGAAACGTTTGCCGATGAGGCGAGAATTTTTAAAAAGTTTACGCACTTCGTCCGGGTGGGCGTCGGTTGCGATATCAAAATCTTTAGGCTGGTGATTCAATAATAGGTCGCGTACACAGCCACCAACCAGAAAGGCGCTAAAACCCGCATTATGCAGACGATAAAGAACCTTGAGCGCATTTCGATGGATATGGTCTCTTGAAATGGTATGCTCTGCACGAGGGATGATCTTGGGTTGAATGGAATTCTTACCGGTATTTGGCGCATTTTTGAAGCGTTTTACCAACCCTTTTAGCAACTTAATAATTTTTTTGTCCTCATCTTATTAATTCCAGAACTTAGCGTATAATACCATCTTTCTTTTATTTGTGCTCCCTTCGTCTAGTGGTCTAGGACGCTGCCCTCTCACGGCGGTAACACGGGTTCGAAGCCCGTAGGGAGCGCCAGCCTATTAGTTGATTCTAATGTGTTGTAACGAGTTATTATCAGCAGGAAAATTCCGCAGCACCCGATTGTCCGGGTCCGTTAAATACGCTGAGTTTGATTTTTTGAATGCCGTGTTCTTTTAATTCAGGGGTATCTTTAGTTAATTGCTGCAAAAACCAATGTGATAACTCTTCAATGGTGACATTGGTAATGGGAAGAATCACGATGTCGCGTTTCAGGAATGGAATTTTTTCATGGTTAAAATGGGCTAAATACATGTCGCCTGCTTCTTCGATTTTTAAAAATTTTGAGTGCTCGGGTAACAGGAATTTACGGTCTAATTTTTCAATGAGTGTCAGTATTTTTTTCTTATAAATTCGGTAATCGAAGGCAAGGCCATTATCGCCAATTAACACATGCATGGTCAGTGAGACATTGTAATTATGACCGTGTAAATCTTCGCGGGATGTCGCAGAAAAAATCGTAAAATGGCCTGCGGAGAAATTGAATTCATCTTTGTGAAGTTTGACTATGGCTGGACGGGTCACGTCACGGCTCCTCGGTTAAAATTTGTTCGGGGGGATTCTATCATAGAGTGGGGGGTGGGGAGAAATATTTGTGAGGTGGATGAAAAGAAGGTAAGGGCCCGTCATTGCGAGCGTAGCGAAGCAATCCAGTGCAGTGATACTAAAGAATTCAGTGCTGGATTGCTTCGCTACGCTCGCAATGACGGATCCTTACAATGACGGGTCCTTTTAGACGGTTTGCGGGTTTGATTGGTTCTGTGAGGTGAATGGGGGGGAGAAGAAAAATAGCAAGACACCTTCTTTTCATGGTTTTTTTTATAGGTCTCTGATTCTGGTTTGGAGTGAGAATCCTTTTAATGGGTTGTCATAGTTTTTTGTGAGGGCTATGACTTTGATTGCTTCGCCCATTTGTGAAGGGAGTGTCAGTGTTTTGATGGCTTGGTTTTGTTTGAATTGTTCAACGTCAGAAAGGGTTTCACTCTGGGCTAATTCCAATAAACCGGCTGCAAATAAGAAAGCAGCTTGTGTCGTGTAACCACCTAAAGTGAGATTTGCAGAAACTGCGCTTTCAATGACGGCGGTGAAATCCACATGTGCGGTGATATCTTGTAGGCCAACATGCAGAAATGGATTCGTGTGACGCTGATGTTGGTAATAGCACATGAGCGTTCCTTGGGTTCGATCGGGATGATAAAATTCTCTTCGGCCATAACCATAATCAAATAATAAAATGACACCACTCTGTAAGCAGTTTGAAAGATTCTTTATCCATGGATCGAGTGCTAAGTTGATTTCAGATTCATAACCTTCAGGAAATTCAATTTCTTGCTGAAGTGTTGTAACTGATTTTTCTAAGTCAGCTGTGGGTTTGGTTAATCGCCAATTAAATTTATTGTTTTCTAATTCAACTGAGCGCTCTTCAATATTTTTTTCACCCATTCGAAAACAATGTACCGGTAATGCATCTAACACTTCATTTGCAAAAATGATGCCAGAGATTTTTTCTTTTGGTAATGTTTCTCTCCATTCAATGCGTGAAAAATAAAAAGGGCAGGTTGCTTGCAATAATTTTTTTTGTCTCTCACGCAAATCGCTGCTGGGTTCTACAATAAAATAACGGTCTGGTAACGCATTCAATTTTTCAAGTTCTTGCAAGAGGTCTTTTGCAAAAATACCCGTGCCAGCGCCCAATTCCATCATGCTAAATGGGTTCAGTGTTGAAAAAATTTCTGAGCATTGTCGTGCAAGGCATTTTGCAAATAGCGGTGAAATTTCAGGGGCTGTGACAAAGTCACCCTGTCTTCCAAATTTAGTGGTATTCCCGGTGTAATAACCTAAGTCTGGGGCATAGAGTGTCAATTCCATAAAGCGTGCAAAGGATATGAAGCCGCCGCTTGATTGAATTTCCTGTTGAATCAACTGGGTAAGTTCGGCACTTTTTTTTTCGGCAACAGATAAATTCATTTGGGAAAGGTTTATAATTAAAAGATAGCTTAATAGGATTTCGCAACCATACCAAGTTTGAGGCGTTTATGCAAAAAAATTCCCATAAAGTGGCGTTAATTACAGGCTCTGCAAGACGCATGGGAGCAGCGATGGCTGACAAATTGCATGAAAATGGCTTCAATATTGTGATACACTACCACGCTTCCCATGAAGATGCTGAACGACTCTCAGCGGAACTCAATAAAAAACGCAAGCATTCGGCCATTACGATGCGTGCGGACTTACAAGAAATCACTAGCTTGGAAGCATTAGTCAATCAAGCGGCTGAAACATGGGGAAGACTGGATGTCTTAGTGAATAATGCGTCGCGTTTTTATAAAACCGAAGTCGGAGAAATGACGGAATATTCCTGGGATGAGCTGATCAATACGAATTTGAAAGCCCCTTTATTTTTATCGCAAGCAGCAGCCCCGCATTTAAAAAAAACCAATGGCTGCATCATTAATATCACGGATATTCATGGAGAAAGACCGTTACGCGACTATGCAGTTTATAGTATATCGAAGGCAGGTCTCATCATGCTAACGAAACAATTAGCCAAAGAATTAGGCCCAGAAATTCGCGTGAATGCGATTTCTCCAGGCGCGATTGTTTGGCCTGAAGGTCAAAATAAGTTATCAGAAGAATCGAAGAAAAAAATTATCGAGCGCACTGCATTACAACGACATGGTGATCCAGACATGATTGCAAAAGCGGCTTTATTTTTAGTGCAAGATGCCGATTTTATCACGGGGCAAGTGTTGGTGGTTGATGGTGGTCGTTTGTTGAATGCCTAAATTTTTATAATTAAATACACGAAGTTTGAACGAGGGGAATTACCGTGTCATCATCTTCATCGCGTTTTCCCGTATTGGATAAATCCAAGAAGCCTAAAGTTTCGGAAGCACCCGCTACAGCGAGAACTCGCGCTTCTCAACCAGCCGCAGCGACGCCAGCGTCTCTAGTGTTACCTAAAGTCAATGCAACTTCTGCAGCAACCGCAGCAGGGGCGGGGGCAGCAGCCTCTTCCGCTACTGCTGATGTTAAGTCACCTAATATCCACAAGCCTGCCCCTCCAAAGCAACCGATGTCTGCACTGCTTCATCAAAGAAAAAGAACAAAAGATCTGACAAGCTTTATGGGTACGCATGCACCAACGATAATTCCTGAGGTAAATTTTGGGAAACCCATCGTTTATTTTTTTCCAAATCCAGAAGAACTTTATGGGCACCTTGGCATCAGGATATTTTATGAAGTCAATCACGAAAAAAGAGAGGCTTATTTCAGCTTTGGTGGTCCCACGAAGTTCACCAATAATCAAAGTAATTTTGTTGAAGAATGTGAGTACTTTAAAAATCGGTTTGTTGCAATAGAATTGCCGCTATTCCTGACAATAACCGAAGAAAAATTACGTGCCGCGATGAAAGAATTTCGAGATAAAGCGGGATACAATAAAGCGTTTCAGAATTGTTGTGATGCCGTCATTGGTTTTTTGCTCACGGCGGGTTATCCCGTTAAAAAAGCATGGTTCATTGAATCACCACAGGATGCAGCAGAAAAAATTTGCAAAATGGTGCTTAATGAATGCAATAAACATCAGGATTTATTGGTCAAACCTCCCTTTGATCCTAATCAAAAAGGAATGGGAGTCATTCGTGAACTCTTAATCAAAGATTTAGAAAAGTTGGAAGCTCAAAAATGCCTATTCCAGATTGATCTGGAATCAAAATTTGATGGGCGGTCTATCGAACAAACAAAGTATCTATTGTTGACTTTATTAAATGTCTTTAAAAAAGCACCTCTCGATTACGCCCAATGTTATAAAACACTTAAACATGCCATTACCGAGACGAAGAAAGTCAATAAACCCATGGCACTTTTCTTGGAACAACAATATATGAATCGTTTTCCAAAAGAAAAATTAATCACAATTCTCGAGACCCGGAAAAAAATGCAAGCCATGCGGCAAGCGTCTCGTGCTAATCGTCGAAGTACCCTATAATTTTTCTGTATCTTTCCCCTTAAAAAGTGTATTTTGACGTAAAATTTGAGAAAAATTTATGAACATTTTACGCAACTCATTTATGGGGACCTATCGGGCGAGACTGTATCCCAATTATTGGGATTTAGTCGCGTTGTTTTTGGTGCTCGGCGTCATTATGTTGTTGGCTTGGGATGCTCGGCAAATGTCTGCTCCCTATCAGCTTGGGCAGGCGATTCACATCTCACTCGATCCAAAATATTTACCCGGTTATGCACTTCGCACCGTGATGCGCATGTTTTTGGCGTTAATTTTTTCATTATTATTTACCTTTATTTTTGGCACCTGGGCTGCAAAAAGTAAACGTGCGGAACGCTTGATTATTCCACTCATTGATATCTGTCAGTCGATTCCGATCCTGGGATTTTTATCGATTGCAATTGTTGCATTTATCGCGCTCTTTCCGCATAGCATGATGGGGCCCGAATGTGCGGCAATTTTTGCGATTTTTACGTCGCAAGCTTGGAACATGGCGTTAGGGTTTTATCAGACGGTGCGTTCTGTGCCGTCTGATTTAGTTGAGGCAGCAGATATGTTTCATCTGTCGCCTTGGCAGCGGTTTTGGCGGATTGATGTGCCATTTTCATTGCCTGGGTTATTGTGGAATACCATGTTGTCGATGTCAGCGGGTTGGTTTTTTGTGGTGGCATCTGAAGCGGTGTCAGTTTCCAATCAACAAATTTTACTGCCGGGGATTGGTTCCTATATTGCTGCGGCTATTTCTGCTGCTGATATGCGTGCGATTACGTATGCGATCTTGATGATGTTGGTGGTGATTTTAATTTATGATCAACTGCTCTTTCGACCACTCGTGTCTTGGGCTGAAAAATTTAAAGCAGAACAAGTTGGCGGTGAGCGCGAAATCGATTCCTGGTTGGTGGATTTATTTCATCGTACGCGCTGGTTTCGCATTCTAGGACAAAAGATGACGATATTCTTTGATGCATTTATCAATATCGCCATTTTTCGCTCAAGACCTTTTATGCCGCAATCAGTGCCTTGGGTGGAACGACATGAAAGTGCTGTGAATGGTGTTTGGAATGTTGTCTTATTTTTACTGGCATTAATCAGTGTTGGTTGTTTGGTGCATTATATCTGGGAGTATTTTGCTTTATCCACGATTTTGCATGTGATGTATTTGGGATTAGTGACAGCGCTTCGCGTCTTTGTGCTCATTATTGTTTGCTCGTTAGTTTGGGTGCCGGTGGGTGTCTGGGTTGGATTGCGTCCTAATGTCGCGCGTGTTGTGCAACCGGTCGCGCAATTTCTCGCAGCATTTCCAACCAATTTACTTTACCCCATCGTGGTGGTGTTAATTATTCGGTTTCATCTGAATGTAAATATTTGGGTGACGCCGCTCATGATTTTAGGTGTGCAATGGTATGTTTTGTTTAATGTCATTGCGGGTGCTTCAGTACTGCCTAAAGATTTATTGCAAGTCGCCGATAATTTAAGTTTAGGTATTTGGTTGCGTTGGCGAAGATTAATTTTGCCGGGAATTTTTCCCTATTACATTACGGGAGCGATTACGGCAGTTGGTGGCGCATGGAATGCGAGCATTGTGGCAGAGATGGTGAGCTGGGGAAATACAACGCTTGTAGCGACAGGTCTTGGCGCCTATATTGAAGAATATACCAATAAAGGCGATTTTCCGCATATTGCATTGGGTATTGGTATTATGTGTATGATGGTATTATTTTTTAATCGGTTGATTTGGCGACCGCTTTACGTATTAGCTGAAACACGATTTCAGATGCTTTAAATAACAGATGTTCTTATAAAAAGAGAATCGACATGCAAGAAAATGAACAACCTATCATTGAAGTAGTGAATGTAGAAAAACATTTTAAAATTGGCGACCGTCAAGAGTTGCTGGTATTGCATGAAGTGAATTTTCGGATGAATCCAGGCGAGATTGTTGCCATCCTCGGAAAATCGGGTTCAGGAAAATCAACTCTATTACGAATTATTGCAGGATTAGTGCGTCCCAGCGAAGGCACTATTTATTATCGTGGCAAAGCCGTGCATGGACCTGTACGTGGTATCTCAATGGTATTTCAGAGTTTCGCATTATTGCCCTGGCTTACTGTATTACAAAATGTGGAATTGGGATTGGAAGCATTAGGCATTGATCGAGATGAGCGGCGTGAACGCGCGTTAAAAGCAATTGATACGATTGGTTTAGACGGATTTGAATCCGCTTTTCCAAAAGAATTATCCGGTGGTATGCGACAACGTGTTGGATTCGCAAGAGCGTTAGTTGTAAATCCCGATATTTTATTAATGGATGAACCGTTTTCCGCGCTGGATGTCTTAACGGCGGACAACTTGAAAACTGACTTATTGGATTTATGGGAATCGAAAAAAACCGGCATTAACGGCATTATCTTTGTCACCCATAATATTGAAGAAGCAGTTTTGCTGGCAGATCGCATCATTGTATTTAACAGTAATCCCGGTTCCATTCGGGGTGAATTAAAAGTGCCGCTAGCGCATCCGCGCAGTGAATTAGATCCTCGATTCCGTAATCAAATTGATCGTGTCTATACCATGATGACCACAAAGATTCAGGAAATTGGTGAAGCACAACACGGCGGTCATGCGCCCATTGATATTGGTTATCGGTTGCCAGAAGCAAGTGTCGCTGAATTTACTGGGTTATTGGAAACGCTGAATGCGCCTGAAAATGACGGAAAAATGGATTTACCGGTCGTCGCAGATACATTGATGTTAGATATCGATGAATTATTTCCGTTAACGGAATTATTGGAAATTTTACATTTCGCAAAAGTCTCAAAAGGGGATATTGCGATTACGGAAGAAGGCAAAGCGTTTGTTGAGGCCGATATTTTAGAACGTAAAAAAATCTTTTTACGTCATTTAAAAAAATATGTTCCACTTGCACGTTACATCTCTGAACAACTGAATCATCACCCTCGCCATCGCGCGCTGGAAGAAAATTTTATTTCGTTGCTGGAAGATTATTTGACGGAGAAAGAAGCGGAACGTGTGCTTCATACGGTGATCGAATGGGGACGTTATGCGGAATTGTTTGCGTATGATTATAATTCAGGGGTTTTGAGTTTAGAAAATCCAAATTAAAGGTTACACCGATCGGCTGGGTGCGTTCATTTCGGCAGCAGGAAGTTCTCTTGCAGGTGCATTATTCAATGAACGTCGAAATGTGTCAAAACTTCCTTCAATTGAATAGTCTCTTTTGATGCCTAGCGCGATTTCTTCTTTTTCATCCACCGTTGCTTGTAAGTTTGGATTGCCAATGAGTGTATTGCATTGTTCAGTTGCTCCCATTCGATAGAGTGCTTTCATGGCATTCACATAAGTTTCTTTATGACCTGCAATGATGACTTGGAAGTTGGGGTCATTTGCTGAATTTGCTTCCGCAAGGTTGGCAGCACGAGCGATATTCGTAATTTTTTGAAGGAGAAAAGATTCGAGTTTATAATTTTCCGCAATAAATTTGAGTGCTTTTGAAATGTTGTCACCTTTAACGGCATCGGTTATATCCAATGCTTTAGGATTTTCTGCTAGGAACTTAGCTAATAACGGGTTTTCTTTGCCGTCTATTTTTTCACAGCGGTTTTTAATGTACTCATTGACGAGTTGAATTGCTTGGTTCTGTTTGATTAATTTGTCTTTATCGCCTGTCCGAGAGATCGTTGTGATAACGGCATCACTTTTTGCTTTTGGTTGAGCTTTTGTCTGTGCTTGTACTCCAGAAATTCTTGATGGAATTTCTTTGAGAAATGTTGTTACTTTTGGTTTCATTTCTTTGAAGCTTGTTATCTCTTTATTTGCTGCTGCAATTTTATCATTGTTTTTTGCTTGTTCATTCTTTTTTCCGGCTCTTGCTACGATTGTAGTATCCAGTTCTTTTCCAAGCTCAGTCAGTCTTTCAATGTTTGCTTTTAAAAAATCACGGTGGGTTTCTTTGGCAAGAATTTTTTGCGCTAACTCTTTAACTTGGTCGGCTTCACCAAATGCTTCAGTAAAAGTGTGTTTAAAGAAATAGGAAACAGGATCCAATTCTTTTCTTTTATTGAGTAGTGCATTTCGTTGTGCTGTCAGTTGGGCAATTTCAGTCGCATTGGTTGCTAAGTCACTCTGTAATTTTCCGATTGATTTGGTGACTAGCGTTTTTAATTCAGCTTCAAAGAGGCTGGCTTTTTCTTCAAATAAATTTTTATTGGGGTTGTTGGCTAATGCTTTGAGTTCTGCAGCATGTTGGTTAGTTTCTCTTGTGTCTTTGGCATAACCCGCACCTGTTATGCAATCAGTAATTCTTTCTTGTAAGCAATGAGGTTGAGTCATGATTTTTTCATCAAGTTGTCGAATTTCAGTTTGTAATTGCTGATTTTTGATTTGTAAATCGGTCACAAGTTCGGTGCGTTGCTGGATTGCGATATCAATGGTGTTGACTGTTTCATTTAATTCGCCCGTTGCCTTTTTGAATTCATCGGATGTAGGTTTATTTAAACGAATTTGATTATTGACCACACCTTGAAACGTCGCCATATCGCGAGCAATTTGGTTCAAGTCAACAAAAGCATTTTGTCGGATGGCTGCGCATTGTGTAACTAATGCATCAACATTAAAACTTGATTTGCTTAATTCAATCTCTCGTTGTTTCGCTTGGATAGTTTCAATAAAGGGGAATTCTTGCCATTTATTGTTAGCTCCTCGCTTTAAATCTTGTTTGGGTGGTAAGTTATCTAAAACAGAAAGAAGCCTCTCATTATCGATTAATAATTTCTTATTTTCGAGAAGCTCTCTTTCAATGAGTAGAATTTCTTTGAACGAAGGTTTTGCACTGGATTTTGCAATGGTTTCAAGTTTTGTTTTTAAGGCGTTTATTTCTTTGCATATCTTTAAACAATTTTGCGAGGTCTCCTCGATACGCTTTCTTTTATCATCTTTCTTACTGAAGAAGCTTTCATTTTTATTTTTTATACGATTACGGTAAATCAATAATTGATCCGTGACGAGATTCCCTTTTCCAAAAAGTGTACCTACCTGTGCCAGATAATTGAGTAACGTTTCTTGATTATTAATTAAGACGCTCATGCATTTTTCGACTGCAGCATATTCTAAATGTTTTTCAAGAGAGATATCTGAATAGGGATCCGTTTCCCATTGCATTCTACGAAATGCACTAAAGAGTGGATCCAAATCTTTTTGTGGTTTAGTGGCAAGCTCCATCCAGCCAAATGCGCCAATATCCAGTTGGAAAAATAATTCGATAATGTTGCCGTTAGCGGAAGGTGGGCCATCAGGTAAAATTTTCTTTTGGATTTCTGGGCTTGCTCCCATTTGATCGAGCGCAGCCTTCATCATTCCAAGTAATTTAACATTGCTGCTTTTTTCGTAGGCTTTGAATGTATCAATGATTTTTGCCATTGCCATACCCCAAAGTTTTGGTGATAAGTGCTTAGATGTAATCTATTATCTAATTATAGGTGAAAAGTGGTGATTTTGGAGATAAGGTGTATTTTCAATAAGTAATAAGCCTGAAAAAGTATCGAAAGGCGGTCTGTCCTGCTCTATCAAACCGGTTGATTTGACAGAAATTCTTGGACTTTACAGTGCTATTTAACCAGCGAAACCATGTCATTTAGACGCGAAACCAGGATTTCCGCACAAAACAAAAAAGCACTCGTATACTTTTCATCATCTTCCGTGAAGTTTTGTTTGTCTTCAAGAATAACATCTCGCAAGGGTGTGACAGAGGGAATGGTAATATCTAAGAAGTTTTTTCGGTTGGTTTCAACGTGCGTAGCAATCGATTGGAGTGCTTCACATACTTTCTCATGAAAATCATGCAACACATGTTCACTCGAAAAAATTTTTCGGCTCTCGCATGACATTTCATATGCATGATGCATAAAAGTAATCGAGCGCAATATTTCTCGCTCGCAAAATAACAGATTATTAAATTGGCTAACGATAAACGATTTTTTTGCGCGCGGTTCCCTTGTTGCATCAATGGCTATTTTGCGTTGTATGATGAGTGATTTAATAATGTCTTCGTCAATTTTGTGATGCTCGGCGTCATCCGCATTTTTATTTTTTGTAAGAAAAATATCAATATAATAGTCGCGAAGACTTTTAAGCGTTATGATTTGGTCGCGTTTTAAATGCGTGCGTGCATGAATGGGAAAAACAAATTGTGAAACAAATGCAGCAATAAAAATACCCGCGCTAATTTCCAGAAAACGTTGTATGCCCGTATGATAAGTCGGGTTTTGTCCAATCAGAATAATGGCAGTTGTTGCGGCACCTAACGTTCCTGCTTCACGATAACGGGATGGGCCTGTTGCGAGATAGCTAAACATCAGTGCAAAAAGACAAATAACAAAACCAACAGCAATCGGATTGGTGCCAAATAAAAATAACGTGAGTGTTGCTGCGATGGATCCTATCAGTGTTGCGAGAAAGCGCATGGTGGATTTATCCAGCATGCTACCCACATTGATTTGCGCGCACATCACAACAAGAATGGTAATGACTAACCATTGATCGCCAGGTAACCGTGTAAATCGAGTGATAATGAATCCGATTAAAACCGCAAACGCGGTTTTAATGCCGTGAAGTAAGCGTTCATTATTGAGATGAAAAAGTTGCTTCATAATGAATGAAACTATTCGAGGGAGCTTCTTAACATCCACGCCGTTTTTTCGTGTTCTTCACAGCGTGTAATGCCAAGATCTGCCGTTTCTTCATCACCGGCTTCTTGTGCAGCTTTAATGAGTTTTTTCAAGCTGGCAATGATGGTTTCATGGTCGTGCAATAAGGTTTTGACCATGGTATTGGCATTTAAATTTTTACGGTCTTCTTTAAGGTGTGTCAATTCTAAAAACTCAGCAAATGTTGCAGGTGCTGCATGATTCAATGCGCGGATGCGTTCAGCAATTTCATCGACGGCTAATGCTAATTGCAGATATTGTTCTTCAAACATTTTGTGAAACGAATGAAAGTAGGGCCCCATGACATGCCAATGAAAATTTTGGGTTTTCACATAAATTAAATACGTGTCGGCGAGTAAATGACATAAACTATCGATGACTTTTTTGTTCATGGGGTAACGCTCCTTGTAAAAGTGGGTTGCAAGTGCGACAGATTGTTCTATGTTATAACTAAATGGAGGCAGCGGAAATATATTTTTGACGGCTGTAAGCCAAAATCTGTTTATCTCTAGTTAGAATCGTGAAATTTTCGATTCGCGCAGTTGCTACAATTAATCGATCTGCGGGGTCTCCATGAAATTTCCCGGGTAAGTTGCAGCTATCAACAGCGATCATTGGGCTGATAGGGGCAATTTGAGCGTGGGTTTTTTCAAGTGATTGATTAATCCATTCGATGCATGGCATTCCTAACGTGATGCGTTTTTTTTCTTCCAGCATGGCAATTTCCCAAAGAGAAATAGCGGATAGAAACAGCGTATTGTTTTTGAGGGCGTTATCAAGTGTTTTAAATGATTTTTTTAACGCCTGGCTTCCATTGATATACCAAACCCAAATGTGTGTATCGATAAGAAAAGGCGTCATTTATCTGCTTCCCAGATCACATCGATTGGAGCAATGATATCGTCGTTAATTGTGACGGTTCCTTTTAGGCAGCCAAAGAAACTTGGCGGGGTATCGTCAAGTGGCACTAACATTGCAACCGGTTTGCCATGCTTGGTGATGGTAAGGCTGATATGGCTGTTATGAACTTCATCCATAAGCTGTAAACACTTTGTTTTAAATTTACCGGCTGGGATCGTGTGAGTAGTTGGCATAAAATATCCTATGGTCATATAACTATGGTCATAATTAAGTATAGCGGGTATTTTGTAAGAGTGAAAGGGGTTTATTTGGTTCTCGTCAGCACTTCCCATTCTTTTTCGGTGACCGGTGTTATCGAAAGGCGATTGCCTCTGCGTGCAACCAACATGTCCTTTAAAAGCGGGTTATTTTTGATTTCATCCAGCGTAATCATCTGCGGGAATTTTTTTACTAACTGTACGTCCACCATGAACCATCGAGGATTTTCAGGTGTGCTTTTTGGATCAAAAAATTTGGATTTTGGATTGAACGCGCTTTCATCTGGATAAGCAGCTTTCACAATTTTCATGATGCCGACAATGCCAGGTGGGGTACAACTGGAATGATAAAAAAAGGCGAGATCGCCGACTTTGATTTGATCGCGTAACATGTTGCGGACTTGGTAGTTGCGTACGCCGTCCCAGTGTTCGGTTTGGTTGGGACGGCGACTCAGGTCATCAATGCTAAAAGCATCGGGTTCAGATTTGAAGAGCCAATGTTGCATGTTTTTTCTATCGTTTCATGGAATCAAAGAAATCTTCATTGGTCTTGGTTGCTTTCAAGCGGTCAATGATGAATTCGATGGCAGCTAATTCATCCATGGGTTGCAAGAGTTTGCGTAGAATCCACATTTTTTGGATTTCATCCTGGCTTGTTAATAATTCTTCACGCCGTGTGCCGGAATTATTGAGCTTAATGGCAGGATAAATACGACGTTCAGAAATGCGACGATCTAAATGGAGTTCCATGTTACCGGTTCCTTTAAATTCTTCGAAAATCACATCATCCATTTTTGATCCGGTTTCAACCAGAGCGGTGGCGATAATGGTTAAGCTGCCGCCTTCTTCAATGTTACGTGCTGCACCAAAGAAACGTTTCGGGCGTTGTAATGCATTGGCATCGACACCACCGGTTAGTACTTTTCCGGATGCAGGAACTACGGTGTTGTATGCGCGAGCAAGACGGGTAATCGAGTCTAATAGAATGACGACATCGCGTTTATGTTCGACCAGACGTTTTGCTTTTTCAATCACCATTTCTGCGACTTGTACGTGGCGGTTAGCAGGTTCATCAAATGTACTTGCAATCACTTCGCCGCGAACAGAGCGAGTCATTTCGGTGACTTCTTCTGGACGTTCATCAATTAATAGCACCATGAGATAACATTCAGGATGTTTCAGCGAAATCGAATGCGCAATGTTTTGCAGCATCATGGTCTTTCCGGCTTTAGGTGGTGAAACAATCAATCCACGTTGGCCTTTTCCAATCGGTGAAACTAAATCGATAATACGTGCGGTAATATCTTCTGTGCTGCCATTGCCGCATTCCATTTTCAAACGTTCGTTGGCAAAAAGTGGTGTGAGATTTTCAAAGAGCACTTTATTTTTAGCGTTTTCGGGTGCTTCAAAATTAATTTGGTCGACTTTCAATAATGCAAAATAACGTTCGCCTTCTTTCGGTGGGCGAATTTTTCCGGAGATGGTGTCACCCGTGCGCAGATTGAACCGGCGAATTTGACTGGGTGAAACGTAAATATCGTCGGGACCAGCAAGGTAAGAACCTTCTTCGGAACGAAGAAAACCAAAACCATCCTGGAGAATTTCTAGTACGCCGTCGCCGTAAATATCTTCACCGCGTTTTGCGTTGGCTTTGAGGATCGCGAAGATAATGTCTTGTTTGCGCGAGCGCGCCATGTTTTCAAGACCGTATTCTTCGGAAAGTTGGATTAGCTCAGCTGCGCTTTTGCGTTTTAGGTCAGTGAGACTCATGCTTTTAGTTGTTTCAGTTTGACTCATAGTGATTTTATGCCTTAAGGATTTTAAGAAAAAGTTATTAAAGAAATGTCCTGTTTATGTGTTTGTTTTTTTATTCCTGTACCACAGAATGACAGCGCGGGTATTTCGATTAGGCTGCGAGGTTGTTAAATATAAAGATACCACTAAATTATACTAATTTCTAGTACCCTGCATTTTGGGTGATTTTAGATGAGGCCAAGGGATATGGCCACACCTAAATTAGAGTCGTTTATGCGTGAGTATCAATAAAACTTGCCAATTCATTTTTGGAGAGTAATCCCACTTGGGTTGCTTTCACTTGGCCATCTTTAAAGAGGATTAAGGTGGGGATGCCCCGCACGCCAAATTTAGGGGGCGTCGCAGGATTTTGGTCAACATCCAGTTTCACGATTTTGATTTTGCCTGTGTATTTTTGCGCAAGATCTTCTAAGATCGGCGCGATCGCTTTGCAAGGACCACACCACTGCGCCCAGAAGTCGACAAGCACAGGGACATTGGATTCGATGACATCGGCTTCAAAGTTTTGATCAGAAGTTGCTGAAATAGTGTTGCTCATGAGGCTGCCTTTTTATCAATAGAAAGTATTGAAAAGTATTTCATTTTGGTAGAGATTTGCAAGGGGTAAAAATATCAGGGGTTGATTTAAGCTTATTTTAAGAATTGATCAGGCATAATTAAGACTGAATTTCTAAACATTATCTTATTTTTGAACCAATTAGGGCTCGCCAGCGGGCATTAACCATGTAAATTTTGACCACTCCGGCCAAAACGGGTATACTGGCAGGCCTAAATTGGCTAATTTTAAAACAGAAACAAATCGAATTAATTGACGTGGTACAAACGAAACACTTATTAGAGAAATAGCTTATGATCATGATGAGAAAAGATGCGTTGCAAAAACTCTTAGCGAAGAGCAAAAATAACCATCAAAAACAATTATTGGAACAATTTTTAATTCTCAATCCGCACGACGATATTTCAATCCAAAGTTTTGAAGAGTATCTTCAATGTAATGGACTTGCGATTCATAACTCTATTAAAGAAAAAATGAAAATCAATGATACGAATTTTTTCAGTGTGTTCCTGGATTGTGAAGCGTCCCAGGGAACAAAAAATCCTACCGAACATCACCGCATTCAAAAAGACACGAAAGAAGGTGATCGTAGCTCCATGCTGCGGTTAGTTTCTGACTCGAATAAACAAAGTGGTTTTGCGACATTTTTAGATGATAAAAATACGGTGCGGCTCACCTTAGCATCATCGCGAAACGCTGAAACACTGGGTGTTTCTCATTGGAAATCAGAAATGATTGAAGCGGGTTGTGCCCCTGCATTAATGGAAAAACTGCTCGAAACCAACGTGATCCAAGATTATAAGAAACTCTACACCCACTTTACGCGCATGCAATTTAAAGATCGCGTGGAAATCAGAGAAGTGTGGGAGTTGTTGTTTTTAAGTGGTGAACATCGCGCCTATAAATATGCGACAGACCGTGAAGGTTTTAATGGCAATACCAAGAATGGATTTGGCGAAAATGCATTGCATCTTGCAGCCTATGTGGGTGATGTCAGCATGATTCAGTATGCGCTGTCACTTGGAATTAATGTGAAAAGTGTAACTTATTCTGGTAAGAACGCATTACATCTCGCAGCTGCATGTGGTGAAGCCGAAGCCGTCAACTTTTTATTAGACGTAAAATTCGAATTAAATCCTGAAGTGCGCGATCTTGAAAACCATGATGCATTTTGGCATGCCGATCAAAGTCGTTATGCTGATGTTATCCGAAAATTACTCGCAACCTCTGAAGTCATGCGCCTAGAAAAAGAAAATATTAACGCATAATTCCCAACTCAAATAGCCAACGCCGCGCATTCGCGCGGCGGGTAAAAATTTCTAACGCTGCACAGTCTACTTTATTGAGTCTCTTTATTCCGAGGCTCCGCAACATTCGTCGTCATAAAATCTAACGTCGGTTCTCCGCAATATTTCGCAATAAATTCTCTCACGACTTGTTTTAAACGAACGACTTCAAGCCAATCTTTACCTTCTGGTACGATGGGTTTACCCACTGTCGCGTGAATAAAATGCGGTTTTAATAAACGTTCTTCACCGCGTAATATCCAGCGCGTACCTACCATTGCAATCGGGCAAAGCGGCGTATTTGTTTCGGCGGCGATTTTAAAAGCGCCAAGTTTGAAAGGTCGCAATCCAATGGCATAACTAAACGTTCCTTCAGGAAAGATCAAAACAGAATGGCCCAAAGACAAGGTGTTTTCAATTTGTTTCGCATCTTCAACGCTTTGCGAAGCATCGTTTCGGTCAACAGCGAGATAACCTAATTTATTAAAAAATGTGCGGATAATGGGTGTTTTCGTGAGTTCACTTTTCCCAATCAGACGAGTGCCAGAAGGAACAATCGCGAGTATGCACAATGCATCAATATAACTGGAATGATTAGCGGTGAAAATCATCGGGACATGTTCCAATAAATTTTTCCTGTCTGAGATACGAATAGGGCATCCTGCAAAAAGTGTGATGAAATAAGCCCAGCCCTTGCAAATGCGGGCACTGATTTTCTGAGGAAAAATAAAGAGACATAACCAAAGGGGTAATATCGAAATCCCAAATAAAATGGCGACATACGCAGTATAAAGTAATTTTGCCGCATTTAGCATGCTGTCCATGATTTTGGCTTTGGTGAAACCAACACTTAATTTGAGAATTTGCAGCGAGGCAGGTAATTTTCGTTTCGCTAATTTACCCTGGAGGTACATGTTTTTGCAGGCTGAACGTTGTAATTTGCCACTGGATGTTTTTGGAATGGTATGCGGAGTCACGAGTACAATTTGATCCGCAGTAATATCCAGTGCATTCGAAATATTTTCATTGATTTTTTCGATGATTTTTTCGCGAAGCTCAGGTTTTTTTTGGGATGTTTCTGCGACAACAATTAATTTTTCAGTGCCTCGCTCAAGATCACTGATACCGAAAGCAATCACGCATCCTTTGCGAATGTCAGTTACTTGTGCGGTTAAATCTTCAATTTCTGCAGGATACAAATTGCGTCCGGCTTTGATAATTAAATCTTTTTTACGACCCGTAATAAAAACTTCTTCATCAGCAAGGTAAGCTAAATCACCTGTGTCCCACCAACCTTCATGATAAATGGCCTGCGTTGCATTCGGATTACCATAATAACCCTGCATACTAGAAGGCCCTTTAAATTGCAAATTACCGATGTGTCTTTCATTCAGTTCACGACCGAGCTCATCAACCACACGAATGGCATGCCCTGGAATGGGTTTACCGCAGGCAACAAATTCTAAGCCATTTTTTTTCGATTCTGTTTCTGCAATGGGGATAGCGCGATCTTCTTTTTCAAAGGCATCACGTTCAATGATATCGATGCGGGGGCCACGATTTAAAGGTGATGTTGTAACGCACACTGACGATTCCGCCAAGCCATACGCAGGAAAGTGTGCTTCATGTTTAAAGCCATACCGTGAAAACTTATCCGTGAAGCGTCGCAATGTTTTTGGTTGAATAGCTTCAGCACCATTAAATGCAACTCGCCATGAACTTAAATCCAGACCTTCAACATGGGCGGGATCAATTTTTCGAACACATAAATCATATGCAAAATTAGGTCCTCCTGTAATGGTTCCACGGTGATAGTGGATTGCCCAAAGCCAGCGTTCGGGTCGTGATAAAAAAGTGAGAGGGGACATAATCACTAAAGGAATGCCGTGATATAAACTGCCAAACCACATGCCAATCAAGCCTAAATCATGGTAGAGCGGCGCCCAACTGACTGCGACGTCTTTTGCGGTAATTTGTAGTGCTTTTCCATAGGCGCGAACATTCGCTAATAAATTCTGATGAGTCAGTAAGACGCCTTTGGGTGCGCTGGTGCTTCCCGACGTATATTGAATCATGGCGAAATCGTCTGTTTTTCCGCGAAAAATAGGTGCTTTTTCGGTTGTTTGTAATAACGCATTCACGGTGGTAATTTCTTTTAAGCTGGGAACGAATGCGCGCAACAATTGACTGAGTTTTTCAGCTTGCTGAAACGTCACGAGCAAACGGACTTCGGCATTTCCTAAAATTTTCGCTTCCTGTTTAGCATACGCTTCGATTTGATGTGGACGAAAAGGTGGATAAATCGGAACAGCAATGCAACCTGCAAGTAGCACACCATAAAAAGTGTAAAAAAATCCCGGATGGGTTGGCAGCATAATGGCAACCGTATCACCGGGGCGCAAACCATGTTGAATCAATGCCGCTGCAATTTGTAATGACTTTTCTAATAATTGTCCATAAGTGATTAATTCTTCTTTACCATATTCATCTTGAAAATAAATATGCGGATGATCAGGTGTTTGAATCGCATAAAGCAATAACACATCCACGAGTGTCTGTGCTGAAGACAGATCGATATGGATTTCTTCAGGTGGTGGTGTGATGACGCCACGAGCGTGTTCAAAGACTTGCGGGGCTGCAGTGCCGATCGCTTTTTGAATATCATTCAATGTTTCAGCTTCAGTGAGCAATTGTTGCGAGAGTTGAATGCCAAACTGTTTTTCAATGCGCGAAAATAATTCGGCTCGGCCTAGACTATCGATGCCAAGATGGCGTTGCAAGGAAGCGTCGAGCGTCACTTGACGATGGGCATATTCTTCGCCGGATTCCGCTAATAACTGTTGTGTGATTTTTAATAATTGCTGTTCAACGTTCTGTGGTTTCACTTGCATAATCATTCCTTGTCTCTAACAAGTAGGGCATCCGTCCGAAGCGATGCATGATTTTTTTCATTAAAAAGTTTTTTGCAGTGGTGGAAAGATCCAAGCCGATCATGGCTAATTGACGGGCTTGGTTCATCATAAAATAATCGGCAGAAAAGAGCCAAGTTAATTGATGGGAAAGTTGTTTGTTAATTTTCACGTGTTCACTCTCTTGGAGGTACGTTGAGGTATCACCTCGGGCTGCCTGAGAGAGTTCGGCGACTTCATACAACGCAAGATTTAACCCTTGTGCTGCAACAGGATGTAAAGTGTGTGCTGCATTGCCAATTAAGGTAATGTGTTCTACATGTTGTTTTTCAGCAAGGATTAATTTCAATGGAAAAATATGGCGCTGATGAATTTTCAATAATCGGCCTAAGCGATAACCAAAATGCTGCTGTAATGTTTTTAAAAATTCAGCATCATCCAGCTTTAATAAAGCAGAAATAGTATCCGTGTCATCAGTCCAGATAGTTGCAACGCGATTCTCTGTCATGGGCAACATCGCAATGGCACCCTGTTTTAAAAAACGTTCATAAGCAATCGAATCGTGATGGCGTTGTAATTCGGTAATGGTGACAATTGCGCTTTGATGGTAGTCGATGGTTTTTGTCGGAATATTTAATAAATCACGCACAGTGGAATGAGTGCCATCTGCGCCGATGACTTTGTTGGCGGTAAGTGTTTTTATGTCATCCCCTAATTGCAAGGAGAGTGTGACATGGTCTTCCAATTGCGAAAGCGTTTTTAATGTCGCGGGTCGTAATACATCGACATGTGATAATTGTTTCAATTGTTCTTCCAGTGCTGCATTGATGTATTTGGCTGGAATCAAATACCCAAGTTCTGGCAACTTTAATTCATGCGCATGAATTCGGGTTATGCCAAAATGACCGCGATGCGAAACATGAATCTGTTTGATGGGTGTAGCATGTTCAGATAAAGAAGACCATACGCCGAGATTTTTAAGTAAGCAGCAACTGCTATAAGTTAACGCAATCAGACGCGGATCATTACTTGGTGTTATTGGGACTGCATCAATTAAAGCAATACGTTGTTTGGGTAGCGCACAAGCAAGCGCTAAACCCACCATGCCACCACCCACTATGACGACATCGTAACGCATACGTTATGCCGACATTAAACTTTCAATTTCAGCCACCGTTTTTGGCACTTTTCTGCTTAAGACCTCATTGCCATTTTCGGTGACTAATACATCATCTTCAATACGCACGCCAATATTGTGCCAGCGCTTATCGACGCCTGGAATATCCGCTGAAATATAAATGCCAGGTTCCACTGTTCTGACCATGCCCGTTTCGAGCAGGCGCCAATCATCGCCGACTTTGTAACGTCCTGCATCATGGGTGTCTAAACCTAGCCAGTGGCCTGCTTTGTGCATGTAAAATTGAAAATATGCTTTTTGTTCGATGAGACTGCTGACATTGCCTTTCAATAATCCGATATCGACTAATCCTTGAGTGATAATTTTAACGGTGAGCTTTTCAACGTCAGGCCAGGGTGTGCCAGGACGTGTAGCTTCAATGCCCGCTAATTGTGCCGCAAGAACAACTTCATAAATCGCACGTTGTTCGCCCGAAAATTTCCCATTCGCGGGAAAAGTTCGTGTGACGTCGGATGCGTAATATTGATATTCACAGCCCGCATCGATTAAAACAATATCACCATTTTTAATCACGCTATCATTGCTGACGTAATGCAAAATACAACTGTTTGCACCGCCACCGACAATCGGTGTGTAAGCACAAAAACGTCCGCCATTGCGTTGGAATTCATACATGACTTCCGCTTCGAGTTGGGATTCATTCATGCCAGGTTTGCAAAATTGCATCGCGCGAATATGGCCATCGGCGGTAATTTCAGCCGCTTTTCGCATGAGATCAATTTCAGCAGTGCTTTTCAGTAAACGCATGTCATGAATGATTGGGCGTACATCAATAAATTCGAGTGGTGCTTGCACGCCATTACGAATTTTTGCACGTAATTGATTCAATGCAGTGAGAACAATTTCATCGTTTTCACGATCGATGCCGAGCGTATAATAAATTTTTTCGCGTCCTTCCAAAAGTTCAGGAAGGCGCATCGCTACTTCTTGAATGGGAAATGATTCATCTGCGCCATAAATTTCACAAGCACCGGCTTGGCCGGCACGATAGCCATTCCAGATTTCCATCTCGCGATCGCGAATGCGATTAAATAAAATAAATTCGCCGCCTTTTCGTTTTGGTGCGATCACTAACAGCGCTTCGGGTTCTTGAAAACCCGTTAAGTAATAAAAATCACTGTTTTGGCGATAAGGATATTCATGGTAGTGATTGCGTGCGACAGAGGGAGCCGCCGTTAAAATGACAACGCCTTCGGGTCCAACTTGTTGCATCAGTTGTTTACGGCGTTTAGCAAATTCAGCCATTTTAATCATGGTACGATTCTCCTTTGGGATGCTTTAAATTTGGCGCACTGATCTCTTGAAAAAGCATGAGTACTGCCAGCCTAACATATTCAACTAATTCGAAGTAGGCGCTTTCGTCTTCATCATTTGAAGTCAAATCGCCAAAATTGACTTTTGCAATTTCGATCATATCATTTAACGTATCGGTTATTTCACTGGGCTCGCGTTTTTCTAAGGGAACCTTGTAGTGCTTCAATCCCGCTAAAAATCCCTGGCACCAGCCACCCAGCGCTTCCGTTCGAACATTGATATCAGCTCGGTCGCTTGGCAATAGCAGGCTAAATTCAAATGAAAACTCACTCAGTTGGTGATAGCTGAATTCAAACACGTGTTGCAAGAGTTCTGTGAGGGCGCGATTTTTTTTCGGGAGGGTAATGATTTTTAGCCATGAATTGTCTAACTTTCCACCAGTCGCTGCCAGTGCCCCGCAAATTAAACCGTGAATTTCGGCGGGATAGAACGTGGCGCCGGCTTTTTTTAAAGCCGTCGTCAGTTCAGAATAACTTGGCAAGCTTGACGGGGTTATCATGGCATTTGACCCAAAAACAGCATGTTAACAGGATGGTTGGATTTGGAAAAGGTTTGTCTTTTTTGAGCGCTTTCAGTAAAGTGCGGTGTCAGTAAAAACGATAGGAGGTAGGAATATGTCAGGAAGTCATATAGACCAAAAAGGCGTTCCCAAATCAAAAGAACTTGATAAATATTTGATGGACACGTTGCTTGATCCCATGACGCTTTCACCTATGGAAGAACCTGTGATTGCGGGAGACAATGAAACCTATAATCGTCAAAGCATTCTAGAATTTTTTGCCACACAAAAAAAAGCGCTGATTGAACAGAATCGAATGCTGAAATTAAAGCAGCAGCCCCCGCTTCCCCTTCAATTTACGAGTCCCGGGAATCTTCATGTTGTATTCACCGATGAGAAATTAAGGCCCAATGACACTGTAAAAAAAATGCTAGCGGATTTCCGGGATACCGTCGCTCCAAAACTCGCTGAATTAGAACGTCTAAAGCAATCATCCGAACAAAAAGAAAATGAAGCACTGAAAAAGCAATTAGCTGAAAAAGACAGACAATTGGCTGAGAGAGACCGCGCACTTTTGCAGGCTCAGCAAAAACATGACCATTTTGTTGTAGAGCTAGCAGAGCTCAAAGCAAGTGACGCTAAAAAAGATAGGCAAATAGAAGATGTTCATCAGAAATTAAAATTTATTGCGCTACAATATGAGCGTGATACACAACAATTGGCAGTACTCACTCAGAAATTGAAAGCGTTGCAGCAAGAAAACGATAGACTACAACGTGAAATCGGTAGGCTACTGTCGGAACGCTATAACAATGAGAGACGCGAAGTTGCATTCGATGCAGAGCTTCAGGCGTTGCTGCGGCGCTATAATAAAAGTGCAGGACAACGCATGCATTCTCAGCCAGTTGATCGAAAACATGAACAAGCAGCTCCTGCTGAACAAAAGAGCCAAGCAGGGCCTTCTCTATCATCGAACGCAAAAACATTACAACTATTCCAGGTTGATGTGGCACGTTTGTTAGGCCCGGATTCAGATGATGATGAATTCGTACAAAGTCCGGGGCCGCAATCAGGCTACGCTTTTCTTGATGAGCCGCTTTCGCCAACACCAAGTGGATTGAAGTATACTGCAAGCCAATATTTTCATCGGCCTTTGCATTTGGGAACGGTTACGCCGGTTGCTGGAGCGAGCGCTACTCAGGCTGCTGTGTACAAAAAGCCAAATTGTTAGACTATCATTTCAGGCAGGATACATTAAGTAAATAAGGAAACACACCATGCGCATTTCTGCAATCGCCGCCATGTCAGAAAACCGAGTAATTGGTTTAAACAACCAAATGCCATGGCATTTGCCTGCGGATTTAAAACATTTTAAAACCATTACACTGGGTTATCCGATTTTAATGGGAAGAAAAACCTTTGACTCCATCGGCCGACCCCTTCCTGATCGTTGCAACGTTGTGATCACCCGTGATGTGGATTTTGTTGCGCCGGGTTGTGTGACAGCGAATTCAATTGATACGGCATTGTCTGCCGTTTCTTATTCGAATGAAATTTTTGTCATCGGCGGTGCAGCTTTATTTCAACAAATGCTGCCGCAAATTAGTCGTTTGTATCTGACGGTGATTCATCATGAATTTCAGGGCGATACTTTTTTCCCAGAAATTAATCCCGCAGAATGGAATAAGCTTTCGCATGAGGATCATGTGGCGGATGGTGAAAATGCTTATGCTTATAGTTTTTTGGTGTTAGAAAGAAAGTAATCAGCCGGATGGATGTTTTACACCGTTACTATGCTGCTAGTCTCCATCCATCCTCAACTTCTTTCAATTCAATTTTACTGGCTTCAACTTCACCTGCATCAATATCTGCAATCTCATTGATCTTGTCGTACAAGGTACAATCTGTTTCTCGATTGAGGTATGAAAAGAAAATAATTCTTAGGAGATGATCAGCGGTTTTAGAGATGGGAGATTTATTTTTCTCCCATCCTAAGATTGTTTGATAATCAAGCCCTAATAACCGTCCAAGACTCGTTTGAGACAAGTCTAAAGTTGTTCTAATGAATTTAATATCATTACCAGCTAATAATCCTTGTTTAAATACGAGTGCTTTACCAATTGCTTGATGTAAGCCATGGATGTTATGAATAAATACTTCTTCATCACCATTGTCTGTTTTAGTGATTTCAAATCCGTTGACGAGATAAATATTATCTAGTCCGCACTCTGTATAATGATATTGATTCATGCTATCTCCTAACGATTGATGCTGTTTATATTCGGCTCTATTTAACTATTTTTAATAAACAGTAATAATCAGTAATTTCTCACTAAATTTTATGCAAACCACAACTCTTAAAAGTTCTCCAGCAGTTCCTTTTTCTATAGCTGTTTCATAACCACTACCATTTGCATGATTTAAAAATGGTTCATCTGTCACTCTGCCTTTGGATAAGCAATTCAAAATTTGTGGCATTGTAATGCCGCGTTCCTTCATGCGCTCTTTGCAGTGCTTTGACCAGCAGATAGCTCCTTTAGAAACTAAATCTTTAATGATGGATTCCGCTTCTAGGCGCGAAGGTATTTTATGTAAAGGTACAATTCCCATGTTTTCTCTGATTGTATTGATGCAGCCTTGCAGTATATAGAGATTATATATATAAAATCTATATATAGCAATGCAATTAATGTTTATAGGATTTGGGTAGGTGAGTTTTAATATAAAAAAATCAAGGAGATAGTAAAAAAAATAAGTGTAAATGGAGTATGACGAAATCTGGTGTTAATTGAAAATTACCCCTATTTCTTTTTATAAGGCAAAACAGCAAAAAATAAACTGCCCTTATTCAGCGTGCTCACAACACCTGTTTTCCCGCCTAGGATTTCAGCAACACGCTGTGTGAGCGCAAGACCCAAGCCGGTTCCTTGGTATTTCTTGCCAAACGTCGAATCAATTTGATGAAAAGGCATAAAGAGTTTACTGAGGTCTTCTTCACGAATTCCAATGCCATTGTCTTCTACTTCGATTCGAAGCCAATTTTTCGGTTCTTCAAAAATCCGAATCGAAACTTTCCCTTCTTCATCGGTAAACTTAACGGCATTTGATACATAGTTGAAAATGATTTTTTTGAGGTTGTTAGGATCGATAATGAGAGTTTCAATGGCTGGGTGAACTCGAACTTCAATATGAATCGATTTTTTTGTAATCAGTGTATTCAGTTCGTTCTGGACTTCATCCACGATTTTTCTGAGATGGGTCAGTTCAGGATGAAGATGGATTGTCTTCTTTTCTAATTGTTGCAGATCAAGGATATCGTTAATTAATTGAAAGAGTTGTTGGCCGCTCGATAAAATATCGCCGAGGTATTCTTTTTGAATGCGTGAGATTGGCCCCACTTTTTCAAGATAAATCAATTCAACAAAACCAATAATGGCATTCAGTGGCGTCAGGAACTCATGCGACATATTCTCCAGAAAATCATTTTTGATTTGGCTGGACTCCAGTAATTGTTTATTTCGATTCTCAAGCAAACGGTTCATGTTGCGCTGAATCGCCAGGTTGTTTTTCTCTTTTAAATACACCAGAAAGAAAACGCATAAGATGATAAAGTTGCTTAAGATGCAATAAAGAAAAAATCCAGAATGGGTGAGTTGGGTCACGAAATAAGAGCGTTCTGTACGCGACATAAGAAGCGATTTTTCATTTTGATTTAAGCTTTCAGCCAGGCTATCTATTTTGTTTACCAGTGAATTATGGTTCTCTGAAAAAACAAGTGTGAGCGCTTTTAATCGCAAATTATTTTGGTAAATTGAGATTTCATTCAAAAATGTCGCATTAAATGCTTGCAATAAAGGTCTAAGTTGAAACACTAAGTTTTGTTGGGTTGGATTATCTTTGGTTAATTGATTAAGTGTTTCAAAGTAGGGCATAATTTCTTGTAAATCGATGGAGGCAGTGATTAAAGCATTTTTGTCGCCAGTATAAAAATAATTACGTTCTAATCGATTAACATTCAGCAAGTTCAATAGCAAGGAATCATTAGCCGTAATAACTTGATACGTATGTGTTACCCATCTATTTGCATTAAGCAGCGCTTCAAATTGTCGATAGATGAAGAGGCTACTGCAAACCATAAAGAGCAGTGCCAACAACAAAATAACATTCAGCAACGACTTCATTAAAAATTTTTTCATGTCTATCGTTTATCCTTTTTCACACGGGACTGAAAACCGTTTTTCATCGTCAAGACGCATTGCAGTTAAATTCAATCCCCAAATACATCCTGTATCGAGCGCATAGACATTCGGTTTATTGGTGACACCACCTAGTGCCGCCCAATGACCAAAAATAATTTTTAAATCATTATTCACACGATTCGGCAAATTAAACCAGGGGACTAATTCAGAAATTTCTTTGATTGTTCCTTTTTCTTTTAATTCCATACGGCCATCGGGGTAACAAAATCGAAGGCGTGTGAAAAAATTCGTGATGCATCGCAAACGATCATACCCGGTTAGTTCAGGGTCCCAATGGTCTGGCATATTGCCATACATATGATGGAAAAATTCCGCGCGGTTTTTGCTTTGCAAAACAACCTCGACTTCATGTGCTAATTGTTTTGCTGTTTGCAAACTCCAGTTATGGGAAAGTCCTGCATGGACGAGTGTAAAATTGAGATCAGCATCATGATGCAAGAGTGGTTGATGCGCTAACCACGCTAATAACTCATCGCGATCAGGTGCTGCAAGAATATCGGCTAGCGTGTCATCTTTAGAGCCTCTGTGTGCGCCAATTGAAAGCGCCAATAAATGCAAATCATGATTGCCTAATACGGTGATATGTTTCGCGCCAAGGTTTTTGACGAAACGCAATGTCTCTAAGGACTGGGGTCCGCGATTCACTAAATCGCCAGTAAACCATAACGTGTCTCGGATTGAATCGAACTGGATATGGTTTAAAAGTTTTTGTAAGGTGGAATAGCAGCCTTGCACATCACCGATTGCGTACGTTGACATCCGATGTCTCCACCAAGGTATTACTTAGGATGACATAATCTTTCACGGAGACTTGTTCAGCGCGCAAGTGTGGATCAATGTGCGCACGTTCCCAATCTTGATCCGTGAGCAGATTCTTTAAACTGTTACGCAAGGTTTTACGACGTTGTGAAAAAGCTTGTTTGACCAGGTTTTCGAAATGTGCGTAATTCTCTGCGCGATGCGGAATCGTTTGATAGGGAATAATGCGGACAACACTCGAATCCACTTGAGGTGGCGGATAAAATGCAGCAGGCGGCACATGAAATAATGAAATTGCTTGCGCATGATACTGTACCATAATACTTAAGCGTCCATACGCCTCATCATCGACATTGGCAGCCAGGCGTTCAACAACTTCTTTTTGCAGCATAAAATGCATATCAATGATATTCGGTGCAAATTCTAATAAATGAAAAATCAATGGCGTCGAAATATTGTAAGGCAGATTGCCAATCAAGCGGATGGGCTGTCCGTTACGAATCAGTGTTGCATAATCAAAAGCGAGCGCATCCGCTTCATGAACATCTAACGTTCCATGTTCTTTGCAGCGTGATTTCAAGGCGGGAATTAAATCACGATCGAGTTCAATCACATCCATCTGTTTGGTTTTTTTTAAAATGGGTACAGTCAGCGCGCCTTGTCCTGGTCCGATTTCAACGATATGTTGTTCCGGGAGTGGTGCGATCAAATCAACTAGCCGTTGAATAATCATTTTGTCATGCAAAAAATGCTGACCGAAACGTTTACGCGGCGTGTGAAAACCACCCCGATCTCCTTTTTCAGAAAAAGAGTGGCGCGGTGATTTTTTAGTGCTCATAGCCATTTTCCATTATCCGTGTGCTAATTGTCTGACTGCAGGAGCAAATCCACTGTTTGCAGCTTTTTGGAAAAGGCTATGCGCTTTTGCTTTATCCTGCGGTGTACCCAATCCATTGGCATACATTAAACCTAAGCTATATTCCGCACTTGCAAGACCCTGTGCGGAGGCTTTTTGATACCAGTTGAAAGCAGCCGAGTAATCTTGTGGCACGCCTTTGCCGGAAATGTAAAGATAACCTAATTCATTTTCTGCATACGGGTTATCTTGGCTTGCGGATTTTAAGAACCAATATTTCGCTTGAGTGTAGTCTTGTTGTAAACCACGGCCTAACATATAGCGCATACCTAAATTGTATTGGGATTCTGGATCGCTCGCGGTGGGTTGGTTGAGGTTGTGACTGCTATTTTTATCCGTATTATTGAAGTTGCTACCCGTTGCGCAACTGGTTAGGGTTACACAGAGTGTCAGTATGAATAGTTTTTTTATCATTGTTTTTCCTCTTAAAAAATTACCATGCTGCAATGGCTTGGCCATTAAAGATTTTATTGGCAGCTTCTTTGACCGCATCCGATTGAAATGCAAAGACGAGTTGTTGCATGCGTGGGTCTTGGCTTTCATCTTCACGGATGACAATTAAATTAGCGTAAGGCGAATCTTTTCCTTCAAGAAAGATAGCATTTTTCGTGGGTGAAAGCCCAGCTGGAATTGCATAATTGGTATTGATAACGGCTAAAGCAACATCCGGTAAGGTGCGTGCCAAAATCGCAGCATCAAGCTCTTTGAATTTGAGCTGTTTAGGATTGCTATCAATGTCACTCGGAGTGGCGTAAAGGCCTGTGGATTTTTTTAGGGTGATGAGTTTTGCTTTTTGTAATAACAATAATGCACGGCCTTCATTGCTGGGATCATTTGGAATTGCAACAAATGCGCCCGTAGGAACTGCGTTCAGATCTTTAAACTTGAATGAATAAATTCCCATGGGATAGACAAACGTTTTTCCGATGGCAATGAGTTTGTAATGATGGTCTTTGATTTGCTGATCTAAATACGGTTTGTGTTGAAACATATTCGCATCAATGCTGCCATCATTCAATGCAGCGTTAGGTTGAATGTAATCTGAAAATTCGACAATTTCCATGTTTAAACCATATTTATCTTTCGCGACTTGTTGTGCCGTTTGCATGAGTACTGTTTCCGGGCCGGAAATAGTGCCGACCTTTAACGTATTTTTATCATGGGAGTGACAGGCAGATACGGTTAAGGCAAATAGAGCCGTTAAAATTGTTTTTATCCAGCAACGCATAATGTCTTCCTCTACTTAAAATGTGAAACGCGTTTTGCGATGAGATCCCCGCTCCACTGGATGAGTTGTACCAGGAAAATCATGATCACAATTGTCATGAGCATCATACCAATATCAAAGCGTTGATAGCCATAGCGGATTGCAATATCGCCTAACCCACCACCACCAATAGCGCCCGCCATGGCAGAGTAACCAATTAAATTGACGACGGTCAGAGTGAGCCCATTCACGATGCTGGGTAAGGCTTCGGGAATAAGTACTTTCGTTATAATTTGCCAGGGTGTTGCACCCATTGCGGTGGCAGCTTCAATGAGACCTTGATTGATTTCAAGCAAAGCACTTTCTAAAAGGCGTGCGATAAAAGGCATGGCGCAAAGGCTCAAGGGTACAATGGCTGCATTAGTCCCGATGGAGCTACCCACCAGCAATCGAGTGAAGGGAATGACAGCAATCATTAAAATCACAAATGGAATCGAGCGCGTCATATTTACGAGAGCCGCTAAAAACTGGTAAATCAGCTTGTTTTCAAGAATATTGCCCTGGCGTGTCACAAATAAAAAGATGCCAAGCGGTATGCCGAATAAGCTTGCAACCAAACTTGCGGCAAACACCATATAAAGTGTTTGCAGTGTGCCATTAAGTAAAAGAAATAAAGTCGTTTGGGACATGACCTATGACCTCGGTTTGCACGTTAATACTTTTTAAATAATGGAGGGCGTTTGTAATGTTTTCTTTTTCGCCGGAGATTGCGACAATCATGATGCCTAAGACATGTTTTTTAATGCATTCCACATTCGCTTGTAAAATATTGACGTGTAATTGAAATTGATTGATCAAGTTAGAAATAATGGATTGAGTTGCAGCGTCTCCTCTAAACCATAATCGAATCACAGGATGCGTGTTCGTAGCAGCTTCCGCTAAAAGATTTTGTTCAATTCCCGAAGGCAATCGCTGTGGTAAGGATGAATCAATAAAGTTTTTTGCAGTTGCCGTTTTTGCGTGAGTAAAAAATGCGCCCACTTCATTTTCTTCGATGAGGTTGCCCTGTTCTAAAATACCCACCCGATCACAGCATTCTTTGATGACAGACATTTCATGTGTGATTAATAAAATAGTAAGTTGCAATTGATCGCGAATGTTTTTGAGTAATTGTAAAATCGATGTTGTTGTTTCTGGATCCAGAGAGGATGTTGCTTCATCGCTCAATAAAACATGGGGTTTTGAAACTAATGCGCGGGCAATCGCAACACGTTGTTTTTGTCCGCCTGACAGTTTTGAAGGATACGCATGTTGTTTTTTGGTTAATCCGGTTAATTCGAGTAGCGGCATAATGGCTTTACGAATGTTTTGTCTGGAAACCTGGGCTAGCTCTAAAGGTAACGCAATATTGTCATACACCGTGCGCGCATTCAGTAAATTAAAATGCTGAAAAATCATGCCGATTTTACGACGTTCAAGACGTAACTCATGCGTCGAAAGTGTAGTGAGATCTTGATTCGCGACCCTGACGTCGCCGCTGGTCGGTTTTTCCAGCAAGTTGACACAGCGTAAGAGTGTGCTTTTTCCCGCGCCGCTTTTGCCAATAACACCGTAAATTTCACCCGCATTCACGTGTAAATTGATATCATTGAGCGCAGAAAAATCGCCATGTGCGGTCGAATAGATTTTATTAAGCTTTGAAAGTTCAATCATGAGATGACTGCTTTAATTATTGAAAAAAAATCAGATGTTAACCTAACATGATTTGGCCGGGTTGCTCAAACGGTTTGATTGATAAAAGAATGGGCACATTTAAGCAGTTAACGACAGCTTGGGTTGTGATTGCCAAGGTTTTCTCTAGTTCTTTGGAATTCTATGATAAAATCCCCAGAACTTTCTCTAAGAGGTTTTTGTGATTTCCCCTTTATTGACGGATCTTTATCAGCTCACGATGGCTTATGGCTATTGGAAATTAAATCTTCATGACCGTGAGGCTGTCTTTCACCAGATATTTCGCAAAAATCCGTTTGGAGGAAATTATGCAGTGTGCGCAGGTCTTGGCACAGTGATCGAGTTTTTGCAAAACTGGCATTTTTCGGAAGATGACATTGCTTATTTGGGGCATTTAAAAGCGCCAGATGGCACAAAGTTATTTCCGCATGAATTTTTAATGTATTTAAAAAATCTTCGATTTACCTGTCATGTGGATGCGATTCCAGAAGGCACGGTGGTTTTTCCGCATGAACCGTTGTTGCGTATCACCGGACCTTTATTGCAAGGTCAACTTATCGAATCCACGTTGCTCAATATCATCAATTTTCAAACACTGATTGCAACCAAAGCATCACGTGTTTGTCGAGCTGCGCAAGGTGATACAGTTCTAGAATTTGGTATGCGACGCTCGCAAGGGTTGGATGGTGCATTATCAGCAAGTCGCGCAGCTTACATTGGCGGATGTGCTGCGACATCCAATGTTTTAGCGGGAAAACGATTTGATATTCCTGTCCGTGGTACGCATGCCCATAGTTGGGTGACAGCATTTCCCGATGAAATGCAGGCATTTTCTGCTTATGCTGATGTGATGCCAAATAATTGTGTGTTGTTAGTCGATACATTTGATACGGTGTTAGGCGTGAAACATGCGATTGAAGTGGGCAAAAAACTACGTGCAAATGGCGCAAAATTACGTGGCATTCGTTTGGATTCAGGTGATATGACCGCCTTAAGTATCAAGGCGCGTGAATTATTGGATGCAGCAGGATTTCAAGAAACACAAATCATTGCGAGCAATAGTCTTGATGAATATGTCATCGACAAAATGAAAAAAGACGGCGCAAAAGTCACCGTTTGGGGTGTCGGTACGAATTTAATGACAGCGTATGATCATCCAGCGCTGGATGGCGTTTATAAACTGTCAGCGTTGCGTGATGAAAAAGGTGCGTGGCAATACAAATTAAAAATTTCCGAACAACCCATTAAAATTTCAAATCCAGGCATTCATCAAGTTCGACGATTTTTTGTCGATGGCGTTGCTGAAATTGATGTGATGTATGACACCCAACTGGGCATATCAGAAGCGCCAGAAGCAACACTCTTCGATACATCAGGAACCCATAAAAAAATTGCTGATTATGATGCGTTTGTTGATTTGTTAGTGCCGGTTTTTGATCGCGGGCAATGTGTTTATCCCGATGAAACGATTCATGCGATTCAAAAACGTGCGAAACAGGAAACGGATTTGTTTGTAAATGCGCATCAGCAGAAACATTATCCCGTTGGATTAGAGCAACAACTATTTTCAAAAAAACAAACATTAATTGCAGAAGTCATTCAAGCTAACGAGTTGTTTTAGTATGCCTAACGAAATTCATTTACGCCGAGTTAAAAGTTACGTCAAACGCGATGGCCGCATGACGGATGCGCAACGTCAAGCACTTCTATTGCTCTGGCCGCAATTTGGATTAGATAAACAAAATGGTTTGATTGATGCGTCGAAAATATTTCAGCGTGAAGCGCCTTTAATTTTAGAAATTGGTTTTGGCTCTGGCCGTTCTCTTTTAGAAATGGCAAAACAGCATCCTGAAGAAGATTATATTGGCATTGAAATGCATCAGCCTGGAATTGGTGGACTGTTATTGGGTATCGAAACAGAACAACTGAAAAATATCCGCATTTTTTATGCAGATGCTGTGGAAGTTTTACAGCAATGTATTCCTGAAGCGAGCTTAGATGTCGTGCAAATTTTTTTTCCGGATCCCTGGCAAAAACGCAAGCATCATAAACGTCGATTAATTCAGCCTGAATTTGTGAAACTGGTTGCATCGCGCTTAAAGCCCCAGGGCAAATTACATTTGGCAACGGATTGGGAAGATTATGCGCTCAACATGATGAAAGTCTTGTCAGAGGCAGACGATTTTTTGAATTTAGCAGGGCATGGTCACTATTCCGAGCGCTCAAGTCAGCGGCCTCGGACCACAAAATTTGAAGCGAGAGGTGAACGCTCTGGTCGAAAAATCTGGGAATTGCAGTTCGTAAAGTGTTAATGCTCTGGACTTTCTCGTTTTGCTTCTCTACTCTTGTACACCATTCCCAGCCAAACAAAAAAGGATATCAGGATGAAGATCAAGATGATAACAAGACTCAGCGTTGGTCTCTTAACGCTCGGTTTAATCTCAACAAGCTATGCAACCGGCGCAGGATTTTACTTGGGCGGTCAATTAGGTGAAACCAATACGCATAACAAACAACAAAACCTACAAACGGGTAATCTCTTTCCCGGGATCCCTTTTTTGTTTAATCAGGGGACGACGTTGGTCAATGCCAATAATACCGGCGTTGGCGGACGAATTTTTATGGGATATAACGTGAATAGCTATTTCGGCATAGAATCCGGTTATACCCATTTCGGTGCAACCCATTATAAGGTGGGTAGCCCGATGCCGCCGTTAGCTGCCGGAAATCCACTGGGTAATCCCGGTATTCAAGAAAATGGATTTGATATTTTGGGTAAGGGATCATTTCCTTTTTCAGCGAGTGGTTTTGGTATCTTCGGAAAAGCGGGTATTGCGATTGTTAGAACCAGTTTAGCCGGCAGTTTGACCACAACATTTAACAACACAACGGGCCAGTATGTTACGAAAACCGGCACAACCAATTATGTACGCCCTGCAATCGCAATCGGTGCAAGTTATGATATCACGCAACGATGGGTCGCAGATTTAACCCTTTCACGTGTTTTGGGTGGTGCTGGATTCCAAAGTGGCGATCTTTATTCGCTCGGTATTTCGTATCATTTTGTGGATCAATATTGCGGACAGTTTTTGTGTTAAGTCAAAAACATTTCGATTAAGTCATTTAAAAATCTCTGCCCTAATTCAGAAGGGCGGAGAATATTTTTTTCATCGCATAATAAATTTTTTTGTTTGGCTTGGGTGAGTGTGGGTTCTAGCGCACTGAGTGGCAATCCTGTGCGTTCAGTAAATAACGTGGTTGGCACACCTTGAGTTAAACGTAATGCATTCAGCATGAATTCAAATATACTTTCTTTTTCAGAGATGATTGTTTGTGTTGCAACAAAGGATTTTTTTGGATCTAAATAATCGTTGGGATGTTTGACTTGTGAATGTCGCGTAATGATTCCTTGATCCACATCCGTTATTTTGCTGTGTGCGCCTGCGCCAATACCAAGATAATCGCCAAATTCCCAATAATTTTTATTGTGTGCGCATTCAAACTCTTTTTTCGCATAAGCGGATATTTCGTATTGATTTAAATGATTTGCTGCAAGAAAAAGTTTTCCTTCTTCTTGGATAGTAGAGAGTACGTCATCAAGAGGCAGTTGCGGCGGTTGATGATGGAAAAAAGTATTGGGCTCAATCGTTAACTGGTACCAAGAAACATGCGGTGGTTGAAATTGCAAAGCATCCCGTAAATCTGAAAGCGCATCGTCTAACGACTGTTCGGGTAATCCATGCATTAAATCCACATTAAAATTATGAAATCCTGCATTGATAGCTGCATCAATTGCTCGCAATGCATAATCACGATCGTGAATACGGCCAAGCAATTTGAGTTTTTCATTTTGTAAACTTTGAATGCCGATGGATAAACGATTGACACCCGCAGCGTGAAATCCAATAAAACGTTTTTCATCAATCGTTCCGGGGTTAGCTTCTAATGTGATTTCAATCTCGGGACCAAAATTCAACCGTGAGTGAACACCTTGGAGAATTTTTTCAATGGCTTTCGGCGAAAATAAACTCGGTGTGCCGCCACCAAAAAAAATACTGATGAGACGACGTCCCCAAATGTGCGGAAGTTGTTCGTCGAGATCGCGTAAGAGGGCATTGACGTAAATTTCTTCTGGAACATCGCTCCTGGCTTCATGGGAATTAAAATCACAATAGGGACATTTTCGCACGCACCAAGGGAGGTGAATGTAGAGGCTCAAGGGGATTGTCGTGTTGAAAGTTGGCATGGGCGAAGATTATACATCAAAAGATTGATTTTCCATTAGCTTTTTTCGAGCTAGAATAGCGTCATTATTTAATAGGTGGAGTGATTTCAATGAGAAAACGCGTCAAGGTTGCGGTAACGGGTGCAGCAGGTCAAATCGGGTATGCGCTGATATTTAGAATTGCTTCGGGGCAAATGTTTGGTGCAGATACAGACGTTGATTTGCAATTATTAGAATTAGAACCAGCACTCCCGAGTTTGCATGGAGTTGCGATGGAATTAGATGATTGTGCATTTCCTTTGTTAAAAAATGTTGTCTGCACCGCCGATGTCAATGTTGCGATGCGTGATGTGAACTGGGCGGTTTTAGTCGGCGCTGTTCCACGTAAAGAGGGCATGGAACGTTCCGATTTATTAAAAATCAATGGGAAAATTTTCACAACCCAAGGCCGCGCAATAAATGATAATGCAGCGAAAGATGTTCGCGTGTTTGTCGTTGGTAATCCATGCAACACGAATTGTTTGATTGCGATGAATAATGCAAAAGATATTCCGCGCGATCGTTTTTATGCGATGACAACGTTAGATGAGTTACGTGCGCGCAAACAATTAGCGATTAAAGCGGGTGTCGATGTGACTGCTGTCACAGACATGACAATTTGGGGGAATCATTCTTCCACTCAATATCCGGATTTTTATCATGCAAAAATTAATGGAAAATCGGCGGCTGAAGTGATTACGGATACAGCATGGTTGAAAAATGAATTTATTCCACTCATTCAAAAACGCGGTGCTGCGGTGATTAAAGCACGTGGTGCTTCGTCTGCAGCATCGGCTGCAAATGCAGCATTAACAGGTGTTTATAATATTGTGCATGAAACACCCAAAGGCGAGAGTTATTCGGTTGCACGTTGTTCGCAAGGTGAATATGGTGTGGATGAAGGATTAATTTTTTCGTATCCAACACGCACGGAGAATGGGCAATCTAAAGTGATTAATGGTTTAACATTAAATGATTTTTCCAAAGAAAAATTTAAATTGACGTTAGATGAATTGCGCGCGGAACGTGATGCGGTGAAAGAGTTAGGGTTAATTTAAGGGTTATCACGTGACAGAAAATACCGAGCCTCACAGTCGCGGCTCGGTAATATTCGAAACAGGAATCAACGCTACTTCATCTTTTTCATCCGATTTTTTCAGATGCGGAACTGTTCTCCATGGCGTTGGTTGCCTAAATAATCCGGCTTTGCTAACTTTTCCTATCCCAAATTGAATAACCACATCAACGAGGTCTGGAAGAAGAATACTCTGCTGTTCTCTCGGCAAGAATACATCAAGAAGAGCGGCGCGATATTGAGTCGGATCATAAATACGATCAACAACTAATTGCAATTTTGGTGGTTTATCCTGACTATTCGGTAGCACATCTTGGGGCATAGCTTCGAGATAACCCAGAGCGCTTTCATCTTCTAACAAAGCAAATTGCGGGAAATGACTTGTTATTGTCACTGTATAATAATCTCTGGATACAGGATTAAATACAACAATGTGATTTCGATTTGCCGTTTTGCTTTGCGTTGGTGATTTCGAATCAAAAGCCGGCCCTGTCATAACCAACAAACCATTCGCTTGTCTGGTAACCTCGACAAATCCAGTGCCGCAATGCGCAAAACTCATTACCATCGCATCTTGTTTTGCATCTAGATTCAAAAACGTTACGCAGGTTTTTTCTTCTGCAGTGTCATTGGGATGTCGTGCGTGGGTTACAATCATTCTATTGTCAGGTAATGAGCGTATGCATTCAGTCCGAGAATATAATTTTGCGAAAGCGACTAGTGCGGACTGATTAGAAATATCATTGCACTGAAGCAGTGAAACAGAATCATGATCAGGATCTATTGCTGCAATAAGATTGGGTGCTGGCACTGCAAAACTGACACCGTGCGCAAAAGTTTGTTGCGTTGCGCCAGCAGTAACTTCTTTTATTTCTTGTGCATAATGTTCAGGCGAAGTGATAATTCCACTACCATTTTGAAAAGCCTCCAGGAAAAGTTTTTTTGGCATGTAATGGAGGACACTGGGTCGAGTGGGTATGTCTTTTCTAAAGACATAATGTGTGGAATTAAGATCTTCGACCTGAGTGATTAATACATCATTTTCAGATTGTCCAAGACTTTTAAAATCAAGCCCATATAATATGGTTGAAATCGGTGATCTTCTACATAAAAAATCGGGATGAGGCTTACATAAAGAATCAGTGACTCGTTGGCCAACACTAAACACTTCAGCGGCCAAGGGTCTGACACTTGAGGTATTAAAATTTTTCAATGTAAGGCAAGAGAGGCTAGATTGTTGTGCATCATAGATAGGAATTTTTCTAGGATGATGTCCATCAAAAAGTCCGAGATGGTGTCTTCTCAGTGAAAAAATCTGGGTAGGTGAAAAATTCGTCGGCATCGGATGACGTTGTGGATAGTCAATTTTACTGTCTTTAGTAGGAGCAGTTCCGGCTGCTGATTTTGAAGGTCGATTCGTTGCCATGAATTTTTTCCTGTCAATTCGTTTGGCACATTCTAGTGAGAGAATGTTAAGGAACTATTAAGGCAAAACCGAGCCGTGACCTTCCGGGGCATAACGGGCGTCAGAGAATATCATTTTTCTCGAAGTAAGGTGAACGCTCCCTTACGGTCGCGGCTCGGTAATATTCGTAACAGGAATCAACCGGTCAGCATGAAACCTTACGCCCATTTAGCAATACCGGCCATTATAATTAATCCGATCAATAGGACGACAAACTCTAACAGGCCTTCTGAGTCATGTTCACTATGATGGTGATTGATATGATGCAAAGTCGACATGTAAAGAAACGTACCTGCCGCAAACGCATCAAACGCGGCTGTGATGAGAGAGCCTGTTTGTGTTTGAATTCGTGTTGTGAGTGAGGTGCCGAGCGCAATGCCGAGTGGCGTCATAAACGCAAAAAATCCTATCGTCGTCATTACTGCTTTCAAGGTCAATTGACTCCGATTTAAAATCACCGCGAGTGCAAAACTTTCAGAACCTTTATGCGCAATGATGGCAACAAAAATAATGGATGCCGCCGCAAACGTACTGTTGACGCCAAGTGCCGCGCCTTCAATCAGCGAATGAATCACGAGAATAATGGCTAACATATAAGGCAGCGCATGCTTCTGAGTGTGTTTTGCAGCGGTTGATACTTCAGCCAGACGTTCGAGAAATAACAGTAATAAAAAGCCACCCGCACAAAAGGCTTCAGCAATCGGGAAATGGATATCCGGTGTAAATTGCGAAAAGAGTGAGATGGCATCCGGAAGCATATGAAACAATGCAGCTCCCAAAAAAATACCACTCGCAAACGCATCACCCAACTCTAAAATGCGGTTATGCGAAGGGTAAACACGCGCACGAATCGGATAAATCACGGCAATTAAGGTAATAATAAAAATAAAAAGCGCGGCGAATAACTTGTAAAGAATAAGCGACACGTTGATAGACTCCCATGGATTTGGCAAAGAGGGTAGAGAAGAAATCGATGCTCGTCAACTGAATGGTGAAATTTTATTAATCCATTTCTTGTGTATTGAAAAAAAATCCGTATACTAAACGGCGTTTAACTTGGAACTTTTGCTAAGGAGAGCATATGTTTTTTAACAAGTTGATAAAAGCTACTGTTGAGCGTCCCGTTTATTCTGGAAATTTACCCGGCCCTACGTTTTTTTCTTCATTCAAATCACAAGATCCAAGCATTGATGCTGAAAAAATGGAAGACCGAGGCTATGAACAAGTGTTAGGATTAGTGCCTGTTCATAAATAATATTTCAAGACAATGGATTTTACAGTCATCCAAAAAATTGCAATCTGGGCTTTACCGCTCTTATTTGCAATTACCTTGCACGAAGTGGCCCATGGTTGGGTTGCTTATCTATGCGGCGATTACACCGCTAAACTGTCAGGTCGGTTAACGATTAATCCGGTAAAACACATTGATCCTGTCGGCACTATCGTGGTTCCGCTATTACTCCTGATGTTTACCCATTTTGTTATTGGTTGGGCGAAGCCTGTACCCGTCAATTCACGGAATGTCACTCGTCCACGATTACAAATGCCGCTGATTTCGCTCGCGGGTCCCATGGCCAATTTAGTCATGGCATTGTTTTGGGCGTTCATTGCAAAAGCAGGATTGTTATTGGGAGTGAGTAATCCCTGGTTTGGTACACCGATGCAATTGATGGGTGAAGCGGGCGTTTGGATTAATGTGGTGTTGGCTGTTTTTAATTGTTTACCGTTGCCACCGCTGGATGGATGGCATGTGTTACTTTTTCTGTTTCCAGGAAAATTATCCTGGCATCTTGCACGATTTGAACGGTATGGATTTTTTATCGTTCTCTTGTTGGTTGCAAGCGGCGCATTGACTTATGTCATCTGGCCGCCGATTTCTTTGATACTGAATGGCATCATGTCTTTGTTTGGTATTACGCTCACGGATATTTTTTAATTCGATGTGACACCAAACATATTTCGATATAAGATTCCCATCGCGCAATAAACCCAGGGGAATGTCCAGATAAATGCAATGCCTGCGGTACACAAGCTCGCTGCAAAAATCAAAATGATCAAAATCACAAACCAAAACGTTTTAAACCAATGGTATGAAATGGCTTTGCTAGATGCTTTAAATGCAGTAAGCATGTCTAGTTTTTTTTCGACGACTAAAGGGATAAACATTAAGAATGTGACTGCAAGTACGAGTGTTAAGAGTGAAAAAATAACGGGAACAAAGCGCATATGTTCGGTGAGTGTATTTAACCAGCCCAATACAGAAAATAAAACAGTGTAAACCCAAAGTGCTTTCCAATAAGTAAAATATTGGAAAACTTCTTTGTAATTCACAGACACATTAACGCTGCGTTTAATCACTAGCATCCATAAGCCGGCGCTTAAAGGTGTCGCTAAAAAAACATTAATGATTAACTGAAGTATCGCAGCCAAAGGTCGAAAACCGCCGCCAGTTTCTGCGGAATTGATTGGACCTTCT
>Ga0207042_1020_pt1 | contig 44407 bp, 40 predicted proteins | sample Alteio_BWMinCont_70_FD_153310 | JGI IMG/M metagenome (GOLD analysis project Ga0207042, IMG submission 153310) | Enriched cells from forest soil in Barre Woods Harvard Forest LTER site, Petersham, Massachusetts, United States -... | ecosystem: Environmental > Terrestrial > Soil > Temperate forest >... | reverse complement strand
AATGCGTCGAGGCCAAGTGCCGCGAAACGCTTTTTGACGGACTGTGAGCCGTCAGCAATCTTGAATGGATTGGTGCGAGAGGTGCCTAAAATTGTTCCGCCTTGTCGATCGATGTGTCTGACTATCTCTGCATTTAGCGTTGTGACAGTCTCTTTTTCGTCGAGAACGCCCCGCCACCCATCGCGAATGCCAATCGTCTCAATGCCATTCTCAAGCGCTTTTTTGGCAATGGCTTTGATCGCTGGATTTAACCCAGGGCAATCGCCGCCGCCAGTCAGCACGCCGATTCGCTTTATCTTGGTCATACAAAGCCTCCGCTACACTTGCGTTTATAACTCTGGTCACGCAAAATGCAATGTAGCGCAACGAAAGGAACTCAGTATGGCGAAGAAAAACACGCCGCTCACACTCGCGATTGATATCGGCGGCAGTGGTCTCAAAATGATGGTGCTGGATGCTTCAGGTAAGTCCGTAACAGAAAGGACAAAGGTAGAGACACCGCATCCCGCCACGCCGTCAGCCATTCTCCAGTGTCTTTGGTCAATGCTGCCACACCACGGACGATTTGATCGTGTTTCCGTGGGATTTCCTGGTGTCGTTCTAAAAGGCGTCGTCAAAACAGCACCCAACCTTGATCACACGTGGGAGGGGTTTGATTTAGCCAAACGCATCACGACACGCACAAAAAAGCCCGTTCGCGTAACAAACGACGCAGACATGCAAGGCTATGGCGATATCAAAGGAAGAGGCGTGGAACTCGTCGTCACCTTAGGCACTGGCATGGGCTCTGCACTCTTTGTCGATGGACAGCTTGTACCCAATCTTGAACTTGGCCACCATCCCTTCCACAAATCGAAAACCTATGAAGACCTTTTAGGCAAACGCGGGCTCGAGCATGATGGCAAAAGCAAATGGAATAAGCATCTCAAGCAAGCCATCAAGTTGTGGGCACAGACCTTTAACTTTGATGTTCTCTATATAGGGGGAGGTCATGCCACGAGAGTCAAGCAAGGCCTCCCCCGCAATGTTCACATCACAAGCAATCTAGCTGGCCTCCTAGGAGGCATTCGCCTCTGGAAAGATCAGCCTCGTTAACAGCGTTGCCATTGAAAGTGATAAATGAGTCCCGAGCCAACATCGAGGCTATCTACAGTAGCCATTGCTTGCTCCATCGCAGAATTGGTATGAACAAACATATTGGAGTTCGTGCGCAGAATCACATCCTGACCACAGGGCGACCAGGTAACAGCACTTGCTGCGAGCGTGTTGGTCAAGAGGTAGTTGTCAGAGAGCGGGCCAGCAAAGTGTTTCGTATAGCCTGGGCCACGTGCACCAGCAAAGAAGTACTCAACGCCAAATTGCGAATATGTGCCAGCTGGCAGATTGTTGAAGCCACGGTAGTCAATTTTGAAAACAGAGACGCTGAATCCCTGAGGCACATGCACAGGGATGGCAATGTTGCAGGCTTTGCGGTCCAAGGACTGCCCACCGGGCCCTCCAGCTTGCACAACATACTGGTCAAAGAGGATACTTAGCGAGGTCGCATCTGGGCTCAGGGCAGCCGATGCGGTCCCCGCAGGACATCCGGTGCCGCCATAACTGGGCGTTCCTAAATAGACGCCATCTGGGTTTGCCGCAAAGCCTGGAATTGACAAGGCCAACGTAACGGCACTCATTAAAAAGAAACGCTTCATCTTTCATATCCCCTAAACATCATCTCGGATTGCAAGCAGCGCCGAGTTGCATCCGCGATGAAAATACTTTTCTTGGCACTGCCGAGGTATTACTATTGGATATCCGGCGACGAAAATATCGGACCAGTGTCCGATCTAAAAGCCCGACAGAAAGCTTACTTAGATTTTGCAATAGCAATTGGGAGATACGATGTCTGCATCTTTAGCCGCTTCACGTTATCTTAGACGCGCGTTGATTGCTCTCTGCGCAGTCATGATGCTTGTCATCCTGATAGTCTGGTGGGCGGTCGGTCCCACATTGCCCAAGGAAAGCACGCTCGGCGCCGATGAGCTCCCTCATGCATCGCCTCTGCCCCCGAAAGACGCTATTACAATTACCACCTACAACATCGGCCACGGGCAAGGTATCAAGGCCGATCCAACCGATTGGCGAGATAAAAAATTTACTGAGAAAAAAATGAGCGAACTTGCGGCAGTCTTAGCAAAGATTGGTAGCGACATCGTTCTTCTGCAAGAAGTTGACCTCGATTCCAATCGAACGCATCACATCAACGAGGCACAATATCTGGCCGAAAACGCCGGATACCCTTACTATGCTTGCGCTTTGTTGTGGGACAAAAACTATATTCCTTTTCCTATATGGCCACTCGCACATCACCTGGGAAGCATGAAGGCAGCTAACTGCACTCTATCGCGCTATCCACTGAAAAACCATCTACGCATCGTCTATGACAAGCCTGCGGCAAATCCCTACTGGTATAATCTCGGCTACATTGACCGGGGCGCACAACGTGTTGAAGTGCAGATTGGCAACAAAACGCTCACAGTCGTGAATGTTCACTTGGAAGCATACGACATTAAAACTCGCGAAGAGCAGGCACGCCTTCTAATGAAGTGGGTCAAGCTGATTCCGGGGCCTTACATCCTTGGGGGCGATTTCAACTCGCTCCCGCCCGAAGCAAAAGTGCGAAACGGATTTCCAGATGACCCCACGGATGATGAGTCGCTAGACACCACCATGCAAATCGTGCGTAACGGGTTCTCACATTATAACGAGGCACTTCCCCTCAGCCTTCACCAAACAGATGAGCAAAGCACTTTCACCTTTCGCTCTGACAAACCCACACGCCGAATCGACTATATTTTCGGTGGACCGGGAACACATGTTTCTAAAGGCCGCGTTGTTAAAGAGGCCTTGGATGCATCAGACCATCTTCCGGTAGTGGCAACTGTCCAATAAATACCCGTCGCCACCACTGACCGGTTTCTCGTCGGGCTGTCCGGTCGGTAAAATGGTATCGATACACACCGATGCGCAGATATTTCGGCGGTCGCACCGGAAATGGGTTTTCTTTTAGCAACGCCAAAACGTGAGGAGAACCCATAAGCAGGTGGTTCAAAAACTGCCGTAGCCAAGGATCGATCCAACCACCTCTGAGCGCGGCAAACCACATTTGCCAGTCAAGGCGCGGCTGGAATGGCGCAATTTGCGTCGGTGGCCGGTCCATTCTGCCTGGTTTGTGTCGAAACGCATAGGGCTGCCACAAGATCTTATCATCGCTACCTTCGATCACCAACTCTAGACGCTCTGTCGTCATGACAGCAAATAGCCCATACGAACTTGATATATTGGAAACCACGGGCGTCTGCAAAAAGCGAATCATCCATTGCTTCGGCCAAACCAGACGAAGGAGCTGGACGCAATTGATCGCAATGAAAAACAAGCCCGCCATATCACACAAAATCCCGAGGGGCGTCGCGAGCAGGTTCGACCAGACTATGCTGCTCAATAAAGGCATGCACATAGCAATGGTAAGAAGATTGAAAAAGGCAAAGTTGCCCGTGACGATGAGTAGAATCTGAAAAAAAATCAGAACACAAAATGCAACGAACCTAAAACTAAATGGACCAAAAATCAGAAATGGCACCAACAGCTCGACGGCAAACATCACAAACGTCGAAGCTTGATGCGCCCACACCGGAAGCTGATGCATGTACCACGCCACGCGATTTGGCAGCGGCTGCGTCTCGTAATGAAAACAAAGGGCTTTGCCATTTCGCCAATTTGGATCGCCGCTGAGAAACTTAACTAAGCCAGACGACCACATCAAACGCGCCAACAAAAACCACCAAGCCAATAGCATCAAAGGAGATGGTGGCGTCTGCAGCGCAAAGAAGAACGCCAAGAATGAAACTTCGAGCAGCAACCTATCCCATTGAAACGATAGAAAATCTTGCCCAACGCTCACAAAGGAAAGGTACAAGGCAAAAAGAAGCGCGAGAATAAGCACCGGATAAACATCAGCGAGCAGAAGAAGAGACAGCAAAGTGCCGGCCCAGGCTAAAGACAAAATCCACCCGTCTCCCGTACCAAGCCAAAACAGCGTGGGAACCTCAACAAATCGCCTCCTTCCATACACGTGGCTTATCGATCGTAAGAATTGCCTAATCGGTAGAATGCCGCTCCGCGCGTAAAGCCCCCGTACCTGCCATAGCAAAGAGGAAAACGCGCAAAGATAGACCACACCGAGCAAATGCAGGCAGATCGCTTGACCATTCATGTCTAAAATTATATATTTTATCTGTGATTATATGAATGAATTTATTAAAAAAATACTTCTTCTTTTTTTAGTCAGCTGCGGTGGATGCTATAGCACGGTTTTTGTTTATGCCCAGCATGATGAGGGCTACCGTTTTGACAGAAGCGAGCCGTTGTTTGTCTATCTTGGGGATGATGTCAGTGTATCAGAGGTTAATTTTCGAGCCGCGGTGGTCAGGGAGCTCAGCGCCGCTGGTGTGAATGTGGTTTCCCGACTGGAAGACGCTCACTTGGTGCTAACTTCTAAGATCACCGAGCAAAGATATTTCTACCAAGGATACCAATACATTCCAGAAACCTACACATCTGTAGACTACATTGGAGGATATCCTTACTACACGACGACAATGGGCTACCAACCTGTTCCACAGATTTACAGTTACAGCATTGATCGAGCACGCCTGCGCGTATTCGAAGCAAGCGCATTTAAGCGCGGAAAACGCATCCCTGTCTGGGAAGGTACCGTTGAATTAAGCCCCGACCGCATACATGATTCACTTCGATTGTTAATTCGGCACTTGGGTGAGAACTTTGCGGGGAGAGTTCGCTTAGAAGATGAAAGTCGTTGATTAGTCGAACTCTTTTGCTAGGTTGTGTGATATGCGCGTCGCTTTGTGCCAGTTCAATCCACTGATAGGAGCTATCTCGCAAAATGCGGAGCGGATTTTGGCGTTTGCCAAACAAGCCAGCGAAAAAGGCGCACAGTTGCTCATTCTCCCCGAGCTTGCCATCTGTGGCTACCCACCCCAAGATCTTCTGTTCCGCCAGGAGTTACTTGATCAGATAGAAGAGCACCTTCTCGAAATCGCCCGACATGCCCCAATTCCCGTGCTGGTCGGCGCTCCAGTCCGCCATCACCAGCCCAACGAAAATCCACTTTGGAACGCCGCTGTCCTTTGCACCAAGGGACAGGTAAAAGTAATTGGCAAAAAAGCACTGCTCCCGAACTATGACGTTTTCGATGAGAAGCGCTATTTTGAGCCAAAGGGCCAAAAAGATGAGCAGGGCATCATGGAGCTCGGCGGTGTTATATTTGGCGTTACCATTTGCGAAGACGCCTGGAACGATCCGCAGTTTTGGCCTCATCAACGCTATCAGGAAAATCCTGTTGAAGAAGTCGTCGGGCAGGGAGCACAGATTATTTTAAACCTCTCTGCATCCCCCTACTCGCGTAAGAAGCCCTTGTTACGAGAACAAGTGTTTTCCCATCTGGCAAAGAAACACCAGCGCACCCTAATCATGGTGGGGCAAGTCGGAGCCAACGACCAGCTTATTTTTGATGGAAGCTCGGTTGCCATCGATGAGGATGGTCAGGTAATGGCGCGCGCACCCGTGTTCGAAGAGGCTTTGCTATTGGTGGATATCGGGGTTAAGGCAAAAGAAAAGGCGAGACCCTTTCCCAACGAGATGGAAATGCTGAGCCTTGCCCTGATCACCGGTATTCGAGACTATGTGCAAAAATGTCGCAGTCCGGGCGCTATTGTGGGCCTGTCTGGCGGCATTGATTCGGCGGTAACGGCTGCACTCGCCGTACGCGCACTTGGGCCAGAGCGCGTACTAGGCGTTCGCATGCCAAGCAAATTCTCCTCTAACCACTCTCTGGAAGATGCAGAGGAACTCGCCAACAACCTCGGCATCAAACTTCATACGGTGCCTATAGAGCCTATGGTGGCTTCTTTTCGGAACGCACTAAGCGCGCCGTTGGCGGGATTCGCAACGCATACTGACGATGTCACTGACCAAAATCTACAAGCACGCGCACGCGGCATGGTGCTGATGGCGTTCTCTAACAAAACCGACTATTTGGTGCTCACCACGGGCAACAAGAGTGAGACATCCGTAGGATACTCCACACTCTATGGCGACATGTGCGGCGCGCTTGGCCCACTCTCTGACATCTATAAAACAGACGTCTACAGGCTTGCCCATCACTTCAACACGAATGGTCCCAGCATTCCCGAAAGAAGCATCACGAAACCCGCGAGCGCAGAGCTCAAAGAAAATCAAACGGATCAAGACACCCTGCCCCCGTACGATTTGCTGGATGCCATTTTGAGCCGTTATATCGATCAAGAGATGCCCGTCCGGCAGATCGAGCAGGAAACCCAAATTCCGCGCAAAGATCTGATGCGCATCATTTCGATGGTGCATCGAAATGAATATAAACGCCGCCAAGCGCCTTTTTCGCTGATGGTCTCCGAACGGGTGTTTGGCATGGGACGCAGGTGGCCGATTGCAAAAAAGTTTGATCCGCTCTAAAGCCTGTTGCCAAGCCGAGTTGACGTTGTTAGACACACCAACTGGGCTTATGGCCCAAATACGCACACACCCGATCTGTTTCTGCGTTGGAATCGTCCTCACAAGAAACAGGTTGCCTTGCTAGGGTGCCGCAATGGCGAGAGCCAAAGGCGGTGCATGGATGGTGTGGAGGTTTTAACCCAAAAGCCCCAAAGGGGCAAAAAAAGGATGTGAGATATGTCAAAACTAGGAATGCGAGAAATGCTCGAAGCTGGTGCCCACTTTGGCCACCAGACCCGCCGTTGGAACCCAAAAATGTCCAAGTACATTTTCGGTCCCCGTAACGGTATTCACATCATCGACCTGCAGCAGACTGTGCCGCTTTTAAAGCAAGCCTACACCTTTGTCGTAAACTTGGTGGCAAATGGCGGAAAGGTGCTCTTTGTTGGTACAAAAAAACAAGCACAAGATATCATTGCGGAAGAGGCCAAACGCGCTGGACAGCATTATGTAAATAACCGCTGGCTCGGCGGCATGCTCACTAACTTCAAAACGGTGAAGCAATCTGTGGACCGCATGCGCTCCATTGAGGAAATGTCCAAAGATGGGACGTTCGAAAAATTGCCAAAAAAAGAAGTGATTAATCTCTCACGAGAGCTGGGCAAGCTAGAGAAGAATCTGCTCGGTGTAAAAGACATGGGCAAACTTCCCGGTGCTGTTTTTATTATTGATCCCAATCTGGAGTACATCGCTGTATGCGAAGCACGCAAGCTCGGTATTCCAGTCGTAGCGACCGTTGACACCAACTGCGATCCAGACGTGATCGATCATCCTATTCCTGCCAATGATGACTCCATCCGTGCCGTCAAACTTTTTGTGAGCAGCGTCGCTGATGCATGCTTGGAAGGTGCAGCACAGTATCAAGAGCGACTGGCGGAGAAACGCGCCAAGGGCGACATCGCTGATGAGGAAGCGCCAAGCGAAGCAAATGGCGCCAAACAGCACACCAAAAAAGGCAAGCGCAAGCAGCCACAAGTTGATGTCATTCATAATGTCGTCGAGCATGTAAAAAACGGCAACGGCGCCCTGCTTGACTCGGATGAACTCGCGCCAGACATGGATGACGATGACGGTGCAGATCTCAAATTATCATCGTCGCATCACGCCTAAGGCACAGATATAACGGAGTTTTTGAATGCAAATCACCCCACAAATGGTTAAGGAACTGCGCGAAAAAACCGGCGCGGGCATGATGGATTGCAAAAAGGCACTCACGGAAGCTGGCAATATGGAAGCAGCAATCCAATACTTGCGCGAAAAAGGTCTAGCTGCCGCCGCCAAAAAGGCTGGCCGCGTTGCCGCTGAAGGTCTTGTTGCAGTCTTGGTCAAAGACCAAGTGGCAGCTATGTGCGAACTCAATTGCGAAACTGACTTTGTGGCACGCAATACTGAGTTTCAAACATTGATTGGTCAGCTTTGTGAACAAGCGGCCGTCACGCCAACAACTCAGTTTGACAAAAACGGTGTTGTTGATGGGGCAGAATTGGGCAACCGCCCTTTTGTGAAGGACGAAGCCAAAACGATTGAGGCTGTTTTGCAAGATAAGATTTTGACCATTGGCGAAAAAATCTCCTTGCGCCGCATGGCTCACCTAGAAGGGGGCGATGCTTATGGCTGCTACGTCCATGGTGGTGGTTCTATTGGTGTGATCGTCGAGCTCCGCTTAGCGGATGCGTCAAAGAGCCACGCTGAGCCTGTCAAAGCACTTGCGCGTGATCTTGCTATGCACATTGCAGCAAGTCACCCTCTATGCGTTGAAAGAAGCCAGCTGGATCAAAAAATTGTTGAAAATGAGAGAGCAATTTTCAGGCAACAAGTGCTTGATCAGGGCAAACCAGAGAACATTGTCCCCCGTATTGTAGATGGGAAAATCGAGAAATTTTACAGTGAAGTGTGCTTACTCGAGCAGGCTTTCGTAAAAGATCCCGATACATCGATCAGCAAGCTGATAGAGAGTGTGTCTAAAGACGTGCAATGCAAAATCTCCGTGGGACGCTTTGTCCGCTTCAAAGTTGGCGAGGGTATTGAGAAAAAAGTCGATGACTTTGCGCAAGAAGTGGCGCGCATGACCGGAATGTGATCGCTGATCAGGAAATTATTTTCCTTCCTACAGTGAAATTATCCTAGCAAATGGTTAATATGTCCACCATGACACAACTCGCGCGCATTCTTATACTGGTCAGCCTTGTTCTTGGCATGTTTGCATGTGCCGCTGATGAAAATCTGGTGGCCAATCTGTCGGAACCGGATGCAAACGAAATCATGGTGGTGTTGCAGTCGCAAAAAATTGCGGCAATTAAAACCTCTGTTCCAGGCCGAACTGTCACATACACCATCTCGGCTAAAGCTGCCGATGCAGTGCGCGCCATGCGCATTTTGGTCGACAATAAGCTACCGAGGCAAGCAAGTCTTGGGCTAGCGCAGGTTTATCCGCCGGGCTCGTCGAACATCATCCCCTCGCAAAATGAAGAAAAAGCAAAATTTCTGATGGCCATGCAAGGCGAAATTGAGAATATGCTGAGGATTCTGCCTGGTGTTGTTCAGGCACGGGTTGCGATTGTTTTCCCTGATACCAACGCGATCCGTGACATTAATGCTGCTCCTCCTAAGGCGACTGCATCGGTAGCCATTGTGTACAATCCAATCGATAATAAGGGACATGCTTCCATGACGGCTGACGACGTCAAGTACTTGGTAGCTTCTGCAGTTGAGGATTTGTCACCAGCCAGTGTGACCGTCGTATTGGCCGCCAATGTTCCCATGCGTCTAGCCAACGGGTCCAAAGGCGGTGGCACGGGAGTAGCAACGACAACTGCGCCGGCGGCGGCAACTCCGATAAGCGCGCCTCCTACGCCTAGCACCGGCCCAATGGAACCAATGCCCCCTTCCCAACATCCTGCACGCGCAACAATGCCGCTTCAAAAATCGAAATCCAGCGACGTGGGGCCGTTGCTTTGGCTTTTCGCCTGCCTCGCAGTTTTGGGTGTTGCGCTTGGGATATTCGGTCTCAGGCGATCGTTTTCGCTTAAAGCAAAACTGGTGGCAGCAGAGAGCGCAGCAAATATGTCATTGCCACCTTCACCGACTCAAACACCTCCACCTCAGAGAGATGCAGAAGATCTTAAACAGAATGAAGGCACACAGATCGGCTAGCGAGGGCCAACTTGGTAACGCCACAATTTGACTCCACCACAAATGAGCAGCAAGGATTGCTCATCGCCTTAGCTATGTTTGGTAGTCGCCAGCACAAAGAGCTCTTTGTGCATTTGCCACAAGAAGAAGCTTACCACCTGGATAAAGTCATTCAACCCCTGCTTGAAATTGATAGAAAGAGGCGCATTCCACTCCTGGTTGCTGAGCTCAAGCGTCTTCTCAGGCACCAGGCACCAACCCGTTTATTTTCCATTGATCCGACATGGCTTTTGACGGGGCTTGCTGCTGAACCGTTGTTCATCCGGCATTTGGTCTTGAGTGCATTCCCAGAAACTCTTCGCAAAAAGATTCTCGAGCAGAACTCGGATGTTCTGTCACAAACGCTGCCTCCGAAGCCGGTGATGTCAAAAGAGACTTCGTCGCTTGTCTTGAAGTGCTTTGAGTCTAAATTTGCACCAATGCCTTATGAAGAACCGAAATCCAAATTCGACTTTCAACATATTGCGCTGCTCACTGGTGATGAGTTTGCCATCTTCTTTCGCACCGCAGGCTTAGAACAATTGGCTCATGCGTTTGCTGAGTTTGGTATTCGCAAAACGGCAAACTTTCTCAAGCATCTTCCCGCCTCCGTCCGAGACGCGATCATTAACGATATCCGCACTATTTCAGTTGTGCGTAAACTCAACCAGCCCGCCATTTTGCCATTTCTACGATCCGTATGTGCAGAATTTCGTGATGTTGAAGATCTTTACCAAAAAGCAGGGTTATATTTCTTGGCTTGTGCGCTTTCGGAGAACGAGTCACTTTTGTCTCGTCAGATAGCCCAGCGACTTGTGATGCCAACGGGTGAGAAATTACTCAGTCACGTCGGGCAATTGACAAAAGAACAATCACTTATACTGCAGCGCCCCAGCGAGCTGCAGCAACGTGCTATTGAGGTAACGTTACAGTTGTCAAAGCAAGGAAAAATCGATAAGCGTTTCGCACAATGCGCTCCACTTACTTAGATCGAATTCTCCTTCTTTACTTTGCTTTCCTATTATGGAATTTATGTGCTGGCTGTTCTTCGCCAAAAATCAAACATAGGCGAAATGCCTGCAACGTCATGTCTAGTACGCAATCCCTCATTGCTTGCGATAGTTTTGCGACCGGTGCGTTTGCATCCCAATACCCATTCTGCACCCAAATGGATGATGGCCAGATCGATTGCGCGTTTTATGTCTACGAAGATTTGCCGCCGTCCTTCTACCGCTTTTCCGGAGATGGCCGCAGCCTCAACAGAAAATTACTCGCTGCCCTTTGGACCAAAGAAGACCTCCCCTCGCTCAAGCTGCATTTGCCCAAGGAAGCGAAAATTGGGCTTAAGTTGCAACAACACTATTTGCGCAATGAGAAAAGCCACGCGAAACTTCGCGCGGCGGCAAAAACCTTGCAAAGAAACTTTAGCCACACCGACGAAATTGCTCTACCCAAAGGACTGACTGCATACCGACTCTCAGGAGCAGACAAGAAAGGAAATGTGCAATTTACCGGGTACTTCACGCCGATTATTCACGTGCGGAAGAAAGCAGACGCGCATTACCGATTCCCGCTCTATCGCAAGCCTGCGGAGTTGAAACAGGGCGTCCCTTTTTTGTCGCGTAAAGAAATTGAACAAGACGGTGCTTTAAGGGGGCGTGGCCTGGAAATCGCCTTCACCAACCATCCACTCGATATTTTTTTCATGCAAGTACAAGGCTCTGGGCTAGCCGTCTTTGAAGATGGCTCATCCCGCATTCTGGCTTATGCTGGCAAAAACGGCCATCCTTATGTAAGTATTGGCAGGCTCTTGGTCGAAGATGGCCATCTCACACCGGCAGAGGTTTCCCTCGAGGCTATTCAGGATTGGTTCGATTGCAACCCGAGCCTGCTGGATCACTACCTCCTACAAAACCCATCCTATGTGTTTTTCACACCCAAAGGTCAAAAACCCATGGGTGCTTCCGGAATGCCCCTTGTGGCTCAACACTCGGTGGCTGTTGATCCCACAATTATTCCGTATGGCAGCGTACTGCTCGCGCGGGTGCCTGTGCTCGACAGCGCAGGCAAAGTGGATCATCACGATTGGAGGCTTCTCTTTGCGCAGGATACCGGCTCTGCGATCAAGGGCCCTGGGCACATCGATTTATACATGGGCACAGGCGCACAAGCGAAAAAGCTTGCGAGCAATCTGCATCATTACGGAGAGATATGGCTGCTGACGTCAGAGCATCGCGGGAAATAAGCGACGCTGTTTACGCTCGTCATCAAGGCGGCGATGCGCAATTTCGCAGTAGCCCTCATCGCGCTCCACGCCAACCCAGCGGCGATCCAAGCGATCACAGGCAAGTAGCGTCGATCCTGAGCCGGCAAAGCAATCGACAACGACATCGTTCGGATTCGTACCCGCCAATACCAAACGCTCCATCAATCTCAGAGGCTTTTGCGATGGGTGCTTACCATGCACGCGTTCTCGCATAGGCGTGACGGGAATTTCCCAAAAATTGCGCATTTGTTTGCCACCATTGAGCTCTTTCATGTGGTGGTAATTAAACGTCCAATGCTTGGCATCTTTGTTGGTATTGTTGCAAAGCCACAAAATTTGCTCAGTGCTCTCTGTGAACATGCGGCAGGTAATATTTGGCTGCGCATTAGGTTTTGCCCATACAATGCTGTTCACGACACGTAAATCAAGCCGCGCCGCGATAGCGCCGATGGTATAGATGTTGTGATAGCTACCAAAAATAAAAATGTTGCCATTCTTTTTTGTGATACGACAAATTTCCTGCAGCCAAGCCGTCGTAAATGCCTCGTAATCCGTGTTGCTAAAGCGGTCCCAATCGCTGTCGATGGTCACATGCGATGAAAATGCCCAAGATAATCCTTTGCGGTCACGCGCAATATTATATGGCGGGTCAGTCATGCATGCGTCAAAAAGGCCGTCGGGCCACATTTGTAGCGTAGAAACAACATCTCCGAGGTACAACTGGTTGTACATTGGATAGACGCGCTGCGCCTCATTCTCTCTCGCCGCATCAAGGGGCTTCGCCACTGGCTCATAGGTACGACCCAAGTCGTACGGTGCTACTTCACCCTTCTGATATGCTGCGCTTTGTGCCATGAGATAAGTCCTTTTCTCTATCTTCGGTCATTTTTTGATCTGCGTCAAATTTTTCCAATATGCTCGCCGACAATAAGCGGATATCCGTTTAAAAACGCCGCAACTGGAAGCCGCTTTTTACCCTCGAGCTGCAATTCTCCGATCTGAACGCAGCCATCTCCTGTCTGAACGACTAAAAAATCGTCCACCCTTACAATAGTCCCTGGGGCGCTTTTTGGCGTATCATCGCGGCTCTGTCGCACAGCAAAGAGACGAATTGTACGGCCGTTATGCGACGTAAAAAGCCCAGGCCATGGCTGAAACCCACGATAACGATTGACAATCGTACGCGCACTTTGTGCAAAGTCTACTTCGCCTTCTTCCTTGGACAGCATCTTTGCATAGGTAATTCCATCGATTGGCTGGGCGCTTTTTTCCAAAGTCCCATCTAATATTCTTGGCAAACAGTCGATCAGCGCGCTTGTGCCTAACGCAGAGAGCTTCTTTGCAAGGGACATCGCATCGTCAGACTCAGCAATCCCAATTTCCCGCGTGAGATAAACATCGCCAGCATCGAGCTCAGGCACGAGATCCATGATAGATACGCCAGTTTTAGCGTCACCTGCCTCCAAAGCCCGCTGTATGGGCGCTGCGCCGCGCCAGCGCGGTAACAGCGACGCATGCACATTTACAAAACCACATCGCGACATTCTCAACAAATCTGCTGGGATGATGCGGCCGTAGGCAACCACAACTGCTAAGTCGATTGGCTCTTGTCGAAACGCGTCACGCAACGCATCTCCGTCGTCGGCACCAACCTTTAAGCTCTTTGGCTGCAAGGCAGTTACGTGATATTGCTCAGCTAAAACCTTAACTGCAGGCGCAGATTCTCTTTGCCCTCTACCTTTTGGTCGATCAGGCTGACAAACTACAAACGCAAGTGTGCAGTCATGTTGTGCGCAATAGTTCAACAAACCCTGGAAGACTGGCACGGCAAATTCCGGGGTCCCAAAAAAGGCGATACGAGTTTTCTTAGAAGATGTCATGACAGCTCACGCGTGTTGTGCGAAAACAATGACATGACTGCAATACGTACATACATTGCAATTTTTTATTGTTTGGCGCTCGCGACAGCCTGTGCCACCTTGCCCCCTAAAAGTCAAACGGCGACGCCAGCTGCCGCCCCTACGCAAGTTCAAGCTCAGCAATCTCAACCATCGCCCCCGCCGGCTGCGCTGATTACGCCTACCACTGACAACATTCCGCTGGCAGCAAAGAGCATTGGAATTATCTTGCCTCTCTCGGGCCCGTATAAAAATTATGGCTTACGCGCGCTTGCCGCCCTGCAGATTGGGTTTGGCTTGCCAACCATTACCCCGGACCCGGCCCCCATCACTGTGCAGCAAGGCGATACGCTCTCGCTGATCATAGGCGATTCACAGGGCAAAGCAGAACTCGCCATCCAGCTCGTCGATCTCCTGGCCACAAAATATCACGTGCTCGCCATGCTTGGCGACATCCTCAGCGATACCGGCCTTGCGGTGGCACGTAAAGCAGAAGCTCTGCAAATTCCCAACATTTCTTTTGCGAGAAGCCCAGGCATCGCAGAAACAGGCCCTTATTCCTTCCACTTTGGCCTCACCCCCCAAAAACAGGCGCGCGTGCTCGTACAACACGCAATGCGCGATTTGAGCCTGAAACGATTCGGCGTTCTTTATCCCAAACACCGCCCCGGAATGGAGATGATGCATGCTTTTGTCGAAGAGGTGAAACAGCAAGGCGGTACTGTCACTTCGCTTGAATCTTACGAAAGCAATGAAACAACATTTACAGAACACGCCAAAAGGCTTCTCGGTAAATCTGCCCTGCCAAACGTGCCCTTTGAAGGTCTTCTGATTCCCGATTTTCCTAAAACCGTAAGCTACATCATTCCGGCTCTGGTTGCCGCGAATATTCTGGTTTCCCACGATCAGCGCATTGGCAATATCTATCGCAGGACAACGGGATGGTTTGGCGCAGAGCCCATTTACTTGCTGGGTCCAAGTAGCTGGCACAGCAATTTGCTGGGAGAGCGTCTGGGTAGCCAAATGGACGGTGCTTTTTTCGCAGGTGGCGTTGATTTCAGTGCATCAGATCCGGTCACAACACAATTTCGGACGAACTTTGACGCGGCCCAACATGCAGAACCAACGCTCATGGAGGCCCAATGCTTCGACATTGCAATGCTTGTGAAAAGCATGGTGCAGGCAAAGAAAGGCAAATTTTCTCGAACCAGCTTTCGGGATCAATTGGCAGAAACACAAGGCTTTCAAGGAATCAGCGGCCCTATTTCTTTCGACAAAGATGGGGACTCGCTGACTCCGCCACACTTGTTCATGTTCGAGGATGGCAACATCAAGCCTATTCGTGTATATTAAGCGTTGGAGCGGTAAAATTCACATGGAATCTCAGCAAGGAAAAACATCCAGCAATTCCCGTGCGCAGGCTCTTATAGAAGAGACAGAAAAAGAGGTTGCTGGTTGGCTGCGCGCAGTTGACGATGAAGTGGAGGCCTTGGCAAAGGCTGCGCAAGAAGCGGGTCAAAAACTGGGCTCTAGCAAGGCAGAACAGCTGCAAGAAAAGCTCGGCACGCTTGAAGAGACTCTGATGAAAGACAAAGAAGCTGAGATAATTCATACGGCCTTAGAAGTCGCCAAGCAACTTTTGAACGCTGAAATGGCGGCTGCCAAAGATACCATTGTCCTGGTGGCCAAAGCTGCGCTTTCGGCCACCAGCGAGGCCTCCGAGATCCGTTTGAGGGCTCATCCACAAGACGCAGCGACGCTCAAAGCCAGCAAAGCAGAATTGATAGGTGCGCTGGGTCGCGCAAGCGATTTAGAAATTCAGGAAGACAGACTGGTCGAAAAGGGTGGCGTACTCATCCAGACAGAATCAGGCGTCATCGATGCCCAGCTGACCACCCAACTCGAAGAAATAGCGCGTGCCTTGCAAGGCCTAAGCGGCGCGGAGCTTAAATGACAACGCGGGTGATTAAAAGCCAAAAAGGCGATTCCCAGCCATCCACTCCCGCCGCACCAGCGACAGCACCTCGTTTTTCCGGCGCCCGCGTGATCGAAGGAGAGATTTACCAAGCGCAAAAGACGGCGCAAGAAATTCGCGCAAAAGGGGAGCAAGACCGAAAAGCCCGCTTGATCGAGGGAAAGCGCCAAGCGGCTCTTGTTCAAGAAGAGACAATGTCAAAAGCAGCGGCTGAAGCGTTCGCGAAAGCCGCAAACGAAGCAATTGCGATTTTTCAGCGCCGAGCAAAGGTATATGAAGATGCTGCCGCTGATATTCGGGTCATCGCCCTTGAAATCGTACAAAAAATTCTGGGTACGATCCAAAAGCTACCCCCAAATCAAATTGATGATGTTTTGAAAGAAGGCATCAAGCAATTGCGAGCAAGGCGTTGCCTGCGGCTGCAAATGTGCAAAGAGCAGAAGGACAAATTCTCACAAAATGAGCAAAGTTTGTTTGGCAAGATTACCGCACTCCCGGATTTCAAAATTGAAGAAGTTGCAGATGTCAAACCTGGGTTCATTCGTGTAGTCACAGATGTAGGTAGTGCTCTTTGCGAAGAAGCGGATGCAATCAAGAGTCTCACGAAGGTCCTTGCGTGACTTTACCAAAACACCTTGCCATCATTATGGATGGAAATGGACGTTGGGCAAAACAACAACGGCTAACTCGCCTTGAGGGTCATCGTGCGGGCGCTCAGGCTGCACAAGAAATCGTCAGATATTGTGGCGAATTGCACATTCCATTTTTAACGCTCTACGCATTTTCGTCCGAAAATTGGCAAAGGCCCAAAGACGAAGTTTCTGGCCTTATGAGAATTCTGGAAAATTATCTAAAAAAGGAATGTGACGAGTTAATTGCAAAAGGTGTTCGTGTTGGAACGATTGGTGCCGTACACCAATTGCCCAATCAAATTCAGAAGGCGCTTCAACAAGTCTGTCAAAAAACAGCCAACGGAAATCGCTTGCGCCTCACGCTTGCCCTTTCCTACGGCGCCAGAGATGAGCTCGCCCGAGCAACCAAAGCGATCTGCACCAAGCTGAAAGATGGTCTGTTGAAACCAGAAGACATTGACGAAGCATTATTGGAACGTCATCTGGACACCTCAGATTTACCTGATCCAGATCTTTTTATTCGAACCTCGGGAGTGAAGCGCTTGTCAAACTTCCTGCTTTGGCAACTATCCTATGCGGAGCTCCACTTTACTCCGGTATTGTGGCCGGCATTTTCACGTGCGGATATAGACATCGCACTCGCCGATTTCGCCGGCCGCGAAAGGCGCTTTGGTAAAACATCGGAGCAACTTAAGACATGAATCTAGGACTGCGCATTTTGAGCAGCCTCGTGTTGCTGCCGGTTACCATTGCTGCACTGGTTTTAAGCCAATGGACGACGCTGGCGCTTGTGTTGGTGGTTGCAATCTTCTCCTTTCTTGAATTTGGTCACATGGTTGCACCAGAGCAGGCGAAGCTGCGTATTATATTTGCACCCCTCAGCGTGATCTTCTGCCTGCTATGCATGCTCGCACCGCAAGCTTCAACAATTCTGCTGCTTTACGCACTCCTAACCCTTGGGCTCTTGGCCTACTTTACTTTTCATCCAAGCCTCAATGCCGCCGTGCTTGAAAAAATGTCCATGCTTTTATTTGGGTGCTCTTACATCGGTATAGGTGTTGTCTCTATTTTTCTTTTGCGCAAATACCCAGATGGCGGGCTATCGTTCATTTTTTTAGCAATTACGGTGACAGCGTCAAATGACACTTTTGCTTATTTTGCCGGTCGAACGTTTGGTAGACATCAGCTATTTGCTGCAGTGAGCCAAAAGAAAACCTGGGAAGGTTTTGCTGGAGGAGCCATCGCAACCGTGCTGATGCCCTTTGTTCTTAGCTACGTTTTTTCTCTATTTCAGATTCCGTTTTTGCAAGACCTACAAACGCGAGACATTTTATGGATTGCGCTTCCGGCAATCGTGCTAAGCCCCCTTGGGGATCTGTTTGAGAGCCGCATCAAGAGAGCTTATCATGTCAAGGATTCTGGCCACATGATCCCCGGGCATGGGGGATTTCTCGATCGCGTTGATGCACTTTTGGTGATCGTACCATGGACTCTAGCCTACACTTCACTTATTCGTCCGTTGTGGTAAGCTGCTACCAACACGGGGATATTCGTGGCGGTCACAGATCAAGCATCCGATACCAGCGAGGCAAGACTCGCACGACGTGCCAATATTGTTCAAGCAGCGAGAGCTTTGGTGAATGCCAGCGTTGGCACGGAGTTTGACCCAGTTCACTCGGCGCTGTGCGCGGTCGACGTTGTCATGGTTGCAGGTGCACCGTGGCTCCGAGATGGCCTTGAACGCGATTTTTCCAAGGATGAAGCTGGATATAGAAAGATCGGCGGCGGCGCCAATACGCCTCAAATGGCCTATTTTTTTCGCAGCGCGGCAAATCTCATACATTATCTCAAGAGACAAAATTTCTATACACCACGCGGCTCAATGCCTGCTCCCGCTGCGGGAATGGCTTGCTTTTTTGATTGGGATGATCGCGGACGGTTCAATTTCACCCCTGACCGTGTGGGCATTATCATCAAAGTGGAAAATGTACGCGCTGCCGAAATTGTACTTGCTACCAGCGTGGATCTCCGCAATGTGCAGAGTGGCTTTGTCGTCAAACGCGTCAAGGTCCACGCTGGAGATGAATTTGATCGCGCCCTAATTGGCTATTCGGATTTACCCTAAACCCGAAATCACCACACAGTAAAGCGATAACTAAAGTCACCGCGACCACCAATATGACAATCCACAGGTGATTATTCGCTTTGGCAGATCGAGGAACGCGTGTGCGAAACATGGATTTTTCGGGTTGAATTAGCTCCTGCTCATTGAATTCTCCATCAACCACTGACTACTCCTTGAACGCTTTGCTGGCTTCAACAGACAAAGAGAACAGATACTTCCTACCAGTAAAGGCTCAGCAGCATGGCGAGCAGGCTTGTCATCGATCGAATCGCATTGAAAACGTTGCAGCGGTATCACCATGCAACGCTCAATTGCTTTGGCGATCATGAAACACTGGTGGATGCGGTCGCCAATCGACCTGGCTTCTTTGGACCAAATCCCGTGGCATATCTTTCGCTGCTTGCACGGCGAAAGAGCATTCATGCAGATGATCTGGATGAAGCACTTCTCAACGACCGCACCTTGGTTCGGGCAACGGCTTTCCGTGGTTCTCTATTTCTGCTGAGCAGCTCTGATTACCCACTCTATTTTCGCGCACTTCATGGGCACCTCAAAGACAATGGCATGGAACGTCTCAAAAGTGTGGGGGTGACAGAAGCCATCCTCAGCAAATATGGGAAGATGCTATTGGAGAGCAACTTTTCCCTGCCGCAAACTCAGGATCAAATCGCCAATATCATTTTTGCGGGGGTAAAGAAACGCCCAGGCGCAATTTTGGAAAAGCTCGCAATTCGTAAACTCTGCGACATGGGAATTCTTGTTAGAACAATGACTAAGGGATGGAAGGGGAATGACTTCTCCTTTGGGTTGACCAAGAATTGGCTAACGGAAACCCAACTTACCACGGAAAACCCGGAAGCGGCCCGCACTGAAACCATTCGTCGATACCTGCGCTGTTATGGGCCTGCGACAACCGATGATATCGGGTGGTGGACTGGGCTGCCACTTATGCAAATCCAGCGCTCGGTGTCCCACCTTCGACGAGAAGCGGTGAGATTTCCAGTCGAGGGCTACAAAGAAGATCTCATTGGCCTGCGCGAATCCGTTGAGCTCATGCAAAATCTCCCCGATAGTAAAGATGATCTGGAATTTTTGCCACCTTGGGACCCTTACACGCTTGGGTGGGTACATCGCAAACGATTGGTGGACAAAGAATGGCATTCGTTTGTCTATGACGCGGCCGGCAACGCAACAAGCGTCATTGTGGAGGCAGGCAAGATACTTGGGCTTTGGCAGTTTAGAGATACACAAGTCAACACGCTCGAATTTCATGTTTTTTCCTCGCACGCCAATCGGAGAAAGGCTGTTTTCCATCGAGCGGAAGAGCACGCGATTCGTTTAGCAGAATTGACCGGCGCAGGTACGGTGAATCTTTTTGAACGCCCTCTGCCACGGTCTCTACTCGAACGCCCTCTAGGTTCATTCCTTTGGCCGCTTGGCAAAGAGCCTGTGGTATCCGATAAAGAAAACAGGCCCAGCGACAACCTCATGGAGCGACGACACTCAAATACCATGAGAGGCAAGTACTTGGATAACGACCATATGGTCCGTCCTTCCTCTGATGTTGTAGACGAAGACAGCCCAATATGACATGACATAAACCATGCAGACAACTAAAGAAGCGCCATTTTTAAATTGGTTTTTTAGTTCTTTTTTTCTTGTGCTCAGATTTCCAAAAGATTTTTTTTCGGTGCAACCGCTCGAGCATTTTAATCAACGTGCCATTTGGCTTGCATGTGTATGTGCCTTCGTAGGGTGCGCGGGACAAGCGGCTACGCAGCTATGTTTTGTGAATTGGGCTTCTCATTCAATCCCAACCGACCCTCTGTGGCTCAAGCAAATTTCGCAAATGCTCGCCGAACCTACAGCGAATCTGGCTGATTCTCTTCAGACCCAGCTCAAAATATTGCAGACACAAACCATGTTTGAGCTTCTTTTTCTCCCTCTTACCACTTATTTTACCTGCTATGTGTTGGCAGGCATTTTACATGTGACGCTTCACGGCCTTTCTAAAACACCTGCCAAACCTGTGGGATTTGACACAACATTGATGATTGTTGCGTTTGCTATGGCACCCCAAATTTTCTCCGCAGTTCCCGTGCTGGGCCCGCCCATTTCGGCTCTCTGGATGATTGGCGTACTCATCATTGGGCTCAGGCAGGCCTATTCCATCCGCGTTTTTTCGGCCTTCACGCTGGTTATCGCGCCGGCGCTGCTTGTAAAAGTTTTATGGACGTCTTCTATCCAATCGTTGGCAGTCTACTGGTCGAAAGTGTTATAGTAGTGGAGACGAAGGATGGAAAACAATGAAGCATATTTATCGTGGCATTATTTTTTTTGCGGTTTGTTTGGCTCTTAACCAATCCTGTTCATCGCCAAAGGGTATTAATCCGCTTGCATTAAACCAGGAAAATGCCTGTGTTCAAAGTTTACAAGTGGGCGACTATGACGCCGCTGAAACACGCTGCCAGCTTTGCCTCGAGTACGACGAGAATGTCCCTGAGTGCATCAATGGGCTTGGGCTTGTTGCACTAGGTAGAAACGATTCCGACACAGCCATCAAATATTTCACCCAAGCCATTAGCAAGAGTAAAAACTTCGCCCAAGCCCGAAACAATCTTGGTGTCGTGCATTTCAGGAAATATGAATATGAAGCAGCGTTGCCCTTTTTTAAGGCTGCTATTGAAATTGACCCTGGCTATTTAGATGCCCGATACAACCTCGGTCTCACGTACTTGCGTGTGGGGCAAAAATTGACGGGACAACAGGATTTTGTCAACGCGAAAACCAACTACGATCTCGCCTTGGGCCAGTATCAAAAGGTTGCCGCTCTAAATCCAAGCTTTGCCAATGCCTATCGCGATCAGGGATTGATCATGACCTACCTTGCTGCGGCCGAAAAGCACCCGGATCGGATGCACCAAGAATTACAGGAAGCCCTCCGTTTCTTTTCGCAGTGCCTCCGTGTTGAGCCCACTAATGAGGGCTGTCTCGAAAGCGATGGTCACACATTGCTTTACCTCAACCAATTCGACCAAGCCCTCTATGCATTCGTTCAGTGCCTTGCGCTCAACAAGAAAAACCCAGTCTGCATCCAAGGAATGGATGCAGCGTATCAGGGCAGCCAAATGAAGACGGGTGCCCTCTCGCAATATATCGATCGAATTAAGGCAAATCCACAGGACGCGCAAGGCCACTATGGATATTGTGCCGCCCTCTTCGAGAACGGCATGAATGACATGGGCGTTTCTGAGTGCGAGACAGCCGCCAAACTCGATTCTAAACTCTGCTTGGCATATTACAGCCTCGCCATGTATTACAAAAAGGTGCTTAACTCAAAATCTGCATTTCAGAATTGTCAATCCTACCTGCTCTGCAACGTCGGCAGGGGTGAGCCCGATAAGCTTGCACAATGTCAACGCATCATTACAACTCTTTCTGGGCAATAAAGGCTTCGCATGCAAATCAAGCTTCACGTCCATCTTGAAGTACCCGACGAGGCGTCGCGTGATTTTGATTTGTCATTTGATCAGCCGAAAATCACCCTTGGCCGTGATAAAAACAATGACGTCCAACTGCCACTTAGTACCATTAGTCGTCACCATGCAGTCATTTTGCGAGAGGACAAGGAGTGGTTTGTACAAGATCTGCGCTCCACGCATGGCACGTTATACAATGGCGAGCCTCTTCTTTCAGGGGGCAAGCGTGTGCTCAAGAATCAAGATGTTCTCCAGATTGTGCATTATCAGATCACCGTCGATTTGTCAGATGAAGCGAGCCAGAGCGACTTTCCAGATGAGCAGACTTCTGTTGTTGCAAAGAAAATGATGCAAGAGGCTTTGAGTGAGCTCGCATCTGGCGATGACATTCCCTACCTGAGAGTCATGAATGGGCCACAAGAAGGGAAAAAAGTCGAGCTCGGGCAAAGTGTGAGCGAGCTGGTCATTGGTCGCAGTGACAAATGCGATTTGCAGCTGGATGATGTCAATATTTCCCGTCGCCATGCGCGCATTCAGCAGGAGTGGGGTGAAATTTTTCTTGAGGACATGGGCAGTAAGAATGGTGTGGTTGTCAATGGTGAGCGCATCGAAGCGCGAACAGCACTAAAAGACAAAGACGAGATTTCGCTTGGCGCAATTCGGTTAACCTTTATTGATCCGGATGCAAGCATGGTGCAGAGGCTTAGCAACGTTCCCGCATTTGCCAATCGCAGTATTGCTCCACCACCGCCCGCCAAACCTGAAGCTAGACCGGCACAAACACCACCTGCAGAACATAAGTCAACCGCGCCGGATAAACTGGACAAAATACCGAACGAACCCTATCAAACACAACTCCCGACCAAAACAAAGATGGCCGCCACCGACGTCGCGCTTATTGGTTTGGCGGTGATCACAGTGGTTGGACTCATTGCAGGCGCTTTTCTGATTTTGTTTTATACCTGACGACAGGATTCAGGATTAGTTGGCGGAGCGACCGGGATTCGAACCCGGGATGGGGTTTAAGCCCCATACACACTTAGCAGGCGTGCGCCTTCAGCCACTCGGCCATCGCTCCAAAAACCAACGCCTAGCAGGTAACAAGTTTCATGCAGGTGCGTCAAGCACAATGTGGCACAATTTAGCCATCTAGGTGCAATTGGTTGGCCAAAAGGGTGTTTTGCGCAAGCACGGCTACCGTCATTGGGCCAACTCCACCGGGAACTGGGGTAATCGCCTTCACGATGTCCATCACCGCATCAGCATCTACATCACCAACCACCGTGCCGTCCTTTTGCCGATTAATACCCACATCAACGATAACCGCGCCTTCGCGAATATGATCACGCCCAAGGAGCCTTGGTTTTCCCACAGCCGACACGACGATGTCTGCACGCTTGGTAATTTTTTCCAAATCTCTTGTGTGGATATTACAAACCGTCACCGTCGCATCACGTGCGAGCAACATATGTGTGAGGGGCTTACCCACAATATTGCTACAGCCAATCACCACGGTGTACTGGCCTCGCAGATCAATACCACCATCGTCCAAGAGCTGCATAATACCTGCTGGTGTACACGGCTGAAATATCGGCTCACCTAAGATGAGCCTGCCAATATTGTAGGGATGGAAACCATCCACATCTTTATCAGGCAAAATGGCCGACATCACCTTTTGCACATCGATTTGCTTGGGCAACGGCAGCTGCACCAAAATACCATCGACCTCGGGATCAGCGTTTAGATCGCCGATCAAATCAAAGAGTTGATTCTGTGGGCAAGAACTGAGCAGATGAAAGCAGGAGCTTTTCATCCCCACCTCGTTGGCAAAGGCAATCTTATTGCGCACGTAGATTTCGCTCGCAGCATTTTCGCCGACCAACACAGTGCGCAAGCTCGGTGGCCGCTTTCCCTTGGATCTCCGCTTCTCTATCTCTTCGCGCAGGGCTTGCTTCATTTTTTGCGCGAGCCTTGCTCCATCCAACATTTGTGGCATTGATATTCCTCACCTAAAATTGAACACTATACTTATGCCAGCACGAAAAGACATCCACTCTATTTGCGTTTTGGGATCAGGTCCCGTGATCATTGGCCAAGCTGCCGAGTTTGACTACTCAGGCACCCAAGCGATCAAGGCTCTAAAGGACGACGGATACCGAATTATTTTGGTCAATTCGAATCCTGCTACCATCATGACTGATCCCGAGCTTGCCGATGCTACTTATATCGAACCGCTCACGCCTGCTGTGGTCCGGGAGATTTTGAAAAAGGAACGCCCCGACGCGATCCTACCCACCGTGGGCGGGCAAACTGCGCTGAATTTGGCGATCGCACTCGCGCAAGATGGCACGCTTGACGAACTGGATATCGAATTGATCGGTGCCGAGATAGATGTCATCAAGCGCGCGGAAGACCGTCAACTTTTTAAAGAGGCGATGACTGCCATTGGCCTCGACACACTGCGCTCCGAGCTTTGTCGCTCACTTCAAGAAGCGCACCACGCGAAGGCACAGTTCGGCCTTCCCATTGTGATTAGGCCGAGCTTCACGCTCGGGGGAACAGGCGGGGGCATCGCGTACGACGAGAGTCAATTTGAGAAAATCGTGCGCAATGGACTTAAACAGAGTCCAACGGGTGAAGTGTTGGTCGAGGAAAGTGCGCTCGGGTGGAAAGAATTCGAATTCGAAGTCATGCGCGATAAAGCCGACAACGCCGTCATTGTATGTAGCATTGAGAATCTTGATCCCATGGGTGTTCACACTGGCGATTCCATTACCGTCGCGCCTGCGCAAACGCTCACCGATAAAGAATACCAGGTGCTTCGGAATGCGAGCTTGGCCATTTTGCGCGCCATCGGGGTGAAGACGGGTGGCAGCAATGTGCAATTTGCGGTGCACCCGACAACCGGCCGTGTGGTGATCATCGAGATGAATCCGCGTGTCTCGCGTAGTTCTGCGCTGGCGTCGAAAGCGACGGGTTATCCGATCGCCAAAATCGCTGCTAAGGTTGCGGTTGGCTACACGCTCGACGAAATTACCAATGACATCACGCAAAAGACCAAAGCTGCTTTTGAACCGAGCCTCGATTACGTCGTAGTGAAAGCCCCCAGGTTTGCGTTTGAAAAATTCAAGGGCGTCAGTGGCAAGTTGACCACGCAGATGCAATCTGTGGGCGAAGCGATGGCCATTGGGCGAACGTTTAAAGAAGCCCTGGGCAAAGTGTTGTGCTCGCTCGAGTATGGCTGTGATGGCTTCGAAGCAAGCGCCGTCAATAAAATCAGCGGCACCCCGCTCACCGAACAGAATCTGCTTGAACGCTTAAATGCTCCTACTGCAGAACGCCTTTGGCTGATCGCCGAGAGTTTTAGATGTGGTCGTTCGGTCGAAGACATTTTTGCTACGACAGCCATCGACCCTTGGTTTCTCACACACATCGCCCAAATGATTGCGTTTGAAATAGAACTGCAAACCAGCATTGATGCGGACAAACTTTGGCAAGCCAAGCAGTGGGGTTTTAGTGATGCGAGCATTGCCAGCCTCACCAACAAATCTGAGCAGGAGATTCGCGCGCTGCGCTATCAAAACAAGGTTGTGCCGTGCTTCAAACAAGTCGACACTTGCGCAGCTGAGTTTGAGGCGTTCACACCCTATCTCTACTCTTGCTATGAGCGTCCACAGATCGACGATATCGAATCGCCGCCAACCAACGCAAAAAAAATCATGGTGCTCGGTGGTGGACCAATTCGCATTGGGCAAGGCATCGAGTTTGATTATTGCTGTGTCCAAGCAGTGCAAGCTCTCACGAAAGCTGGTTATGAGACCATTATGGTGAATTGTAATCCGGAGACTGTAAGCACCGACTACGACTGTGCAGATCGACTCTACTTTGAGCCGCTCACGTTCGAGCACGTGATGAATATCGTCGAACACGAGAAGCCCGAGGGGGTGATCGTGCAGTTTGGTGGACAAACTCCGTTAAAGCTTGCTAAGCGACTTGAGCAGGCCGGTGTGCCCATCATTGGCACTTCCCCAGACGCAATTGATCGCGCGGAGGACCGCGGGCGCTCAGCCGCGCTCGTGGCCAAGCTCGGGCTAAAACAGCCGCCCTCCTATTTGGTCAAGTCAATTGAGGAAGCAAAAGTTGCGGCGCAGGCTTTGGGATATCCGCTCATGCTAAGGCCCTCTTACGTGCTCGGTGGACGGGCGATGGAGCTCATATACGACGATGCAGGTTTGCTCCGATATCTTACATCGGCTGTACAAGCCTCTGACGAAAGACCTGTTCTCATCGATCGGTTTCTAGATGAAGCCATCGAAGTGGACGTCGATGTTGTTTGCGACGGCTCCACTGTAATCATTGGTGGCGTCATGCGTCACATCGAAGAAGCCGGTGTGCACTCCGGCGACTCGGCCTGTGTGCTTCCACCTCATGGGCTTGATCGGGCCGTCGTAGATGAGATTTGTGAAGCATCGAGACGCCTTGCACTTGAACTCCATGCCATTGGGCTCGTGAACATCCAATTTGCGGTGCAGAAGAACCAAGTGTTTGTGCTGGAAGTTAATCCGCGTGCGTCACGCACGGTTCCCTTCGTGAGCAAAACCACTGGATTCCCCTTGGCGCGTATTGCGGCACTCGTGATGGCAGGTCAAACGCTTGATGAACTTGGCGTGGAGCAGCCTCCTATTCACAGCGTCGACTTTCCCTATGTGGCCATCAAAGAAGCTGTGATGCCATTTAATAAATTTCCCGAGGCAGATGCAATCTTAGGGCCGGAGATGCGCTCTACCGGTGAAGTGATGGGCATTGCGACGCTATTTGAAGATGCGTTTGCCAAGAGCCAAATGGCTGCAGGCATGACTTTGCCTCTCGACGGAACAATATTTATCTCGATTGCGGAGCCCGACAAGGAAGCCATACTGCCTGCTATCAGGGGACTCTCACAAGCTGGTTTCCGCATTTTGGCGACATCGGGAACGCACCACTTTTTGAAGAGTCATGGCATTTCGTCACGACGCGTGAACAAAGTGCGCGAAGGTTCGCCACATATCCTGGAAGCCATCGAAGCGGGTGAAGTGCAGCTTTTGTTTAACACTACACTTGGCCCCCGCAGTGTTTACGACAGCTATCTGTTTCGACGCAAAGCACTTGAATTGCACATTCCTTATTACACCACCGTGCAAGCAGCAGAAGCGGCAAGCCGAACAATCTTGCATTTGCGTCAATCTCCGCTATTAGAAGTGGCGTCGATTCAAGAGCGCCTACGAGATCTCGCGGAGATGAAAAATGCTGGTCAAAACGCATAAAGAAAAAAGAGTCTTTGTAATCACGCTCGATGCGCCACCGGCAAATTGCTATTCCTATGCGATGATGCGCGCGCTCGATGAGGCGATTTTGGAAGCGCGTGCTTCTAGCGATAGCGATGTGATTTTAATCACCGGAGCAGGCGATCGCTTTTTTTGCGCTGGTGCTGATGTTGACATGTTGCGCGCAAGTACGCCGCTTGCCAAATATAATTTTTGCTTACATGCAAACGAAACGTTGCTGAGATTGGAGAATACACCAAAGCTAGTCATCGCTGCGATCAATGGACATTGCGTCGGTGGAGGTCTAGAGGTCGCCCTTGCATGTGATTTGCGGATCGCGCGCAAAGACGCGGGCAAGCTGGGTCTTCCCGAGGTCAAACTGGGCGTGCTTCCAGGTACCGGTGGCACTGCTCGCCTTACGCGATTAATGGGCAAAGGTGCTGCGATGGAGTTGCTCGTTTCGGGCCGATTGCTCAGCACGGAGGAAGCTATGCGAAATGGCTTGTTGCATCAAGTTATCGAAGCAAATTCAAGCAGCGAATTTCTTGCCGCAGTCGTTCAATATGCAGAGCAATTTTGTGCACCCACCTCGGCACCCACTGCGATTGGCTATATCAAGCGCGCAGTGCAATCGGGAGGCGAGATGGCGCAAGCAGAACATCTGGCGCTCGAACGCGAACTGCAGCAACAGCTCTTTGTTTCGCAAGATGCCAAAGAGGGTATTGCTGCGTACCTAGAAAAACGCCCTGCGCAATTCCACGGCGCTTAATTATATGACTTTTATTGCACCAGATAAAAAAATCTTCGTTGCTATGGCCGGCAACATTGGCTCCGGAAAAACCACTGCCGCAAAACTGATCAGCCAAACTTTTGGTTTTGAACTCTTCGACGAGCCAGTGATCGACAACCGTTTTTTAGTCGACTACTACCATAATATGCCTCGCTGGAGCTTCACATTGCAGCTCGAGTTTCTTATCAAGCGGGTGCAGCATCATGAGCTGATTTCGCGCGTGCAGAAATCTTGTATTCAAGATCGCACGCTTTATGAAGATCCGGAGATTTTTGCCAAATACCTGCATGGCCTTGGATTTATGGATGATCGGGAGCTGGAGCTTTATTTTGAGTATTTTGATCGCCTCAACCGTGATTTACATCGCCCCGACAAAGTCATTTTTCTTACAGTGCCGAGTGTGTTGCCATTGATGGAGCGCATCCAAAAACGTGGGCGTGCGGAAGAGTCTGGCATCACGACGAAGTTCTTAGAGGGTCTTAACGCGTACTACTCTGTGCTACCGCAGATTTGTGAGAGCAAATACAAGATGGATGTGATGTGCGTCGATGTCAGTGAAATAGATATTCGAGCGGATGCAGGCAAGGCGCACTTTCTGGACGTGGTGCAAAGATTTTTGCACTCCTAAGCACGGCGAGACGCCAAGATTTCCTTCTCCCGCTGGCGGGAGAAGGATTAAGGATGAGGGTGGATGAGTTGCGCGTCGCCACTTCCCACCCTCACCCTTGGTCCCTCTCCCGCCAGCGGGAGAGGGAAATCGCGCCGCCACGCAGCGGCTAACCAAGCCCCGTCATCTCGCGTACCTGGCGCATCATCCGCTCCGCAATCGGCCGAACCCGATCTGCTCCGTCTTTGATCACTTGCTCCACGTACGCAGGATCCGCAGTGATTTGCCGATAACGCTCTTGCAACGGCCGAAGCGTTTCCATAATCGCAACGAACACATCTTTCTTCAGCTGCCCATAACCCTTACCGGCAAAGCGCGCCTCAATTTCGGGCCGTGGCGTCTTGGTCAGCACTTCATAAATCGTCAACAGATTTATCACCCCCGGAGACGCATGCTCAAGTCGCACCTCTTGACCAGAATCCGTCACTGCCGACATCACCGTCTTCTTGATCACATTCTCCGGATCAAGCAAACAAACAGCATGGCCAACTTTTTTCTCCGCCGTACTCTTGCTCATCTTCGCTGTCGGATCATCAAGGCCCATCAACCGCGCGCCAGTTTTGGGAATCACCACCTGCGGAATACGAAACACGTTGCCAAATAAATGATTGAACCGCTGCGCAATATCGCTGGTCACTTCAAGATGCTGCTTTTGATCGTCGCCAACAGGCACCAAGTCTGTTTCATACAGCAAAATATCCGCCGCCATCAGCACCGGATAGTCGAGCAGCCCCGTGCTCACGCTCTCTCGCCCTTGCGCCTTGACCTTGTACTGCGTCATGCGCTCAAGCCAGCCGATCGGCGTCACGCAATTAAGCACCCACGTGAGCTCGGTGTGCTCGCGAACATGTGATTGAACAAAAATATCGGACTGCTTCGGATCAATCCCGCAGGCCAGGTATAATGCCACTACCTCGCGAGATTTCTCGAAACGCACTTTTGGAGTCATGTCCTCGGGAAACGTCAGAGTATGCAAATCCACCACACAAAAAATGGTGTCGTTGTCACCTTGATGCGTAACCCATTGCTGCAGCGCACCCACATAATTACCAATGGTGAGTTTGCCGGTGGGCTGTACGCCTGAAAAAACGCGTTTTCTTTTGCTGTTATTCATCACGCCCTAATAGAAAATACTTTTTCGCTTCCGTCTACCCTTATTGAGCATGGTCTGAATGCGATGTCGCACTTGCTCCACATAGCCGCCCACAATGCTGTCGTCTTCTGAACCATCGCCCTTAAATAGCATAGGGTCGCCAAAATAGATCCGATATTTGACCGGCATCGGAATTGGAACGAGCTGCGGAAAAATTAGCGGCCAGGCCGGCGTATTCATCAGCTTTGCCAAAGGCACAATATTCGCGATGGCTGGCGCCTGCTCTTCCGCCCCGATTACTGCCACGGGAACGATTGGCGTCTTGGTTTGCAAAGCGAGGCGCATAAAGCCATGACCAAATTGGGCGAGCTGATATCGATCCTGAAAAAGCTTACTGATTCCTTTAACACCTTCGGGAAACACCAAAACCGATTCATTGGCCTCGAGCAGTTTTTGGCAGATGCTTGGCTCCCCAACAATTTGTCCGATGCGTGCGTAAAAGCTCGACACAAATGGCAGCTCAGATACCCATCGCTCGACCATGCCTCGCAAAAAACAAGGATGCAGAGCATCTAAAATAAACGCCGTGAAAATCATCATGCCGTCAAACGGTAACTGGCCGGAGTGGTTAGAAATAACCAGCTTGCGGCCTTCAGGCGCTTTATCAATGCCAAAAACATCACAGCGAAAATAGTTTTTATAAATCCACGCCGCGATGGGAAAAGTAATTTTCAACACTTCCGGATCAAAGCCAAATTGATCCACACCAAACGCGTTGAGATTTTTTTTAGGCACAGATTCAAGGCGCTGTAGAAGTTCTGGGTCTAGCCCTGGTTCAATGTGCTGCTTGGCCCATTTGAATAAACCCGACGCCATTTCCGATACCTCGTCGCTTTTTTCTGACGCCTCTACCCAGTGAGAACAACTCTTTTGTTACAATCATTCGCATTCCAAGGGAAATGTTGTGTCTAGAGTGGGTCGTGTCAGTTGGATTGGATATCCGCATCTCGTGATTGCCGAGGCCAACAGCGGTGCTCAGCTCTTTTACGACGAAGATGACTTTCAGTCATACATCCAATTGCTGCGTCAAATGGTGCGGGATCGCATGGCCAAAGTTCACGGCTTTTGTCTGCAAAAAAATGAGATCCGGCTCGTTATAAAACCCCTCAAATTTTCTTTGGCGCGCATCATGCAACGGCTACACTGCAGCCACACGTTGCGCATCAACAACAGGTTTGGCAGGCGAGGCCATCTCTTCAGGGGGCGCTTTCAATCGATCGTATTTTCTCCCGAAGAAGCCGCCAGCGTGATTCGCAGTGTACATCTTTGGCCGGTGCGAAATGGACTGGTACGCCGGCCAGAGATTTACCATTGGAGTAGCCATGGTGCGTATGTCACCCTTGGGCATCCCTTGGCTGATATGCTGGATAGTTGGGATGTGCTTCAACGCTTTGATGATAATTTCACGCTCGCACAGCGAGCATTCGCGCGCTACGTCGAATCCGCTGCCCTGGAAGAAGATAACCTCGGTGTCACGGAGTCTTCTCCTGGTTTGACCGGAAAGACAGAAAAAATATTTACGGCCTCCATGGGGATCAAGCCGAAGCGGCGTCTATCATTGCAAAGCCTAAGTAAGCGCGTTGCCCTCTTGCTCAATATTCGCACCCATCAGCTATCTGGGGCATCCCGCAGACAAGATCTGGTCATGGCCCGCAGGCTTTTTGCCACAGCCGCAGCGATTCTGGCCGAGCATTCCATCACAGACGTTGCTGAGTTCTTGCAGCGTGATAAGGCTCAAGTAAGCCGGCTGGTCTCCCAGGGCATCGATTTACTTGATTCCAACGAAGCATTTAAAACACTCCTCGAAACTGTCCGCGGCAGAAATTTGGGGCCTGCAGGTTTATCCGCCAAATTGCAGTTGGAATCCTAAATTAGACTATGATGCAACCCACTACCGCTTTTATCGACATCCAAAACATGCTGCACAATATTGGTGTTGTGCGGACATGCGCGCCTCATTGTGATCTTATCGCCATGGTCAAAGCTAACGCCTATGGCCACGGCGTGGTAGAAATTTGCAAAGCGCTTTCCGCTGCAGGTATCGACAAGCTTGGCGTGGCCACGTTCGAAGAAGGTGTTTTTCTTCGGGAACGCGGTATTTTGGGAACCATTCTGATCACCGCTGGCGCTAATTGGATGCGCGGCGTGAAAGATCTGGTTCACCATCAACTTACACCGTGGATAGCCAGCGCCGAAGAAGTTGCCCTCCTGCGTGAAACGTTACGTGGCAGTGACAAACCATTTGACGTGCATTTGGATGTTGATACGGGAATGTCACGTAACGGCCTATACTTTCGTGCGGACCACCAATCACATGTCCACACGATCAGGTTGTTAAAAGAAACACCAGCGCTTCACGTTGCTGCTGCATGCACGCACTTTGCGACTCCCGACGCTGAAGACGATCACTATCTCAACGAACAGATTCACCTCTTTGTCTCAGCGCTGGATTATTTGGCCACAGAGAATATTTGCCCGAAGGTCATTCATGCCTCGAATAGCGCCGCGGTGTTGCGCGGTGTGAATAGCTCTTTGAGTTTTCTGCCGACAAGGTTCCCAAATAAAACTTTCTGGGTGCGTCCCGGGATGATGTTGTATGGGGTCAATCCGTTCCTACGTGATATCGCTGCTCCGATCTTGCGCCCGATTTTAAAATGGGTTGCGCCAGTGGTGGTGCGTAAGCAAATAGCGAAGGGGTCTTTTGCTGGTTATGGCTGCACCTGGCAAGCGCAACGCGACACTGAGATCGCCGTGCTCGGAGTCGGTTATGGCGATGGTTACCATCGGCTGAATTCCAATCGCGGCCAGGTTTTGATTGCTGGCCGGCGGGCACCGATCGTGGGTCGGGTATCCATGGACATGACTGTTGTCGATGTCAGCGATATCATCGAAGAGCTCGGCATGGGCAGTTGTGCGCTTGGTCAAATGGCGACGTTGATTGGCGCGGATGAGGAAGATGAAATCACCGCGGTTGAAGTAGCAGAGTGGTGTGAGACGATTTCGTATGAGGTGCTTACGACGATTTCGCAGCGGGTGGTGCGGAAGTATATATCAACAAATATCGATTATTAGTCAGCGAGACTCTCGCACCCACAAGGGCTTGCTGAAATACGCGATTGGGTTGGTGACATGAATACCCCCCGTGTCAAAAGGCCTCTTCAAATCGCCGACAATCTGTACGGCAGCCCGATGCTTGATTCGATCAGCATAATAGCGCAGCGATGTGGCAATATTCGCGTCAGAGTGTTTGACCTCAATGAGCTCATCCACTTTTCCATCAATGACTGTCACAAAATCAACTTCGTGCCCGTCTTTGTCCCGAACATAGTGCAAACTACAACGATAGCCGTGAAAATCTTCGATGTAATGCAAGCGCTTCAACAACGTCGTTGCCACAAGATTTTCAAGACGCATGCCCTCGTCATCGGCTGTGTCTGCGTTATCGTAGAAATACACTTTTGGCGGCTTTTGAATCGATCGCGGCATTTGCTTCACATAGGGATAAACTGCAAAGACAGCATACATTCTCTCCATCAATAGCAACCAAGCCTTAGCTGTCTTGGGGGAAATTTGTAAATCTTCCGCGAGGTTCGAGAGTGTGATTAATCCCCCCACCCGCGTGCGCAGCAAATCTACAAACAGCTGCAACAGTCGAATATCCCGAATATTCTCGAGATCGCGAACGTCTTCACGTAGGACCTTATCAAATCGCTCTTTACGCCAACGCCTGGCTTCACGCTCATCCCCGGACAAAAATGGCTCAGGAAATCCGCCAAGCTTCAGAAGGCGCTCATAGCCTTCTTTGCTACCAACATCCCGCGGCAGCTCGTCCAAGGTCAGCGGATGTAAACGCCAATAATGGTAGCGACCCATCAAAGAGTCCCCGCCTCGACGATAGACATCAAGCCGCGCAGATCCTGTCACAAGATACTGCTGGCCCTCAGGGCGCACATCGTACACGCCCTTAATCCAGCGCTTCCAGTGCGTAAATTTATGCAATTCATCAAACACGATGAGGGGACTGCTACTTTTCCACCGCTTTTTTCGGATGGCTTCGCGATCCTCATCTGCGTCCCAATTAAAATACTCGCCGCCCCGAAATTTAGTTTGGAGCAGTCTCTTGCTCAGAGTGGTTTTGCCCACTTGGCGAGGGCCTCCAATGAACACCATCTTTTTCGTAAGGTCTTCGGCAATATGTTTTTCGCAATAGCGCTTCACGGCTGTTTTTCCCTATACTCCAAAATAGACGCGTCCATTTTGTAAGGTACTCCAAAATAGCCGGGTTTTCAATCGCCCATTCAAAAACTACTCCCTAAATCCAAATACCAGCTCCCGTGATCCAAATGAAAAAACAGCATCACATCCGCTTCCACCGGCTGTTTCGTCACCAAGTTATGTGCAGTCACCGAGCTTTTCACCCGCGCTCTGCGGCCGGCAGAATCTAGCTCCACCACATCAATAGAACAGTCTGTGATGTCGAGTTTCTCTGGGGTGAGGTGGAACGTGCGAGTAAGCAAATCTGCGATGGCAACTGGGTCGCGCGCGCCGGGTGAGAGCATGTTGGCTGCGGATTTAAAATCGCGGAATTTCACATCTTCCCAAAACTTGAGCGTTTGCTGGCGTACAACCGCGCGCTCGCCGCCCAGGGGCAAGCCAAATGTGGGGAGGGCGCCGCCGGTTAATTGTGCGGCCAAAAAGTAGCCGCCGGTGGCGAGAAGCAATACAATGAGGAGAGTGAGGAGCCGTTTCATGTCTACTAATATGACGGAGAAATGGGTTTTTTGCTAGACTGGTGAAGGAATAAGGGGGGGAATATGCGGCCAGGAATTCCATCGCATCGCGTGCATACCGTTGCTGGCGAGGTCACAACTGTTCGGGGCACGCATCCCCCGGTGCACGAGGGTGCACTCCCGCCCGTGCATGGCCATGGCTTCTCTGACATAAATGTCGGTCCTTCAAGTCACCATCCACAACAGATAAATGCACAGCTACTTGCTCCTCCCTCAACAAGGACTTCGTCAAATCTTCCAGCAACGGCTAACGAATTCCGCGCGCTTGCACGCCATATTCAGGATGCAACACCACCCCTCACGAGGGACCAATTGAAAAACATCAATTTGCACGTCGAAAATTCCTATAGCCAAATCGGAAGAGCAGGTAAATTTTTTGGCAGAGATCGTGCTGCAGCCTACCGAGAGCTCAGCTCACAAATTTCCACAGCATACACAGAAGCCATCTTGCGAGAGACGACAGGATTTCCTGGAGGTTCAGTTGGAATTGTCAGCACGCTTCGTGGCTTTACCCGGCATCTAGATCATTCTCCTGTGAATCGCGATACCGTAGAAAGGCTCGAGCAATTTAAAGCGGCAGCAGATTCAATCTATGCGAATCGAGGATGGACCCTTTTCCCCGGCGAGCGAAATCAAGCGTACAAGGACTTTAGCCGAATGATCGATGGGCGACTCGCAGGTGTACGTGAACGGGAAAAACATGCCGCCATTGAAGCAGCAAAAGCTCCATTTGAAAACGCAGCGCTAATAATTGCCGATGACGAAAGCCATTCTTCCCGTGATCTGAAGAAGCTGTTGAAGAGTCTTGAAGCTACACATGCCGCGCTGGTTAGGCATGGGGTTGAAAATGCTGGGGAGTACAATCGCCTTGTCACCGGGATTGAGGATAAATTAGGCGAAGCACGTCTGCGTGAAGCAAGGGTTGTCGAAAAAAACGCATCCGCGCTTTTTAGAAACCCAGGTCTGGTCGAAAGCGGTGCGATCGGGGCTCTTAGAGATGTTCTGGCAGAGAATGACTCTGTTCGAGATTCTATGCAGGCTTTTTCTCTGACTTTGCGTAACCCACAACGTGGCTCAATCGGAGACGCATACATGAATGTTGCAGAATCTCTTCAGGCTGCGGAAATGGATTCTACTCACAGGGCAAGCATTTTGCGCGAGTTGAATCGACTTGCTGAGCCAAGACGAACAGAAGAAGTTAACCAAACGCTTAAAGAAACAAATCGACTTCTAGGCGATGGTGTAGTTTTGTCAGAACAAACCCAAGAGCACTTGCGCACCGCCTTTCAAGATGACGCTGTGCGCAACGCGATGAATCGTCTACATGCAACACTTTACCCACGGGGAACAGACGAACAGATTGGAGAAGCCCTGGCTGCGGTTAACCAAGCAGCAGGTGGGGCACAATTGAACAAAGGACTGCCCCGCGATGCAACCCATCGTGTTTTGGATATAGCGACATCGTTGATGGAACCCGTTACTGGTTCAAGAAACGCTCAGTGGAATACGGATACCTTGAATTATGGCGACTATACAGGACGGGAACCAACAGACAGGTCACGCAGAGCGCATGCAGATTTTATGGATGCGATTATTAAAGAAGATCACACTTCTGTTGTTCATGGCAAAATCGATGCCGCTATCCGCGATACAATATCCAAGCAAATAGCTGCTGGGAACGCCGCCAGTGGTAAGCTTGGATATGGTGATTTGAATTGGACACCAGGGGGTGGAAGAGTAGCGGGTACACTGTTGGTTGCAGCCAAATGGGTGGGTGCTTCTTCATCGCATGGGGATGATGAACCTATTAAAGGAAAACGAGCGCTGGCTGTTATGCGTGGTGATCGTGTGGCAATAGAAGCGGTAGATCTTGAGCCACGCTTTCGCGCGGTAGGCCCTCTTCGAGAAGAGCAGCGACGTCATGTGTTCGATCTCATAGCTGCTGTAACGCGAGATATTGAAAATGGACGCGAGACAGAATTTGATAGGAGCCCGACTTTCCAATCACTTCAGCAAAGTGGCATTCGCGGAGAGAGATTGGAGCTCGTCAGGCAAGCAGCGATTCTTGCAGCTCAAGACATGCACGACACAGCGGCGCGTGTCTTCGACCGAGTTGTGCGACCTGTTGCACCATAGTAATGGTATTCTAATGAGAAAGGGGAGGCTAAACACTCGTATAGGCACAGCAGCTGGGCAAAATGATGATCTCGCGACTTTTGCTGATCGAATTGTAAATACAAGGGGTTTTGATGCAAGTAAGTTGCCACGAAGCCTTTTGGGAGAAATAAACAAACATGCCCAAGCTCACCAAGATCGAACGAAGAAAATGGCTTCAGATTTTGCAAAAGCTAAGAGAGCTCAACAATCTACTCAAACTGAGTAATGTTCGCTAAAAATATTTGCCGGAGTCCCCCTTTGCCTACCACCTGGCGCCACCGCCCCTTCAAACCCCTCGTCGAGCCATCCCACGGCCTCGCCAAACGCATCACCCGCACCCTCGTCATCACTCTCACCCTCTCGGCGCTCTACTTGCTAATCTTCTCCCTCGTCGTCTACCGCTCCGCTCTCGGGTAATCCAATGGACTTCCTCACCGCCCTCAAAGCAGCGCTCGGAGACAGCAACGTATTCACTGCGCCCGATCGCCTCGAGCAAGTCTCACGCGATGAAACCCACGGCCTAGCCCCAAGCTTGCCCGACGTACTCGTACAACCAAAAAACCACGACGAAGTGGTAGCGATCGTCAAACTCTGCGCCAAACACAACATCCCACTCACCCCGCGCGGAGGCGGTACCGGCAAGTCCGGTGGCGCCGTGCCCGTGCGAGGCGGACTCGTGATGGGTTTTGAGCGCATGAACCACATCCTCGAAACTGATCCAAAAAATCTTACTGCTCGCGTAGAACCCGGAGTGATTCTCGGAGACTTACAAGAACAGGTAGACACACTCGGACTCTATTACCCACCCGACCCAGCATCGCTAAAATGGTGCACACTGGGCGGCAACGTCGCCGAGAATGCGGCCGGGCCCTCGACACTCAAATATGGCACGACCCGAGATTACGTACTCGCGCTACAAGCAGTTCTAGCCAATGGTGATGTCGTTCGCACCGGCAAACAAACCATCAAAGGCGTCACCGGCTACGACCTCACCGCCCTCTTGTGTGGGAGCGAAGGCACGCTCGCGGTAATCACCGAAATCACACTCAAGCTTTTGCCCAAACCACAATCCACACAAACGGCGCTGCTCATGTTCTCCACGGCGCAGCATGCAAGCGAAGCAGTCACACAGATTTTAAGCGGCGGCATTTTGCCCCGATGCATCGAGTTTCTCGACAAAATCAGCATCGAAGCACTACGCCGACTTAAAACTGCCCCTTACACGTTCGCTACCAACATCGAAGCTGCTCTCATCATAGAAACCGACGGTGATGATCCCGAATCTGTGCTCGCGATCCTCAGCCGTGCAGCAAGCCTCGCACAAGCGACCCAGACAGTGGTAGCGCAAAACGAAAAACAACGCCGCGATATTTGGCAAACACGCCACTTGCTCAGTGAAGCAACGAAGAAGCTCCACAAACACAAAGTCTCCGAAGACATCGTTGTACCCCGGACAAGAATCCCCGAGATGCTCAGCGCACTCTACGCCTTCGGAGAAAAATACGGCCTCGCCACCTGCGCTTTCGGTCACGCGGGTGACGGTAATTTACACGCACAGATCATGTTTGATGACGCGCGCGATCAACCGAAAGTCGATGCACTCTTGGAAGAACTTTTCCGCCTCACCATCCAAATGGGCGGCACTCTCACCGGAGAGCATGGTATCGGGGTAGCCAAAATGCGTTATTTGCCACTCGAGCAAAGCGCCGAGTTGATTGAACTACAAAAACGCATTAAACATGCGTTTGATCCAAATGGCATTCTAAATCCCGGCAAAATTTTGCTATAATCGAGTTATCATGGTTGCACAAAGTAAATCCCAGCCGAAGAAAAATTATGGCGTTATCAACGATCTGTGGGGCGTATTGCTCTACGCAGCGACATTAATAATCTTATTTTCGCTCATTTCTTACTACCCCGAAGATTCTTCTTTTAAACCCCACGGCGAGCAGATCGTACGCAACTGGATCGGCCAAGGCGGCGCACTCATCGCCCATGTGTTGCTCACCTCATTCGGCTTACTTGCTTTTTTGTTTCCAGCCCTGTTCGGCGTGCTCGGAACACAATTGTTTTTGCGTGCAAAGCCATCCTATACGCCGGGCAAAGTTGTAGGCGTGATACTTGGCTTTTTGAGCCTCGCGATTTTTCTGAAGCATGCACGATTTCTCGAATCACTCTTTCCCTTTTTACCAGGTGGATTGCTCGGATACGCGCTCAGCGACGTTTTAACCAAATATCTCTCGAATCTTGGCACGTTCATCATTGCTGGTACCAGCGCCGTCACCAGTGCGCTTCTCATCTCGAACTGGTCCTTGCGTGAGTGGCGTTTGCCAAAGAAAGAAGCAGAGATACAAGACGAGCCCGCTCCCGAAGAATCTAGCTGGAGGCTCGGGGATATGAGCAAAGCTCCTGAACCTGCGATTCATTTCAAAATGCCAACGGAGCAAGCTCGACTCGAACCGGACGACGATTTTCATATCATCGAGCGAGATGTCTCAGAAGGCGTACGAGTCGTGGAACAAGCCGAACACGAGCCCAAGCAAAAAGCAAAAGAATACGAATTGCCACCACTCAAATTGCTCGACTTCGATGCACCTGAACACATTCCAATTGATCAGGGTATGATGCGAACACAGGCAGGCAAACTCGAAAAAACATTTGCGCAGTTTGGCATTCCCGGACATGTGCGCGAGATTCGCCCAGGACCCGTCGTCACGCTCTTTGAATTTGTTCCCGCTCCGGGCATCAAGCTATCTAAAATCGCCGCGCTTGCTGACGACATTGCAATGGCCATGGAAGCTGTACATGTACGCATTGTCGCACCCATTCCGGGAAAGGGTGCAGTGGGTATCGAGCTGCCCAATGATCATCGCGAGATGGTTTATCTCAAAGAAATCGTCGCCGACCCACACTACCGCAAACAGCCACATAAACTCTGCATGGCGGTGGGCAAAACCATCGAGGGCAAGCCCTACTTCGTGAACCTGGCTGATATGCCGCACGTGCTCATTGCCGGCACCACCGGCTCGGGTAAATCAGTAAGCGTCAACGCGATGATTTGCTCGATCTTGTATAGGGCAACGCCCAACGAAGTGCGCTTTTTGATGATCGACCCGAAGATGCTTGAGCTTAGCATTTACGATGGCATTCCCCACTTGTTACTGCCACCCATCATCGACAGCAAAAAAGCGGCGGTAGCACTCAAATGGGCTGTCAAAGAAATGGATCGACGCTATCAAGTCATGAATGAAGTGGGTGTGCGCGATATCTATGGCTACAATGGCAAGTCCGAGGAGAAAATGCCCTTTATCGTAGTCGTAGTTGACGAATATGCTGACCTCGTGGCTGTGGCAGGTAAAGATGTCGAAGGCTATGTGATGCGCATTGCGCAGAAAGCGCGTGCGTGTGGCATTCACGTGATGCTTGCGACCCAGCGCCCGAGTGTCGACATCATTACAGGTGTGATCAAAGCAAACTTCCCTGTGCGCATGGGCTTTCGCTTGGCGGCTGCGCACGATTCGAAAACCATCATCAATCGCTCGGGCGCCGAGAAGCTGCTCGGCAAGGGCGACATGCTGATTATGCCGCCGGGCACAAGCGACGTCATGCGTATTCATGGAGCTTACGTCTCGGAGAAAGAGCTGTTTCGGGTAATCGAATTCTGGAAGGCGCAAGGCACGCCGCAATACGACATGAATATTGTGGTACCACCTCCCGAAGACATCATAGAAGGTGAGCTCGGAGCCGATCCGCAAAGCAGCGATGAACGTTATGACGAAGCTGTACAAATTGTGATGCGCACGCAAAAATGCTCGACCAGTTGGCTACAGCGCCAACTTGGGATAGGCTACAACCGCGCGGCGCGCATCGTCGAACAAATGGAGCGCGAGAACATTGTCGGGCCTATTTTGAACGCCAAAGGCGACCGCGAGATTTTTGGACAAAACTAAAGGAGCCATCCATGACCGACTCTCTGATCGGACAGTCTCTGCCTAATCTCTCTCTACCCAGCACCGACGGTAAAGATCTAAAGCTGCCCGACGGCGTGAAAGGTCACTGGACGGTTTTGTATTTCTATCCTGCTGACGACACTCCGGGCTGCACAAAGGAAGCTTGCAGTTACCGCGATGGAATTGGTGAGTTTACCAGCAAAGGTGCCAAGGTGTATGGCGTGAGCATGCAGGACATTGGATCGCACACGGCTTTTCGGGCGAAGTACAATCTGAACTTTCCGCTCTTGTTTGATAAAGACCACAAGCTGAGTGAAGCGCTGGGCTCTTATAAGGGCACCGACTTTGCTTCACGCGACACGTTTTTGATTGATAAGGAAGGCAAAATCAGAGCGGTGTGGCGCAAGGTGGACCCGACTGCAACCATGGCGGAGACACACCAGAAATTGGTGGAGCTAGCAGGCTGAGTTTAATTCCCCCCTTGGAAAAGGGGGCAGGGGGATTTTGTTACTTATCCATGCAGTAAGCCGCACTTGCGCCTGTTCCACATTGGAAGGTAGCTAATGCACTGCATGCGGTGCCAATATCGACGGGCGGTGTTCTGGCTGCGCAGGCGCCGTAATATCCAGCAGCAGCAGAACTCGAAGCAGCATTTGGAAGCCAGGCACAAAGCGGAGTTGTGCCAATAGCATTTCCTTGACAGGCATTTTGTCCCAGAGTTGCGGACTGAGCCGTTGCTGTTGCGCTTCCCGAAAAGCTTGCGCAATTGGGCAGTGTCGCTGTTGGTTGGGCGGCGCAGGTTAAAGGAGTGCACGTCCTGCTGCTACCGGTTCCCGAAAGGATACAGCAAGTTGGCAGCCCCACGAGATTAACCTTGTCCCCTACATTTTGGCAGCGCACATTGCCAGAATATGTTTTGCCGCCGCAAAGAAAGTTATTATTTGCATCAGGACCACTGCAGCTGCCACCGAAATCCTGTGCACAAAATGTACCTATGTCTGTCGTGGTATCTTGGGCAGGGGGTTTACCTGACGTAACCGCAGTGTTACATACTGAACAGACTTGTGGCCCATAGGAGCTGTAGGTAGTGCCTATGTTGGTACCAGCCACAAACTGACAGGGCGCCGCTAAATTCGGTGAAATGCACGTCGCTTGCAGGCTATCCATACAAACTCCCGACTGAGACGTACAAATTGATCCTTCTTGTGCACAGCATCGCAACATGCTGGAGTTCTGCCCCCCTACGCTGCAGCGGAAATGGTTGATATCATCAAAGGTTTGTTGTGGATTGTCGTAGCAAACATATCCAAGATTTGTTGTGAAGCAGTATTCAGTACCGCCAGGAACATTGCATTGATAGTAAGTAGACACTGGCTGACACTGAGTCATCAAATCGGTTGCCAACGTGCTTGCACTCGGCGCCGTCGATGAAGATGCTGACGACGAATTGCATCCACCCAGCCACACTCCACAGAACAACACGACCCACAACAATTGGATTGCTTTCATTTAACCCCCGACTATTCAAAGCTAAATGAGAACCCAACCCAAAGTCAAGCTGACGCCCTAGGTTTGCCCCGACCCCGGCAGCAATCCCCGAGCACGTATCGCGACCTGCCCGAGCGCGAGATATAGCCGCGTCGGCAACAGCTGATTAGCAATGGCCAGCCCTGCCAAAATCAGCGCACAGCCAATGTATGCATTCGCCCGCACTTCCTCATCCAAAAACACCACGCCCAAAATAATCCCAATCACCGGAAACAAAAGCGTGGCCGTCGACAAGAAACTCGCACCAGCGGATTTCATAATCTGAAAATAAAGCACAAACGCAATCGCAGTGCCAAAAATCCCAAGCCCAAGCACCCCAGCCATTGCCTGCAAAGATGGTACGGGAAACGTATAAGCCTTGTCATAGAAGAGAGACAAGGGCAGCAACATAAAACTCGCCGCCATCAACTGCCCTGTCGCACCAACTAAGCTCGGTATCTCACTGGTATTTCGACGCCCATACACCATGGCAACGGCATAGCTCGACGCTGCAACAAGCACCATCATTGAACCAAAAATATGATGCTGAAACTCACCACGCAAAGCAGGTGAAAAGACGACAGAAATACCAATAAACCCAAGCAAAACACCGATTATCCGACTGGCAGACAAGCGCTCCGATGCGATAAAATTATGTGCGAGTAACGCCGTAAAAATCGGTGTCGTGCTGTTAATGATCGCAGCCAGCGAACTTGGAATGGTCTTCTCACCCAGACTGATAAGCGAAAAAGGTAGCGCCGTGGAGAAAAAACCCATCACCACAAAGTGCTTCCAATGATGCGCGTATTCACTCAGCCGCTCCCCTTTGAATATCAGCACTGTGTACAAAATGGCGACGCCAATCAATAGCCGTGAGAACACCAAGGTGCTGGGCGGAAGCTCGACAATAGCCAGCTTGATGAATAAAAACGACGGGCCCCAACAACAAGAAAGCGCAAAAAGCATAAGCACATTGCGAAACTTTGACTTGATGTCCATTGGTTACCCCCGTGCTGGATCAAACCCTAAGGTCTTATCATCCTTCTCGGACTTCTTCGCACCAGCAATAATCACCCACAGCGCTGTGACAAGCTCATGAATACCCTCACCCGTCGCTGCACTCATGCGTAAGAGCCTCACATGCTGCGCAGCGAGCGTTTGCTCAAGCGCCTGAATTTCTTCTTCGCTCTCTACTTGTGAAAGCAAGTCCATTTTACTTAATACCACGATTTCCGGTAGCTCACAAAGTTCTGGGTTAAATGCAGCAAGCTCCTTGCGAATCGTCTCGTAGCGCTGCACCAGCGACAGCTTGCCTTCTTCGTTGGCAAAATCGTAAGGCAACGGCTCAATCAAATGGCACAATACCCGCACACGCTCGAGGTGTTTGAGAAAGCGCACGCCAAGCCCGATACCCTCCGAAGCGCCTTCAATCAAGCCGGGAATATCGGCCATCACAAAACTCTTGCCCTCAGGCGCGCGCACCACTCCGAGCTGCGGAATGAGCGTTGTGAAAGGATAATCGGCAATCTTGGGTTTGGCAGCACTCACGCGTGAGAGCAACGTGGATTTGCCGGCATTGGGGAAGCCCAAAAGCCCAACATCCGCCATCAGCTTCAAACTCAGGCGTAGATTACGTTCGTCTCCGGGAAGGCCAGGGTTGGCAAAATCCGGAGCCTGCCGGGTAGAAGAGGCAAAGCGGGTGTTGCCAAAGCCGCCTGAGCCGCCCTTGCAAATCACCGCCTGCATACCGTGATGTGTGAGGTCGGCTAGGCACTCGCCGGTGTCCACATCGAATACCTGGGTACCAACAGGAATCCGGGCAATGACATCATTTCCCTTCGACATCCGCGCGTGCCACCCGAACAACGTGCACGACAGCGTTGTGGGGCGTGAATTCTTTGTGCCGAAAATATTCTTTGACAGCGAATCCAAT